>Ga0306920_100009191_pt1 | contig 13172 bp, 9 predicted proteins | sample flu12Cox44000170_FD_204666 | JGI IMG/M metagenome (GOLD analysis project Ga0306920, IMG submission 204666) | Lab enrichment of tropical soil microbial communities from Luquillo Experimental Forest, Puerto Rico - flux4day.12C.oxic.44.000.170 (v2)... | ecosystem: Environmental > Terrestrial >... | reverse complement strand
GGTATCCGAAGCGAGGATCCGCGCAGATCTCACCGCGATCGCCGTGCAGGCCAGGGCGGTGCGCACATATTCTTCGACGCGAGGTCTCGAGCGTGTTCCGCAGATAGCGGCCGAGCTAGGGCTCAAGGTCTCGCTCGGCATATGGATCGACAAGGACGACGCTCGAAATGAACGGGAAATTTCAACCGCCCTCGAGCTTGCGCGCCGCTACTCGAACGTGACGCGGCTGGTCGTCGGCAATGAAACGATCTTTCGTCACGACCAGACCCCGGCCAGCCTTGCCGGGATCATCCGGCGTGTAAAGCTCGAAAGCCCGGTGCCCGTGGCGACCGCAGATCACTGGAAAGTCTTCCTCGATCATCCGGAACTGGTCGACGCCGTCGACCAGGTCTTCGCGCACATTCTCCCCTATTGGGGAGGCATAGCCAGCGAAGTCGCGGTCGATCGGTCGATGGACCTCTATGACCGACTGCTCACCGCTTATCCCAACAAGAAAATCGTCATCGGCGAATTTGGCTGGCCGAGCGAGGGACACAATTTTGAACGGGCCAAGGCCGATCCGATCAGCCAGGCTGTGATTCTGCGGAACTTCGTTGTCCGCGCGAACGCACGGGGTATCGACTACAACATCATCGAGGCGATCGATCAGCCTCAAAAGCTGTTCGAAGGCAATGTCGGTCCGTATTGGGGAATTCTCGACGCGTCCTTGCGGCCGAAGTTTTCCTGGGTAGGGCCGATCGAAGACACCAACTACTGGAAAACGGCGCTGGTGGCGGTTGCGACGGGCCTGATGCTGTCGCTGACGGTTCTGGCGTTGCCCGGCGCGACAATCCGTCAGGCAGCCCTGCTGTCCGGCATAGATCATTTGTGCGGGCACTGGTGTGCTGACCTGCTCGTGTATTGGCAGTCGCATTACCTGCTCGTGGGCGAAGCGATTTCGTTCGCCATGGCGCTTCCGCTTCTGGCCTTGCTTGCACCCGTCGTACGTTCGCGGATGAACGAGATGGCGAAAGTCTCGTTCGGCCGTGGACCGACGCGGCTGTTGAAGTTGGGCTCGTTCTTGCGGGACGCTGCGCGCGCGCCGAAGGTCTCGATCCACATCCCGGCCTATCGGGAGCCGCCGCAAATGCTTCTGCAAACCATCAATTCGGTGGCGCGGCTCGATTATCCGAATTTCGAGTGCGTAGTCGTCATCAACAACACCCCCGATCCGGCTTTCTGGGAGCCGATCGAGGCGAGGTGTCGTCAGCTTGGCCCGAGATACAAGTTCGTTCGCGTCGAGAACCTCGTCGGATTCAAGGCTGCAGCGCTTCGGCTGGCCATGGCCAAGACATCCGAGGATGCCGAAATCATCGGCATCATCGATGCCGACTATGTGGTCGATCGCAATTGGCTCAAGGACCTGGTCCCCGCGTTCGCCGATCCGAGTGTTGGCATCATTCAGGCGCCTCAGGACCATCGCGACGCCGAATATGCCGGGTTCTTCGATATCGGGATGGTCGAGCGCAATGAGGTCAACGCCATCATCGTCCACGGCACGATGTGCTTGATCCGTCGCGCCGCGCTTGAGGCCGCAGGCGGCTGGTCGAGCGACACGATTTGCGAAGACAGCGACCTCGGGCTATCGATCCTGGAACTGGGATGGCGCGCGCATTACACCAGCCGCCGCTACGGCTGGGGATTGCTGCCGCAAGACTATCTGGCCTTCAAAACCCAACGCTCGCGCTGGGCCGAAGGCGCGGTGCAGATTGTCAAAAAGCACTGGCGACAATTCCTGCCAGGCACGCATCGGCTCGACGGCGACCAGAAACGCGAATTCATTTTCGGCTGGCTGTCATGGTTCGGAGCTGAAATCATTGCAGTCGCTGCGGCAATCCTCAATCTGATCTGGGTGCCGTTTGTCGCCTTCCAGATCGTCGCAATTCCGGACACCCTGCTGACGCTGCCAATTCTTGCCGCCTTCCTGGTTTCACTTGCGCACTTTGCCTCTTCATACCGGTTGCGAGTCGCCGTTCCGTACCGGCAGATGCTCGGCGCAATGGTTGTGTTCATGTCAGTCCAGTGGACGGTGGCAAGTGCGGCATTCAGGGCCGCGCTGCCGGCCCGGCAAAGTTATTTCCATCGCACGCGAAAGGGCAACGGTGTCACCCTTCGTGCATCCTTCGCCGCGATACCCGAAGCAATTCTGGGCACTCTTTTGCTTGCCGGCAGCTTCACGATCTATGCAACGAATTTCTATAGATATTTCGAGACTGACCTGTTCGCCACGGTCCTGCTCATCCAAAGCCTGCCATTTTTAGCCGCCGTGGCACTGGCCTGGTTCGAGCAACTGAGCGACCGGCAATCACCAAAGGCTTCTGCCGCACCCGCGATACAAATCTGATTTCACCCTCCTCTTCGGCGGGTCTCCTCGAACAGGTCTTCTGTGGGACTCACTTTCTTCCTGGGCGGCAGCTTGATCGCGATATGCGGCGATCTGCTGATCACGACGTGAGGCTCATCGTCGGAAGAGTGATTTATGAGTGTTTCCAAAAGCAGAATGAATTTCTCGGCAAGCATGGCGATGACCCCCAACTATGCGGTCGACTCGCATTGCCGAATTGAATCACTTGCCCGAGATCACTGCAAATTAATTCGCGAGATATCCTTGGCGATCCCCTAATTCCCCAAGCGCCAAGTTGTCGACGTGGCATCGATTTGGCCAGGCTCACTTCGGTACCGGTTGGACGGTCAGGCGGTACGCCACTTCTGTCGAGCCATCGAATACCTCCAACACCGTGTCGCATAGCGGGCAGTGGTATTCACCCAGCTTTCCTCGACGGCTGACAAGTTCGATGCGCCGAAAGCCAGCGTGGCATTCCGGACAGGTGACATCGTGCTTTTTCATGAACTCACCATGGTTCAGGGTAATCGGCTTGCGAATCCGCTTGGGAATGTCACATCAACGTCACATCGGCGTTGCATCGCATCATAACCTACTCTGCCTAGGACACTGCAAAATGGTGATGTAGCGGAGGCAGACCATGCGCAGGATGAGTGATACTGAACTTGCTCAAATTGGTGGTAGCATCGCCATTCTCGCTTTAGTGGCGCTTGGAACATATATCATGTTTGGCGGCTGAAAAGGTTCTGCGCTTTGGGTGCCTTGCCGCCAAGTGGGGTCCAAGTTGAGCCCGTCGATCACGCCGATCCCGAAGGCTCGTGCTTGTCTTCCGCGGCTCGGCCCTTCGCACCGTTCGGACGCGTCGGCTGGCGGAACCCCTCGGCGAAAGATCGCAGAGGATTTCAACGCACTGCACACGCCATGCGACGCGCGAGGACAACGCGATCCGCACGTTCGAGCGGCTCAAGAAAGGCGGCTCAAGAAAGACCGGAGCGGCTTCCTCGCGCCGGTAAACGACATGGCGAACGAAACGTTCCGTGATTTGACCAACCGCCGAGCGAAATTGTCAAACAGTTGCTCTGGAAAGCCGAAGAGGCTAGGTAGATCAAGCATGCGGACGTGGCGGAACTGGTAGACGCAAGGGACTTAAAATCCCTCGACGGCAACGTCGTGCGGGTTCGAGTCCCGCCGCCCGCACCAGGCAAGGTCTTGCCGCCGGTCCTGCTTGTTTCACGCCGCCTTCGCCAATTCCGTCACCCGCTCCCAGGTGGTTGCCCGCAGGCTCGGGCGCGCTTCCATTCGCTCGAGCCAGGCCACGAGATTTGGATGCGGCCGGCCCAGTTCGCTCCATTCCGGCGTCAAGGCGAAGAAGGCCAAGGGCGGCGCGACCAGAAGGTCGGCGAGCGATAACGCGTCGCCTGTGAAAAAAGCTTGCTCGCCGAGAAGCCGCGAAAGTTCTGAAAATACCGTGCGCGCCTTCGGCATCGCGGCTTCGATCGCCTTCTCGTCGGGCAACAGCCCCATGACACGGGGCCCGACGACGCGATGAAAAACGATGACATTGCCGACGCCGTTGAAAAGATACCAATCGTTGATGTTCATCACCTGGTCCATTCGCGCCAATCGCTCCACATCGGGAGGCGACAGCGCAGGCTTCGGCAGGATCCGGTCGAGATAACGCAGGATCGCTTGCGTCTCGTAGAGCGAAAAACCGTCATGCTCCAGCACCGGCACGCGGCCGAACGGATGTCGGGCGAGATGCTCGCCCGAGCGCATCGTGCCCGGGGCCACCGGCGCAAGCCGCCAGGAGGCGCCCTTTTCTTCAAGCGCGGCCATCACCGAACGTCCGAACGGACTGCCGGGAACCGAATGCACGATGAATTGCGACATGACGACCTCCTCACGATCGGACCTGATGGCCCACCATTATCCTTGCTGCTCGTCTCAATTCCTGCTGCGTTCGGCTTCGCGGAGAAAACGCTCGATCAGGCCCGGCCAGCCGCCATCGACATCCTTTCGCATCGAAGCGCCGGCTTCAGCGCCCATGGTCTCGAACCTGTGGTGCACGAGATCGACGCGCGTGGCCGCTGGCCCTTCCGCGGTGAAGCGCACGTCGACTTCCGATTTCATCGAGAGGTCCGGTTTCCATTGCGCGTTGACCTGCCAGAGCATCACGAAGCGATGCGGCGGTTCCCATGTGATGATGGTAGCGACGCTGGTCTCGGTGCCGTCTTGCGAAATCTCGAGCCAGCGCCCGCCGAGGCGTGGCTCCATCAACACTTTCTGAATCGGCTTCTTGCCGACGCCGTGATCGTGCGGCCACCAGCGCGTCAGCCCGCCGGTGAAAACTTCGAAGGCATGTTCGATCGGCGCCTTCACGGACACGGTTTTGCGCACGGGCGCGATGACGGCGATCTCATTCATTCACCTGCTCCCTTTTGCCTTGTGGGATCGTTCGGCCTCGAGCTTGAAAGCCTCCAGCGCGTCATCCCAGAAGCTGTCCAGCCATTCGCGCAATTCCAGGAGCCCCTCGCGCCGCAACGAGTAGATCCGCCGCACGCCCTCGTTGCGTTCCTCCACAAGGCCCGCGCTCTTCAACACTTTCAGGTGCTGCGACACCGCCGGACGGGAGACCGGCAAGCCCGCGGCGATCACGTTCACCGCACGCGGCCCATGACGCAGGCGCTCGAACACCCTCCGCCGCGTCGGGTCCGCCAAAACCGCAAGGGCATTTCCGTAAGCCATGACTAACGGTAAGTCATAGCTTACTAAAATGTCAAGTCACTTTGCCCGTTCTGATCGCGCAGCTTTGAACCGGTAATCCTGCACGGCTCGGCTAGGCTCCCCTCCAAATCGGCGCAGGGCGTTTTCCGCATCGGCTGGAGCGTGAGACATGAACGACATCTCCTTCGAAACGGCGCTTTCCGCGCGTGTCGATCAGATGTGTGACGCCTGCACGCGTTGCGGCAAATGCGTTGTGGCCTGCCCGAGCGTGAAACCGGCCGGAATCGCGGAAGAGAAACCAGAAGACATTATCGGCGGCATCATAGACATCATAGAAACGGGCGAAGGGCCCGACGCCTCGCTCAAATGGGCGCAGTCCTGCATGCTCAGCGGCGAATGCATCAAGGCCTGCGACGAAGGCGTCAATCCACGCTTTTTGCTCGCGATGGCGCGGGCGGCGGCCCTGAAGGCCGGGCACGAGTTGCCGGAGCGGCGGCGCCAGGGCGTGGAAAACTACCGCAATCTCGGCCGCGACGTGACGGTGCTCTCACGTCTGCAGCTCGACGACGAGGTGCTCGAGCGGCTCGGTCAGAAATCGGCGTCGGTGGCGACGCCAGCCGAGCCGCCGGATTTCGTGTTCTACACCGGGTGCAATGTGCTCAAGACGCCGCATATCGCCCTGCTCGCGCTCGATATCATGGACAGGCTTGGCATCTCCTACCAGGTGATGGGCGGACCGAGCCATTGCTGCGGCATCCTGCAGCTTCGCGCCAGCGATATCGAGATGTCGGGCCGCATGGGCACGAGCAGCGTCGAGAAGCTGTCGCATTCGAAGTCGGGCCAGGTGATCTCGTGGTGCCCGAGCTGCTACGTCCAGTTCACCGAAACCACGCTGCCGGCCATCGAGCGCCAGCGCGGTGCGCGGCCGTTCGAGATGACGCCGTTCCTGCGCTTCCTCGACGGACGGCTCGAGCAACTGATCCCGTTCCTCCAAGAGCGCGTCGAGATGCGGATCGCCCTGCACCGCCACGGCGGCGTTGCCGGCGTGATGGAGGCGGCCGAGAAAATCCTGCATGCCATCCCCGGCATCACGCTCGTCGATCTGAACCAGCCGGCCGTGGGCTTGCAAAGTGTCAATCTTGGCGTATTGCCCGCGTACAAGCGCGAGCTTCAGCTTGGAGAATTGGAGGCGGCGCGCGAGGCGAACATCGATGCGCTGGTGACGGTCTATCATTCGGACCATCGCGAGCTCTGCGCCCATGAACGCGACTGGCCGTTTCGCATCGTCAACCTGCTCGAACTCGTCGGCGCGAGCATGGGGCTCAAGCGGCACGACCGCTTCAAGGAGCTCAAGATCCTGCAGGATGCCGACCAGATCGTTGCCGAATGTTCCGACCTGATCGCGCTGCATGCGCTCGATCGCGACAAGGCGCGCGAGGTCGTGGTGAAGTCGATGCTCGGCGACCAGCCGCTGCCGCTCAAGGCCCGCCGCTGAGGCGGCGCGCTGAGCCAGGTCTGAGACGATCGCCGCGCTGAACTGCGCGAGCAGCTGGCCAGCTTCGAAGGCCCGCCAGATGACGAACCACATTATCGAGCAAGTCGAGGAGGTCGACCGTATCTGGTTCGAGCGGCATCCTCGCCGCCGCTGGCGAGTGCGGCCTGCCTTTGTGGGCGAACATCCGCCGCCCGAGGAGTTTTTGCGGGGCATATGGAATCGGCGCTACACGCTGGTCTATCGCTCCATGTCGTCGGGGCGAATGCGGCGATGGCCGATCTACTTCAGCATGTTTTGAAGCGAACGACGCGAGCGTCGGTGACTTGCGCTGGAGTGGCGACGATCGGAGAAAAAGTCAGGCGGAGACTCAAAGCGATCGATCGGCGACGCTTGATGTCCGGTTTCAGGGCCAGACCAGACACCCGGTTTGGCGAACCTGGATTTCCGCGCTTTTGACCGAAGCGGTCATTGGGTCGCAGGGCCGAACGATGGCCGCGCTCGCAATCTCAGGTTATTTTTCAACGCGGTTTCCGTTCAGGAGCACGTCATGTGGCAGCCAGACGGGTGGGGGCAAACACGAATTGGCGTTCTCACGCCGCACGCTGATATAGTTCCAGAGACGGAATTTAACGCGCTTGCTCCTGATGGGATTTCGATCCACGCCACGCGCATTCCGTTCGGCGGTTACAGACCGGGCGGAAAAATGGACCCGACCATCGCCAACGATCCGGTGCGCGCAATTGCCGATCCGCCCGTGATCGACGATGCCGCCGAGATGCTCGCAATGGCTCCCCTGCATGCAATTGTTTTTGGCTTCACGAGTAGCAGTTATGTGCGAGGCGCAGCCGACGATGCAAAACTCAAGTCTCGTCTGGAAGCTCGCACACGGGGCATCCCAGTGGTCATCCCGTGCGCGGCGGCGGCCATCGCACTGGCTGCGCTTTCCGCCAAACAGGTCGCTCTGATCAGTCCGCCGTGGTTCTCGGGTGAAATGGCTCAGCAAGGTGTCCGCTACTTTCAGAGCCAAGGGATGGAAGTCGCCTATAGCGCACCGGCCGATTTGCCATCGGATCAGCAAGCCATTCAGCCGGAACAGCTTTACGACTGGGTGTGTTCTCACGTGCCGAAAAATGCCGAAGCGGTTTTCATCGGCGGCAACGGCTTTCGCGCGATTGGCGTGATCAAGGCGCTCGAGGCTAGCCTGGATCGCCCGGTTTTGACCGCAAACCAGGTTGCTTTTTGGTGCGCGCTACGTCTATCCGGCGCGCGAGTGCCGATTGTCAACTACGGACGGATATTCGAGCTCGATCTGCCGCAGTCATAGGGCGCGATTTACGGCAAGAACGAGGGTTCGCATATGCATGATGAATTCCGGGAGCTCGATCATTCTATTGCAGTTCGTGGTCACCAACCATGCAAAATACCCTCATCGCTCTCGCTCGCGCCTTGACGAGGCCGGTCGATCTGATGGTAGCGACCCGCGAAGAAGATGAGTGGGCGAGAGGACGAGCCCGATGGTCGACCGAGTGCCAACACGCGGCCAACGAAGATTAGATGGTCGCCGCCGTCGTGCAGGGCATAGCGTTCGCACTCGAAATAGGCCAAAGCACCTGGAATAAGCGGCACACCTGTGGCACCGGGGATTGGCTCGAAGCCCAGCCATTTGCCGCCGCCCGATTGGGCGAACCGGGTCGATAGGCCGTCTTGCGTCTCGTGCAGGACGCTAATGCCCCATGCGTTTGCTGCCTGCCAAGCCGACAAGCTAAGCACAGTACGTGCGAGAGAAAACAACACCAGAGGCGGGTCAAGCGAGACCGAGTTGAATGAGCTCACGGTCGTTCCCTGAAGCAACCCGTCGGGCGCACGGGCTGCCACAACTGCAACGCCAGTGGGGAAAACTCCCAGCGCCTTCCGAAATTCAGCGGGCGTGAAGGTCATTTTCGTCAACTCAGCAGACTATTGCCCTGTAAAGCTGGTTTATTCCGCAGCGTCGACGACTTCCTCGTCCAGGTTATAGGTCGACAACAGGTGATCTACCATGCCGCGCGCGGCCCCCCAATCAAAGGTACGGTAGCTGTGACCGGTGGTGACGAAACGAGCACCCGCATAAAACATCTCATACTGCGTGTGCCGCGAGCCAAACTCTGAGCCGACGGCGTCCCAAGCCGCCTTCAGCAGCTTGACCTTGTCCTCGGAATTGAAGTTCGGTGATCTCTGCGTCTTGCGCAAGATAGGCGCGAGCTCGGAATTGGCCCAGTCGCGGAAGGATGATGGCAGCATGATCAGAGACCCCCCGGCGAGATCGCGGATGAGATTTATCAAACGCGGATAGAGATCCTGCGTTATTACCTGCGCCGCATAAAGCAGATGCCGGTTCGGCACGTAGAATTCGCCGCGTTTGCTACCCGAGACTTCCATGCCGGAAAGCATTGCCTCCACCATGCCGGCATTGGCCGCCAAGCTACCGAGCTGTTCGCGCACCTGGGGCATATTGGTGGTACCGATCGCCTCGGTGATCTTGTGCGCCAAGCCAACCAGAAATTTCATCTTCACCGAAAGCCGGATCTGGGCCTGATAGTTCTGGAAGACGTGGCTCGGCGTATCGTGGAATTGGGCGCGACACATGTCAGTGTCGCGATGGACGAACACACGTTCCCATGGCACTTTCACGTTGTCGAAGTAGAGAAGCGCATCATTTTCGTCAAAGCGCGCGGACAGTGGGTTATCGTAGACCGAGATAGCGTGCGCCTCGTAACTTTTGCGGGAGAGTACCCGCAGGCCGGCGGTGTTCATCGGCAGAGCGCAGGAGAAAGCGAGAGCTTCCTCACCGGGTTTGAGTGGCTGCAGATTGGCGACAAACACTTCGTTGGCCATGATCGAGCTAGTGCCCAACATTTTGGCGCCGCGGATCGTCAATCCCGTGGTGTCCTCATCGACGATCTGCGCAACGAGCTCTTCCACCTGCTCGCCCCAGTCCTTGGAGCGATCGGCCTGTGGGTTGACGATGACGTAGGTCAGGAACAGATCATTTCCAGTGGCGTAATCCACGTAGTCGGCAAGTGCCTTGGCGCGCTTTGGTCCATGCCTCTGGAAGACCTCGAGACCCATGCGCTGGCCGATGATTGTAGAGGCGACATGATCAGGTGACCGGCCCAGAAATCCGTAGCTCACCTGTGCCCATGCCTGCAGTGCTTTGCGCCGCTGAACGAGTTCTTCGTAATTGCGTGGCATTTGCCAGCAGCGATTCACGCGCCGCGTGCCTCCTTCGGGCACGAACGTCATAAGCTCGATGTTCTCGGGGCGCGCCTGGTAGTCGTACAAGAGCGCCGCGGAGGCAGTTGCCTTGCGGTACGCCGGGTGCGTGGTGACGTCGTCGACGAGCTTTCCGTCTATGTAGACTTTTCGACCATCCTTCAGCGATCGAAGGTGCTCGGCCCCGGTCTTACACTGCATCGGCGCTGCTCCGCTCCATACTTCATCGCCAGTCTAGCACAGGTGGGAAGCGGCGCAGGCATTTCTCACCGCAAGTTACGGCCGGATATGATGATTTTGGCGTGCGTCGTTTTACCGAGGCAAGCCTTCCGCACCTGACTGGAGCACAGTGACGTCGTTGCCCGACAGGATTCTCTCCAGTTATGATCTCGCCCGCTAGTGCCCACTTTCCGAAGTTCGCGCTCCATCGCAGCGCCCACCTTCACGAACTTCGGAAAGTCATGGGCACTAGCAAACTTATTGATTCTGGTACCGCTTATCGATCTGAGGTCCCTGGGAAGACCTCGCCCTTGCAGTGCAGGGACTTCAGATCGACCGTAGTACTAGGTCGGTGCAATGATCAACCTGGCTTCCACCGACCACAGCGGTCGGCAAACTCTCCGAGGAGAATTCCAATGGCTATCAATAAGGTCCACGAAGAATTCCATACCCTCGACATGTCGAAGGGATGGGAAACTCCGGCTGGATATCCCCCTGGCATTCAGCAGAAGATCCTGTCGGGAGCGCTCAACGAGACCGACAAGCGTGGCAGTCGGACCCGACTGTTGCGCTTCGCGCCAGGTGTCTACACCACAACGCCGTTCGTTCACGAATATTGGGAAGAAGTGTTCCTGTTCTCCGGCGACCTGACGGTCGGAAACGATGAGCATGGCAATGGAGGTGAGGCATTCAAGCCGAACACCTATGCCTGCCGGCCGCCTGGCGCGTTTCACGGTCCGTTCAAATCGGAAACCGGTTGTGTGCTAATGGAGATCCATTATTTCGATCCAGCCTGATCGATGCCGGGCCAGGAGCGAAAGCGCTTGGCGCCGAAGTTCTTCAGAAACCATGCAAGTAATCGAATGAAATTATGTCCGCGTCTGGCCCCTGGCGGACATCCTCTCGCGCTTCTGCGATGTCCTCTTCCGAGCGCAAAGGCGGACATCGCTTGGGCTGGCATTTATACGGGCAGTGACCGTCCTCTTCACTCCGACTTGTCGATATTCCAGAAGATCGGCGTCGCCGGGCCGTCGAGCACACCCGAGAGCGACTTGCGCCAGGCGCTCGGGATGAGAAACTGGCCGAGCGGGATATAGATCACCTGGTCGTAGTTTTCCTTCTGGATTTCGTCGGCGAGTTTTTTCTGCTCCTGCGGCGAAGAGGCGCGCGCGAACGCATCCCGCAGCGCTTCCATCTTCGGATCGTCGGGCCAACCGAACCAGCCGCCATTCTTGCCCTTGCCGTTGATCGAGAGATTGACGACGGGATCCATGACATCGGCGCCGACCCAGTTGGTGAAGAATATGTTCCAGCCGCCCTCCTTCGGCGGCTTCTGGCTGGCGCGGCGGGTCACGACCGTCTGCCAGTCGGTCGCCTGCACGTCGACCTTGAAGCCGGCCGCGCGCAGCAATTGGGCTGCGACGATCGGCTGGGCCTTCAGCGTCACGACATCGCCGGGTGCCATCAACACGACAGGCGTGCCGTCGTAGCCGGTTTCGGCGAGCAGCTTCCTGGCTTCCGCCACGCCATTGGCCTTGACGAGGGTTTCCGAACCGACATCGGAAGCCAGCGGCGTGCCGCAGACGAAGACCGCGCCGCAGACCCGGTAGTAGTCGGGATTGCCGACCAGCGCATCGAGCACGTCCTTCTGGTTCATCGCCAGGAAGGCGGCGCGGCGGATCTTCACGTTGTCGAAGGGCGGATAAAGGAAGTTCATCCGGCCGAGCGTCTGGAAGCCGAGCTTGTTCAACGTGTCGACCTTGATCTCAGGGTTGGCGGCAAGCATGGCAAGCAAATCCCAGGGCGGATTTTCCATGAAATCGATGTCGCCGGACTGCAGCGCGTTCACCGCGGTCTGCGCATCCGCCATCGTGATCCATTCGACGCGGTCGACCTTCACCACCTTGCCGCCCGAGGTCCAGCTCGGCGGCTCCTTGCGCGGAACGTAATCGGTGTTCTTGACATAGACGGCCTTGACGCCAGGCTGGAATTCGGAGGCGACGAATTTGAACGGACCCGATCCGATCTGTTCCTTGATCTGCTGGCCGGGCGGGGTCTCGGCGAGACGCTTCGGCATCATGAACGGCACCAGCGAAGACGGCTTGCCGATCGATTCCAGCACGAGACCGTAAGGCTCCTTGAGCTTGAGCGTGATGGTCCTGGCGTCGGTGGCCTCGATGCTCGCGGTGAAATCCATCAGCTTCTGGCCCATGCCGTCGTTGCGGCCCCAGCGCTTGAGGGAAGCCACGCAATCCTCCGCCGTCACCGGCGTGCCGTCGTGCCATTTCAACCCGTCGCGAAGCGTAAAGGTGTAGGCGAGCTTGTCGTCGGAGACCTTCCAGTCTGCCATCTGCGGCTGGATCTTGAAATTGGCGTCTTCCGAAAGCAGCGTGTCATAGACCATGTAGCCGTGATCGCGGGTGATGTAGGCGGTGGTGAAACCGGGATCGATCACGCGAAGGTCGGAATGCATCACCGCGGTGATGGTCGTGGCATCGGCCGGCTCGGTCACAGCCAATGCGCCCGAAAGCGTCACGAGCGCGATCATCGTTGCCATCACGGGACTTTTCCGTCGCAAGATCTGGTACATTCGTTTCTCTCCTGGCACCAAAGCGGTCAAAGACAGCTCATTCGGTGTGCATGCGGCACGTTATTTGGGCGGCGTAACGCGCTGTAACTCCACCAATATTTTAGACTTGCACTGACGCAATTGCTCGTCAACCGGACTTTTCGAGAAGACGAATACGACGAACCCATCGCGCCTATTTCACTTTACAAATCGATCGCCTCCTTCTCGTATGCAGCTTCTGTTTGCATCCGAGAGCCCCCCGCAATGAATCCAGCCAATCTTCCATTCGATTCCGAAGCCATGCTCCAAGGCTTGCGAAACTGGGTCGAATGCGAAAGCCCGACCTGGGACGCGGATGCGGTGGAAGCGATGCTCGATCTCGCCGCGCGCGACATGGCGATCATGGGCGCCTCGATCGAACGCATCGCGGGACGTCAGGGCTTTGCCGGCTGCGTCCGCGCCAAATTTCCACATCCGAAACGGGGCGAGCCCGGCATCCTGATCGCAGGCCATCTCGACACCGTTCATCC
>Ga0306920_100009190_pt1 | contig 13175 bp, 11 predicted proteins | sample flu12Cox44000170_FD_204666 | JGI IMG/M metagenome (GOLD analysis project Ga0306920, IMG submission 204666) | Lab enrichment of tropical soil microbial communities from Luquillo Experimental Forest, Puerto Rico - flux4day.12C.oxic.44.000.170 (v2)... | ecosystem: Environmental > Terrestrial >... | reverse complement strand
ACGGCAGTCAAAGACCGCCACAACAGATTTTCCCGCCAGGTAACGAACGCGTTCTCAATTTCCCTTATGCCCAACCATGATTAGACAGCGATCAAACAGCAAAGCCGCCGACGAAGGAGAAAGCCGACGGCGGCCTTGCCTTGTCGCCCCAGGACGGTGCCGTTGTCCAGTCGTAACGGCGTCGTTGGGGTTATCGAACCGGCGGTGAGAAATTCACCTTTGCGTCTCACCCGGAGGGTCGCGTCCACCTCGCGAGGAACGCCCAGTTCAGAAGGATAGCACAAATCTGCTACGAGGAGGAGCCGGGATCCGTCGCGATTAGCTCAACGAGATCAAGGCGCGAATAGTTAATCGCGTCTTAACCTGGGCGCTCCTATGTTATCGAGGTTCTGGTGGGGCGGGCGGACCCGCTGTGTGCGATGTACAGGATGACCCGCGAATCTGCTGCTCCCGATTCCGTTGGCGCAAAGCCGGATCGCGCGCCGAGCGCGCGGTCGCCTTTCGTGCGCTTGCGCGAATTGCTGGCCGATATTCCGCCGGGCAAACCGCCGATCAGTCTCGCGGTCGGCGAACCGCAGCATCCGATTCCGGATTTCGTCGGGCCGATTATCGCGGGGCATGTCACGGAATTCGGCCGGTACCCGATGAGCAAGGGGCTCGACAAATTCACCCAAGCCGCAGGCCACTGGCTCGATCGCCGTTATGCGCTGCCGCGCGCCGTCGATCCGGGGAGCGAAGTGCTGGTGCTCAACGGCACGCGCGAAGGACTTTTCCTCGCCGGGATCGCAGCGAAGAATTATGTCGGCCTGCGCGCCAGCCGCCCGGCGGTGCTGATCCCCAATCCGTTCTATGCCGCCTATGCCGCCGGCGCGGCTGCGGCGGATTGCGAGACGGTTTATTTGCCCGCGACCGCCGCAACCGGCTTTTTGCCGGATCTTGACGCGCTCGATCTTGACTTGCTGGCGCGCACGGTCGCGTTCTATCTCGCCTCGCCGTCAAATCCGCAAGGCGCGGTCGCCGGCCGCGCCTATCTCGACAAGCTGATCGCGCTGGCGCGGCGTTTCGGTTTCCTCATCCTGTCCGACGAATGCTATTGCGAAATCTACGGCGATCGCGCGCCGCCCGGAATGCTGGAAGCCGCCGGCGCCGATTTCCGCAACGTCGTCGTCTTCCACTCGCTGTCAAAGCGGTCGAGCCTGCCTGGGCTGCGCATCGGCTTCGCCGCCGGCGACCGCAAATTCCTGGCGAGCTATCTGGAACTGCGCAACATCGCCGCGCCGCAAGTGCCCGTTCCGCTGCAGCACGTCGCGATCGCTGCCTATAACGATGAGAAGCATGTCGAGGACAATCGGCGGCTCTACCGCGGGAAGTTCGATCTCGCCGACCGGATCATCGGCGGCCGCTACAATTATCGCCGGCCTGCGGGCGGATTTTTCCTCTGGCTCGACGTTTCCGCGCAGGGCGGCAGCGAAATCGCGACGCAGCGGCTGTGGCGCGAGGCCGGCCTGCGCGTGGTGCCCGGCCGCTATCTCGCGCGCGAGCAGGCGGACGGCGGCAATCCCGGCGCGGACTATGTCCGCGTCGCCATGGTGCAGAACAACGAGATCACCGCGGAGGCGATGCATCGCCTGGTCGCGGTGCTCGGTTAGGACGTGAATCCGAGAGGCGAATGAAGGGCGCGGGGGAAGGCAAGCGATGTATGTGATCGAACGCAGCCTTGACGGGATGGCCGCTTTGTCGGGCCAGCTCGGCGCCGCCTTGCAGCGGCGGCTGCGCGAGCTGGGCGGCATTGCCTTGATCAGCCTCGCAATGATCGGCGCGCTGGCGCTCGCCACGTGGTCGGTGCACGATCCCTCCCTCAACCACGCGACCGATGCGCGGGTGCACAATCTGCTCGGCTGGCCCGGCGCAGTCATCGCCGATCTGATGATGCAGCTTTTTGGACTGGGCTCGCTGGCGCTGCTGCTGCCGATCGCGATCTGGGGTTACCGGCTGCTGGGCAATCGGCGCTTGCGCCACGAGCGCCGGCGGATCATTTTGTGGCTTGTCGGCGCGGTGCTGGCCGCCACCTTCGCCTCAAGCCTGCCGCGCAGTGCGCACTGGCCGCTGCCTTGCGGCCTCGGCGGCGTGGTTGGCGACGCAGCGCTTCGGCTGCCGGTCCAGCTTTTTCATTTGTCGCTCGTCGGCATGAATCGGCTGGCTGCAGGCGCCACGCTGGGGACGGCAACGCTCCTCGCCTTTGCGGGCGCGGCGGGTCTGCTTTGGGGCGATGCCGGCGAGGACGAAGATGAAGCCGCCGATGAAGACGACGAAGAGGGAGACGAACCGCGCGATCGTGACGACGAAAGCGGCTGGATTTCAGTCGGCTTCCTGGTGCATTCCGTTTTGAGCCTGCGCGCGCGGATCGCGCGATTGTTCCATCGCCGGGAGCGCACTCCCATGCCGTCGCGCGATGCCGCCCTGCGGCAGCGCATCGAGCCGCGTTTCGACAATGTGGCGGACAGCGGCGCGGACGACGACGATGCCGATGAAGCCGCGCCGCGGACGCGCAAACCCCGGGCGCCGAAGGCGCCGCGCCGTTCGAGCGGCGGTTACATCCTTCCGGCGCTCGAATTGTTGAACCCGCCGAGCAAGGCCGGCCGAGCCGCGGTCAGCAGCGAAGTCTTGCAGGAAAACGCGGTTGCGCTTGAAGGCGTGCTGGCGGATTTCGGCGTGCGCGGCGAAATTATCAAAGCTCGGCCGGGCCCGGTCGTGACGCTCTACGAGCTCGAGCCGGCGCCGGGGATAAAATCGTCGCGGGTCATCAGCCTCGCCGACGACATCGCGCGCTCGATGAGCGCGCTTTCCGCGCGCGTCGCGGTGGTTTCGGGAAGAAACGCGATCGGCATCGAATTGCCGAATCCAAACCGCGAAAGAGTTTATCTGCGGGAGCTGCTCGGCTCGCGCGACTACGCCGAGAACTCGGCGCGATTGCCGCTATGCCTGGGCAAGGCGATCGGCGGCGAAGCGGTGCTGGTCGATCTGTCGCGGATGCCGCATCTCCTCATTGCCGGCACCACGGGTTCGGGCAAGTCGGTTGCCATCAACACCATGATCCTCAGCCTGGTCTACCGGCTGCGGCCGGACCAGTGCCGCCTGATCATGGTCGATCCCAAAATGCTCGAACTCTCCGTCTACGACGGCATCCCGCATTTGCTCACGCCCGTGGTCACCGATCCGAAAAAGGCGGTGGTCGCGCTCAAATGGGCGGTGCGCGAGATGGAAGAGCGCTACAAGAGAATGTCGAAGCTCGGCGTGCGCAATATCGACGGCTACAACGCCCGCGTCGCCGAGGCCAGAAGCAAAGGCGAAAAGCTCAGCCGCACCGTGCATACCGGCTACGATCGCGAGACCGGCGAGGCCATCTACGAAAGCGAGGAGCTTGATCTCGAACCGCTGCCCTATGTCGTCGTCATTGTCGACGAGATGGCGGACCTGATGATGGTCGCGGGCAAGGACATCGAGGGCGCGGTGCAGCGTCTTGCGCAGATGGCGCGCGCCGCGGGCCTGCATGTGATCCTGGCGACGCAGCGGCCCTCGGTCGACGTCATCACCGGCACGATCAAGGCCAATTTCCCGACGCGAATTTCCTTCCAGGTGACCTCGAAGATCGACAGCCGGACCATTCTGGGCGAGCAAGGCGCCGAGCAGCTGCTCGGCCAGGGCGACATGCTTTACATGGCCGGCGGCGGACGCATCAGCCGCGTGCATGGGCCCTTCGTTTCCGACGAGGAGGTCGAGAAGGTGGTGCGGCACTTAAAGACCCAAGGCGTGCCCGAATATCTCGAGGCCGTCACCGCCGAGCAACCGCAGGACGAGGACGGCAATCCGATCTTCGACGCGACCGCGATGGGCGCCGGCGACGGCGGCGATCTCTACGCGCAGGCGGTGCAGATCGTCAAACGCGACCGCAAGGCCTCAACCAGTTATATTCAGCGCCGGCTGCAGATCGGCTACAACCGCGCCGCCACGCTGATGGAGCGCATGGAACAGGAAGGCATCGTCGGGCAGGCCAATCATGCCGGCAAACGGGAAATTCTCATTGAAGGCGCCGAAGAGGATACCTATTGAGAATCAATTTTTTGGCGCATAAGCGGGGATGCCAGTCGCGAATTTGCCATAACGTGCGACTAGCAAGATTACGTGTTTCAGGGCGGGCCGCGGAGTTCGGCGGCGGGGAGAGGGATATGGCGGCAAGGCGCCCAGCGAGGTCCGGCACGCTCGTGCCGGTGCTCCGCCGATCGGCGATCGGCTTGGTGTTCGGCATTCTCGCCACCGCGCCGGTTTTGGCCGAAAACGTGCCGCTGCCTACGCCGGCGCCGCAGCCGAAAACCGGCAGCGCGCAATCCGCCTCGCCGGCACTATCCGCGCAACAGCCGAAAGCCGCCGTCGTGCGTCCTGGGTCGCCGGCGCCGCCAGTGCCATCCGCGGCGGTCCCGCCCGCCAATGCCTCGGCCGACACGCATCAGAGCTCGGGCCTCTTCCAATTCCCGTTCTCTTTGCCGTTCGGGAAGAACTCGTCGAATTCTTCAAGCTCTTCGGATCAGGCGTCCAGTTTCGATGCGAAACAGCGCGCGCTGCTCGACCGGATCAGCATGTATCTTTCGAGCGTCCAGACCATGGAAGGCAATTTCGTCCAGGTCGGCCCGGATGGCGGGCGAACGGAGGGAAACTTCTACATCCAAAAGCCCGGCCGTGTAAGGTTCGCTTACAATCCGCCGAGCCCGATCGACATCATTGCCGACGGCTCTTCGGTCGTCGTCCGCGACCGCAAGCTCGCGACGCAGGATCTCTATCCGCTGTCGCAGACGCCGCTGCGCTATCTTCTCGCCGATCGGATCGATCTGTTGCACGATACGGACGTGGTCAGCGTGTCGTCCGACGACACTTTTGCGACCGTGGTCATCGAGCAGAAGCAGGTCTTGGTCGGCACCGCGCGGCTGATGCTGATGTTCGATGCAAAAGACCTGACGCTCAAACAGTGGACGGTGACCGACCCGCAGGGTTTCGACACGACTGTCGCGGTCTATAACCTCGATTCCGCCAAGAAGCCCGACCCGAATCTGTTCGTCATCAACTACCAGCGCGAGCAGAGCGGCGTTCAGTAATCGAAAATTTTCTGGGGGTTGATCGGCAATCGGAGGGCAAACCGATCATCCGATGATTATATTGCAGAGGCTCCCGTTATCGCCCCTGGTCACTGATTCCCGATTCCCGTGCGCCTTACCGTCACAAGCTGGAACATCAATTCGGTGCGGTTGCGCATCGATCTCGTCGCCAGATTCATCAAGGCGGCGCGTCCCGACATCTTGTGCCTGCAAGAAACCAAGTGCCCGGACGATAGATTCCCTTTGAAACGCTTCAAGCGCCTCGGTTACGAGAATGTCGCGCTCAACGGCCAGAAAGGCTATCACGGCGTCGCCGTGCTCTCGCGGCTGCCGTTCGATCGCTTCGACGTTCAGGCGTTCTGCGGCAAAAGCGATTGCCGCCATATATCGGCGGAATTCGGCGAGCGCGCGGGCCTGCGCGATCCGATCACCGTCCATAATTTCTATGTGCCGGCCGGCGGCGACATTCCCGATCCGGGCATCAATCCGAAATTCGCGCACAAACTCGCTTTCCTCGATGAAATGCGGGACTGGATGAACTTGCGCCCGAAGCCGTCCGACCGCGCGATCCTTCTCGGCGATCTCAACGTCGCGCCGCTCGAACACGATGTCTGGAGCCACAAGCAGATGCTGCGCGTGGTTTCACATACACCGATCGAGTGCGAGAAACTCACGACGGCGCGGAAAACGGGCGGCTGGGTCGACAGCATGCGTCAGCTAACGCCCGAGCCGGCCAAGCTCTATACGTGGTGGAGCTACCGCTCACCGGATTGGGCGAGCGCCGACAAGGGGCGCCGCCTCGATCATATCTGGACATTGCCGATGCTGGCCGACCGTGTCGCCGAGATCGCGATCGCCAAGAATTTCCGTGGCGCCTCGCGGCCTTCCGATCATGTGCCGGTGACCGCGACGCTCGAGCTTTAGGCGCGGTTCCACCTCGAATCGAAAGTCCAGCGCGCGCCTTCCGGTCAAGACTGCGGCCCGGTGCCGCGCGCGAGCCTCTCGCGGATTTTTTCCATGTCGCGCGCCGATTGCTCCGCCCGCGCCGCGAACATTTCGCGAAGGCGCTGCGCCGCTTCGGGATTGCTTTCAAGCATTTTGAGGAACATCGCCCGCGAGATGCGCAGCACGATCGATTCTTCCCGTGCGGTGGCGGTTTCAAGCCGACGCGACTCGACCAAGAGCGCGCTTTCGCCGAGCAAGACGCCCGGTTCGGCGATCGACTCGGGCTCGTCCGGACGCTCCGGCGTGAGCGTGAAAGAGCCTTGTTGAACGACATAAGCGCAATCAGCGCTCTCGCCGGGTGAAAACAGCACCTCTTCTCGCCGCACGGAGTAGCTTTCGGTGCCGATTGCTAGAATGCGCAGCGCGCTGGTGCCGAGCCGCTTGAACTGCGGCACTCCTTCAAGGAAGGCGATGTCGTCCTCGATGGTCATGACGGTCCGCAGTCACGGCACAAGTTTGTAGCCGCCGGCTTCGGTAACCAGGATGGCGGGCGCGGCCGCATCCTTTTCGATCTTCTGCCGCAAGCGGTAAATATGCGTTTCCAACGTATGCGTCGTAACGCCTGAATTGTAGCCCCAGACTTCCTGCAGCAGGGTCTCGCGCGAAACGGGCTTCTGCCCGGCACGGAAAAGATAACGCAGGATCGAGGTCTCCTTCTCGGTCAGCCGGACCTTGTTGCCCTTGGGATTGAGCAGGATCTTGGAACTGGGCCGGAATGTGTAGGGGCCGATCGTGAATACGGCGTCCTCGCTCGCTTCATGCTGGCGAAGTTGTGCGCGGATCCGCGCCAGCAGAACCGCGAACCGGAACGGCTTGACCACATAGTCGTTGGCGCCCGATTCGAGACCGAGAATGGTATCGGAATCGGTATCGTGCCCGGTCAGCATGATGATCGGCGCCTTGAAACCGTTCTTGCGGAGGATTCGGACAGCCTCGCGGCCATCGATATCGGGCAATCCAACATCCATGATGACGAGATCGATCTGGCCGGCTTTGGCCGACTGCACGCCCTTGCTGCCGTTTTCGGCCGCAACGGCTTCGAATTCCTCGTGCAGCGAAAGCTGTTCCATCAGCGCTTCCCGCAATTCGGGGTCATCGTCGACAATGAGAATCTTACGTGTATTCGGCATTTCGATCCGAGCCTGTCCGCCGCTACATTTTGGCGCGCCGCTTGGCGCGAAGCTGAAACATCAACGATACTAGAGGACCGAGCAGTTGGGAATCGGCAGGCGAACGAATGCGAAGAGCTACCTTTTCCGTCATTCATGTCCGCCGCAGGCCGAATCTGCCCAGCGAGGGCTGGCTCTCGGCCTGGAACAGGGTGTTCCGGGCTGCCTTAGGCCGGTCTGGCATCAAGGCATCGAAGCGCGAAGGCGACGGAGCAACGCCCTCGGGCCGGTTTCACCCGGTAAGGCTGTGGTGGCGCGCCGACCGTTTGACGCGCCCACGCGTGTTCCTCCCAGCCAGGCAAATCGGGCCAAATGACGCCTGGTGCGAAGACCCACATGATCGGCGCTACAATAGGGCGTTTCGCAGGTCGGCCAATGAACCAGGCGACCGCTTGTGGCGGACCGACGGCCTCTACGATCTTATCGTTGAAATCGACCACAATACGAGGCCTCGCGTCGCCGGCCGGGGCAGTGCAGTCTTCATCCACGTGGCGCGGACGGGATTAGCGCCCACGGCCGGCTGCATCGCCTTGAGGAAGAGTGAGCTTCTACGGCTGCTCGCCCGACTTTCACGCAAGACACGAATCGTCGTTCATTCTTAGTTCGGATGTGCTTAGTTCGGATGGGGCTCGGCTTTGGCGCGCGCGCCGAAAATGGCGGTGCCGATTCGCACATGCGTAGCGCCGAAAGCAATCGCCGCCGGATAGTCGGCGCTCATGCCCATCGACAGCAGCTTGAGCCCATTGCGGTGCGCAATCTTGCCGGTCAAAGCAAAATGCGGCGCGGGGGTTTCATTCTGCGGCGGAACGCACATCAAGCCGGAAATTGCGAGCCCGTAGCGGTCGCGACAGGCCGCCAGAAAGGCGTCGGCATCCTGCGGCAGGACGCCCGCCTTCTGCGGCTCGGCCCCAGTATTGATCTCCACGAATAAAAGCGGGTGCCGGCCCTGTTCAACGATCTCTTTACCGAGCGCCTCGGCAAGGCTCGCGCGGTCGACCGAGTGGATTGCGTCAAACAGCGCGACTGCATCCCTTGCCTTGTTCGATTGTAGGGCGCCGACGAGATGAAGTTCCAGTCCTCGGTGCCGAGCGACGAGCGGTGCCCATTTCGCCTTCGCCTCCTGAACGCGGTTTTCACCGAATACGCGCTGACCGGCGGCTATGACGGGCTCGATCGCGTCCGCCTTGAAGGTTTTCGATACGGCGACGAGCGTAACGCCAGCCGGATCGCGCCCCGTCTCTCGGCAAGCCCGCGCGATTTCCTCGCGCACGCGAAGCAGTCCGTCCCGTCGATTTACGCTTTCCATATCGTTAACAACCGCGGCGATAGTTAAAGTTTTAGCGAATTTACAAAGCTCTTTTTTACGCGCGACCGCTAGCTAATGGAACCGGGGTCGGTGAGCGTGGAATGTCTGGACGCGCAATGTCCGACGGCCGAGCCAATTCTTCAAAGCGCGTGCGTCGAAACCGGCCGATCCTGAGTATTCGGGCGCGCCTAATCGTGCTCGCGCTGCTAGCGATCGCGCCCTTGATGCTCGCGCGCCTTCACGAACTTGAAAGCGCCCGCCTGGCGCGAATGAAGGCCGTCAATACCGAAGTGATCGATCTGGCGCGGCGGGGAGTCGAATCGCAGCGCGAAATCATCTATTCAGTTCGAGCGCTTCTTCAAATCGTGTCGCGCATCTATGCCAGAATCCCGCTCGAACCGTCCGGTTGCAATCAATATATCGCGGACTTGGCGGCCAACATCCCGTGGATTCGCGATCTGTCCGTTGCCGCGACGGACGGCCGCATCAATTGCTCTACCGAACCATTGGCGATCGGGCTCGACATTTCCGACCGTCCGCACTTCCGCAATGCGCTCAAGTCGCGTGAATTCGGGCTCAGCGACTATCTCATTAATAGGGTCAATCACCTGCCAAGTCTGGTCGCGACCTTTCCCATCATAAAAGACGATGGAGTTCTCAAGGGGGTCGCGCTTGCGGTTATCAATCTGCAATGGATCGGCGATCTCGCGGCGGCTGCCGCGCAGCATTCGGGTGCGTCTGTCTTGCTGCTCGATAGCCGCGGAACGGTCATTGCCGGTTGGGCCGATCAGCAAAGCTTTGTCGGAAAGCAATTTGCCGGTTATCCGTTGATGCGGCAAATGCTGGCGGACGACGACGGAACGATGTCGATCGCCGGGTTCGATGGGGTCCGCCGCTTGTATGGTTATGTCCGGGTGCCGTGGACCGCGGCGCGTCTCGCCGTCGGCCTCGATGAAAACGCCATCCGCAACGGCATCGATCGCGAGACCGCAATCTCCTGTCTGCAGCTTGCGGCGTTTTGCATATTCGTTCTGTTGCTCGCCTGGTTCGGCGGCGAACATCTCGTGGTGCGGCCGATCAGGTCGCTGGTTCGGACAGCCGCGCGATTCGGTCGGGGTGATCTATACGCACGCGCAACCGATGAGCCGTGCGTTGCCGAGTTCGAGCCACTGGCGGCAGCGCTCGACGACATGGCGGCGAAACTCGCCGCGCGCGAAGAGGAATTGAAGGTCGCCAATGAACACCTCGAGGAACTTGCAAGCCTCGATGGATTAAGCGGCCTCGCCAACCGGCGCGGCTTCGATCGGCAGCTGGCGCGCGAATGGCAATTCGCGGCCGAGCACCGCAAGCCGATCGCGCTGATGATGGTCGATATCGATCATTTCAAGCTGTTCAACGACCGTTACGGCCATGTTGCCGGTGACAGCTGCCTGCGAGCCGTCGGCGAGACGTTGTCGTTGGTGACGCTCGAGGAGGCTGCACTGGTCGCTCGCTACGGCGGCGAAGAATTCGCGCTTCTGCTCCCCGGGCTCGCCATCGATTGTGCGGTTGCGCTTGCCGACGAGGCGCGCAAGGCCGTCGAAGACCTTCTGATCAATCACTCGGAAGCGCCGTGCGGCCACGTCACTGTCAGCATCGGCGTGGAGTCAACGGTGCCGGAGAAATTTCAGACCGCCGCCGATTTAGTCGAGGCGGCTGACAACGCCCTTTATGCCGCCAAAGGCCGCGGCCGTAACACAGTGGTTGCCCACATACCGGCGCTGCTTCGCGCCGCATCGTGACTGCCGCGGCGTGGCTCACGTTTTGGCTTTTTTCTTAAGTTTTCCGCGAGACGCGGGTCTGGCCTTTATGGCCCGTTTCTTGTCCGGAGGCGCCCAGATCATGCCTTCCAACTTCATACCGTCGGGATCGGTGAAATAAACGGCATAGTAGCTGCGCCCGTAATACTCGCCCGGCGGATCGACGATATTCATATCGTTCTTTTCAAGAAACGCGCCGAGCGCGTCGATGTCCTTTCGGCTCGCCAGCTCGAAGGCGTAATGGTGGAAACCGATATCGCCTTTGCGATATTTCCGCTGCTTGCCTTCGGCGTCAGCGGCGGCGATCCAAAACAAGGTCTTGCCGTTGCTCCAGCCGGCCATATCGTCGTATTCATGTTTGAGCTTGAAACCGAGGAAACCGAGGAGCTTGCCGTAAAACTTCTTCGAGCGCGTGAAATCTCCGACGCTCAGAACCAAGTGGTCGATGCCGACGATACGGGGCATGGCGCTATCCTCCTGTCCCTCTTAATGACTTGGTGAGGGCGGCGGCAATCGACAATGGGGCGAACGAGCGGCCGCTTGCCTGGGGAGTTTCATCCGATCAGGATGCGCGGCCGATTTGAGCACGGCGGTCATGCAACGAACTTTGTTTGACAAGATTTGGGATTTTCATCGCGTCGGTGAGCGCGCCGATGGCCGCGATCTCCTCTATATCGACCGCCATGTGCTGCATGAGCTGCATGCTCACCACGCCTTCGCGCGACTGGAAAAACAAGAGCGGCCTGTGCGCCGCGCCGACCTGACATTCGCAGTGCAGGATCATACGGTTGCCACCGCGCCCGGCCGCGGCGACGCGACTAATCCATCGGGGTCGGCCTTCATCAAGGCGATGCGCGAAGGTTGCCGCAAGAACGGCATCAGGCTGTTCGATATCGACGACCCGGAACAGGGCATATCGCATGTGGTAGCGCCCGAACTTGGCATCGTGCTTCCCGGCGCGACGCATGCGGTGCCGGACAGCCATGCCAGCACGGTCGGTGGCGTCGGCGCGCTCGCTTTCGGCTGTGGCACGAGCGAACTGACACACATTCTCGCGACGCAAGTGATGGCCCTCAAACGGCCGAAGCGGATGCGTGTGTGCCTCGACGGCCGGCTCGACGCACACGTCAGCGCCAAGGACGTGGCGTTGCGGATCATTGCCGAGATCGGCGTGGCGGGCGCGCGCGGTTACGCGGTCGAATATGCCGGAGCGGCCGTGACCGCGATGCCGATCGAACAGCGGATGACGCTGTGCAATCTCAATATCGAAATGGGAGGGCGCTCGGGCTTCGTCGCACCCGACGATTCTACTTTCGCTTGGCTTGCCGGCAGGCCTTTCGTGCCGCAGGGCGCGCAATGGGATCATGCGCTCGCGCATTGGCGCACGCTAGCGAGCGATGACGATGCCGCCTTCGACCGCGAGGTTACGCTCGATTGCTCGGCGCTCGAACCGCAAATCACCTGGGGTACCGATCCGAGTCAGGTCGTCGGCATTTCGGGTTGCGTTCCAGATCCGGCCACGCTCGATGCCAATAGACGTGCCTCCGCGCAAAGCGCGTGCAGCTACATGGATCTTGCCCCGGGGACACCGCTCGCCGGCTTGCCGGTTGATCGCGTGTTTATCGGCTCGTGCACCAATAGCAGGCTGCCGGACCTGCAGACGGCTGCTGCGGTTGTGCGCGGACGGCATGTAGCCGAAGGCGTGATCGCCATGGTCATATCCGGTTCGAGCAGCGTCAAACGCGAGGCGGAGGCGCTGGGGCTCGATCGCGTGTTCCGTGAGGCGGGCTTTTTTTGGGGCGAATCCGGTTGCTCGATGTGCGCGGGAGGCAACGGCGACCGGGGCCAACCCGGCGAACGCTGCGTTTCCACCACCAACCGCAATTTTGAAAATCGCCAGGGACCGAAGGTGCGTACTCACCTCGCGAGCCCGGCGACCGCCGCGGCGACCGCCATTGCCGGCCGGATCGCCGACGTGCGCCAGATGTCGGGGGCGGCGTGATGGAGCCGTTTACCCGCCACACCGGCATCGCCGCTCCGCTCATCAAGGATGACGTCAACACCGACCAGATCGCGCCCATTCTTCACGCGCGCGGCCTCAAAGAGGATTATCAGGCCATGCTGTTCCACCGCACGGGCCGGCGCGAGGACGGCAGAGAAGATCCCGATTTCGTTCTCAACAAGCCACAGTTTCGCTCGCCCGGAATACTGGTCACCGGGCAAAATTTCGGCGCCGGCTCTTCGCGCGAATCCGCGGTCTGGAGCATGCTGGCCAACGGCATTCGCGTCATCGTGGCCAAAAGCTTTGCCGATATTTATCGCGAAAACTGCCTGCAGAACGGCTTGTTGCCCATCGTGCTCGATGGCGATTGCTCGGAGGCTTTCATCGCCCGCGTTATCGAAGTCGATGGCAAGTGGCCGTTCACCGTCGATCTGGTCGCGCAGCGGATCAGCGGGCCCGGCGGCGGCGATGTCACATTCGAAATCGCCGCCGCCGATCGGATGCGGCTTCTCGAGGGTCTCGATGATATCGGCCTGACCCTCAGGCATATGGACGAGATCGGAAGCTGGGAGCGCCGAGCTCAAGCAACGCAACCCTGGCTGCAGTCAACCCGCGACAACCGTTGATCGGTGCGAGATGGAAAGGGAGTTGGCAGAATGAATATGCGTAAAAAGTTCAGGGCGCTGATGAGCGGCAAACGGCTTGTGCTTATGCCCGGCGCCTATGACGGATTGTCGGCCCGCATAA
>Ga0306920_100009187_pt1 | contig 13177 bp, 10 predicted proteins | sample flu12Cox44000170_FD_204666 | JGI IMG/M metagenome (GOLD analysis project Ga0306920, IMG submission 204666) | Lab enrichment of tropical soil microbial communities from Luquillo Experimental Forest, Puerto Rico - flux4day.12C.oxic.44.000.170 (v2)... | ecosystem: Environmental > Terrestrial >... | reverse complement strand
GTCGGAAGGGGTCGCGCGCGACATGGCGGCGATTGTCGATCTCTATGAAGCGAGCACGGGCAAGGACGACATCTCTCAGCTGGTCGACATCGGCCAGCAGAGGTTTGGGTTCTCGGTGGCGGTGCTACCGGCCGGCAACCTGCCCACTCCGCAGCCCAAGCCCTTCTTCGACCTGCTCGACCGGGCTCTGTCGGACGAGATCCGCGCTCAGGTCAAGCGGCCGTTCTGGATCGATACGGTCGGCCAGTCGCGACACGTGGAGATCCGCGTCAAGCTTGACCAGGCCATCCTGCGGTTCGTCGCCCAGCGCGGCCAGGCTTACGCCTCCAATTCGCACATCTTCCTGATGTGGATGGTGGGCACCTCAGTCGTTCTGCTCACCGTGGCGATCCTGTTCCTGCGCAACCAGATCCGTCCGGTGCTGCGGCTGGCGGAAGCCGCGGACGCCTTCGGCAAGGGCCGGCCCTTTCCGCCCGAATTCCGGCCGCGGGGTGCGCGCGAGGTGCGGCAGGCGGCGCAGGCGTTCCTCGAGATGCGCGAGCGCATTCGCCACCACGTCGAGCAGCGCACAACCATGCTGGCCGGGGTCAGCCACGACTTGAGGACCGTGCTCACGCGCTTCAAGCTGGAACTGGCCCTGCTGCGCGAGAGCCCGGAAATCCAGGCGCTCAAGAACGACGTCAACGAGATGCAGCACATGTTGGAGGACTATCTTGCGTTCGCCAAGGGCGACGGCGGCGAGGATGCCGCACCGACCAACGTCGGCGAGTTGCTAGGCGAGGTGCAGGAGGAGACCGAGTACTTGGGCACGCCCATCGAGGTGCGTATGCGCCAACCCAAGGATGAGCTGGTGCTGGCGCTGAAGCGCCAGGCATTCAAGCGGGCCATCACCAACCTCGTCACCAATGCGGCCCGGTTCGGCAATATCGTAATCATCCGGGCGGGCGCAGACGACACCTGGCTGCGGATCGAGGTGGACGACGACGGACCGGGCATCCCGCCGGCGGAGCGTGACAACGTGTTCCGTCCGTTCTACCGGTTGGACCACGCGCGCAATCAGGACACGGGCAACTCGGGTCTGGGGCTCGCCATCGCCCGCGACATCGCCCGCAGTCACGGCGGCGACATCGCGCTTGGGACAAGTTCGATGGGCGGCCTGCGAGCGACCATTCGCGTGCCGCGCTAGGGCCCGGCGGGCACCCTTGGGTGGGCTTGCGCGTATCCCAACTCAATTCCACGCGCGTGGGCGAGCCGCGGCAAGCTCGCGCGCTGGGCGGCGACGCCGCCCCGATCAAGCGCCTGATCGAGCGCGGGGTTGGTGCAAATATTGCCGGGCAACAACAATAGCGCGCAACCCCCGCGCACGCCCTGGGGCCGCTCGCAGCAAAGACCGCTCAACACTTGGAGGCCCGCAGGACGCTGCGGTGCGCACCCCCGCACCGGACCCCAGCCCACCGCCGGCGGCGATCGGCGATCGGGTCGCGGATGGCCGCTCAGAATAGGCGCCCTCCGTTGGGCACCGGCCGTTCCGGCATGATCAGCACAACCTCGCCGTTGCCATCCGGGAACCCCAGTGTGAGCACCTCCGACATCGTCTTGCCGATCTGACGCGGTGGGAAGTTGACGACCGCGGCCACCTGGCGGCCGATCAGCGCCGCCGGCGCGTAGTGCTTGGTGATCTGCGCCGAGCTCGTCTTGCGACCGATCTCGGGCCCGAAATCGATCTCCAGTCGGATCGCCGGCTTGCGAGCGCCGGCGAGCGGGGCGGCGGCGAGGATGGTGCCGACGCGGATGTCCACCTTGCGGAAGTCATCGAAGGCGATGGGGGGTGGCGGCGTTGCTTTGCTCATGCGTTAGAGCCCAATCCAGGTTGATGTCGCCGGCCCTGATCGGCTGGGCGTTGAACCAATCACTGGCCGAAGGCCACCTCGCGCGACTTGCCATAGGGCAGCGAGCCATGGGGGGAAGTCTTGGGGTCAGCCCCCAATCCGCCAGCACTCCTGCGACGGCCAGCAGGAGGGCCCAGCAACTCCCGGCAACTCACTCGCCAAACACGGGCTTGCGTTTCTCCAGGAAGGCGGCTGCAGCTTCCTTGGCGTCTGGGTGCTCGGCCAGCTGCGCCGTCAGGTCCTGCTCGTAGCGGTAGCCGTCGCGCAATCCCATGTCCTCGATGGTATTGAGCGCTGCCTTGGCCAGTCGGATGGCGGCTGGGCTCTTGGCGGCAATCTCGCGGGCAAGCTCCATGGCCCACGCCATGAGCGCGGCGCGCGGCACGCAGGCCTCCACGATGCCGAGCCGGAACAGCTCCGGGCCAGGCACGCGGTAGCCGGTCAGCATCATGCGGCGCAGCGTCGAATGTCCGAACAGGCGCTGTGCGTGGCGGCCGCCGCCAAGCAGTCCGACGTCGATCTCCGGCAGCCCGAGCGAGGCCTCCTCCGCCGCGACCAGGATGTCGCACGAGGCGGCGACCGCAAGCCCCGCGCCCAGCGCCGGGCCGTTGAGCGCTCCGATGACGGGTTTGACGCATTCGCGGATGGCGTGGAAGCTCTCGCGCACGCGGCGATTGTGCTGCCAACGCTCGCCGAGCGCACTGAGCCCGGTACGGCTCTTCATGTCGGCGCCGGCCGAGAACACCTTGCCGGCGCCGGTGAGCACGGCCACGCGTACATCCTTGCGGTCGCTCAGGCTGTCGAAGACGTAGGCCATCTCCGTGTTGAACTGCGCGTTCTGGGCGTTCACCGGCGGGTGGTCCATTGTGATGACGGCTATGCCGTCGGCAACGGCGACCTTGATGAGAGCGACTTCCACCTTGCGTCTCCCGAAAGACTGGAACCGACGGCGATCGTCGAAACGAAGCGCTTCGCCCAGCGCCGCACGTTACCTACCCCAACACATAACCCAGCGCTGCGCGAAGCGCATTTTGCGGCGTGCCAGCGCATATGCTCTTCGGACCAACCGCCGATGTGAGCGGGGCCAGGGTGCTCGCGGGGTGGCGGGGGCTCGAAGGACAGGACGGGACCGGCGCCCAAACCGCCGAAGAGAACGCTGAACGGGTTGCCAAAGTTGCCGCTGGCGCACGCTTGCAATCGCCGCGGGCGTCACTTAGACGGCAAGCCGCAACCAGCGCGAGGAGGAGGGCTGGCTCGGCGGGTTGCGGCTGCTGGCCCAGATTGCCCGCGCCATCGCCGGTTTACCCACGCGGGCGGCGCATTTGGCCAGAAGCCCCGATCCCATGATCCCATGATCCCATGACCCGATGACCCCAATGGGTGGTCGCCAGCGCCTTGGCCAGCAAGTAGCGCACCGCCAAGCCTTGCAACGTGGGCGCCGAGGGCGTCGCGCCGGTGCCGGAAATCCCCTACCTTAAGCCCAGGTAACGAGCAAAAGGAGAGCTCTATGCGGATTGCCACATGCATCGCGGCGCTGCTCTGGCTGGCCGCGCTTGGCGGCCCGGCGCAGGCCGACGTGCTCGATGACATCAAACAGCGCGGCACACTCATCGTCGGGGTGAAGGCCGACTACAAACCGTTCGGCTTCCGCGACCCATCGGGCGCCATCATCGGGCTAGAGCCGGATCTCGCCGCCGATGTTGCCAACAAGCTCGGCGTCAAGTTGGAGCTGGTGCCGGTCGTCTCCGCCAACCGCATGGAGTTCCTCAATCAAGGCAAGATTGACCTGATGATTGCGACCATGTCGGACAAGCCCGAGCGTCGCAAGGTCGTGCAGGTGATCGAGCCGCTCTACTACTCCGATGCGGTCAACGTGCTCCTCAGGAAGGATGCACCGGTGAAAAGCTGGGAGGACCTTAAAGGCAAGAAGCTCTGCGGCACCACGGGCGCCTTCTACAACAAGGACATCGCCCAGAAATACGGCGCCGAGATCGCCTCCTTCGACGGCTCCGAGAAGCCGCTGCTGGCGCTCAAGAACGGCGACTGCATCGGCTATCTCTATGACCAGACCTTTGTCGTCGGCAAGCTGACAGAGGACGATTGGAAGGGCGGCTTCCACATGGTGCTGCCCGGCATCATGGAGACGCCCTGGGCCATCGCGGTGAAGCTCGGCGAGACCAACTTCCAGAAGTTCTTGGAGGACATCCACAAGGATTGGATGAAGTCGGGCCGCATCGTCGAGCTCGAGAAGAAGTGGGGCGTGCCTCCCACCGACTACGCCCGGCGCATGCACGAGAAGTTCAAGAGCGGCAGTTGACGAGCTTGTCGCCCATCCCGCGGTGTTGGCGCTCGCCGACGGGATCAAATCATCCGCGACCCGAGCGGGGTCAGCCATGAATCCCGGGCACCAGGCCCGGGATGATAGGAGGTGCCTGGCCGCAATGCAGCCGATCTATGACTGGTTCCGCGACTTCTACGAGCGGACCGGCATCAACCTCACCTTCATCTACGACGATTTCGACCGCGTCCGGATGATCCACGGTTTCTTCCTGACCCTGGAGCTGGCGATCGCCACCATCGTTCTTTCCATTCTGGTCGGCATCGCCGGCGCCTGGCTGCAGGGCTCGAAGTTCGTCTGGATGCGCAGGGTCGTTGCTGCCTTCATTTCCTTGTTCCGCAACACCCCGCCGCTGGTGCAGATCTATTTCTTCTATTTCGGCTTGGGCTACCTGCTGCCCCGTTTGCCGGACGGCTCCGGCGCCATGTTGCCGATGGTCTCCAACGTCGAGTGGGCGATCATCTCGCTGTCGCTCTTTGCCGGTGCCTTCAACATCGAAATCTTCCGCTCCGGCATCGAGGCGATCCCCAAGTCCACGCTGGAAGCAGCCACCAGCTTCGGTCTGTCGCGCTGGCTGACCTACCGGCTGATCGTGCTGCCGATGGCGATCCGGGTCTGCTTGCCGGCGCTCGGCAACAATCTCGTCAACCTGGTCAAGACCACCAACCTCGCCTACGCCATCGCCGTGCCCGAGCTGCTCTACGTGTCAAAGCAGATCTGGTCGGACGCTACCAACGTACGCGAGATGATGTTCTTCGTTCTGTTCGCCTACCTCGCCCTCGTGTTCGTGTTGGTCGGCCTCCTCAACGCCATCGAGCGCCGCCTGGCCATCCCCGGCTTCGGCCAGCAGGGAGGGCATTGACATGCTCAGCTACCGCGATGCGTTCATGCCGGCACTGCGGCCGAGCCCGCCTCCAACCTCGCACGGCCTCCATCACTGCTTCCTGAGAGGGTGCCCAAAAGAGGCGGCGGCGGCCTTCCCGCCCGCAGACGGAGGGCTCATCTCACCGGTTCGGCCACAGGCCTTGCGACCCAGCCTGCGCGGTCGCCTCCCCCGCGCGCCCAGCGCGCACGCTCATGCGGGCCGGCCGCACGCCCCCCACCAGGCAAGCGCTGGGCGTTGGCGCGCGGTGCGCGCAATCGCGCTCGGCGGCGCGGGCCTATTGCTTCTAGCGTTGGGCGCGATGGCCGCGGCGCAGCCGCCCGCGGCCATCAAGGCCAGCTCGCTGGAGGTGCTGATCCGCTGGGCGCCGCTGCTGCTGTGGGGGTTTGCCTTCAACATCCTTATCTCAATCATGGCCATGGGGATCGGCACCGTGCTCGGCATTCCCGTCGGCATTGCCCAGCTGTCGCGCTTGCCGGCCGTGCGCACGGCAGCGAGCGCCGTCACCCAACTCTTTCGCAACTCGCCCTGGCTCGTTCTCCTGTTCCTGTGCGTGTTCCTGCTTCCCTTCGAGATCCGCGCCTTCGGCCTGCGCATCCCGTTCCCGGACTGGGCCAAGGCGACCATGGGTTTTGCCTTGCCCGTGATGGCCAACACCTCCGAGATCGCGCGCGGCGCCATCCAATCGGTGCCGACGGGCCAATGGGACAGCGCCCGCGCGCTCGGCTTGACGCGGCGCCAATGCCTCTATCTCGTCATCCTGCCGCAGTGCATAAAGCGCATGCTGCCGCCGTGGATGAACCTCTATTCGCTGATCGCCATGTCGACGGTCAATGCTTCCATCGTGGGGGTGAGCGAGATGATCACCCTCACCTCCCAGGTGCATGCCGCTGAAGGCTCGCGGCCGGAGCTGCTGGCGCCGCTCTACGCCTTCGCGCTCGCCTGCTTCTTTGTCTACTGCTATCCGATCGGCAAATGGACGCAGGCGCTCGAGCGCCGCTACCAGGTGGGATTGTAGGCTTGCGAACCGCCGGTTTGGCCCGATCTCGTCCCGTGGCAGTATAGCGACATGACAGGGGTTGCGCTGCGCCGGTTGTTCCCAGCCACGCTGATGTTCGTCGGCGTGCTTGGCGTGTGGCAACTTGCGGTATCGGGCCTTGGCGTGCGCGAATACCTGCTGCCAAGCCCGCTCTCCGTGCTCAAGGCCATGGGTCCCGGCGAGATCGCGTGGGCAAAGCACATCTCGATCACGGCCATCGAGATCTTGGGCGCCTTCCTGATCGCGGCGTTGGCGGGCGTTGTGCTCGGCGCCGCCATCGCCTGGTCGCAAGCCGCGTCACGGGCGCTGACACCGTTCCTGGTGTTCGTCAACACGTTGCCCAAGGTGGCGATCGCCCCCCTTTTCCTGATCTGGCTCGGCTATGGCATCCTGCCCAACATGCTCATCGGCGCGCTCATCGGCTTCTTCCCGGTGGTGATCAACACCGCCGTCGGCCTGACGCAGATCGATGCGGACATGCTCGACCTCGGCCGCGTGTTCAACGCGCCCAAATGGAAGGTGTTCGCCAAGATCCGTATGCCGAACGCCTACCCCTACATTCTGAGCGCTCTCAAGGTCACCGCGACGGCGGCGGTGGTCGGCGCCGTGGTTGGCGAATTCGTTGCCTCGCAGGCCGGCCTCGGATACGTGATCATCACGACCCAGAGCAGCATGAACACGGCCGTTGCCTTCGCGGCGCTGGCATGGATCTCGATCCTGGGCCTAATGCTGTTTGGCGCGGTCGGCGCGATGGCGCGCGTGCTGGCGCCCTGGGCGGACGTTTCGGACGCATGAATGTCAGCTGAAGGAGTTCCCGCGATGAATCGGTCGGTCTTCACCGCGGCGGCATGGATCGCCGCCCTATGTGCCTACGCGGGCGCAGCCGCCGCGCAGCCTTCGCAGAAGTTCACCTTCGCGCTCAACTGGTTTGCCGTCGGCGACCACGCCGCCTATTGGGTGGCGTTGGACAAGGGCTATTTTGCTGAGCGCGGCCTCGACGTCACGCTCGAGAACTCCAAGGGCTCGGGCGACTCGATCGCCAAAGTCGACACGGGAAGGGCCGACGCGGGATTGGCGGACACCGCGGTCGTCATCGCCTCGCTCGCGCGTACCGCAAAAATCAAAATCGTCGGCATGGTGTTCGACAAGACGCCGCTCAACGTCTTTTCTGGCAAGGACAAGCCGGTCCTCAAACCCAAGGACTTGGAGGGCAAAACGCTTGCCGCGCCGCCCGGCGACAGCCAGCGCCAGATCTGGCCGGCGTTTGCCAAGGCCAACGGCATCGACGACAGCAAGGTGACGTGGGTGAGCGTGGAACCCGCCGCAAAAATCGCCGCCCTTGCCGAGAAGCGCGTCGATGCGGTTGCCGACTACACGACCGGGCTACCCTACTATGAGAAGCCAATGGGCGTCGGCAACGTGGTGATGCTGCCCTGGGCCGACTTCGGGCTCGACATGTACTCCATGTCGATCATGGCGAGCGAGAAGACGATGGCAGAAAGGGCGAGCGCCCTGCGAGCTTTCCTGGAGGCGGCCTACATGGGATGGCGCGACGTCATGGCCGATCAGAAGGAGGCGTTGGCAATCTTCAAGAAGCGGGTGCCGGAGATCGACGTCGCCATCATCGAGGCCAACCTGAAACTGGGTCTCGACCTGATGAAGACGCCGCGCTACGCCGCCAACGGCATCGGTTGGATCGAGCCCAACAAGATGTGCGCATCCGTGGACCTCGTGAACACGTACATGGGCCTGCCGCGCAAGGTGGAATGCTCGGCCGTCTTCACCAACGACTACTTGACCAGGATCGCCATGCCCTGAGCGAGCGAATGGCAGCGGCATGAAGCAAAGTAGAGGCCTGGACGCGAGCATCGAGCTTACCCGCGTCGGCATGGTCTATCGAACCGCCAGCGGGCCGGTGGAAGCCCTTCGCGACATCTCCCTCGACGTGGGGCGGGGTGAGTTCGTCTCGCTCGTCGGCCCCAGCGGTTGTGGCAAGTCCACGCTGTTGCGCATCGTCGCCGGGCTACGCGCGGCGACGGCGGGAGCGGTCAGCATCGATGGCGCCCCGGTGATCAGGCCCATCGCCAACGTCGGCATGGTGTTTCAGGCGCCGGTGCTGCTCAAGTGGCGCACGGTGCTCGACAATGTGCTGCTGCCAGCAGAGCTCGCCGGCCTCGGGGCGGCCGGCTACCGCCAGCGCGCCATTGAACTGCTGCGGCTCGTCGGCCTCGGCGACTTCGCCGGCAAACGGCCGCACGAGCTTTCCGGCGGCATGCAGCAGCGGGCCAGCATCTGCCGCGCGCTGCTGCTCGATCCGCCACTGCTGTTGATGGACGAGCCGTTCGGCGCGCTCGATGCCATGACCCGCGACGACATGAACCTCGAGCTATTGCGCATCTGGGGTGAGGACCTGGGTGCCGGCGGACGGCGCAAGACCATCCTGTTCGTGACACACTCGATCCCGGAAGCCGTCATCCTGTCGGACCGCGTGGTAGTGATGTCGCAGCGACCCGGCAGCATCGCCGCGGTGCATTCCATCGATTTAGCCCGTCCACGGACGGTCGAAACGCGCGCGTGCGAGGAGTTCGGCCGCGTGTCGCTCGCGATCTACCGTGCGCTGAACCGCAGCCATGCCGTCTCGGAACATGCGGGTGCCGGCGATCGGCGGAGGAATGCGGGCCTGGGCGACCTTACCGCTGCGAGTTGAGAAAGGATCGATCGTGCGCTACTCGATTTTCTCCGTTCTGGCGCAGGCGCTCCAGGGCAACACGGGCTGGAAGCCGGTGTGGCGTGACGCCGAGCTGAAGCCGGCCTACGACGTCATTATCGTCGGCGGCGGGGGCCATGGGCTGGCGACGGCATTCTACCTCGCCAAGGAGCACGGCATCAGCAACGTCGCCGTATTGGAGAGGGGCTGGCTCGGCAGCGGCAATGTTGGGCGCAACACCACCATCATCCGCTCCAACTATCTTCTCCCCGGCAATATTCCCTTCTACGAGCGGTCGATGCGGCTGTGGGAGGGGTTGGAGCAGGACCTCAACTACAACGCCATGGTGAGCCAGCGGGGCGTGATCAACCTCTATCATTCCGAGGCCCAGCGCGATGCGTTCGCCCGGCGCGGCAATGCCATGCGGCTCCACGGCGTGGACGCGGAGCTCTTGGAGCGCGAAATGGTGCGGGCGATCGTGCCCTACCTTGACTTCGACAATGCGCGCTTTCCCATTGAGGGCGCACTGCTGCAGCTTCGCGGCGGTACCGTGCGCCATGACGCCGTCGCCTGGGGCTATGCGCGGGCGGCCGATCAGCGCGGCGTCGATCTGGTGCAGAACTGCGAGGTGACCGGCATTCGCGTGGAGGGCGGACGCGTGGTCGGACTGGACACGGTCAAGGGCTCCGTTCGCGCCGGCAAGGTGGGGCTCGCCTGCGCCGGCAACTCTTCCCGCGTCGCCGCGCTCGCAGGTCTCAGGCTGCCGATCGAGAGCCACGTGCTGCAAGCCTTCGTATCGGAGGGGGTGAAGCCGCTGATCAACACCGTCATCACGTTTGGGGCCGGTCATTTCTACATCAGCCAGTCCGACAAGGGCGGACTGGTGTTTGGCGGCGACATCGACGGCTACAATTCCTACGCCTGGCGCGGCAACTTGGCCGCCGTTGAGGATGTGTGCGAGAGCGCCATGGCGCTGATGCCGATGCTCGGCCGGCTGCGGCTGGTGCGCAGCTGGGGCGGGCTCATGGATATGTCCATGGACGGCTCGCCCATCATCGATAAGACGCCGATTGCGGGTCTCTACCTAAACGCGGGGTGGTGCTATGGGGGCTTCAAGGCGACGCCGGCGTCGGGGTGGTGCTTTGCCCACACCATCGCCCGGGACGAGCCGCACCCGCTCAACGCCGCCTTCCGTCTCGACCGTTTCGCCACCGGCCACGTGATCGACGAAAAGGGCGCGGGCGCCCAACCCAATCTGCACTGAAGGCAGGCCCATGCGGATCGATTGTTGCTATTGCGGACTGCGCGGCCACGAGGAGTTCGCCTACCTGGGTGACGCTGCGGTTGAACGGCCGAACGGGGACCCGAAGCGGCCGCTCGACGACACGCAATGGCAGCGCTGGATCGATTACGTCTATTTGCGCGACAATCCCGCCGGTCCGCATCGCGAGCTGTGGCAGCACGTCTCGGGCTGCCGGGCGTGGCTGGTGGTCACGCGCGACGCTCGCACGCATTCCATCCTGCACGTCGAGCCGGCGCGCCAAGTGGCCTTGGCGCGCGCCAGATGATGCCCACAGATGACGCCCGACGTAAAGCACCAGGTGAGGCCCCACTTGAAGCCCTATTTGGGGCCCCACTTGAAACCCCCCGTGGAACCCCACGTGGAACCCCACGTGGAGCCCGGTGAAGCATGAGCGATCAACCGCCAATCCCGCAGCGGCGGGAAGCAACGCATTTCTCCACCGCCCCACGGCCGAGCGTTGTGGATGCGCGCCCGCGCGGCAAAGAGGTTGCAGGCGTTCCTCGTAGGCAAGCGTACCGTTTGCGCACGGGCGGGCTCCTCGAGCGCGGGCGCACCCTCACCTTCGCCTTCGACGGCCGCAGCTATTGTGGGCATCCGGGCGACACGCTGGCTTCGGCGCTGCTGGCGAACGGGGTGCACCTCGTCGGACGCTCGTTCAAGTATCACCGCCCGCGCGGCATTCTCACGGCGGGACCTGAGGAACCCAACGCGCTCATCGAGCTGCGCGAGGGCTCGCGGCGGGAGCCCAACACGCGCGCCACCACCGCCGAGCTTTACGATGGCCTTGTCGCCGCGAGCCAGAACCGCTGGCCGGCGTTGCGCTTCGACCTGATGGCGATCAACTCGGTGATCGCGCCGATCCTGGCTGCCGGCTTCTACTACAAGACCTTCATGTGGCCGGCTGCGTTCTGGGAGAAAGTGTACGAGCCGCTCATCCGGCGGGCCGCCGGACTTGGGCGTGCCGCCGCAACCGACGACCCAGACGCCTACGAGAAGGCCTCCCTCCACTGCGACGTGTTGGTGGTCGGCGGCGGCGCCGCGGGTCTGATGGCGGCGCTTGCGGCGGGGCGGACCGGCGCGCGCGTCCTGTTGTGCGAGCAGGACTTCCGCCTCGGCGGCCGTTTGATCGCCGACGATCGCGTGCTGGACGACCGCAGCTCGGCCGACTGGGTCGCCCATACCGCCGCCGAGCTCGCCGCGCTCTCCGAGGTGCGCGTCCTGCTGCGCACCACGGTGTTCGGTGTCTACGATCACGGAACCTACGCCGCGCTGGAGCGCGTCAACGACCACGTGGCGGCGCCGCCGCAACACGAGCCGCGCCAGCGCCTGTGGCGCATCCACGCCCGGCGCTGCGTGCTCGCCGCGGGGGCGATCGAGCGGCCGCTGCTGTTCGGCGACAACGATCGTCCCGGCGTCATGCTGGCCGGCGCGGTGCGCACCTATCTCAACCGCTACGCTGTCGCGCCAGGTCGGCGCGCGGTCGTATTCAGCTCAAGCGATGAGACCACGCGCACCGTTGCCGACCTGGCGCGCGCCGGCATTGTGGTCGCGGCGGTGATCGACCCGCGCGCCAGCGTGCCGGAGGCGATCGAGGCGGCCGCCAGGCGTGCGGGAGCGCGGCTGATCGCCGGCGGCGTCATCACGCGGGCCGTGGGTTGGACGCGCGTGCGGGCGGTGGACATCAGAAACGCGACCGGCGGCACGGAGCGGATCGCCTGCGATGTCGCCTGCGTTTCCGGAGGCTGGACCCCATCGATCCACTTGGCGTCGCACTTGGGAGCGCGGCCGGTCTGGAGCGAGCAGATCGCCGCCTTCGTTCCCGGCACGCTGCCCGCCGGCATGGCGGTGGCGGGCGCGGCCAATGGCGGGTTGGGACTGGCCGATGCGCTGGCCGCCGGGGCCAAGGCCGGCCTCGAGGCCGCGACTGAGTGCGGCGCCAGCGGCCAGGCCGTCGCAATCCCAAAGACCGATGCGGAAAGCACGCTCGCCACGGCCCTGTGGCGGGTGCGCGGGGCGCGCGGCAAGGCCTTCGTGGACTTGCACAACGACGTCACGGACGACGATGTAGCGCTCGCCGGGCACGAGGGCTTCCGTGCGGTGGAGCATTTGAAGCGCTACACCACGCTCGGCATGGGCACCGACCAGGGCAAGACCTCAAACGTCACCGGCTTGGCGCTGATGGCCGAGTTCACGGCCAAGACCATCTCGCAAACCGGCTCCACCACCTTCCGCCCACCTTTTACGCCGGTCCCCATCGGCGCGCTGGCAGGCCCGCACCGCGGCAAGGCGTTCAGGCCGACCCGCCTGCCGCCGACGCACACCTGGGCACGCGAGCAAGGCGCTCGCTTCGTGGAGGCTGGCCAGTGGCTGCGCGCGCAATTCTACCCGCGGCCCGGCGAGCGGGATTGGTTGCACACCGTCAAGCGGGAAGTGCGCACCGTGCGCGCAAGGGTTGGCTTGTGCGAAGTCTCCACGCTCGGCAAAATCGACGTGCAGGGCGCCGACGCGGCCGAATTTCTGGACCGCATCTATGCCAATAGCTGGAAGACGCTCCCCGTCGGCAAGGCGCGCTATGGAGTGATGCTGCGCGAGGATGGCATGGTGCTGGACGACGGCACTACCTCGCGGCTCGCTGCCGATCGCTACATCGTCACGACCACGACCGCCAACGCGGCCAAGGTCTTGCAGCACATGGAGCTCTGCGCCCAGTGGCTGTGGCCACAGCTCGACGTGCAGCTCGCCTCGGTGACCGATCAGTGGGCGCAGTTCTCAATCGCTGGGCCTGAATCGCGCAAGGTGCTGCGCAAGGTCGTGGACCGCCAGCACGACATCGCCAATGGCGCCTTTCCCTTGATGGCGGCGGGCGAGCTGAGCGTCATGGGTGGCCTGCCGGCGCGCCTATTTCGCATCTCCTTCTCGGGCGAGCTGGCATACGAGATCGCTGTGCCCGCCGGCTATGGCGAGGCGCTGTGGCGGCACATCATGGAGGCTGGCCAGCAGTTCGGCATCGCCGCCTAC
>Ga0306920_100009186_pt1 | contig 13179 bp, 2 predicted proteins | sample flu12Cox44000170_FD_204666 | JGI IMG/M metagenome (GOLD analysis project Ga0306920, IMG submission 204666) | Lab enrichment of tropical soil microbial communities from Luquillo Experimental Forest, Puerto Rico - flux4day.12C.oxic.44.000.170 (v2)... | ecosystem: Environmental > Terrestrial >... | reverse complement strand
GCCTGCGCGTCGGTCGCCCCGGCCCGCGCCTCCTCCTCGAGCCGCGCCGCCGCCCGGCGCGCCCGCGCGAGCTCGGCGTCGGCGAGCCGGAGCCGCTCGAGCGCGTCCTCGATCTCCGCCCGCCGCGCGCGCGCCTCGCCGCCGAGCTCCTCGAGCCGCTGCTCGGCGGCGGCGGTGCGCGCCTCGCTCTCCGCGAGGCGCACCCGGAGTCGATCGGCCTCGTCGCGCGCCGAGACCAGCTCGGCGGCAGCTGCCCGCGCATCGGCCGCGCTCGGGCCGCGCAGCCCGGCGGACAGCTTCTCGGCGACCACCGCCATCTCCTCGGCGGTGCGCCGGGTGAGCGCCATGACCGCCTCGTCGGCCTGCGTGAGCCCCTGCCGCAGCTTCGCGACCTCGGCGTCGAGCCCGGCCCGGTCCTCTGCCGCCCGCCGGAGCCGCCCGCGCAGCTCGTCGATCTCGTCCCCTTGCGCGCGCGCCACGCGCATCGCCGACTCGGCCTGCGCCGCGGCCTCGTCGAGCTTGACCTTGAGGTCGGCCGACGCGCGCGCGTCCGGCAGCCCCGCCCGGCCGCCCTGCCAGGGGGCGTCGCTCCAGGGGAGCTGGACCAGGGCGTAGCCGAGGCCGCTCACCGGCTCGGCGCCCGCGATGCCGACGTAAAACGCCGGCGGCTCGGAACCCTCCTTCACGAGCCGCGCGTCGATCCGGAGGCCGTCGACGGCCCCCTCGAACTCGACCAGGCCGACGCCGAGAAAGGGCGTCACCCCGAGCATCTGGACGCGGAGGAAGTAGTGGGCCACCGCGTCATGAAGCTCGAAGTAGCCGACGCCGGTTCCTCCGCGGTCGGGGTTGGCCGCCGCGACCACGAGCCTCCCCCGATCCGCGACCAGCTTCTGCCAGGAGGCGACGACCTCGGGCCGGCGGATGAAGGCCTCCGCCTCGGGCACCAGCACGACGTCGAAGCGGTCTTTGCCGCTCCCCTCGAGGCCGGCGAGATCGCCGTCGGAGGTCACCACCCGCGACGCGCCGAGCGAAACCAGGAACTCGGCGCTGGCATCTTTGACACCACCGATCTCGAGGACGCGCCGCCCGCGGAGGAGGGGCTCGAGGTAGGCATAAAGGGGGCGACGGCGGCTCAGGGAGGGGTCGGACATGCTCGGGCGCGACTATATATCAATGAGACGCGGCGCTTGCATCCGAGCGCATCGCCCACTATAAGAACCGGTTTCCAGGACCCAAAAGTCATGTCCAAAAAGGGAATTCATCCGATCTACAAGGCGGCGACCATCACCTGTGCCTGCGGCAACAAGGTCGAGACCTTCTCGACGCGCGGGTCGTTCATGGTCGACATCTGCTCGAACTGCCACCCGTTCTACACCGGCAAGCAGAAGTTCGTAGACGCCGCGGGGCGCATCGAGCGCTTCCAGAAGAAGTACGGCAAGGGCAAGGCCCCGGCGCCCACGACCTAAGCCCCACCGGCCTTGCTCGATCAGCTTCTGCTCGACAAGCTCGCCGCGGTCGAGGCGCGCTACCAGGAGCTGGACGGCATGCTGGCCGATCCGGCCGTGCTGGCCAACCGCCAGCAGATGCAGAAGCTGTCCAAGGAGCACTCCGACCTGCGCGAGGTCGTCGAGGCCTTCCGGCAGCACCGCGACGTGATCAAGCAGATCGCGGAGGCGCGCGAGCTGCAGAAGGATCCGGAGATGCGCGAGTTCGCCCGCGAGGAGGAGACCAAGCTCGGCGGCGAGCAGGAGCGGCTGGAGAAGTCGCTCAAGGAGCTGCTCATGCCCAAGGATCCGAACGACGAAAAGAACATCCTGCTCGAGATCCGCGCCGGCACCGGCGGCGAGGAGGCGGCGCTGTTCGCCGCGGATCTGTTCCGGATGTACACGCGCTTCGCGGAGCGCCACCGCTGGGCGGTGGAGATCATGTCCATGTCGCCGGCGGCGGCGGGCGGAATCAGAGAGGTCGTGGCCGGCATCAACGGGCGCGGCGCCTACTCGCAGCTCAAGTACGAGTCCGGGGTCCACCGCGTGCAGCGCGTCCCTGCCACGGAGGCGCAGGGCCGTATCCACACCTCGACGGCGACGGTGGCGGTGATGCCCGAGGTCGAGGACGTCGAGATCGAGATCGACGCCAAGGACCTCAAGATCGACGTCATGCGCTCCGGCGGCCCCGGCGGGCAGTCGGTGAACACCACCGACTCCGCCGTGCGCATCCACCACCTGCCGAGCGGCCTCATCGTGCACTGCCAGCAGGAGAAGTCGCAGCACAAGAACAAGGCGATGGCGATGAAGCTCCTGCGCTCCAAGCTCTACGAGATCGAGCTCGAGAAGCGCGACACCGCCGAGCGCGAGGCGCGCCGCAGCCAGATCGGCTCCGGCGACCGCTCGGAGAAGATCCGGACCTACAACTTCCCGCAGGACCGCCTCACCGACCACCGCATCGGGCTCACGCGCCACAACCTCCCCGGCCTCCTCGACGGAGACCTCGGCGACGTCATCGGCAGCCTGCGCGCGCACTTCCAGGCCGAGGCGCTCAAGCCCTCTACGACTACCTGACGCGCGCGGCGCGAAAGTGTCGCATCGAAATCGCGCGCGACGTTGATCGCGCGGGGCGCTGCGGCGCGATACGCGGGCCGCTTCGTTAAATGCGCGTTTGCAGTTTTGCTTTGTCTTGAAGCGTTCGCGCGCCGGTGGCTAACATCCGCCGTCACTTATTCGGAGAGGTGCGGGATGGGTTCGCGCGCGACTGCTTTTTCAGCCCTGTGGTTGACGTCTGCTCTGTTCGCGGCGGCATGCCACTCGACGCCGCCAGAGGACCAGACGACGTCCTCGGGCCTCATCACCGATCAGACCCACGGGAGCGGCACGCCCGGGACGTACTGGCTGCCGCCCATCGTCCCGAGCGCGGCGCCGTTCTCGACGATGGACACCACGGGGGTCACCGCGACGCCGAGCGTGTCGGTGATCGCCGCGCTCATCAACACCAACGGCTCGCTGACGACGAGGGCGACCTTCACCGGGACGAGCAACCCCGCCATCACGTTGCACACGACGGCGGACGCGACGAATTTCCCGGGGACGCCGGCGCCGTTCTACGGCGTGGTCTGGGCGGCCGGGAAGGTCACGAGCGGCCAGAAGTACCGGCTCAGGCTCCAGCTCTCCGGGCACGACATCGCGGTGGCGGACATCCAGGTGGTCGCCAACCAGACCCAGGCGAACGGCGTCGATCGCACCGCGTTCATGCCGCTCATCGCCTCGAACACGGCGCGGGTGGCGATCCCGTTCCGCCTCGAGGCCAAGGACGGCGACCACGACGGCGTCAACGACTGGCGCGACAACTGCCCGACGGTCGCCAACGCCAACCAGCTCGACACCAACAGCGACGGGCGCGGCGACGCCTGCCAGTGCGTGGGCGTCGCCAACGGCACGGCCTGCGCCACCCCCTGCCACACCGGGCAGACCTGCCAGAGCGGCGCCTGCACCGGCGGCAGGAACGCCGGCAACCGCTCGGCTTGCAGCACGGGCAACCTCTGTAAGACCGGCGAGACCTGCAACAGCACTGGCGTCTGCGGCGGCGGCACCAACCGCGCGAACGGCACCGCCTGCAACGACGGAAGCCTGTGCACGCAGACCGACGTCTGCACCGCCGGGACCTGCGCGGGGACGGCGATCACCTGCACCGCCCCGGACCAGTGCCACACCGCCGGCACCTGCGACCCGACCACCGGCGCTTGCGGCGCGGCGCCCGCCAAGCCGAACGGCACCACCTGCAACGACGCGAACGCCTGCACGACCGGCGATTCCTGCCAGGGCGGGAGCTGCACCGGAACCGCGGTGACCTGTACGGCCGCCGATCAGTGCCACACCGCCGGCTCCTGCGACCCGACCACCGGCGCCTGCTCCAACCCGCCCGCCGCGAACGGCACGCCGTGCAGCGACGGCAGCGCCTGCACCGTCAACGACACCTGTCAGGCCGGCGCCTGCGCCCCCGGCGCGCCCGTCGTCTGCACGGCCGCCGATCAGTGCCACGCCGCCGGCATCTGCGATCCGACGACCGGCGCCTGCTCCAACCCGTCGGTCCCCGACGGCACAGCGTGCAGCGACGGCAGCGCCTGCACCGTCAACGACACGTGTCAGGCCGGCGCTTGCGCCCCGGGCACGCCCGTCGTCTGCGCGGCGGCCGACCAGTGCCACGGGGCGGGGACCTGCGATCCCGCCACCGGAGCCTGCTCGAACCCGAACGCCACCGACGGGACGCCCTGCAACGACGGCAACTCCTGCACCACCACCGACAGCTGCCTCGCGGGCAGCTGCGTCGGCGGGCCGGCGGTCGTCTGCGCCAAGCCCCCCTGGTGCCAGACGGCGGGCACCTGCGATCCGACCGGCGGCGCATGCAGCGCCCCCACCAACTGCGTCAACAACCAGCCGCCGGACACCGCCATCACCGCCGGTCCCGCCGAGAAGGCCGTCAGCCCGGTGACCGACGGCGACGTCACGTTCGCGTTCGCCGGCACGGACGACTTCACCACCGCCGCCAACCTGTCGTTCCAGTGGCGCGTCGACGGCGGCGCCTGGCAAGGCCCGAGCGCGGCCACGACCGCCACGTTGACCGGCCTCGCCGACGGCGCGCACAAGTTCGAGGTCGCCGCCGTCGACGAGCAGGGGAACGTCGACCCCACGCCCGCCTTCCGCGACTTCGCGCGCGTCAGCTACGGCGCCACGCTCGCGACGTCGGTGACGCGCGCGCCGGCGGGGACCCACGTCCCCTTCTCGGGCACAGCGACGATGCTCGCGACCGGCGCCCCGGCGGCCAGCGTGCCGGTCGCGATCGTCGTCACCGTGCACGGCAGCACCCGCACCTTCCAGGTCACGACCGACGCGAGCGGCGCCTTCAGCTACGACTTCGTCCCGCTCGCCAACGAGGCCGGCGAGTACACCGCCGGCGCGCGCCATCCGGCCGCCTTCGGGAACCCGGCCCAGGTCAGCTTCGAGCTGGTGGGGCTCGTCGTCAGCCCGGCGACCGCGTCGCAGACGGTCGTGCCGGGAGCGACCGTGACCGGCCAGGCGACACTGACCAACCCGGGCGACACCGTGCTCACGGGGCTCGGGTCCCAGGTGCTGGGCGCGCCCGCGGGGCTACAGGTGACCGTGACGGTGCCGCCCCAGATCGATCCGAGCGGCACGGGGACCCTCGACTACAGCCTGTCGGGGACGACGACCGCCGACTTCACCGGCGAGGTCGACGTCCAGATCTTCAGCGCCGAGGGCGCCGCCACGACCCTCGCCCTCACGGTGACGATGAAGGCCCCGGCGCCCAACCTGGTCGCGAACCCGACCGAGGTCGACGCCGGCATGCTGGTCGGCGCCGCGACCACCGTCGAGTTCGAGATCGACAACACCGGCGGCGCGGCCTCCGGCGTGCTCGGGATCCAGCTCCCCGCGAGCTTCTCCTGGATGGCGCTGGGCTCGGCGGCGAGCATCGGGCCCATCGGCCCCGGCGAGAACGCCAAGATCGTCCTCGTGCTGACGCCGCCCGCCGACCTGGCGCTCGGCGCCTACACCGGCACGATCGGCGTCGGACCGCTGTCGGTGCCGTTCAGGTTCGTGGCCACGACGACCGCCGTCGGCGGGCTGCGCGTGTTCGCCGAGGACGAGTTCACGTTCTTCGACCAGACCGACAACTTCCCGCGCGTCGCCGGGGCGACGGTGACCCTGCTCGATCCGTCCAGCAACGCGACGGTGGCGACGGGGACCACCGGCGCCGACGGCACGTTCGCGTTCCAGGGGATCACCGCCGGCCCGTACAACCTGAGCGTCACCGCCGACAAGCACAGCCCGTTCAACGGCGCCGTCCAGATCCCGTCGGGGACGTCGTCCGATGTGCACGCGTTCATCGCGCGCCAGCTCGTGACGTACACCTGGACGGTCGTTCCGACGACGGTCACGGACCAGTACGACATCACCGTCACCGCCACCTTCGAGACCAACGTCCCGGCGCCGGTCGTCACCGTCGAGCCGTCGGTCGTCGATCTGCGGACCCTCGGCTGCAACGAGCAGCTCGAGGTCCCCATCACCATCACCAACCACGGCCTCATCGCCGTGAACGACGTGGCGGTCATCCCGGGCAGCACCTCCGACTACCTCATCAGCCCCCTGGTGCAGAGCTTCGGGACGCTGGCGGCGCTGAGCTCGGTGACCGTGCCCGTGACGTTCCAGGGGCGCGGGGCGCTGTGCGCCGGGACCAACGCGGCGGCGCCTGCGGGCGAGACGGTCTTCGCTGACGGCGGGGGCTGCTCGACGCCGTTCGTCCAGACCCAGTGGGACTACGAGTGCGGCGGCAAGAAGTCCGGCGGCAAACAGGTGACCCTCGAGATCCCGAACCTGAACGCCGCCGGCTGCGGGCCGGCGTTCGCCAATCCGTTCGGCGGCGGGGGCGGCGGCTTCGCGACCGGGGCCGCCGCCGGCACCCCCGTCGGGGCGCAGGTCGCGTTCTGCAACCCGTGCATCCCGCAGCTGATCACGATGATCGTCGACAAGTGCCAGTCGATGCTCCTGCTCATCGGCGGCATCGAGGGGGGCGGCCTCCTGGCGGCGGCGAACTGCATCAAGGACGCGCCCGAGGCGATCAAGTGCTGGCAGGAGCACTTCGAGGGCCACGACAAGCTGGAGTGCCTCCCCTCGATCATCAACCCGCCCTGCGTCCCCGACAGCCTCAAACCCTGGGGCATCCTCGTCGAGTTCATCGAGTGCGAAGTCAGCATGGTCCAGACCACCACCTGCCTGCTCGGCGGCGGCAGCGGCGGGGGCGGCGGGGGCAGCGGACCGCCGGGCGGCGGCGGCGGGCCGGGCGGCGGCGGCTCCGGCGGACCGGGCGGCGGGGGAAGCGGCCCGCCGCCCCAGCCCCTCATCGCCGACGGCAGCGTCTCAGCGCAGACGTCGATGGCCACCACCCTGCAGCGAGACAGCTCGCGCGTCGACGCCTTCAAGGGGATGGCGCTCCAGATCTTCGGCGATCCCGCCTGGGTGGCGATCAACCCCGCCGACTTCCAGGTGTTCGGCGACTGGATGGCCGCCTTCGGGACCGCGTCCGGCACCGCCAGCGACGGCGGGATGAAGCTCACGGACGCCGAGGAGGCGCAGCTCCTCGGCCTCCAGATCCCGCGGCCGCTGACCCCGACGCAGGTGCAGACGTTCATGGACAGGTGGAACCGCACCGTCGACTACTGGACGGCGAACATCACCAACGCCGCCGGCGTCCCGGCGGGCGCGAACCCCGACTTCATCGATCTCGATCTGCTCAGCGCCAGCCTCACCACCGTCGACACCGCGAACAAGCAGTCGATCGGCGACGGGTTCGAGAGCCCGTTCTCCGAGCTGACCTCCGACGTGCAGGGGGCGCAGTCGACCATGGACGACACGATCAAGCAGGCCGGCGTCTGCGCCTCGGTGAAGGTCGAGCTCGACCAGACGGCGGTGCTGTCGCGCGGCGGGTTCAAGGCGACCCTCGCTATCGACAACTCGGGGAGCGAGCCCATCACCGGCCTCGCCATCACCGTGGCCGTCGAAGACCAGTTCGGAAACGACGCCACCAGCCTGTTCGGGATCGGCGCCCCCGCGCTCACGAACCTGAGCGACGTCGGCGGCACGGGCGCGATCGCCGCCGGGAGCACGGGCTCCGCCGTCTGGACGCTCGTCCCCTCGGACGCCGCGGCGCCGGACGGACCGACGAGCTACTTCGTCAAGGCCACCCTCTCGTACATCCTCCAGGGGACGCCCGTCAGCATCCCGGTGATCCCGGCGGGCATCCAGGTGCTGCCGAACCCCAGCCTCTCGCTCAAGTATTTCTGGTCCCGGGACGTGTTCGCGGACGATCCGTTCACGCCGCAGATCGAGCCCTCGGAGCCGTTCGCGGTCGGGCTCTTGATGAGCAACAGCGGCGCCGGCGTGGCCAACGCCGTCACCGTCACCAGCGCCCAGCCCAAGATCGTCGACAACGAGAAGGGGCTGGCCATCAACTTCGAGCTCATCGGGTCCGAGGTCAACACGCAGAAGGTGACGCCCTCCCTCACGGCGAACCTCGGTGACATCGGCCCCGGCCAGACGGCGGTCGCCGAGTGGCTGATGGTCTCCTCGTTGCGCGGGACCTTCACCGCCTACGACGCCAGCTTCGAGCACCACAACGCCCTCGGCGTCGAGCAGTCCTCGGTGATCCACGACATCGAGATCCACCAGCTCCTCCACCCCGTGCGGGCGACCACCCCAAGCGACGACGGCAAGCCGGACTTCCTCGCCAACGACAACCTCGATCTCGAGCACACCCAGGCCACGCTGTTCTCGTCCGACGGAACGACGACGTTCGTCCCGCAGCTCTTCGACCAGGCGCTGGTCGACGGTCAGGCGAGCACGACGAACGGCACGGTCCACCTCACGGTGGCGGCGCCGCCGCCCGGCTACGTCTACATCCGCACCGACGATCCCGGGCCGGGCCTGCAGCTCGAGCACGTGTTCCGCTCGGACGGCAGCGAGGTGCGCCTCTACGACAACGCCTGGACGACGAACCGCACCATCGAGATCGAGGGCCAGGCGCCCGAGGTCCAGCAGCGCATCCACATCTTCGACAAGGACAGCACCGGCAGCTACACGCTCGTCTACGCTGGCGCCACCTCGGACCCGTGGGCCTGCGCCCCGCCCGTGCTCGACGGCGAGCCGTGCGACGACGGCAACCCCTGCACGACGAACGATGCCTGCAGCGGCGGCATCTGCGTCGGCGGGATCGGGCTGGTCTGCCCGGCGCCCGATCAGTGCCACGACGGCGGCACCTGCGACCCGACGACGGGCCTGTGCTCGTCGGTGGCCAAGGCGAACGGCACGGCGTGCAACGACGGCAACGCCTGCACCGTGGGCGACACCTGCCAGGCCGGCATCTGCGCCGGCGGCTCGTTCCAGACCTGCCCGGCGGACCAGTGCCACGTGGCGGGGGTCTGCGACCCGGTCCTCGGCCGCTGCAACAACGCCCCCCAGCCGGACGGCACCGCCTGCGACGACGGCAACGCCTGCACGCGCACCGACACCTGCCAGACCGGCGTCTGCACCGGCGGCAACCCGGTGGTCTGCACGGGCGGCGACGCGTGTCACGTCGCGGCCTGCGATCCGCCCACCGGCTCGTGCGTGAGCACCAACCGGCCCGAGGGGACCTCCTGCAGCGACGGCCTCGCCTGCAACGGCGTCGAGTCCTGCCACGGCGGCGCCTGCGTGTCCGAGGGCGCGGTCGTGTGCGACGACGGCAACCCCTGCACCGCCGACGCCTGCGTCGAGCCCGGCACCTGCACCGCCTCGCCCGTCGCCGACGGCACGCCCTGCACGACCGGCGGCTTCGGCGGCCAGTGCGCGCACGGCACCTGCAACACCGGCCAGCCCGACTTCGCGCTGGTGCTGGCGCCGACCAGCTTGACGATCCCGCAGCAGGGGACCGGCTCGACGGCCGTCGTGGTCACGCCCATCAACGCCTTCGCGGACGCCGTCAGCTTCTCCGCCACGACGCCGGCGGGCGTGACCGCCAGCTTCATCCCCGCGTTCATCTCGGCGACGGGCACGGCGACGATGACCGTGCACGTCGACAGCCCGCCCCCGGGGGGCTACCCGATCACGGTGACCGGGACCTCGCCCTCGGCGAGCCACACCGCCACGCTCGCGCTGACAGTGACGCCCGCCGGTTCGCCGGTCTACCAGATCGCGGCCGGCGCGGCGACCGCCACGCCGCCGTTCCAGGCCGATCAGTTCTTCACCGGCGGCGGCAACGCGGGCACCGGCCAGACCATCGACACGACCGGGGTCATCAACCCCGCGCCGGAGGCGGTCTACCAGACGGCGCGGTTCGGGAACTTCTCGTACAGCTTCCCCGGCCTGACCGCGGGCAGCACCTACGCCGTCCGGCTGCACTTCGCCGACGGCTACACCAACTTCATGAGCGAGCGCGTCTTCGACGTCCTCGTCAACGGGGCCAAGGTCCTGTCGCGCTTCGACGTCATCGCCGCTGCGGGCGGCAACTTCAAGGCCGTCGTCGAGCAGTTCAACGCCACCGCCGACGCGAGCGGGCGGATCTCGGTCGAGATCGACAGCCTCGTCGGGGCCGCCATCCTGAGCGGCGTCGAGGTCGTGAGCGGCGGGCTGGTCCCCTCGGCCCCCTACGGGCTGCGGGCCGTCGCGGGCAACGGACAGGTGACGCTCTCCTGGATCGCCGGGGCCGGCGCCAGCTCCTACAACGTCTACCGCGGGACCGCCGCCGGGGCCGAGACGCTCTACCAGACCGGCGTCACGGACGCGACGTTCACGGACGGCGCGGCCACGAACGGCACGAAGTACTTCTACTTCGTCACCGCCCGCAACGACGTCGGCGACGGGAGCGGCTCGGCCGAGGCCTCGGCCACGCCCACCGCCGGCGCGGCCCCCGTCTATCAGATCAACTGCGGCAGCAACGTGGCCGTTTCGCCGTTCCAGGCCGACCAGTACTTCACCGGCGGCGGCACGGCCGGGACCGGCGCATCGATCGACACGACCAGCGTCGCCTCCCCGGCCCCGCAGGCCGTCTACCAGAGCATTCGCTTCGGCGACTTCTCGTATCTCTTCCCCGGCCTCACCCCGGGGGCGCCGTACACCGTGCGGCTCCACTTCGAGGAGAGCTTCACCAACTTCATCGGCGAGCGCGTCTTCGACGTCGCCATCAACGGCAGCAAGGTGCTGCCCGGCTTCGACATCCTCGCCGCCTCGCTCGCGACCGGCAAGGCCGTCGTCGAGCAGCTCGACACCGCGGCCGACGCCTCCGGCCAGATCTCGTTGCAGCTGACCGGCACCAGGGGCGGAAGCATCCTGAGCGGTATCGAGATCCTCACCGGGTCGGCGATCGCCTCCGCGCCCTACGGGCTGCGGGCCGTGGCCGGGAACGGACAGGTCACGCTGTCGTGGATCGGCGGCGCGGGCGCCACGTCCTTCAACGTCTACCGGGGCACGACCGCGGGGACGGAGGCCCTCTACCAGGCCGGCGTCACGGGACCGAGCTTCGTCGACAGCGCGGCCAGCAACGGCACCGCGTACTTCTACAAGGTCACGGCCGTCAACGACGCCGGCGAGGGGAGCGCCTCGAGCGAGGCGTCGGCGACGCCCACCACCGGCCCGGCCCCCGTCTACCAGATCCGCTGCGGGAGCAACGTCGCGGCGCCGCCCTACCAGCAAGATCAGTACTTCACCGGCGGCGGCACCACGGGGACCGGCCAGACCATCGACGTCTCGGGCGTCGCCAACCCGGCGCCGCAGGCGGTCTACCAGACGATCCGGTTCGGTGACTTCTCCTACGCCTTCCCCAACCTCACCCCCGGCGCGCCCTACACCGTGCGCCTCCACTTCGAGGAGAGCTTCACCAACTTCATCGGCGAGCGCGTCTTCGACCTCACCGTCAACGGCGTCAAGGCGTTCCCGAGCTTCGACATCCTCGCCGCCACGGGCGCCACGGGGAAGGCCGTCGTCGAGCAGGTCAACGTCACCGCGGACGCGGGCGGCAACATCTCCCTCCAGACCACCAGCCTGCGCGGCGGCGCCATCCTGAGCGGCATCGAGATCCTCACCGGCTCCGCTGCGCCGTCCGCGCCGTACGGGCTCCGCGCCGTCGCCGGCAACGGCCAGGTGGCCCTGACCTGGCTCGGCGCGGCGGGCGCGTCGAGGTTCAACGTCTACCGCGGCACGACGCCGGGGAGCGAGGCGCTCTACCAGGCCGGCGTCACGTCGCCGGCGTTCGTCGACGGCGCGGCCGCCAACGGCACGACGTACTACTACACCGTCACCGCCGCCGACGCCGCCGGCGAAGGGGCGATGTCCAACGAGGCGAGCGCCACGCCCACGACCGGGCCGGCGCCGGTCTACCGGATCCGGTGCGGCAGCAACATCCCCGCCCCGCCGTACCAGCAAGACCAGTACTTCACCGGCGGCGGCACCGCCGGGACGGGCCAGACCATCGACACCTCCGGCGTCGTCGACCCGGCCCCGCAGGCCGTCTACCAGACCATCCGCGACGGGGACTTCAGCTACCTCTTCCCCGGCCTCACCGCGGGCGCGACCTACACGGTCCGGCTCCACTTCGCCGAGAGCTTCACCAACTTCATCGGCGACCGGGTATTCAACGTCGCCCTCAACGGCGCCCAGGTGCTGTCGAACTTCGACATCATCGCCGTGGCCGGCGGCACGGAGAAGGCCGTCGTCGAGCAGTTCGACACCACGGCGGACGCCGGGGGCGACATCACGCTCCAGGTCACCACCCTGACGGGTGGCGCCATCCTGAGCGGGATCGAGGTCCTGACCGGCGCCGCCATCCCGTCCGCGCCCTTCGGCTTGCGGGCCGTGCCCGGCGACGGGAAGGTCACGCTGACCTGGCCGACGGAGACGGGCGCGACCAGCTACAACGTCTACCGCGGGACGGCCCCGGGCGCCGAGGGGCTCTACCACGCCGGCGTCGGGACGCCGAGCTTCGTCGACGACGCCGCCGCGAACGGGACGACCTACTTCTACACCGTGACCGCGCTCAACGACGCCGGGGAGAGCGCGGCCTCGAACGAGGCGACCGCGACGCCGACGCCGGGCCCGGCGCCCGTCTATCGCGTCGCCTGCGGCAGCACCACCGACGTCCCCCCGTTCCAGCTCGATCAGTACTTCAGCAGCGGCGGCACCGCCTCGACCGGGTCGGCCATCGACACCACCGCCGTCGTCAACCCCGCGCCCCAGGCCGTCTACCAGAAGGTCCGCTACGGGAACTTCACCTACGCCTTCCCCGGCCTCGTCCCGGGCGCGCCGTACACGGTCCGCCTCCACTTCGCCGAGAGCTTCACCAACCTCGTCGGCGTCCGCGTCTTCGATCTCGCGATCAACGGAACGGCGGCGCTGTCGGCCTTCGACGTCATCTTCGCGGCCGGGCATCCGGAGAAGGCGATCGTCGAGCAGTTCAACGCCGCCGCCGACGGCTCCGGCCAGATCACGCTCCAGTTCTCCTCGACCATGAACGGGGGGATCGTGAGCGGCATCGAGATCCTCACCGGCTCGGCGATCCCCTCGGCCCCCTGGGGCCTCCAGGCGCAGCCGGGTGACAACCAGGCCACGCTGTCCTGGCAGGCCGGCGCCGGGGCCACGAGCTTCG
>Ga0306920_100009185_pt1 | contig 13179 bp, 14 predicted proteins | sample flu12Cox44000170_FD_204666 | JGI IMG/M metagenome (GOLD analysis project Ga0306920, IMG submission 204666) | Lab enrichment of tropical soil microbial communities from Luquillo Experimental Forest, Puerto Rico - flux4day.12C.oxic.44.000.170 (v2)... | ecosystem: Environmental > Terrestrial >... | reverse complement strand
GGTGCGCCAGCGCGGAGCTATCAAGCCGACGTTTCGCCATGCGCTCGAACAGCGCTTCCACACCATTCACACTGGTGAGGATCAGCCACTGGTAGCTTGCCAGGTTGCGCAACGCGGTGTCGAGCGGCTGGTACGAGGAAGGGGTGCGGATATCGATGAAGGGAATCTCGATTACATCGCAACCAAGTTCCCTTAATGCTGAAGAAAGAACCCCTGCCTGCGCCTTGGCGCGGGACACCAGGATCCTGCAACCGGAGAGTGGTTTCCCGGCTTCCATGGTGCTTTATGGCTGTTGCGGCGTCGCCGCCGCCGCGCCGTAAACGTCTGCCAATATCTTGTCGCCGCCGCGTCGCAGCAGCCTCTCGCCCACCAGTTCGCCGAGCGCCAATGGATCGGTTCCCCTCTCCTGCTCGCGCAGTACCTCAGAGCCATCGGGTCGTGCCACGACTCCCGTAAGCTTCAACTTGCCGTCCTTCACTTGCGCAAACGCGCCAATCGGAACCTGGCATCCGCCGCCAAGCTTGTTGAGCAGCGCGCGCTCGCAAGCCGTCGCCACCCGGGCGTCGTCATTATTCAGAAAAGCAAGGTGCCGGCGCATCGCAACGTCGCCTTGGCGAATCTCGATAGCAAGCGCCCCTTGTCCTGCCGCGGGGCACATGAAGTCTTCCGACAGGTACTCCTTTACCAGCTCCACCCTTCCCAGGCGCTTGAGTCCGGCAGCTGCGAGAATGAGGGCGTCGTACTCGCCTTCTTCCAGCTTGCGCAAGCGCGTGTCGACATTGCCACGCAAGGGATAAATCACGAGGTCAGACCGGAAGGCCTTGAGCTGCGCCTGCCGGCGCAAGCTGCTGGTCCCGACCTTTGCACCCCTGGGCAACGCGTCGACGCAACCGTAGCTGATGGACAAGAACACATCGCGCGGATTGACGCGCTCGGTGATGGCAACCAGTTCAAATCCCGGAGGCAATTCGGTCGGCAGATCCTTGAGGCTGTGTACTGCGAGATCGACGCGTTTCTGGGCGAGCGCATCCTCGATCTCCCGGATGAACATTCCCTTGGTACCGACCTTGGCCAGAGCGACATCCGTGATCTTGTCGCCGGTGGTCTTGATGATCTGGATTTCGACCTGATGACCGTTGGCGCGCAGCAGGGCGGAGACATGGTTGGCTTGCCAGAGGGCAAGTTGCGACCCGCGCGAACCGATTCTGAGCCGCGCCATCAGCTTCGTCCCCCACCCTTCGTGCTCAGCGTGGCTTCCTCTTCGTTGTCAGCTTTGCCCGTGTTGCGCAGATTGAAGAGTTTGCGGACAAGGTCGATGACGGTGGTCGAATCCGAGGTCTCGCGTGCCGCACTCTTGAGCGTAGCGATCGGCGTATGCAGGATCTTGTTGATGATGCCGCGGGAAAGGGCTTCGACTGCCAGCTCTTGTTCGGGTGTAAGCGTGCCCAATCGTCCGCGCACGCGATCGATCTCCGCCTGGCGAACGGTTTCGAGGTGCTCCTGCAGGGAAACGATGGTGGGGACGACCTCCAGCGTCTGCAGTCGCGCCTCGAATTTGTCCACTTCGACCTGTACGATGGCTTCGGCCCGGTTCGCCTCCAGGCGACGATCGGAGATGTGCGAGGCCACAACCTGCTGCAGATCGTCGATGTCGTAAAGAAAAATACCGTCGAGCTTGTTCATCTCCGGATCGACGTCGCGCGGTACCGCGATGTCGATGAAGAACATCGGCCGGTTGCGGCGGCGGCTGAGGAACTTCTCCCCGTGCTCCTTGCGGAAGATGGTGTGGGGCGCACCGGTAGAGGTGATCACGATGTCGGCGCGATCGACGGTGTCGTAAAGCTGGTCGAAGGCCAGGGCTTCGCCGTTGAACTTTTGGGCCAGCGCGGCCGCGCGCTCCGGGGTGCGATTGCCGACGAAGATCCGGTTAGCGCCGTGAGCAAGCAGATGACGCGCTGCCAACTCGCACATCTTGCCCGCCCCCACCAGATAAACGGATTTGCCGTCGAGGTGGCCGAAGATCTTCTTGGCAAGGTCAACTGCAACCGACGCGATCGAAACCGCCGAGGTTGCGATAGCGGTCTCGCTGCGGATTCGCTTGGCCACGGCGAAGGCTCGCGAACACAAGGCATCCAGCTGGGAGTTCACGGTGCCGACGGCCCGGGCAGTGGCATAGGCCTCCTTGACCTGACCGAGAATCTGCGGCTCGCCGATGACCATAGAGTCCAAACTTGAGGCAACGCGAAACACGTGTCGAACCGCATCGCGCTCGCGGTATTCGTAGAGATATTCCCGGTAAATCCGGGGATCAAAGCCGTACAGCTTCTGCATGACGCCATGAATGTCGGCTTCGGCAGAGGCGACACGGGCAACCAGCTCGACCCGGTTGCACGTGGAAACGATCATTGCCTCTTCGATGCCAGGTTGCGAGGCCAAGGTCTTCAACGCCTCGGGCAACCGCTCCTCGGGGACAGCGAATCGCTCGCGTACTTCCACAGGTGCGCTCTGGTGGTTCACGCCGATGACGATCAAGTTCATAGTGTCGGAAACTTATGTACCCAGCTGAAACTGTTCGCAACCCAGACACCGAGAGCGATCACGCACGCGCAAGTTGCCAGCAAGGCTGCGCGACGGCCACGCCAGCCCGAATTCCAACGCGTGTACAGCAGCAGCATGTACACGATCCACATCAGGAACGACAGCAATATTTTGGGATCGGTGAAAAACAATGGGCCGTATTTCTCGATGGCCAGCACCGATCCCGCGATGAGACCGAACGTCATGAAGGGAAAACCCAAGAGCAGCGACTTGTAGCCGATGTCATCGATGGTTTCCAGCGCCGGCAGCTTCGACAACATGCCGTCGACACTTTTAGCTTTGAGGGTGCGCTCCTGCATCAGGTACAGCAGGCTCGCGCCGAAGCTGAGCAACAGCCCTGCGTAACCGATAAAGATCATCACTACGTGCACGAAAATCCAGCTACTGCGCAGCGCTGGAGATGTGAAGGTCACGGGTTTCTGGCCGATAGCAGAGGCGAACGTCAGGACAAATACGATGGGAAAGATTGCGATGCCGGGCGATGTGGTTCGGTATCCGACAAAGAAGAGGAAGAAGACGACCATGGCGACAAAGGCCAGCAGCGACTCCGAGTAATCGATGGAGAGCCAGGACAAGTGTCCAACGAGGACGGTTGCCTCGACCAGCGAGACGAAGTGAAAGATGAGTCCCAAGCCCACGGCGGGCTGCACGACCTTGGCGAGGCTGTTGCCTTTACCGCCCAGCAGGAGGAGGGAATACACCAGCCCCACCGCATAAAACGCCACCGCAACTCGCAGCCAGACTAGAGGCATAAATCCCACAAACCTGCAAGGAGAGCTCGCGTCTCTTCTGTATAACCCAGTATAAACATGGGCGCGGCAGAGCCCGAGTGCGTTTGTCACGGGAGGGGTTGATTTGCGTCATAGGACTATGGTTAGGAAAAAGGGCTAGCTGGGATAGTGGAAGCTTACGATGTGTTGCGAAGCGATGGTGACGCCGTCTTTCGATGCGGGACGGAAGTGCCACTGGCGCAGTGTTGCCATGACGCGTTCCTCGATGCCGTAGCCAATACCGCGAATCAGCTTGAGATCGACGACGTTTCCCTGCTCATCGATGGTGACTTCGACGATGACGTCCCCTTGAATGCCCGGCGGCAAGTCAGCGCGCGAGACGTTAGGGTCAGGAAATACCTGCGGCAGTGCGGGAATGATTTCGTTACCGGTTAATGGAGTTCCGGGGATTCTTGAACCGTAGGGAGAGCCGCCTGCCGCGGTTTTATCCATCGTGGCGGTCTCGCTGTCACGTTCATTTTCATGCGCCGGCGGTTGTTTCGGAAGCGGAGTCTTCGGCTCCACCGCAGTCAAATCGAGTTCGGGCTTCCGGGTGGGCTTCGAGACGTGTTCAGTTCCTGCGGGGGCGAGGTAGATGATGCCCGTTCCCGAGGAGTTGGGCACACCCAGGGCGACATCGGAAGGGCGTAGGAAAACAGGAGCGGCATGATAGGCGAGCGCCAGCAAGATGGCAAAGTGCACCGCAAAGGAGGCGAGAACCGCGAAATCCCGTCGCTTGACAAAAGCCGGTTTGAGCTCGGAGAACATACCCCCCCGAATAGTCTAGCCCGAATCTTTGCGTTGGACGCAACTCGGGTAGAGTTGGTGAGCACGCGACCGGCTTGCGTTTTCATTACGCCGGAATCATTATGGCGTGCTCTCGCCAGAGCGGCTCCTGCGAGCTACAATGCTTGGCCTGATGGCGAAGCCTGGAACAGGCTTCGGGCTCGCTCTATCCGCACTCTTAGGCACGGTGCTGCTTTCGCATATTGCCGCTCAACAACTCGATGCGAAAAACTGGGGTAAGAATTCTCCTGGCATCAATTTGGAGCTACGCGAAGGTCCGCGCCAGAAGACGGCTCAAGGATTGCTTCTCCTGTACGAGGTTGTCGGTCGAGGGTTCCCATCGCGCATCCCTTATGAACTCTGGCAGTGGAAGGCAGGGCAGGAACCCAAGAAGGTTATGCAGGGAGTCAGCTTGGACGAACGTGGCGTAATGGTTTGCTCGGGCCGACCCGGCTTTTGCAAAGGCGACGGGCCCGATGACCCCGTCAATATAAGAACGACAGCGCAGCCCGGCGAGTCGAAGCGCATTGCGGTGGTCTCTCCGGACGTAAGGTTGCAGGCTTTGCTGAGGCTCTGCCGTTTCCCGTTCAACACTGAGCTTTCGCCTGCGGCGCTCCTGGGGGGCGGCAGAAGGAAGCGTTGCGCGACAACAGGCACACTTCAGGGTGCCCTGTCCAAGCCGGTTTTGCTTGCATATATGGGTCGATTGATCGGCAATATTTCCCGCATCCCCATTTCGACCGTCGGTACCAGGCCCGGGCAGGGGTGGCACGCCTCGGGTGTACCCCGACGCAGGCCTTTCCGGGTTTGCGACCTCGTCTGCACAGTCGGGTTCCGTCGTACCGCTGATTGTATTGGGCAGCTCAAAGGCGTCAGTCGATGCCGATTGCAGAGAGCAGTGCGTCGAGGCTTTCGCCCTCGAGGGTAAGGCGGCGGCCGTCAAGAAGCATGTTGGTAATTTCATCGAATGCCTGAAGCAGGCGGAGCTTGACCGCGGCGTACTGTTCCGGCTCGCTTAGCGAGCGGCCATGATGGGCAGCGTAGGACTCCAGCACGCGGGGCGGGAAGAAGACGCTCACAGCGAAGGTCGATCGGCGGTCGGAGCTGACGTCGAAAATGTATTCCGTGCTGGGGGCAAAAGGATCGTTAGGCAGCGCCGCACGCTTCCCGACGAAGTAGTATTCGTAAACCAAACCGGTCTGCGCGGAATAGGTTTTGAGGCGGCGTACGGTCACGGGACACTCCCCAATGGGAATTTTAAAGTTTTGCGAAACCTCGAAGGCGGAATAGTGCGCGGAGGATCAACCACAAGGTGGTTGGCAGCGGATTGAGCAGGTTGGCGAAAAAACCCGGCCTGGGCTCGCCACGTCTCCCTGACCAAAGTCCGCTCGGCGGATCAGACAAGCCACTCAACGGCAGAAGCCTTGCCGGGCAAAACCTGTCGACTCAGTCGGTGGGACGCTCGCGCAGCCGTGAGGCGGCCGATTCCGGACTGACGGGCGAGGCATAAACTTCCTTGAAAGTGTACGACTTCGCCTTCGGTCCCAGAATCGGGAGGACTTCGATGTGCCAGTGGTAGTCGTCGTCGATGGTTTTCCAGTACCCCAGGGTCTCGGACTTATGCAGCGTGTTGGGGGAGGTGTGCAGCACCATGTGGAAGCCGTCGGAGATGCTCCGGATGCGAAACAGGGTGCGCCGCAGCAAGGCAGCCAAGTCACGCAGAGCCCCGGATTTCGCCGCAACGCGTTCGAAATAAGCTTCATGAACGCGCGGTGCAATCCAGGTTTCATAAGGGGTGCGGGAGGCATAGGGGCATGACACCAAGTAGTCGCCACGTACTTCGATCAGGCGTTTCTCCTGCTTCTGCTCCTGCGCGAAAATGTCGCAAAAAACACACCGCTCCTTGACCTTGTAGTGTTCGCGGGCGGCGCGCAACTCATACAGTACCCGCCGGGGCACAAACGTGGTGGCCACGACTTCCGAGGTGGGATGGTCAAACTCTCCACCGGAGTGAAGACCGAAGTTCTTCATCACGCTGACGTACTTGAAGCGGCCATCTTTCTTCAGATCCTGGATGCGCAGCGCGCAGAGCGTGAGATACTGCTCGATCTCGCGGTCGTCCGCGGTCCAGAGTTGGCGGTCATGGCGGGCGTTCTCGACGATGACTTCGTGGGCGCCGATGGGCTGCATGGTGTCATACAAGCCATTGCCGGCGCGCCCAGGGTCGCCCTCGACACGGTACAGAGGATTGGGGTGCACCACCGCGCGAGCCGACCAAGGATTTCCGTTGACCGTGGGCAGGGTGGCGATCTCATGCAGTTGCTGGCCGGATTCGGGGCAAAAGGGGCAGCGAAAATCGCCGTTGCGGTCGCTTTCCTGGTCGTCACCGGTAATGACCCAGGAGCGGGTGATGGGGTCCTTTCGCAGCTCCATTGTCTTCTTATTTACTTTACGTGGCCGGACGCGCAGGGGCAAACCGCATTTTTTGCTCTGGGGAACTCGGACTTGGCAAAGCCGCGTAAAATCAAGAGGTGAAGAGCCCCATCCGCCTGATAGCCATCGACTTGGATGGCACACTCCTAAACTCAAAGGTCGAGATTTCCGAGGAGAACCGTCATGCTTTGCGGCGCGCCCACGAGGCCGGCGTCGAGATTGTGCTGGGGACGGGACGGCGCCACGATTTCGCGCTGCCAAGCGCCCAGTCGCTGGGCTTCGATTTGTGGATGCTGAGCTCGAACGGGGCGATCACGCGTTCGACCCGGGGTCAAACCTTTCATCGAGATTTCTTGTCGAAACTGACGGCGAGCAAATTAGCAAAAGCGATGTCGAAGTACCGTAACTACATGGTGCTGACCTTCGACCGGCCGGGGCTAGGTGCAATCGTCTGCCAGAATCACGATCAGCTTTACGGGGTGATCCAGCGCTGGATGGACAAGAACGCGCCGTTCATTGATTACGTAAGCCCAATCGAGAATGCGCTCACCGAAGATCCAATCCAGGCCATGTTCTGTGGGCCGGTGGAGCTCATGGACCGGGCACAGGAAGATCTCAATGCCCTGGATTTCCGGCAGGACTTCACCGCGCTGCGCACACAGTATGACGTTCGCAATCTGTGTATTGTGGACCTTCTGAATGCGGGATGCTCGAAGGGACATGCGCTGCAGAGGTGGGCAAAGTATCGCGGCATCGATCGCCGCGAGGTTATGGCGATTGGCGACAATTACAATGACGTCGAGATGTTGACGTTTGCCGGCTATCCGGTGATCATGGGAAACGCCTGCCAGGATTTGAAACAAGAGGGGTGGACGGTCACGCTGCACCATGACGAGCATGGAGTGGCGGCGGCGATTGACCAGGTGCTGGGAGCGAATGCTGCGATCCCGAATGCATAAGAGCCTTCAACTCGGGCTGCTCGTTGCGCTGCTGCCGCTGTGGTGCGCGGCGGCAGAGATCGCCAACTTGTCGAATGGGTTCAGTATTCGTCACGAACGCCATGAGACGCAGGGTGAAACCACGCGCTTGTACCTGGGCGGCGACGCTGAGGACGGTTACGTCGACGTCGCCACCTCCGAAATTGCCAGCTTCGAGCCCGCCCCGGGTGAGGTTGCGGCGACCGGCAGCAAGTTGGCTTCCCGCCAGGCGGATTTGAATTCCATCATCACCGCGGCCAGCGCCAGCAGTCGAATCGACGCGGATTTCATCGCCAGCATGATTCGCGCCGAGAGTGGAAACAATCCCCGCGCGGTTTCCCGCAAAGGTGCGCAGGGGCTGATGCAGCTCATGCCTCAAACTGCCAGCAATCTGGGGGTAAGCGACAGCTTCGATCCTGCCGAAAACGTGGATGGCGGGGTACGCTATCTGCGCGAGTTGCTGCTGCGCTACAACGGCGATGCTGTCAAGGCACTGGCGGCCTACAACGCCGGGCCGCAGCGGGTGGAGCAGTACCATGGCGTACCCCCTTACCGCGAGACCCATGCATATGTGGCGCGGGTAATTACCGATTACAACCGCAAGAAGCTGGCTGAGGCGCGGGCACATCCAAAGAGCACTGACGGCGCTAACGCGAGCGGTGCCAAAAACTCGGGCGGTAGGTGAGCGCCACCTTCTCTCCGGAAGAATCCTCCTGACTAAGGTCCTCACGGCTTTGCCGACCCCTTCCGGCACCAACGCACCCTACCCTTCGAGGGCCGCGCCAATTGAGGGAGAGGGCGGCGGTTTGACCCTTCCCCCAGTGTCGTTTACCTTTTGAATTCATGCATCGTGGCCGGTCGAGGATTGCCGCGCGCATCGATTCTCCGTTATGAACAAGAAGCGAGCCCTGGCAACAGTGATCGTCCTGGCAGTTCTCTGTCTGCTGATCTATCTGCAGATACGCACGTGGAGGAAGTTCGACTGGGCTGCCTTCTGGAACGAGACCCACCACATCCGCTGGATCGACATAGCGGCCGGAGTCGGCTTCACCTATTTGACCTGCTATTTGCGTGCAATCCGCTGGCGGATATTTCTGAAGCCGATCCGCAAGACGACGTCAGCCGCGCTGGTGGCACCCCAGTTCATTGGCTTCACAGCTTTGGCGTTGTTGGGGCGGGCAGGGGAGGTGGTCCGTCCCTACCTCATTGCGAAGAAAGAGAACCTCACGCTCACCTCGCAACTAGGTGTATGGACGGTTGAGCGCATCTTTGACATGGGAGCGTTTGCGGTGCTGCTGTCGTTGAGCTTCCTCTCGCCCGACCTGCATTCGCTTGCCTTTTACGGCCGGCTGAGGCTGGCCGCGGTGGCCTTGCTGTTAGTGATCGGGGCGCTGGTCGTTGCCGCGATAGCCTTGCATAACGCCGGCGAACGCATCGCCAATTTCCTGTATGGCCTGTTTGCCAACTCCACGCCGCGCTTTGCTCATCATTTGCGCGAGAAGCTGCATGCCTTCAGTGAAGGGCTGCAAACCATTCACGATACAAGCTCCGCACTGCAGTTGATCGCGGTTTCTCTGGTCACCTGGGTGGTCATTGCCCTGGCCTACCTCTCGATCACCCACGCCTACCCGTCACCCATCGGCCAGCTCACGCTGCCGCAAATCATCGTCCTGATGGGTTCGAGCATGGTGGGCTCGATGCTGCAACTACCGGCCGTTGGAGGAGGATCGCAGCTGGCCTCCATCAGCATGCTGCATGCAGGCTTCGGAGCCAGCGAAGAGCTGTCTGTAAGTTGTGGCATGCTGATATGGGTGGCTACCTTCATGTCGGTGATTCCCGTCGGCCTCCTATTGGCCCACCGGGAGCGACTCTCGCTGCGGGCTGTGGCCGCGGCAGAACGAAGGGAAGAGGCGGCTTTGGCGGAGTAGCTTCGCAGCGATACCGCGGACGAGGCGATCGTGAGCTGCCTCCAAACGGGGAACTTAACCCGCATTTCTGCGCGCTCATGAATGGCCACGGACTTACCCGGCATATAGGCTGGTTTTTTTGCCTGTTACAATCGATGTGCCGGGAGAGTTCCGCCCGCTTTTTCCTTCATCCATGAAGTGCCCGTTCTGCGGCTTTGAAAACGACAAGGTGGTCGATTCGCGCGAAAGCAAGGAAGGGGAATCCATCCGCCGGCGGCGCGAGTGCCTGAGGTGTGAGAAGCGCTTTACCACCTATGAACGGATCGACGAGATTCCGTACATGGTCATCAAGAAAGATGGCCGTCGCGAGAAGTTCGAGCGGCAGAAGGTCTTGAACGGACTGCTGCGCGCGTGCGAAAAGCGACCGGTCTCGATGGGCAAGCTGGAACAGATCGTCAACGACGCCGAGGGTTTGGTGGTCGATTCTCCGGAGCGCGAACGCAAGGCGAGCGAGATCGGCGAGCTGATCATGAACAGGCTGAAACGCATCGACAAGGTGGCTTATGTACGGTTTGCTTCCGTGTATCTCGATTTCAAGGATGTGCGAGAGTTCATGGAAGAGTTGAAGGAATTGTTGGATACCAAAGAAAGCACGGGTGGGAAATCGAAGGCCGTCAACTAAGCAACGACGGTAAACACAGAATGGCTGCGCAGACCGGGGGATCGCCCATCCCCGACCGGGGCTTGGAAGTGGTTGGGGGCACCGCGCCCGCCGGCTTCGCCCAGGGCAGGCTCTGGTCCTCTCCGGTCCCGGTCGACGGGGCTGGGGCCGACGGCAAACGAGAGAAAGCATGGCACATACCATCACATTAATTCCCGGGGATGGCATCGGACCGGAGGTGGTCAAGGCGGCGGTCCGGATCCTGGAAGCGACAGGCGTAAAGTTCACGTGGGAGAGCTATGCCGCGGGTGCGGAAGCTTATGAAAAGTATCGTGAGTACATTCCAAAGGAATTGACGGAGTCAATCGAGCGCACGCACATCGCCCTGAAGGGCCCGGTTACAACCCCGGTGGGCGGCGGTTTTTCCAGCATCAATGTTGCCTTGCGCAAGAAGTTCGAGCTGTTCGCCAATTTCCGGCCGATCATCAACCTGCCCGGGGTACCGACCAGATATCCCGACGTGGATCTAATCGTGGTACGGGAAAACACCGAAGGGCTGTACTCCGGCATTGAGCATGAAGTCGTGCCCGGGGTGGTGGAAAGCCTGAAGATCATCACCGAGAAAGCTTCGACTCGCATCGCCAGGTTTGCCTTTGAGTACGCACGCAAATTCAAGCGTAAGAAGGTTCACGCCATTCACAAGGCCAATATCATGAAGATGTCTGACGGGCTGTTCATTCGCTGCTCGCGGACGGTATCGCGCTCGTACCCGGAGATCACCTACGGTGAGCACATCGTGGACAACACGTGCATGCAGTTGGTGATGAATCCTTACCAGTATGACGTGCTGTTGCTGGAGAACCTGTACGGCGACATTGTTTCCGATTTGTGTGCGGCATTTGTAGGAGGCCTGGGGTTGGTGGCGGGCGCGAACTTCGGAACGGACTGCGCGATTTTTGAAGCAGTACACGGTTCTGCCCCCGACATCGCGGGCAAAGACCTGGCGAATCCCACGGCGGTTTTACGTTCGGCGGTGCTGATGCTGCATCACCTGGGCGAACACGACGCAGCCAACCATATCGATGCTGCGCTGGGACATGTTTACACGGAAAGGAAACACGTGACCCGCGACGTGGGCGGGAAGGCAGGGACGGCTGAGTTCGCCGATGCGGTGATTGAGGCACTGCACACCGTCCCGGTGCCGGTGCCAACCATGCGGGAAGCGGAGTTGTAACGCCCTTCGGCTCGGCTGGCCTAGCCTGTAGAGGCAGCGGTGCGCGAGTAAATTAGAATCAGGATGTGCCGACCCTAACTGATTCGCAATCTGGCCTGCCTATGACTGGGTTTCCGCGGTCGGCGCTTTTCATTGCAGCCCTGGTTCTTGCGCTGGCCGGGGGCTGCAGCAAGCCGGCGACTCCGCTGGTATCGACCGCAGCGGCCAGCTCTGCGACTCCCATTGATCCCGCAACGGCCGCATCCATCAGCGGAGTAGTGCAGTTCCAAGGAACTGCACCGGCGGCGCAGAAGATCGACATGTCGGCGGACTCGGGATGCAAAGGGCAGAACCAGGCGGAGACGGTCGTGGTCAGCGGTGGCCGTCTGGCCAACGTGCTGGTGTATGTGAAGGAGGGGCTGGCGGGACGCAGCTTCCCTGCTTCCGCACAGAAAGTGACGATCAGGCAGCAGGGGTGCCGGTATGTGCCGCATGTTGCAGCCGCGATGGTCGGACAGCCAGTGGAGTTTCTGGACAACGATGATACGCTGCACAACATTCACCCCATGCCCAAGAACAACAAGGAATGGAATCAGTCGCAGATGCCGAATGGCGGGCAATTTGCGCACAGCTTCGAGTCGCCGGAAGTCATGATGCCAATCAAGTGCAACCAGCATCCGTGGATGAAGATGTACTTAAGTGTGTTGAGCAATCCCTTCTTCGCGGTGACGGGGGAGGATGGGAGCTTTGCGCTGAAAGGCCTGCCGCCCGGAACCTACACCATCGCCGCGGTGCAGGAAAAATTTGGCGAGCAGGTGATCAAGGTCACGGTCGGGCCGAGGGACGAGAAGAGCGATGTGAGGTTTGATTTTCGCCCCTGAATCCGCCTGCGGAAAGGAAGGTTTGCATGAAATTGCCGGATGCTCCCATCCCCGAAGAAGGCCTTTACGTGACTCACTTCCTCACCGTAGCGGACCAGGCGAGGTCCCGGGCGTTCTACGTCGAAGTTCTTGGCGGCAAAGTCGTAAAGGAGGAGAATCCGTGCTACATCAAGCTGGCCAACTCGTGGATTATCCTGAACTCAGGAGGCGGCCCAACCCCCGACAAACCTGAAGTATTGCTTGAAGTTCCCCGGCACCTGAATACCGTCAACAGCTTCCTGAACCTGCGTGTTGCCGATATCCGGGACTGCTATAACCGATGGAAAGCAAAGGGAGCCCACTTCCTGACGGAACCGCTGGATAACCACGGCTGGGAGCTGCGCTGTTACATGCGAGACCCCGATGGCTACCTCATCGAGGTCGGCCAGTATAGCCAGGCAGCGGTCGACAGGTTTCAAGCGTTTCTTGCGCGTGACGCCCGCGGCTAGATTGTTTCCGGAAATCGGCTGCAACCTGTTTGGTACAATACGCTTCGGCCGTTGGGCAGGATCAAGTGGCAGGCGCGGTTGAGCAGTCATAATCTCTTCCAAACCCAAAGAGCTGCATGGTTGGCGCGGCAGATCGTGTCGCCGGCGAATTCGAGTGACGGGGAGCTGGTTCTCACTACACCGAGGATCATGTATAACCAGGCGCATCATCGTTTTGCGGTTTTTCTTGCAGGCGCGACGCTGGTATTGATCGTCCTTGGCGCGCTGGTCACCAGCAACGATGCCGGCTTGTCCGTGCCGGACTGGCCGACTTCTTTTGGATCGTTATATAAGATTCCACCCATGGTCGGGGGAGTGAAGTATGAGCACGGCCATCGCATGTTCGCCGAGTTCATCGGGCTGTTGATTATTGTGATGGCAGTGTGGACGCAGCGCGCGGAGCAGCGCCGCTGGATGCGGGTGCTG
>Ga0306920_100009184_pt1 | contig 13179 bp, 10 predicted proteins | sample flu12Cox44000170_FD_204666 | JGI IMG/M metagenome (GOLD analysis project Ga0306920, IMG submission 204666) | Lab enrichment of tropical soil microbial communities from Luquillo Experimental Forest, Puerto Rico - flux4day.12C.oxic.44.000.170 (v2)... | ecosystem: Environmental > Terrestrial >... | reverse complement strand
CGGCACTCAGATCACGGACGCAGGCCTGAAACACCTGGCGGCCTTCCCCCACTTGAGCGAACTTGCCCTCGGCGGCGTAGGGCTTACGCAGGCTGGCCTGAAAGATCTCGCAGCCCTCACCAAGCTCACGTCGCTCGGTCTGAGCCAGATACCGGTGACGGACGTCTGGCTCAAGGAATTGACGGCGCTCAAGAACCTCACCGAGATATACCTCTATCAAACCCAGGTCACCGACGCCGGGGTGGCCGAGTTAACCAAGGCGCTGCCGCACTGCAAGGTCCATCGCTGATCCTGGTTTTCTGAGCGTCAAAGTCCTTGCAGGCGGCCTTCCAAGTAAGGCCAATTGCTTCCGCGTCCATCGCGGCCCGTGGTAACCCGTTCTTAGATGTTGACCCAGATTCAACGCCTTGGCGGTTCGTCGCCGTTGTTTCACTTGCACTGGCGGATTCATTCCGAATTGCTCGGGCCAATTCTTCATTTACAAGCATGCTGTATCCCCCACGGGTGCCTACCGATCGACATTTCGGCCAGGAGATCCGGGCATCGGTCCAGCTGGTTATCACTACGTCGCAGTCGCGGACAAAACAAAAGGCCCGGTCCCCTTTTCGGAGTGGGGGAGGATAATGTGGACCAAAGATCAACTTTTCCTTATGGGTCGGAGTCCTTGCCATTGTAATTTCGAAAATTCTTAATATTCATGCTTACATTTCGGTTTTCAATGCCTGACAATCTTAGCCATCCTTGATTTACAACCACCTATCCTTGAGGAGGCCTATGGTTACTTCATCCCGGAGAAATGGCAGCCGTTCCTTTCGGCCCCGGTTGGAAGTCCTTGAAAACCGCACGCTATTGTCATTTGCGGGTTGCATCGTGGACCGCCTTACGGACACGGGCGCGGGATCTGGTCTGATGGGCGATTTACGCTACTGCATCACCAATGTCACCGATGGTGACGACATTATCTTCGCGGTGCAAGGAACCATCAACTTGACCGGCGCCTTGCCCGACCTTACGCACAGCATCAGCATCGAGGGTCCGGGCGCAAGCAGCTTGACCGTGCAGCGGGACACGGGAGGCGATTACCGGATTCTCACGGTGGCTCGCGGTGCGACCGTCGTCCTCTCCGGCCTGACAATTGCCAATGGGTCGGTCCCAGAGACTCTCGGCGGCGGCATCCTTAGCGAAGGCTCGCTGACCATCAGCAATAGCACCGTGCGCGGGAATCTTGCATTTACGGGCGGCGGCATCCTCAACGAGGGCTCGCTGATCATCAGCAATAGCACTATCGCCAACAACACCGTGAATTTTGAATATGGAGAAGTACGAGGTGGCGGGATCTACAACGCGGGCACGCTAGCCATCACCAATAGCACTATCGCCAGTAACGAGGCAGCAGGAACAGATCCCGGTGTCGAACAAGGTGGCGGCATCTACAACGCCGGCACGTTGACCGTCAACAATAGCACCATCTCCGGCAACGCAGCATATTCTGTATTCGCTTCCGGAGCAGCAGACGGTGGCGGAATCTATAACACCTCGACGTTGAACATGCGTAATACCGTTCTGGCTAGAAACTATGCCGGCAGGTATGGTCCCGATCTCTTCGGCAGCCTCGCCTCCTCCGGCTACAACGTCATCGGCAACACCCAGGGTGGCAGCGGCTTCGATCCCACCGACCTGCTCAACACCGACCCGCTACTTGGCCCCCTCCAAAACAACGGCGGCCCGACCCTGACAATGGCCCTACAACGCGGCAGCCCGGCTATTGACGCCGGCGACAATACCGGTGCCCCAGATTGGGACCAAAGAGGCGAGGGCTTCCCGCGCATCGTGAACGACATCATCGACATCGGGGCCTACGAGGTCCAGCAGGGTGAGTGCGATGGCTCGGCCCCGCATGGGTTACGCGACCAATTGAAGCGCTTCATAGGAATGGCGTTTATGCCCCATGCAACCCCTCAATCCGAGTTTACCAGCATCCATCTTACGGCTGACGTGCAAATGAATCCCGTGCCGCTCAAAGCGCAAGATGTTGGGGCAACTCGAACCCAATCGGAAACGTTGCCGATTTCCCAACCCACGGCAACTTTGCATCTGGCTCAAGATTCCTTGTTCATGGAACTTGAATTTGGATTCCCGGGAATTGAGAACCCGTCGCAACAGAATTAGGGAAGTCTTAGAGCTTTAGTTAACTGCTGTGCCGAAATTTCGCGTCTCTTTCGGGGAGGTAGTTGATAGGGAGCGAAACTTACTTCGTGATTTGACCGTACAGGTCGCAGGCCTCTTCCACGCGCAATTCATCATGTCGGGTCATCTTTGGCCGTGGGATGAAATCCAAGAATGGGCACCGCACCCTGTTATCGTGGGGGATGAAAAGGGTGAGCGGTGAATTAACGAGCGGCGGGGTTAGTCGCCGCAGATTTGAACTGCCGGAATAAACCCGGCGGCTGGTATTGCCAAATGATCACGGGCTTTTCAGTTCAAAATCGGCATCCGTTCGACCGGCCTTGGGAACATCGCAAGTGAGATTGGATTTTTCGTTATAGCGCATGGGAATTTTGTCCTTCAACCCAGGAGAGCCGGCGTCTGATTTAGAACCGGCAGGTTCAAAAGCGTAGATCATCACCCAGTGTTTTCCCACCAGGGCCCCGCTTTGTTTGTCGTCGATGCGAAGGGTGTAATTGCCCATGGCATCCGTTCTTCCGTGAGAACCAGGACCGGGATTGGGATTGTTCTTCGAGCCGATCGGCTGGAAGTGCACATCGGCATTGGCCAGTGGTTTCCCATTCAGCGTTACCTGGCCGGAAACCGGTGCGACTTGGTGATCGGCGTTGCAACCGGCTGCGACGAGGAAGATAACCAACGACACTCGGAGGTACCTCATGAAGCAGTTTTCCTTCAATTATCCCTGATTACTTCTCCACCCGCTATCGTGGCGAGGTCGGCGAGCAAAACAATGTCGATGTTCTGCTGGAGAAAGCGAAGCGACCCATCGCACATGAGGAAATTGGCCCCGTTGGTGTGATAGCTGCCCCAGCCGCGTTTACACGGGTTCGTATCTCCCGCGCCTCCAATACTATCACAGCGGTCAAAATCCGGTTGAAATATGCGCGATTGCAAAGTAACCGACGATTGATTGTAAGACGTGTACGTGTACGCCCAAAATGTGCGCCGGCTATTGTGTGTCCGGGTTGTATATTCTCCGGCCATTAACGTATTGGAAGTGCCATCGGTAATGGCGGCCATGCGTTCCGGTCCGACCCGGTAACGCGTGGCGGTGCCGTGCAAAACGCCACGCCATTCATAGGGGAGCGATCGACCGCCGTCGGGATCATCGAACCAGGCCAGCCCGGTGCTTCGGCCGGACACTCCGCGATACGAACCGGGCATGTATTCCAAACCGTTGCCAGGTCCGCTTTCCGGCTTTTCCAGGACGTTGGTGTTCATATCGGAAGGGCAGGCGTAAATTTTGAGAAAGTTGGTCCGGACAAAAGCATTGGCCGGGTCTTCGTTGGTCTTGGTGAAATCATAGCGCTTGTACAGGGTATCCTGTTCCAGGAAGGGAAGAATGTGAATGGTCCAGGTCGCGCCGCTGGGCGTAGTACAGCAGGGTCCTTCGGTAACGCCGCCGGGAGGGAACGAGCGATAGCAATCATGATAATGGTGAAGGGCCAAACCGATTTGCTTGAGGTTGTTGGTGCAGCTCATCCGGCCGGCGGCTTCGCGCACTTTTTGCACGGCCGGAAGCAACAGGGCGATCAGTATGCCGATAATCGCGATCACGACCAGTAGTTCGATCAGCGTAAAACCGTGCCGGCGGACCCTCATAGCTTACCTCTACCGGAAAAAAAGAGATAGCACCGAAAAACGGAGAAAATAAATATAAATATAGGGAGAACTGTGGTCAGTTTACTTTTTCTTCCAGTAAACACAAGCCGAGTTGCTTTTCTCGCATCGGCGCCAGCGAAGCACGTGAGTCTGGGAACAAAGAGTCGCCGATTTTTCCTGTTCGCCCTGTTGGGCAGCTGGTCCGCTGCGCGATTTGTAGAGAGTGCTCTGCTCCTGAAAACCAAACGCTTACTCCAGTTTCGCGATTTTTCGCTCCATAGCAACTACGGCCCCTCGCCCGTAATCTCGCTCAAAAGGCGAAAGAAGCCTTGCTTCCGCGCGCTCATCGCGCCCCAGTTCACAGGCACGCTCTGGTAACCGTCGTCGAAGCCTTCGCCTTTCATGCGATAGTCGAAGTAGCCCCAGGACGCATACTCGTTGATGGCCGCGACAAAGTTGTTCTTGGGCTGGTCGAAATCGAAGTGATCATCTTCGTTAAAGAGGATCGGCATCGGCCGATAGCCGGGCACCTGGCGCGTTTGCCGAACCATCTCGGCGATGCGGGCAGGCTCCTTGATGCCGTTGCCGTGCAGGAGGAGGAAATCGGAGGCTCGGACGACGTTTTCTTTTGGAATGACCCCGCCGCCGTAGCTGGTGCCGGCGAGAAACCGCCGGCCTCCGCGGGTCCGCTTCTGGACACGCTCGATCAGCTCGTGAACGCGCTGTGGCTTGAGGATATTATGGTCGTAGCGGACATTGCACTCATTGTTGACTTCGATGAGGACGTTGCGATAGCCCTGATCAAAAAGCCAATCGATGGCGTTGTCCACGCCGCGCTGGACTGCTTCCTCGTCCTTGACCCGCTCGTCTTGGCCGAAATAGAAAAGGCCCAGGATCACAACCATGCCCAACTCGTCTGCCTTGTCGAGCACACTCCGAAGGCGGCTCATGTAGTCGGCACGCAAACTGCCGTTTTCTTTCAGCGCGGAGTTGTGCCAGGGCTGTTGCGCGGAGTAACCTTGTGGACTGCCACCCTGCAGGTTCAAGGTCATGCCCAAAAGGCCATGCTGGCGCCACCTGGGCATGGCAGCGATGAATTCGCGGGTGTTGCGTTCGGGATCCCATTTTTTCGTATCGGCGTACTTCCACAAACTCGCCGTGTCCGGATTGAAGTCATCGAAAATGGCCTGTACCATTCGGCTATTGAGGAGCAGTCCCTCGATCTTCTTGCCGTTCCACGTCCGGCCCTCGTACGTCGGCTGGCCGCTGATCAAGAACATTTCACCCTGAATGGTGACCACAGTTTTTCTGCGGGGAACCTTCGATTTCTCCTGAGCAGGGCTTTCTCTTGGCTGCAGGAGACTGCCGGCCAAGAGAAGGAAACCGAAGGTACAACCGATCGAACGAGCAAATATGGACATAAAGCCTCCTTCTTAAACCTCCTCACGAATGCACCTCCCTCATGGCGAAAGACCGGTCCGCCCAAGACGGATTCTACGGGCCCCCGCAGCGCCGGGCCGGCCAGGCCTTGCTAGCCAGTGGACCCGAAGCTTACAAGTAGGGAATCTCAGAGTTCGTGTTAACTGCTGTGTCGAAGTTTCGAGTCCCTTTCGGCGAGGTAGTTGATATGGAGCGAAGTTTCTCGAAGCATACTATCTCACGGCAGCGCGCTTCACATCGTGTCGTTCCCTTCTTGCAACGGCAATGCCCGTAGCTGACCGCACGGGTTGTCTACGACGGTCACGTCCACGTCATCAGCGATTCTTCTTTGCCCTTGCGGGTCTGGCGCTCGCTTGTCGCCAGACGTTCAAGAACCAATCCACGACCAGCAGCGCGTCTTCGTCCGTCGGCGTGTACGCCCGCTCATCCAAGGCGCTGGGGAACAGAAACGCCAACGACAGCAGGAACACGCGAGCGTCCCGCTCCGGATCCTCGGTGTACAGTTCCCCGGCTTCGATGCCCAGCCGCAGGATGCGGACGAAATACTCGGCCATCGTCCGGCCCTCTTCGAGCCGACGCTCCGGGCGGACGCGCAGCACTTCCCGCAGCAACTCCGCCGCGGGGCGGCCGCCGCCGGCGCGCGTCGCCTGCGACGCCCGGAACCGGTCCAGCACGTAGCGCCGCAGCTTGTCCCCCGCGGACGCGTCGCAGGCCAGGATCGCCTCGGCCTGGCGGCGGTGCCGGGCGACATACTCCTCGGTACAAGCGACAAGCAGGTCGTCCTTGTCCTTGAAGTAAAGGTAGAGCGTGCCGACGGCGAGTCCGGCGTCGCGGGCGATCTCCTGCATCGTGGTCTTCTTGACCCCGTAATAGCGGAACCGCTTGCGGGCCGCCTCCAGGATCCGTTGGCGCTTGTCGTCCACCGCCGACCTCCTCAGGGCCGCTTCCGCACGATCAGGTTGACGGCGCCCTTCGGCCGAAGCACGAACGTCATGTCGATCCCCACCTCGTGATCGTCGGCCGGCCGGAAGTGAAAGCGCTGGGCCAGGCCGGCGAGGATCAACGCCCCCTCGATCAGCGCGAAGGTATTGCCGATGCAGACGCGCGGCCCGCCGCCGAACGGGAAGTAGGCGAATTTCGGTCGGTCCGGCGCGCGGCCCGGGAGGAAGCGCTCCGGGCGGAACCGGTCCGGCTCGTCCCAGTAGGCCGGGTGGCGATGGGTCACCCACTGGGAGGCCATGAGGATGGCCTTCGCCGGGACGGGGTAGCCCTGGATCTCGTCGGGTTCCACGGCGCGGCGGGCCAGTCCCGGCGCGGGTGGGTAGAGCCGAATGGCCTCTTCGAAGACGGCGGTCGCCAGCGGCAGGTGCGGCAGGTCGTCGGCCGTCGGCGTGCGGCTGGCCAGGCGGCCGGCCGCCTCGTCGTGCAGCGCCTCCTGAACTTCAGGATGGCGCGCGAGCAGGTGCCAGGCCCACGAGACGGCGGCCGTCGTGGTGTCGTGGCCAGCGAAGAGCAACGTGAGCACCTCGTCTCGGAGCTGCTGGTCCGACATGCCGGTCCCCGACTCCTCGTCGCACGCGGCCAGGAGCATGTCGAGCAGGTCGTTGGCAGCCGGAGCACGGCGGCGGCGCGACTCGATCACCCGGAGCACCACGCCGTCCAGCAGGGCCTTGCCGCGGCGATAGGCGCGATTGAGGCGCGTCGGCATCCACAGCGGCGCCGCCAACGGGTTGTTCATCCGGTGGCGGACCAGCGCGAAGATGTCCCGCTGGGCCGCCCCGAGGGCGTCGGCGTTGGCGCCGAGGTCGGCGCCGAACAGAGTGGCGCCGGCGATGTGCAGCACTAGCCGCATCATCTCCGGGACGATGTCCACCGTTCGCCCGTCCGGCGCGGCTTGCCAGGTTCGCAGGAGGTCATCCACGGCCGTGGTCATGGGAGCGGCGAGACGGACGACGGCGCCACGCAGGAAGGCGGGCTGGGCTAGGCGGCGCTGGCGCAGCCAGAAGTCTCCCGCGCTGTTGAACAGGCCGTTGCCAAGCAAGAGCCGCACCGGCCCGGTGATAAATTCCGCCTTGCGATAATTCTTGTGGTTCTTGACCAGGACGTGCTCGATGGCGGCCGGGTCGGCCAGGAAGTAGACGTCCCAGCCAGGCAGGGTCGGGATGCGGACGAAGTCGCCATGGGTCCGCCAGACGTCGCGGAGGAATTTCAGCTCGTCGCGGCGGAATTCCCGCAGACAGCCGAACAAAAAGTTGCCCCGGGGGCCGGGCCAATTCTGTCGATCTAAAACCGGTGGACGCTTTGGAACTTCGCTCAACGTTGCCATGTTTGGCTCCTCAGACTGGGATGAATAATAAACGATTTCATTCATTATTCATTCTACCGGACGGTGCGGCGGGGGCAAGTCCTCAGGGCCACAAGGCTTGACCTCAAATGATCTCCCGACCCCGTCGCGCTAGAAGAGACTACCAAACACGACGAGGGGCACGGCAGTGCTGAATTGAATCGAAGAAGCGGCAATGCCCCAGAAACCGCCGTCGGCGTAAACCGAGGCGTCCGACCATATCCAAGCCAAATACCAATTATTCGCTTCTGCCGGAAAGAATGTTTCAACCGAAAGCCTCCCGGAATCTCCTGCGGGATCGTTGCCGTGTTGTTCGAACCAGCCCACCCCGTCACTCCACGACGGTTGCAGGTCCGACCGCGCCAGCCAGTTTTGTTCGGTGTGACCCCAGACCCAGATCCGTGTCCGCAGATCGTTGTGGGCCACATAACCGCTTGCCATGTCCCACCAATCGTCCGAGTAATCCAATAAGGCCGCGACACGCTGCATGGGATCGCTGGCCGTGCAAAAGAACCAGATTCCAATGCCAGCGGCGGCCTCCAGAGAGCCATTGCCGAACGATTGGACGGCCATATTGTAGTTGCCGGCGACCTTGTCAGCGCCAGCCACAGTGCCTGCGGGTTTGAACGTCCACGCATCATCATAGGGAGGGACTTTGAGCCAGAAGTTGGAGCCGGTGATGAAACGAGGCTCGATTCGCATCGTTTCAGGTTTCGGAAGCTTCCGCTTGAGGCGGCGGTCGAAGAACTTGCGCATCTCCTCGATGCTACGCTTCACACCGGGATCATCATTTGGAATGTGACTAAATAGACGATCTCGCATGGGCGCGGTGAGGCGCGCGGCTTGCTCGCGCTCCGCCTTCAGTGCCTTGAAGCGCTCGGCGACGAACTTATCCAAGCGCATACGTGGTTGTTTGCCGGCTTGGACGGGAAGGCTCCCGCCCAGAGCGTGTTGCAGTGCCTTTACTTTTTCGGCTCCGTAAGCGATGGTTGACATGGCAATGTCTCCAAATTGCGGGTCGGGATTCACGAGAATCGAGGCTACTTAAGACCCATCCTCGTGGGTAATTCGACGAAAACTAGCGCAAGGGGCGAAGCGTTGCGGCCACACGGGCAGTGCTATTGCCAATTTGTCGAACGGTACAGTTAGCCGGACCCCCAGCCCTCAGCCAAAAAAATGCATCAATCGGCCGTGACCCGGGTAGTACTAAGATAGAGGGCAAGCGTCGACCCTACAAGGGAAACGACATGGCGACAAACCAGATGAGCGAGGTCATCTCGCACCTCCGCAGGATGGCGCTTCAGCGCTCACCGGCCGGACGATACTCCGCGGGGCGGCTGCGTCCCGACCAGCAATGGGTTAGGCAGCGTCTTGAGCTCATCGTGGGGACCGATCTGGGGCGGCCGGGCGTTCGCAGGCAACGGCAGCGGTGGCTGGTTCGGCCCGAGCACCTCGCGGCGAACGAACAACATTCGCGGGTAGACCGGGTATTTGTCCCTGGGTGTCGGCACGTCAATATCAAATTGGGCGGGCAGGTCCCGGGCCGAAAACACCTTCTGCACGACGGTCGGCGTCTGCTCCCAGGTCGCGTCGTGGCCCCGGGCGATCTCCTTTCCGTCCAGGCAGAGTTGCTCGTAGCTCTTGTGGCGAACCCCGACGCGATAGGCGTAGGTAACTACCAGTTTGTTGTCGCCCAGCGTCGCGGGATCGGCCACCGATACCGTCACCGTGTTCCTGCCCGGCGAGAGGAACGGGAGCGCAAACGGGTTATTCTGCACCGTCGCCTGGATGGAAAGGTTCCGGAGGCGACCGCGGAAAGTCAGCCTTGCCAGTGCCTGCCCCTGTCCTTTCACAGCGGCACCGAAATTGTGCAGTGCCGCCGCCTTCCAGGTCTTGCCGCCATCGATGCTTACTTCGAATTGCTCCACCCCCTCGGCGGATCCGCCAGCTTGTGTGAGGATATAGGGCGACTGAAGCCACACCGTTACACGTGCTGGCCGACTGGGTTCGGCAGGCACAAGACTGTTGTTGGCGATCGCGATATTCTCCACCGCAGCGAACGACCGTAGACAGGCACGGCTGGAAAAGTCGGGACGGAAGATCAGCTCGCCGTTGGCATAGCTTTCGCAGTTTCGCTTGGGACCGAGATATGGCTCGGCGACGGGCCCCTTTTCAGGAGAGTTGCGGATCTCCTTGTCCCCGCAGGTATGACCCGGCGCCACCTTGGAGCCGGACCAGAACCAGGCGTCCGCGCTCGGGTCCCAGGTGTTGGTCAAGGCGAAGCCCGGTGCCAGATGGACTTCGGCAGAGTAGTTCCCGGTAGCATGAAGCATGCCGCCCCAGCCCTCCGGCGAGCCGGCGCGATTTTTTCGCCGCAGGCCATCGACGATGTCTTTCAGATCGTCCCCACAAACCAAGAATGCCGGAGCTTGCCAGTTGGCCCTGCCGCCGATCATCTCAAACTTGTTCTCCTTTGCGTACAGGACCTTCCGGGACGGGTCCAGGGCGAAGGCGTCGAGAAGAAGCTCCTTGGGGTGTGCCTGGAGATCGTCCTCTCCCGCAATCGTTCGGCCCCCCGGATGGTTCGGGTCCGGCATCCAGGCGTAGAACTTGAGGAACACGTCCAGATAATGCCACCGACCATCGTAAAAGGCTTCGACGGTGGTGTGGCCGGGCCAACCAACGAAGCGCCAGTTCCAACCCAGTTCGCGCCACAGGGCCGATTGTTCCGCATGCAGGCCGCCGCACAGGCTCCAGCCGTAACAATTGATCTCCTTTAGGACCGGGATGCCGCCCGGCTCGCTGGGATAGGCGTGGTGGTAGTGGGTCAGTCGCATGAAGTTGTAAAGGGCGATGGCCTTCGCGTCGTTGGTCTGGCAGCCGCGCGTCACGCTGGCGACGATGGCCTTCAAGGAGGAACAGTCCGGGGCCTTGTCGGGCAGGACTTTGATGGCCTGGACGAGTCCCTCCCGTTTCCGATTTTCCGTCGCTACCTGTGGGTCCGCCGCAAAGGAGGTGGCCGCCAGCACGAAAAGCAGGGATGGAACCTGCACTGCTTGTTTGAACGGGGTTAAATTCATGATGACTTCGCTTTCGTATCGTAATCCTCAACAATGACGGCACTGTTCATCGGACCACGCCCTCATGACCTCTATCTATTGTTCAAGACTATTCTGGATTGTTCCATTCAGATTCTTCCGGAGGTTCCGCTCCAAAGATGGCATCCACCCATCGGCCCTTGACTCCACCGTATAACAACCCGAAGAAGGTCCCAATAGCGGCACCGACAATCAAGCCGAACAACGGATTTGCACCGGTATCGAGGTTCGCGAGTGCACCGAGGATGGAAAAGGCCGGGATCATGATGCCAAGGGAAAGAATGAGACGAATTCTTTTCATCTTAGTTTGTGTGTGACGTGGATGATAGCAGTTTATCACGGCCCGTGCCAACGGAGGCTGGTGCAACTCTTACGCCGCCGGTTCGAGACACCGCGGTCCCTCATTGCGAGGATTGTTAACAAATGTGGACGCGGGATACCCCGCCATGAGGTCCGCGCGAAACGGGCGGAGCAATTGTTGCAATTTTTCCGGATCCCAGCTCGCCAAAGTTCAGAACCATTGCGGAATGCACGCCTGAATCTGGCTGGCAGAAGTTCCGAACTCGGCTCTTGCGGATCATTCATCGGGCTGGTCTGGAACCATGGCCCAAAATTCTCCAAAACCTCAGAGCGAGCCGCGAAACGGAACTGGCGGGGCTCTATCCTCTTCACGTGGTGTGCGCCTGGATCGGGAACACAGAGCGGATCGCAAAAAAGTACTATTTGCTGGTCTCTGAAGAGCATTTCAAAATGGCGGCGGGTGCCGACAGCGCGCCAAACAGCGCACTAAACCACGAAGGAGCGCAAAAAACAGCGCAGCACCGAGCCTGCACTGAGCACGCACCAAATGAAAAATCCCGGGAGATTTCACAGCTTTCTGCGAATTCATCGGGGTTTTCCGGGATTGGTCAATACGCCTGGAGGGATTCGAACCCCCAACCGTGACCGTATGCCGGCGCAAGGCTTTACGTCAATCGGGTCAATCGAGCGCTGCAAAACCCGGTGCAGTTTTTGCCGAAAGCGACCACATCGACCCCAATTTAGCCCTCGTGGTAGAGCGGTGGAACGATCTGGGAGAACCACTCCGGGCGGGGATCGTAGCCATGATCCGGGCGACCGGCGGGTAGCTTGAGCATTGGGCATGTCTACCCTGGCAACGTCTTCGGAACTCCGGAACTGCCCCAAGCCCTTCGCGATGCCCTAGCCCGCTGGCCAAAGATCCCCCGGGGCCATCCGCCGCGCGATCCTGGCGCTGCTCGAAACCGTCCCAAACCAGCCTTAGCCCCCGGGAGTGGCGAGGAAGGCGTGCCAGGCGCCGGCGTCGTAGTCGTAATAGGAGCCCACGATCTGGCCGGAGTTGTTGATCCCAGCCGCCTCGGTCCACCTCGCACTGGGGAAGTTGACTGTGGTGTAGCTGCCATCCACGTCCAGCAGGAAGCCGTGGTCGCGATCATCCGTGTAATTTCCCACGATCTGGCCGGAGGCGTTGATCCCCCGGGCAAGGGTCTCGAACTCGCCGGGCACGTCGATCGTGGTGTAGCTGCCATCCACGTCCAGCAGGAAGCCGTGGCGGTACTCGTTTTGGCCGCTATACCATCCCACGATCTGGCCGGAGGCGTTGATGCCAGTCAGCCAGGGTCCCGGCGCGCCGGGCGGGTCGATCGTGGTGTAGCTGCCATCCACTTGCAGCAGGAAGCCGTGGTAGCCGCCATCATCCGCGTAAGTCCCCACGATCTGGCCGGCGTCGTTGATGCCAAAGGCAAAGGTCGCGCGCGCCCCGGGCACGTCGAACGTGGTGTAGCTGCCATCCACGTCCAGCAGCAAGCCGTGCCCGATGTATTCTCCCACGATCTGACCAGCGTCGTTGATCCCATGGGGAATGGTCCGGAACCGGCCGGGCACGTCGATCGTGGTAAAGGTGTACTGGGCCTTCGCCAGCCCTGTCAGGCCCACGAGCAGGGTCCAAACCGCCACGCCGCAGAGCAGTCGTTTCATCGACGAAAGTCCTCCCACTAGACAGAGGAATCACTTGCCGTACTCCCGGCAGTCGATTCCTCCGAAACCCGAAACGGCCAGTATGATCGCCTTCTCCGGCGAAGTCAAGGAAAATCTGACCTAGGTCGGCTGCCCGCCGGGTTTTTATTTCTCCGGCTCCACAATAAAGGGTTCCGGCGCCATCTCTTCCTTGAGCCACACGCCATAGACTACGTGCCCATCGCCATCAATCACATACTGCTTGTTACCGTCCTGGAAGACCGGCCGGAAAACTCCGTCGATAGTACCTTGATCAGCTTGGCTTCTGCCGTGCTCGGAGCCGGGCCCGGCAACCCGGCCGGCTCCCGGCGGGCCAACCTGACCGATGTCGACGTCAATCCAACTCAAGATTCCGAAATTGACCCTGCCCGTTCAGAGTGGCGGCCCACACTTTGTGAGAGGCCTGGTGCTCTGATGGACCAAAGGAAATCTTGG
>Ga0306920_100009183_pt1 | contig 13181 bp, 11 predicted proteins | sample flu12Cox44000170_FD_204666 | JGI IMG/M metagenome (GOLD analysis project Ga0306920, IMG submission 204666) | Lab enrichment of tropical soil microbial communities from Luquillo Experimental Forest, Puerto Rico - flux4day.12C.oxic.44.000.170 (v2)... | ecosystem: Environmental > Terrestrial >... | reverse complement strand
GAAAAACGCCGGAGCCGCAATAAACGCTGCGCTGATGATGGAGTTCAAAGCAAGGACCTTGCGAAAGCCGAACCTTTTCAGGATTGTGCCCGCCGCGGTCTTCATTCCGATGGCACCAATCGCGCCTACAAAAGTCAACAGGCCGGAACTCAGCGGGGTCATCCCAAACCCTAGCTGGAAGACCAGCGGCAAGAGCAGCGGCAGCGCGCCGATTCCGGTGCGAAAAAGCGAGCCACCGACAATTCCAGCCCTGAAAGTTGGGTATTGCAGCAGCCTTAAATCCAGAATTGGCGCTTCCGTGCGACGTGCGTGAAAAACATAAAGGATGACCGAAACAGCCGCAATGGCAAAGAGTCCGGCGACAAGCCATATCGGCGTCCCGCTGAGGTCTACGGCCCCAGATCCAGCGACTAACGCGGCTAGACCGACACCTGAAAGAACGAATCCGATATAATCGAAAGGACTGAGCCGTTCGCCTTTTACATTCGGAACGTAGAGCGTCGCGAGAATCATTCCGAGAGCAGCGACCGGGAGGTTAATCCAGAAAATCCATCGCCAAGAAAAATAAGTGGTTATAAATCCGCCAACCGGAGGTCCAATCACAGGTCCGACCAAGGCTGGAATTGTCAACCACGCCAGGGCATCGACAAACTCGGATCGCGGTATGGTGCGCAGGATGACTAGGCGTCCGACGGGCACCATCATTGCTCCACCGACTCCCTGCAGCGCCCGGGCTGCCACTAACGATTGAATCGAGTTCGCAATGCCGCACAGAGCTGATCCCAAGGCGAAGACAAGGATCGCCATTCGGAATACGATCCGAGTCCCAAATCGATCGGCAAACCAACCGGAGGCGGGAATAAAAATAGCCAGCGTCAAGAGATAGCAGGTCAGAGCAAGTTTAAGCTGTATCGGGCTCTGGTGGAGATCGAGGGCGATAGCGGGCAATGCGGTCGAAATGACGGTCGCGTCCAGGTTTTCCATGAAGAGGGCACAGGCAACGATGAGCGGCACAAGGATACGCAGAGGCAGCAGGCGAGGACGCAGAAAGTGCATTGCGATCTTTGAGTCTTGCTTTTTGCGATGCATCCCGCGTCAAGTCAGTCCCCGGTGGGAATTTCACATCGCATTCCTGAGTTGCCATTGCAACTGGAGAGGCCAGCCAAACTCACGAGCCAGGCCGCATAAGCGCGTAGGTCGAAAATCCCGCGGGCCAAAGCGCTCGCGGGATTTTCGCGCTCAGCTTTTTCGAAGCAGCCTGATGATTTCCCGGCTTTCACGCCCCGGAAAAGAGCGGCGGGGATGCTTCTCATCAATCGGGCCAAAAACGGGTCCAAAAAGCTGATCGAGCTCCACAATCGACTCCCAAGGGATATCCCCGATCAGATATCTTCGATCCCAGTCCATGCGTTCAACACAACGCGTGGCGAAACTGTTTATTCGTGGAAGTGCTGCCCACTCAACATAAACGATTGGATAAGAAAAACGATTCCTATCGCCCCTACAAGGAGACTCCCAAGCCAGAAGGCTCGACGGCGGACCAATACAGCAATCGCTCCTGCCACAATAGCAATCTGGAACATCGTTACGCTCGCAGCCAACGCCTGGTGCGTACGAAGGTGATTTTTGGCGTCCTTCTGCAACTCCTCAGCTTTTCTCTGAATTTGTTCCTTCTCGGCATCGTATTGCGTTATCTTGGCCTGATCGGTATTCGGCGACGCTTTCCCTAACGCGGTGAGGATGTCTATCTTGGTCGCAATCTGAGCCTGCTTGATGCTTTTGGCTTCGAAATAGCTCCACTGATCGGACGACTCAATCTGCGACAGCATCGCTTCGTTGGCATGGTGACCGGCCATCAGCGCGGCCACGGCCGCCAGAGCCGCCAGCAGAGCAGAACTCAAAGCGACCCCAAGTATCCATGACTCGCGCGAGTGCTCAACATGATGATGAATTTCCTCGTGAAGATGTTCCGTCGGAACTTCGGGGGCTTCCATAGTACTCGAACTTTTAAGATTCTATCCTGGCCAGGAGCCTTGAAAAGCAAAACTGGTTGGTTTTGCTTTCCAAAGATTCTACAGCGAGGCCGCCTCTCCAGGTCGAGCCACCGCGAGCAGAATAAATCGGGGCGATTCTCAAATGAACATCGAAATCAACGTGAACTTCCTCGCGGGTAACCTATGGTAACCACTATCACTGTGAAAACACCGCCCCCTTCTGATTTAGGTGTGAGTATATTGACTCAGCACCTGTTCCGCTTTCTGTTGGAGAACACGCCCGATCAGGTTTATTTCAAAGACACACAAGGCCGATTTCTCCGCGTCAGCCGCGCGGTTGCCGAGTACATGGACGTTCCAGATCCGGACGATCTGATCGGCAAGAGCGACTTTGACTTCTGGTCCGAGGAAACAGCCAAGGAGACAGCTGCGGATGAAAAGCGCATTATGGAAACCGGCGTGCCGATGGTTGGTAAAATCGAAAAACTGATCCATCCCGACGGCAGAGTTACCTGGGACTACTCGACCAAAATGCCATTAAGAGATTCCAAGGGCCAGATCATCGGCATTTGCGGAATCAATAAGGATTTTACCGCCATCAAACAAATGGAAGACGCGCTGGCCGAAGAGCGCAACCGCTTGCGGATAACAACTGCTGAACTGGAGGCAAGAAATGCGCAACTGGAGGCGGATCTTCGGATGGCACGCGAGGTACAACTCGCACTCCTGCCACGGGATTATCCGACCGTTTCGGACTACGGGCGAGCCGGCTTCAGCACCCTGACCTTCGCGCACTGTTATCGGCCCGCAGCGGCTGTAGGTGGGGATTTCTTCGATATCTTTCCGCTTTCAAAAAATCGGGCGGGCATTTTTATCTGCGACGTTATGGGACATGGTCTGCGCGCGGCCTTGGTAACCGCAATCATTCGCACGCTGCTGGAAGAACTTCGAGGGGTAATGCAAAATGCAGGAAGATTCCTGAGCGCTTTGAATTTGCGTCTTCGCTCGATCCTGGAGCGAGTTGATGAACCTTTTATAGCGACTGCTTTTTACTTAATCGCCGACACTGCGAAAAAAGAAGCTCAATTCGCAAACGCCGGTCATCCCGCCCCGATTCGCCTGCGGCGGTCCACGGCAACCGTTGATCTATTGGTGCCGGCAAGCGCCGGCTGCGGTCCCGGCTTAGGTCTTTTTGATGAGATCAACTATGCCACTTCTCATTGTACACTGGAACACAATGATTGCGTTCTGCTGTTCACCGATGGACTGTACGAAGTAGAGTCTCAGGCCGGGCAACAGTTTGGGCTGGAATCGGTAATCAAATGCGTGCATTCCCATGCCGATCTCCCTGCTGAGAAATTGTTCAATGCATTGCTAGAAGAGGCATGTACATTTGCTGAGAAATCTGAATTCGACGATGATGTCTGCATTGTCGCGGTCGAACACTCCGGAAGCTCGGCTCAAAAAGTTGAATAAAGGGGGGGTTGCTGCGTCTACACGAGTATCGCAAAAGATATGAGAAAGCTATTTCTAATAGTCTTGGCAATTCTAGCAGGAGCGTTTTTGACGCCAAACCAATCCCAGGCAGGGGTTCACGTCAGCATCGGAATTCCCGTTCCTGTCTACTATGGTCCGGACTATTACTATGGCCCTGGCTATTACTACAGCCCGGGTTACTACTATCCATCCGGTTATTACTGGGGTCCATCTGGATACGTCTATTACTATCATCCTCATTGGCGTCACCGTTACTGGCGGTATCATCATTGGTGGTACTATTAGCGAGGGGCCGTCCCAGACCAAGCGCGATGGTAGGATCCAAAAAAAGTTTGCTGCAGTGAAGGACCCGGCCCGGCAATCAGCCGGGTCTTTGTTTTGACAGCGGCATTGACGCGCACGGGAGTTCGCAGATACCGTGGCAGGACCAGGATCTCTGCACGAACGGTTTATGTCTGCCCTAAGCATTTCTTTGGATTCCAAACGAAAGGATCGAAAGATGCTGTTGCGCGCGGTCGTCGCAAGCACAGTTGGAACCACGATCGAATGGTACGACTTCTTTCTTTACAGCACCGTAACTGGACTTGTTTTCGCAAGGGAATTCTTCCCGAAATCTGATCCACTGGTAGGAACGCTTCAGGCCTTTCTGATCTACGCGGTCGGGTTTGTGGCTCGTCCTGTCGGAGCGGCGATCTTCGGTCATTATGGCGACAGGATGGGGCGAAAAGCGGCCCTGGTCTCGACGTTGTTTCTGATGGGGATCGCGACCGTAGCGGTCGGATTTGTTCCAAACTACGCGCAGATCGGCATATGGGGTGCCATTTTGCTGACCATCCTTCGATTCATCCAGGGAGTTGGCGTCGGCGGCGAATGGGGAGGATCGGTGCTGCTCTCGATGGAATGGACGCGAGCAGCTCAAAGCCGGGGCTTCATCACCGCCTGGCCGCAGTTTGGCGTTCCTGCCGGGTTGTTCCTGGCAAACCTCGCCGTCCTTATCTTCAATGCTATTTCCGGAGACAAGTTTTTTGAATGGGGCTGGCGACTACCATTTATTCTGAGCACGGTATTGATCGCCATTGGACTCTGGATCCGGCTCGGTATACTTGAGACGCCCATATTCGAAAGGCTGGTTGCAGAAGACAAATTGGAGAAGGCACCGGTCCTCGAAGTGGTAAGAAGGCAACCGAGATCGATCATCTTATCCGCTTTGATTCGGCTGGCCGAACAGACTCCGTTCTACATCTTCACCGCGTTCGTGTTTTCGTACGGTGTAGAACATCTCAAGGTTGGCCGGGACCTGCTGCTGAATTCAGTCTTGTTGTTTGCTGTCTTGGAACTCTTTGCGATTCCTTTTTCGGGACACCTCTCGGATCGACTCGGAAGGAAGCGTACCTATATGTTGGGAGCCGGCTTAATGATAGCCGCCGGCTTCGCGTTTTTTGAGTTGCTCGATACACGCAATCCTGTCCTGATCGTTCTGGGAATTGTGCAAGGAGCAATCCCACATTCCCTTCTTTACGGGACTCAGGCAGCACTTATCGCCGAACAATTTACTCCCAGGATGCGCTACAGCGGCGCTTCCATCGGCTACCAACTGGCTTCAGTCATCGCAGGCGGGCCAGCGCCACTGATTGCTGCGTGGTTATTCAGCATTTACAAAGCGGGGACACCCATTGCAATTTATATTTGCATCTGCGCCCTGATCGGCTTCGTTGCAACCGTCTTCATGACCGAGTATTCGCGCAACGAAATTTCAGAAGAATATGCTCATGTCGGGCAGGCTCGACGCTCATTGTGATTCGCGGAGCATCGGGAAAATCTGAAAAATCTCGTCCCTTGTCGGCCGGCGCACTGAAATGATGGCCAGCGCAAAACTGCTCCCGTTAATCGTTGCAGCAAATCGCTCGCCGGCCACACGATGAAGCAGGACCTTTCCTAACGGGGAATTATAGGGCACTGGCGCGATATTGCCTTCCGCCGGCAAATGATGATCGCGAGCTCCGGCCACCAAAACGAGCCGAGTTTCACCGCCTTGTTCCACCTCGACCACCGTCCCAAGTTCCACGGCCTCCGCCGCCGTTTCCTTCACCCACGAAAGTGGATCAACGACCGTATGCCCGCGTTCGATCAATTCGTTCATCTCGTTTGTGAGCCGCCGCTGGATCCGGCCCATGGCTCTAAACTTTTCTTTAGCCGCCTGATAAGGAGCGTTTTCGCTCAGGTCACCATCCTGCTTCGCGATCCTGGCCTCGCGCAAAGCCTCATTTTTGCTTGCTCTGGTAGTTTCAAACCTTTCGCCGAGCTCCCAGGCGCTAACGGTCGAAATAATCGTTTTCTCTGCCATAAAATCTAGCGAGGCTTGGCCTCAGATGCTTTTCAAGGATTCTCGCGGTTCAGCTTCCGGCATTTGCGAGCTCGGCAAGCCGTGTTCGGTAACCGTCTCCCGCAATTTTTAACCGATGGTCCACCGAACCGGAATCGTCAAGGTGCATCTCCTTTTCGCTTTTGATCCAGGCGGAGGTACGCTGCTGACAAAGAGGGGTTACCTGACGCCAAGCTCGGTTGGTTTTTCTTCCCCGAGATTCAGGGCGGCAGGGGTAAGGCTAACGAATGCTAAATAGTTCGCAAAGTAACAGGCAGATCAACATCAGGGCGACTTGGGACTTGTTGTTTGAGGAATAAAGTTTACGTCACCGATTAGATCCTCGGCTGCCTCGTAGGCCTTCAACGCTACCACAAACCAAAGAAAACAAACTTAGTAAACTAACGCTACCAGACATAACCGGCGTTTCGAGCGTTTATGGGCGTCGATACCTAGTGCATTTGGTTATTTGGTGCAAACAAACCGACCAATGGGCTCATCTATTGTTCTCGGTGACCGCCATCTCGGTGGCGGCGATCGCCGCTTTGGAACTGCTGGGGATGCATGCGCAGAGTCCCGAGCAATTCGGCAGGTTAATATGGTGGGCGCACATACCCGTGTTTTTCCTAATTGCCTCCATCGTGGGCTTTGTGCGGCTTTATTTCAACGCCGGACGACTATGGCTTGGCTACGCGGTCTGCAGTCTTCGGCTGCTGGATCTGATCATCAACTTTTTCTCCGTGCCAAATGTGAACTATAGGGAGATTACCGGCTTGCGGCACGTAACGACTTTAGGAGGAGAGACGATTTCGCTCGTCCAAGGGGTGGAAAATCCGTGGGTGAGAGTCTCCGAACTGAGCTCGCTGTTGTTCCTGATGTTCGTGCTTGACGCATCTGTCAGCCTCTGGCGTCGGGGTCATCCCGGTGAGCGCCGCCGCGCCATGATTGTTGGCGGCAGCATGATATTCTTCATTCTCGTGGCGGCTGGCACCTCTGCGTTGATAGAGGCGGGTGTCATGCAGTCGCCGTATCTAATTAGTTTTTCTTTTTTGGCAATCGTGGTGGCGATGAGCTACGAGCTCAGTTTGGACGTGGTGAGGGCGGCGCAACTCGCACGAAAGCTGCAGACAAGCGAAGCGGCATTGCGTGAGAGCGAGCAACACATGGGCCTGGCGGCCAGTGCCGCAGAATTGGCCATGTGGATGTGGGACATCACGCGAGACGAGCTGTGGACGACGGACAAAGGCCGCGCGCTGTTTGGCTTTGCGCAGTCGGAAAAAATCAGCTTCGACCGTTTCCTGAATGTGGTGCATTTAGAGGATCGCGACGCGGTCCGTCAGGCAGTGGCCGAGGCAGTGCATGGCGCCGGCGAGTATGAAAGCGAATACCGCGTCGTGTTGCCGGGGGGCCAGGCGCGTTGGATCGCTGGGCGCGGCCGCGTCGAGTTTAATGGCGGCAAGCCCGTCCGCATGCGCGGCGTGTCGCTTGACATCACCTGGCGCAAGCAGGCGGAATTGGAAGCTGCACGCCAGCGCGATGAACTAGCCCACCTATCACGCGTGGCGCTGTTGGGTGAGCTATCCGGCTCACTGGCCCACGAACTAAATCAACCGCTCGGCGCAATTGTCACCAATGCCGGCGCTGCGCTGCGCTTCCTGGCGCGGGACGCTATGAGTCGCGAGAAGCTCCGTGAGATCCTTGAGGACATCGTTGCGGAGGGACGGCGGGCGGGCGAAGTAATCCGGGGGATCAAGGGAATGGCAGAGAAGAAAGATTCCTTCAGGCAGCTTGTAAGCCTCAACGATGTAATCATTGGGGTAATCAGGCTCACGCGCTCCGACGCACTTGTACACGATTGCACGATTGTGAGCGAACTTCACCCCATGCTGCCGAAGGTTGAAGCTAATGTGGTACAACTTCAGCAGGTGTTTCTAAACCTGATTCTGAACGCATTTGAAGCTTCGCAGGACGTACCAAAGGCCCAACGCCAAATCATCATTCGCACAGAGCGCGTGGGGGACGCTACCGTCCTCGCAAGTGTAAGTGACTTCGGCCCGGGACTGCCGGCAGAGGCCCCTGAGCGTGTTTTCGACCAGTTTTATTCCACCAAGAAGGAGGGCATGGGTATTGGGCTTTGCATCGCGGAGTCGATCGCTTCGGCGCACGGTGGCGCGCTATTTACGCAGAACGCAAAAGGCGGCGGCGCTCAGTTCTTTTTCCAACTCCCAGCGGTCAATGAGGTTGACCTATGACGCTTGCTCACACGCTCGTTTATGTCATTGACGACGAAATGTCGATGCGCAAAGCGATCGGCAGGTTGCTGGAATCTGACGGTTACTCGGTCGAACTTTTTGCAGGGGCCCGGGAGCTTCTCGGCCGGGCTCCCCATGGAGGACCCTCGTGCGCCATCGTCGATCTGAACCTGCCCGAATTTAATGGCCTCGATCTTCAGCGGGCGCTCGCCGAAAGCGGCCGCGTGGAACAGCTCATTTTCATTACGGGTGGTGGCAGTGTGCCGACTTGTGCGCAGGCGATGAAAGCTGGTGCAATCGATTATCTGCCCAAACCCTTCCGTGACGAAGATCTTCTCAGGGCCGTCGAACAGGCTCTGGTCCGAGCGTCCGAGCAGTGGGTCAAAAGCTCGCAGCGTAAAGAGGTCCGTGCTCGGCTCGCAACGCTGACACCGCGCGAGTTCGAAGTGCTGAAATTGGTAATTGCCGGGATGCTCAATAAACAAATTGCTGCTCGGCTTGGTACAACCGAGGCGACGATCAAAGTTCATCGTGGGCGCGTTATGGAGAAGATGGGTGTCAAATCGGTGGCAGAGCTCGTCGTCCTCGCACAGCGGGCAGGGATCGCATTCGAATCGGCGGATAATACTAAGGTCTAATACCGCTGCGCAATTCTAATTGGTTAAGCTGCAATGGGCCTCAGCGCCTAGTATGAGCTCTCATAGCCGTTACAGAAAATGGAAATTGAACCTTCTGCTGTCTTGTCTCCTGTCGACACCACAATCTGCGTCCTCGATGATGATCCTTCGATGCTTAGAGCTATAGATCGCTTGCTCTTATCGGCCGGATTGGTGGCGCAGTTGTTCAGCGACCCGCTTGGGTTTCTCGCCTACGCCAAGTCCCATTCTGTGGCTGTCGCGGCCGGGAAACGGCTGCCCACGGAAGCCGAATGGGAGTTCGCCGCTCGCGGCGGCTTGGAAGGTAAGCGTTACGCATGGGGCGACGAGTTTCGCCCCGGAGGCAAATACATGGCCAACACCTGGCAGGGTTTGTTTCCGGTTACGAACACCGCAGAAGACGGATTTGTGGGAATATCTCCAGTGAAATCTTTCCCGCCCAATGGCTACGGGCTCTATGACATGGCTGGGAATGTCTGGCAGTGCTGCAGCGACTGGTACCGTGTCGACGCCTTCACAGAGCTTGCGAGTAAAAATGTCTGTCGTGATCCGGCAGGGCCAAGGGAGAGCTGGGATCCCGCCGATCCCTGCACTCCAAAACGTGTGGTAAAAGGGGGGATCATTTTTGTGCAGTCCCTCCTACTGTGAAAGCTATCGACCAAGCGCGCGCCGTGGAACGCCGCCCGACACCGGTTCCTCCCATACGGGTTTTCGGTGCGTGATCGCGGGAGATGACGCCCTAGTTAGCCGCTCGGCTGCAAGCCAACCTTCTCTCAGCAAATAAACAGCTTCTGACGGCAAACATCTACTAAACTAACAACCCTCCAGGAACTAATGAAATATAACCGCAAACTATTGACCGCCTGCCTCTTCTTTCTGCCGGCGGTTGTGCCGGTTAACGCCCAGCAAATCACCGGCACACCCGGTTCGCCCAGCGCCACGACGACCATTGACGGGAAACAACTCCCGGCGCCCGACCCGAAATTCGGAGGCGTCATCAAGGAGAACGCCGCGCAGTCCAAACCGTGGTGGGCGCCGCGCGTGGTACCGCCCAAAGGGGCGCCTAACGTGCTGCTCATTATGACCGACGACGTCGGCTTCGGCGCGCCAAGCACCTTCGGCGGCGTTATCCCAACTCCGGCGCTGGACCGGATCACGAAGGCGGGTCTGCGTTACACGCAATTTCATTCTACGTCGCTCTGCTCGCCGACGCGTGCGGCGCTCATTACGGGTCGCAATCATCACTCTGCGGGCTTCGGCGTGATCTCGGAACAATCGACGGGCTTTCCGGGCTACAACAGCATCATCGCAAAGGACATAGCCACCATCGGCGAAATTCTCAAGGAGAACGGCTACGCCACCTCCTGGTTCGGCAAGGACCACAACACGCCAACCTTCACGGCGAGTCAGGCCGGGCCCTTTGACCAATGGCCCATCGGCATGGGCTTCGAGTATTTCTACGGGTTCGTCGGCGGTGACACCAGCCAGTGGGAGCCGAACCTGTTTCGCAACACCACAGCGATTTATCCCTACGTCGGCAAACCGGGCTGGAACCTCACCACTGCCATGGCGGACGACGCCATCGAGTGGTTGAACGAGATTAACCAGATTGACCCTAGCAAGCCCTTCTTCTGCTATTACGTTCCCGGCGGCACCCACGCGCCGCATCATCCGACACCGGAATGGGTCAAGAAGATCAGTGACATGCATCTGTTCGACAAAGGGTGGAACGCGCTGCGCGATACGATCTTCGAGAACCAGAAGCGGCTGGGAGTCATCCCCCAGGACGCCAAGCTCACGCCATGGCCCGATAACCTGTTGAAGACCTGGGACCAGCTCACGGCTGACGAAAAGAAGATGTTTATTCGCCAGGTCGATGTCTATGCCGCCTACCTCGCCTATAGCGACTATGAGATTGGCCGTGTGATACAAGCCGTCGAGGACATGGGCAAGCTCGACAACACGCTCATCATCTACATCAGCGGCGACAACGGTTCGAGCGCTGAAGGCCAGTTGATTGGCACGCCCAACGAGGTCGCCATGTTCAACGGTGTCCAAGTCCCGGTCGAGGATCAACTCAAGTACTTCTACGATGTCTGGGGATCGGACCGGACTTACAACCACATGGCCGTGGGATGGACCTGGGCTTTCGACACGCCATTCACTTGGACCAAACAAATCGCGTCGCACTTCGGCGGCACTCGGCAGGGAGTGGCGATCTCGTGGCCAAGCCATATTAAGGACGCAGGCGGTACCCGCAACCAGTTCCACCACATCATTGACATCGTGCCCACCATCCTCGAGGTCACGGGCATCCCCGCCCCCGCCGTGGTGAACGGCATCCCGCAACGGCCGATGGAAGGGGTTAGCATGGCCTACACTTTCGACAAGGCGAACGCCGATGTGCCGTCCAGGCACCATACCCAATATTTCGAGATGATGGGCGACCACGCCCTCTATCACGACGGCTGGATCGCCAGTACGAAAGTGATCCGGCCGCCCTGGGAGGTTATCGGACCGGTTAACCAGGATCCCTTCAATAACGTGACTTGGGAGCTCTACGATCTGAGCAAGGACTGGACGCAGGATAATGACGTTGTCGCGGCTAATCCGGAGAAGCTGAAGGAATTGAAGGCGCTGTTTTTGGAGGAGGCACGCAACTACGACGTGTTGCCACTTGACGCCACCGTCGCAACTCGTCTTGTGGCGCCGCGGCCCAACATCACGGCGGGCAGATCCGAGTTTACCTACACCAGACCGATGACCGGCATTCCGCAGGGCGATTCGCCGCTATTACTCAATTGTTCTTATACCGTCAGCGCCGATGTCGAGATACCGGAGGGCGGAGCCGAGGGCATGATCTTGACCTCTGGCGGCCGGTTTGGCGGCTACGGCTTCTACCTGCTCAAGGGCAAGCCGGTGTTTCTCTGGAACCTGGTCGACCTGAAGCGCATCCGAAGGCCCGGAGGCGCTCTCGCCCGGCAGACACGCCGTGGAGTTTGACTTCAAGTACGAAGGTCTCGGCCCCGAAACGCTGGCGTTCAATAACCTCAGCGGCATTGGCCAACCCGGCACCGGCGTGCTTAAGGTGGACGGCAAGGAAGTCGCCACCCAGAAGATGGACCACACGATCCCGCTCATCATGCAGTGGGACGAGACCTTCGACATCGGCTCCGACACCGGCACACCGGTAGACGACCAAGACTATCAGGTGCCATTCAAATTCACCGGCAAGCTCGATAAGCTCACGATAAAGATAGACCGGCCGCAACTGACGCCAGAGGATGAGAAACGTCTCATGGAAGCCGAGCGCAACAACAAGACGAGCGAGTAGCTTCATGAGGAATCCGGGCAGCCGCGTGCGGCTGCCCAACTATTCGCACCGGGCAAAAGAACAAAACGGACATGAAAAACCCATCGATAAACCTGGATAAGATTCTAGATGGGTTGAAAACGTTGACGCCACGCGAACACGAGGTGTTAAGCCAAGTCGTTTCAGGTCGGCTCAATAAAGAAATTGCTGACGAATTGGGAATAACTATTCGGACCGTCAAAGAACACCGCGGGCGCGTCATGGAGAAAATGGAAGCTAATTCTCTCGCTGAACTCGTCACGATGATTGTAGCCGTTCGACTCGATGAAGCCAGGACGATGACTCAAGCAACACCGATCGCGGCAAAGACGACGCCGACGCGAGCTAATTGCGAAAATGGGGCACGTCGCGGACATCAATCGGTGCGGCCTCATTAGACCAAGGTGTAATAGAAATTTCGACTAGGCTTGATACATTTTCATTCCGCAAAGACATCTGTACCTAGTGAGCGCCAGCTCAAAGCTAAGCTAGAAAGGACTTTATGTTTTTAAGACTCATTCCCTCAGCCGCACATAACGTATTGTTATTTAGCGACGCAAATGGTAAGCAGCTTTCGACCTCCCATCGGCGTAGGAGGGTCTCCGAGGTCGGAAATAAGCTAGTCGGTCGGCCATCGAGAAAGGTAGAAGACATTTGCGACTCGCTAGGATTTGCTGGCGAGGACTTTTCCCCATCTCTGCATTCGTTTGGAAAAGTCCTGCTCGTTTGCTGGCTTTTCTTAGTTGGTTGCGCCACTAACCGGGAATCCGATCGCACTTTCTGCGCTCAAGCTTCGCGAGAGCTTGGAACAAGTTTATAAGCTCTATCCCAAAACCAAGGACATGGTCCTGATCAGCCACAGCATGGGTGGATTGCTTTCCCAGATGCAACCGGTAACGACCGGGCGTGTGCTCTGGAATGATGTGTTCCAAGGTGACGCCAATCGCCTTTATGCCGCGGTCCCGGCCAACAACTTGATGAAGAGAGCACTGATCTTCGAAGCGAATCCGCGGATTCAGAGGATCGTTTTCATTTGCGTTCCGCATCGAGGCGCCGATCTGGCGATCA
>Ga0306920_100009182_pt1 | contig 13181 bp, 15 predicted proteins | sample flu12Cox44000170_FD_204666 | JGI IMG/M metagenome (GOLD analysis project Ga0306920, IMG submission 204666) | Lab enrichment of tropical soil microbial communities from Luquillo Experimental Forest, Puerto Rico - flux4day.12C.oxic.44.000.170 (v2)... | ecosystem: Environmental > Terrestrial >... | reverse complement strand
CCGCGGCCGCCTGAAAGACCTTGCTCCCGGGCTCCAAAGTCAGGCCGTCATGATTTACCAGCTTGGTGTGAACCATCTTGTTCTGCAACGCATAAGCGTATTCGACATAGCCGATCGCCCCCGCTGTGCGTGAGACAAGCGCCGCGACGCCCTCATTGCCCTTACCGCCGAGCCCGACCGGCCATTCGACAGAGGTGCCCTCACCCACCTTGTCCTTCCATTCCGGACTCACCTTCGACAAATAATTGGCGAAAATAAAGGTGGTGCCGGAGCCATCGGACCGGTGGACAACCGCGATGGCGGTGTCGGGCAGTTTCAAACCCGGATTGAGTTTGGCGATCGCAGGGTCATTCCACTTGGTAATCTTCCCGAGGTAGATATTGGCGATAGTCGGGCAGTCGAGCGACATTTGTCCTGGCGCGATACCGGGAAGATTCACCACCATTACTTCGCCGCCGATGACCGGTGGGAACTGGGTAAGTCCGGCTTTGTCGAGATCCGCCGGCTTCAGCGGCATGTCGGAAGCGCCGAAATCCACGGTCCTTGCGTTGATCTGCGCAATACCCCCGCCCGAGCCGATCGATTGATAGTTCATCTTCAACCTGGTCTTGGCCGCGTAGGCCTCAGCCCATTTCGCGTAGATCGGATACGGGAAGGTAGCACCGGCGCCGGATATCTCAGCCGCTCGGGCAGCAAGGCCGATCGCAGCAGCAGCGACCATCCCTAGAAGTGCGATGCGATAAGCGTTCACGGTTTGCTCCATCGACAGGAAGGCCAACCCAAAGAAGTGGCGAAGTTCTTAACGTCGCATTGGACATTCTTTTAAGACAGTTTTGTTGCAGTTCCGTGACAGTTCCGCCGGGCTACCGAACAGGGTTTGTTCCCGCTTCGGCGCGCTTCCGCGGGGAAGCTACCTCTAACCAGACGCTGCCCCGCAAAAAACGCCAGCGTCACCAGGGGATCCAGACCGCGAAAAATGACACAAAGCGTGAGGAATGCCCCGAATGCATCGCCCGCTGTGCCGGTGCGGTCTTGGATTTTCCGATAGTGCCGATAGTATGGAAGGAAAATGATCGCCGCGACGCCCATGGCCGCGCAGAATGCAATGCCATGCGCGACCAAATGCCACCAGCGAACATGGTCATCGCGCCGGAGATGCTCGTCGCTCAAGCCACAACCGTTTGGCTGGTCGAAACGAAAGGCGCTAATTTCGATACTTTGCGAAGTATCTTGACATTCGAAAACGAGGTCAATACGTTCGATCCTTGTTGAACTATGAGATTTTTGTGACGATGAATCAAAAACGCGCGATTTCTGTGCTCGGCGCCCTTTGCCCAGGAATCGTTGTCATCCGCGGCTGGTTTGCGCGGGGTGGCGCTGCGGCAACGTCCTGACCGAGGCGAAGATGAAGCGGGGGGTTGTCGTCGGCGCGCTTCGCACGGCTCAGACCCTGGCCTGGGGGTCGAGTTACTATCTCCCCGCCATTCTTGCCGATCCGATCGCCGACGGGCTGGGTTTGTCACGCACAGTCGTGTTCGGCGTGTTCTCAGGGTCGCTGCTCGTGTCCGCCTTACTCGGCCCACCGGTCGGCCGGGCGATTGACGCTCATGGCGGCCGCGGCGTGCTTGCACTGTCGAATCTTGTCCTCGCGGCCGGGCTGGTCCTCTTGGCGCTGACCCAAGGTGTTGTGAGCCTTGTGGCGGCGTGGACGGTCCTCGGCGTCGGGATGGCGATGGGCCTCTACGATCCTGCTTTCGCGACGCTTGCCGGTCTCTATGGCCGGGCGGCGCGCGGTCCGATAACTGGGATCACCCTGATCGCCGGCTTCGCCAGCACGGTGGGCTGGCCGCTGTCGGCATTGCTTGAGGCCCATTTCGGCTGGCGTGGCGCTTGCTTCGTGTGGGCGGCCCTGAATCTCTTGATCGGCTTGCCGTTGAACCGGCTGCTGATCCCACGCGCGCCGCCGCCGGTAAGGGCAACCGAGGCGGAGGAGACCGCCGGACCGGCGCCACGCGGGGCAATGCTTCTTCTTTCGTTCGTGTTTGCCGCGACCTGGTTCGTTACCGGGGCGATGGCGGCCCATCTGCCCAGGCTCCTCGAAATAGCCGGGGCGAGCGCGACGGCAGCGATCACCGCAGCGGCCCTGGTTGGACCTGCGCAAGTCGGGGCTCGCCTTGTCGAGTTCGGTGCGCTGAAGCGGGTGCACCCGGTGATCTCGGCACGACTTGCGGCGGCGCTGCATCCGATCGGAGCTCTCGTGCTGATGACGATCGGGCCTTCGGCCATCATGGCCTTCGCCGTGTTGCATGGGGCGGGGAACGGTTTGTTGACCATCGCCAAGGGTACCCTGCCGCTCGCGATCTTCGGGCCGGTCGGTTACGGATTGCGCAGTGGGGTGCTCGGAGCACCGGCGCGCGCAGCGCAGGCGGCATCGCCCCTCATTTTCGGACTTCTGATCGATTGGCTGGGTGTTGGCGCCTTGGCCATTTCCGCGGGCATGAGCATTGCGGCTCTGCTTGCTTTGATGGCGCTTAGAGCGCGGACCTCGTCCACAGCAGTGCCGTCACAGGCATAGCTTCCTTTCCAAGCGCGCCTCTACGCTCGCGGTTGCGAAATGTCTCGTGACAGGAAAATCGTGGCAGCAGCGCCAGCCAAACAAGCGAGCCCACAGGTGCCAAAACTCATTATCCAGGCGCCGGGCTGCGATGTCCCGCCGAATTGATCGAGCGTGACGCCGAAGAGAAGTGTTCCGAGAAACCCGCCGCCAAAGCCGATGCAGGAATACAGGTTGCTCCTCTGTGCCGCGCGGCGGCGACGGCGAGGACACCCGAAGTGAGATTGGAAAAATTCCCCTGCACGATGAAGCCGACGACTACGGAGAGGCATAAGACGGCGATGTAAGGCAGCACCGCTGCGAGGCCGAACAGGCCGCCGGTCAGCGTTGACAATAGGAAGACAAGGGTAGCAATGTGGCGCAGGCCATAGCGGATCGACAGCTCGTTGCCGAGAAGACCGGCGGGGACGCCGAGAAAACTGATCAGCGCACCGACCGCCAGCACGGTCCAGGCTTGCGCGGGAACACCGGTCTGATCCGCGGCACAAAACGCGAGAAAGACAACGATCCACTGCCGCAATCCGACCGAACCCCAGATTGCCGCGGCATACCCAAAGATCAGGACGAGGGCGTCGCGGTTTGCCAAAACCGGACGGAAGTCGAGCAGCGATTTTGGCTCCTTGCGGAATCCGGGATCCGCTCGCGGCAGCGCAGCCCACGCGATGACGACAGCAGCGGTACTGAGGATACCGGCGAGAACGAAAGCGCTGCGCCAGCCCAACAGCGTTCCGACCCTGCCCAACAGGAACGACAACGACGCGCCGATAGTGAAGGAACTGGTATACCACGCTGCAATTCGCGCACGCCTTGTCCCCTCGGCTCCATGAGTGAGCGCCTGCAAGCCGGGCATATACATGCCAGCGAGCGCGATGCCGGCGAGGGCCCGGAATCCAAGCGCCGGCAGCAGACTGTCGCTCAACGCAACGCCGAAACAGGACAGCGCGCTGAGCATGCTCGATGCGAGATAGATTAGTCGGGCGGGTTGGCGATCGGTCAGGCTCACCAGAGGGACAACGGCCAGCATATAACCCGCAGATACAATCCCGACGAGCCAGCCGGCCTGTGTGTTGGTCAGAGACCAAGCCTCGATGAATTGCGGGAGGAGCGCCGGTACGGTTGAGTATCCTACCAGGCCAAGGACTTCGGCGCCGCATACGGCAGCAACAGTTGCTGCCGAAGGTCCAGCCCGGGCGGAACTAGCAGCACTCACCGTCTACAATTACCTCTCTGCGCTTAGCCTGGTCCTCTCTACCGGGGCTGGGACCGAATAGCCCCGAGAGGGTTTAAAATCGGGCAGCTAAGAGTCTTACAAGAGGATCGACTGAAAATTAGACTAAAATTAGCTAAGTAATATCAATTACATATCGGCCGTGCAGATCGAAGCGTCAGCCCGGGATGTACTCCTGGGACTTGAAAGTCAACCGGCGCGTGACCTCGGGCGCATCGGCGATCTTCCGAACGTTGGCCCAGGTTTGCTTGTAGTTCGGGATGATCAGCTCGTTAACGCCTTTCGACACGACGTTTCCCATCGCCCCGCTCGGGTAGGCGAAGAGCATGAAGGTTTGCTTCCCTTTAGCCGTCGGCGTCGGCTGTGCCATCGCCTGGGTCGATCCATTGTCGTTGTAGATCTCAACGAGGTCGCCGGCGTGATGCCCAAGCTCACTCATATCGTCAGGGTGCATTTCGAGGAACGGGAGCGGCCAGCGATCCATCACGAAATCATTGTACTGATCGAGATAGATCGACTGCCAGACGTGATTGGCTCGTCCGTTGTTGACGAGGTACGGAAACTTTTCCTTCTCCTGCTGTTTTCCCGGTGCTTCGAGCCCCCGCCATTGGGTCGCCATGAACTTGGCCTTGCCCTCTTTGCCGAATTTTCCGTCCGCGTAGAGACGCTTCGTGCCGATGATCTTCCCGTCCTTAAAGTCGACCGCCGGCTCCTGAAAACCGTTCGTCCCCATCGCGCGCAATCGCTCGTAGGTCACGAAATTTCCGCCTGAGGCGTGCTTGTTGTAGCCGTACATGAAGGCGTCTTCTTCGGTCTTCCAATCATAGCCCTTGAATTTGTCGGCAATATCGTTCTTGCCGGCCTTGCGCCACGATTTTTCGAGCGCTTGGGCCAGCCCGGTGACAATCAGGCAGTCGGGCTTTGCACTACCCGGCGGATCCATATACCGCTCGGTCAGCCGCATCCGCCGCTCCCCGTTGATCGAGGTCAGGTTCATCTCGCCCGAGGTCGCCGCGGGCAGGACGAGATGCGCGTCCTGGCCGATCTTCGTGGGCACCATGTCGACATCGATGCTGAACAGACCGCCCTGCCGGATCGCACCCATGATCGCGTCGACCATGCGATCGCGATCACCGTAGGGAATGTCGTTCATCGCATATTTCACGAGATCGGTGCGCTTCTTGTAAACGCGCCGGAACTCCATCGCGTTGAGCGTCGTCTTGAAGTGGTCGCAATCCCAGATGTGGTGGACGCCGCCTTTGCCGCCGATCAACAGCTGATCGACATAAGGCGCCGGTTTCCCGATGAAACGCGTCGGATGGCCGAACATATCCTTCCTGATGACCGCCCATGCGGACGCAGCCCCCGCCGGGGCGGCCGACATTGCCGGTCGCAAGCGCGATGTTCACGAGGGCACCGTTGGTCCGGTAATTGTCGTTGCCCCAGATCAGGCCCTTCTCATAGGCGAACATCGTCCGCCGGCGCACGCCGCCCTGCTTGGGTTCGGCAATCCAGCTCGCAGCCTGGCGGATGTCCTCCGCCTTGAGACTCGTGACGCGGGCGGCTTCATCGATGCCGACCTTGTTCGCGGCGAGCATTTCGTCAAAGCCGGTTGTCGATTTCCCGATGAAATCGCGATCGAGCCATCCCTTCGTCGCGATCTCGGTCATCAGCGCGTTGAACAGAATCAGATCGGTGCCCGATTCGAGCGTCAGATGAAGGACGTTCGCCTTTCCGCCCGCGTCTTCGCAGGCGTTGACCGTGACCGTCCGGCGCGGGTCGATGATGACGACCCGCACTGCTTCGTGCGGCTCGTTCGGCAGTTGCTCGCGCTTTTTTCCGAGCGCGGTGCCGCGCAGATTCGGCAGCCAGTGATTGAGGAAATAATTTGTCTGCGTCTCTAGCGCGTTCGCGCCGACAGCTACGATCGTGTCGGCGAGTTCGGCGTCCTCATAGCAATTGTTGAGCTCGCCCACCCCCATGTCGCGGGTGGCATGGACCTCGGAATTGTAGGCGGGGCGATTGTGGATGCGGATGTTCTTGATCTTCATGCTCTCGAAATAGAGCTTGCCGGTGGCCCAGGTGTTTTCATAACCGCCGCCGGCGCCGCCGTGATCAAAGGCGGAGACGATCAGACCATCCTCGCCCTGCTCCTCGATGACGCGGCGGGTCACTTCGGCAGCGAGCCACAGCGCGTCATCCCAGGATGTCGGGACCATCCCTCCGTAACGATAGACCAGCGGTTCCGTTAGCCGCCGGCCCTGCGTGCCGGTGATCGTGGAGAACGAAAGTTCTCCTTGGCGTGCTCCGCGGATCGAACCGAGGCCGGAATTCACCTCGCAGTCTTTGTCCGGCTTGATGACGAGGTGCACCTGGCGGCCGTTCTGCTTGACGATATTGTACATTGCCGGCGAGAACCAACTCGCGGTCTCCGCTTCCTGTTGCCGCGCGAGATCGGCGGCAAAGAAGTTGTCGGTCGCCTTTGGTCCGCCCTGCTTGTCGACGTCCCAGCTGATCGCCTTGTAACCGCAGCCGACGATGCAGAATGGGCAGGTGACGTTGTGAACGGCGGCGTCCTTCGGGGGGATCGGCAGGCGGTCGATGTTGCGCTTGTAAGCCATCGCTCGTCTCCCCCCGCTCAAGCCGTCAAGGTGTTGCTGAGGCGCCCGTAGATCAGCTCGTCGGCGCCCTCGGCGAAGATGTCGCCATTGCCGGCGACAACCAGCCGAAACTGCGGCAGGTTTTGCGTGGCGTGGCCCCAGATCTCCTGGCCTCCCCTCTCGCAGTCGAACCGCGAATAGTGCCCCGGACAGTTCAGCGTCTTGTCGGTAGCGACATAACCGAGGGGGAAGCCCTTGTGCGGGCACAGCGTCGAGAAGGCGACGATGTCACCGTCGGGCCCGACACCACCCTCGACCTTTCGGCCGAGCTTGATGATCACCCCGGGCGAATCCTTGTCGGGGTATTGGATCTGCACCGGGGCATCGACTTTAAGGTCTTTGACGTTAACCAGCTTGGTGCTCGGGTAGGTGATGCGAGCAAGGGCCGGGGTCGCGTCGGCGCGTTGGGGAATTATCCCGGCGGCGACCGTCGCAGCAGCCGTAGTCGCTCCGCCCCTGAGAAACTGGCGCCGGCCTAATTTGACAAGGCGATTGCAGCTCTCCATGGCTTCCTCCCCGTTCTTCTCGGTCCCTGTAGTAAAGGGACATTTCCATATTTCGATGATATACCGCCTACCGAAGGAAGGGAGCAATATGAAGTTTCTATGAGAGTCGGAATAATCCGCTAATCCATCGCGGGCGGAAGAGGCCAAGGGGTGCAGGCCCTGTAAGGAGGCAGAGGGAGATGAAACGAAATCTGCGCGCTGCGTTCTTTTGGTTCCGTCCCTTGCCCATCGGTCCAGGAGGCAGCCGGCACGGGGCGGCCTGGGAAAGCGTTCAACATCAACCTTAAAAGGAGGACTTAGCATGGCCGAAAGGAGAAAGATTGAGATTTTCAGTGCTGGTTGCTCAATCTGTCACGAGACCGTGGATCTGGTCAGGCGCATCGCGGGCGCGAACCACGACATCGAAATTCACGACATGCATCAGGCAGGCGTCGCAGCGAGGGCAAAGCAGAACGGAATTCGGAGCCTCCCTAGCGTCGTCGTAGACGGCCAGCTCGCAGGATGCTGCGCTGGGCGTGGGCCTGACGAGACAATCTTGCGCGAAGCGATCGGCTGACGATCGACCGCTCAACTATTTGTTGCCGCTGGCGGCAAGCCCGGGCTCGGTGTGCATCGATTGGGGGCGGGCCAGCGGGGCTGGCCGGACGCGGCTGGTGCTTGCGCGCGCGGCGCCGCCTTAAGGCTTACGAGCTTCGATCGTCGCGGAGGCAACGTAATCTTCGATGCCACGGCTGGGCGCCCAGCTCGCGACGAGCTCGCGGCTGCCCGGCTCGACGGTGATCCGAACATTGATGAAGCCCGTCGCAGTGAGCCAATCCTCGATCTGCCGAGCTGTGGCAGCACCGGCGATGCAGCCGCAGAGCAGCGCCGGGTCGGTGGCCAGCTCGGGCGGCAGCGGCGCGGTGTTGACCACATCGGCGATGGCGAGGTGCCCGCTCGGCTTGAGCACGCGGAAGGCTTCGCGATAGACCTGCTCCTTGTCGGGAACAAGGTTGATCACGCAATTCGAGATCACCACGTCGGCCGTGTTGTCGCCGATCGGCAGGTGCTCGATCTCGCCGAGACGAAACTCGACATTCGCGACGCCGACCTGCTCAGCATTCGCGCGTGCCTTGGCGAGCATCTCATGTGTCATGTCGACGCCGATTATCCGACCGGTCGGCCCGACTTGGTGCGCTGCCAGGAAGCAATCGATTCCGGCCCCGCTGCCGAGATCGACGATCACCTCGCCTGGGCGCATAGCCGCGATCGCTTGCGGGTTGCCGCAACCGAGCCCGAGGTCGGCGCCCTCCGGCAGCGAGGCCAGCTCCGCTTCGGAATAGCCCATACCGCATGAGACCTCCTGTGGCGCGACGAGGAAGCCGCAACAGCTTTCGCTGCCGGCAGCAATGCTGCCGTACCGGTTGCGGACCATCTCCTTGACCTCGGTCGTGTTCATAATCGTTCCCTCGTTGCCTACGCCAAGCCGTAATTTCGACACTTCGCAAAATGTGCTTGACAAGCGCCGATCGAGTCAATAGATTTGATTGTCGTCGAAGCATGAAATTTTTGTGACAACTCATGGATCAAAAACGCGCAATCTCTGCACTCGGCGCCCTCGCCCAGGAAACCCGGTTGGAGCTTTTCCGGCTGCTGGTGACTTGCGGCCCCGAGGGGCTGCCCGCCGGGGTCATCGCCGAGAAGCTCGGCGTGATGCCCTCCTCCTTGTCCTTTCACCTCCAACAGCTCGTGCATGCCGGTCTGATCACGCAGCGCCGCTTGAGCCGGCAGCTGATCTATTCCGCCGAGTACGGCACGATGAACGAGCTGATGGGCTACCTGACCGAGAATTGCTGTGGCCGCGGAACCTGCGTTCCGGTCTGCAACCCCGCCGATACATTTGCCAAAGGAGATGACGATGAAGCGTCTGCATGTCCACGTGTCGGTTGACGACCTGAGCCAATCGATCCGGTTCTACTCGACCTTGTTCGCGGCCGAGCCGACCGTCGTCAAGGACGACTACGCGAAGTGGATGCTGGAGGATCCGCGAGTCAACTTCGCCATCAGCCAGGGCCAGAGCGCTGTCGCCGGGATCTCCCATCTCGGCATTCAGGCCGAGCACGAGGGCGAGCTCGCCGAAGTTTACGAGCGGCTGAGCCGTGCCGAGCGGCCGATCGTCGAGGAAAAGGAGACGACTTGCTGCTATGCCCGCTCGGACAAGCAATGGATCGCCGATCCCCAGGGCGTGCCGTGGGAGACGTTCTTCACCCATGGCGAGGCGACGGTCTATGGTCAAAGCGGCGCCTTGACCAAGCTTGGTGAGGCGAGCGGGGGCCTGTCCACTTGCGGCTGCGCCCCAGCGTCGCTGACGGAGCCGGCACCGGAACCCGTCACGGCCGAAGCGTGCTGCGCACCCTCCTGCTGCGCGGCGTAGGAGCGACCTCTAGATATAGAGACCGATACGTACGGCGCGGCCGCCGCAAAAAAGAATTTGCGCGAGCCGCGCCGGTCTACTATTCTAGAATCATGGAAATGTCCCAAGTAGCCAGGATCTTCGCCGCTGCAATTGCCGCGAGCATAGCGGCGACGTCCGCAGCGATCGCTCTGGATCAGAGCCTTCCGGCGTATCAGGCCGTTCCCGACATTTCGGGACAAATCAAATCGGTTGGTCCGATACGTTGAATATCGAAATGACGCGATGGGCCAAGGGATTTAAGGAGCTTTATCCCGGCGTGAACATAGAGGTCGAGGGCAAGGGCTCGGCTACGGCGCCGCCTGCGCTCCAGCAAGGCGCTTCGCAGTTCGCTCCGATGTCGCGGCCAATGACGGCCGAAGAGATCGATGCCTTTGAAAAGAAATATGGGTATAAGGCCTCCGGTTTCCGCGTCGCAGTCGATGCGCTTGCGGTCTATGTCCACAAGGATAATCCCATCCAGTGTCTGACGCTGCCGCAACTGAATCGGATTTTCTCGTCGACGTACAAAGTCGCTGGCGGCGGTAACATCAAAACGTGGGGTGATGTTGGCTTGACCGGCTGAATGGGAGGCAATGCCGATTTCGCTTTATGGCCGCAATTCCATTTCAGGAACTTACGAGTTTTTCAGGGAAATAGCCCTGAACAATGGGGACTATAAGGATGAGGTCAAGCAGCAGCCAGGTTCGGAGGCGGTCGTTCACGGGGTCGCCAGCGACAGGAGCGCCATCGGGTATTCTGGCCTTGATTACAAAACGAACGACGTTCGTGCCGTCCCGTTAGCTTCATACAACGGTGGTAAATGCTATGACACATCCGCTGAAGCGACCTACTCCGGCCAATATCCTATCGCCAGATTCCTCTATGTTTATTTGAACAAAAAGCCGAACGAGCAACTCGATACACACTGCGCCGTGAGTTCATCAAATATATTCTATCCAAGGACGGCCAGACGCAAACTGAAATGGCTGGGGATTACCCGATCACTAATGCTATGCGAGAGGAGGATTTGAAGAGGCTCGGAATTTCGACGCTTGCAAATTAATCGCGTTCGTCTCGCGGACCCGTCCACCTCATTCGCCCCGGCGGTGAGCCGGCCGATAAAGCCCGTTGAACGTGGAATCAGCAAAAAAGTAATGCGCGAATCATCGGAATCTATTATTCTAGAATGATGGAAGCGAATGATGCCGCGCGGATCTTCGGAGCCCTGGCGCAAAGCAGCCGGCTGGAGGTCATGACGCTGCTGCTCGCGCAGGGCCCAAACGGGTTGTCGGCCGGCGAGCTGGCCGAACGACTCGGCACGCCGGCATCGACGACTTCATTTCATCTGAGTGCTCTCGAGCGCGCCGGCTTGATCTCGGCCACCCGCCAGGGCCGCCAGATCATCTACGCGGTGCGCATCATCGCGCTCCGGGAGCTGCTGGTGTTTCTGACCGAGGCCTGCTGCGGCGGCCGCCCCGAGCTTTGCGGTGACATCGCCGAGCTTTTGCCGCCTCTTCCCGAAGAAAGCCCGTCTATGACCCCAGCTTTCAACGTGCTGGTTCGTATGCACACACAATAGCGCGCGCTCGATCATGGCCGAGGCCATCCTCGCCAAGGTCGGCGGCGATCGCTTCCGTGCTTACTCTGCCGGATCGGAGCCGGGCGCGCGGCCGATGCCGGAGGTCATAGATAAACTTCGAGCGCTCGGCCATGACGTGTCCGCGCTGCATTGCAAGTCGTGGAACGTGTTCACCGGTCCGGATGCGCCGCGGGTGGATTTTCTGATCACTCTCTGCGACACCCAAGACAGCCAGAGCTGCCCTGATTTCGGCGACAGGGTGGTGACCGGGGTGTGGTCGCTGCCTGATCCCGCCAAGTTCACCGGCAGCAAAATCGAGCGGACCGCGCTACTCAACGAGCTTTATGCCAGCCTCCACCGCCGGATCATGATCTTCATCAATTTGCCCTTTGCAACACTCGAACGTATGGCGCTGAAAGCCCGTCTCGACGAGATCGGCCTTGGCCGGGTCGGCACACTCGCACGCAATACGGGGAGCTGAACCATGCGGGTCGGCATCAATGGCATGGGCCGCGTCGCGCAGCTCGCCGAACAACTCGCGAACCTTGAAGCCGGGCGGCGGCGAGCGCGCGAACGGGCAAGTCCTGAAATACCTAGACGGGGGTCTCTGGTGCGCTCGACTTCACTGCTGCGAACCCGGGTCGAAGGTGAAGCGTGACCATCGATCGACGCTCCTGTCTCACATATGCCGGACTGCTTCCGTTGATCGGCGTGATGCCGCGCCTCGCATCGGCTGCCGAAGAAGTCGCTGCGCAAAAGGCAGACTATACGCTGCGCATCGGCACAGGGCTGGTCGAGCTGGCGCCGGATCACATCGTCTCGACCACCCTCTATAACGGCCAGTTTCCCGGACCGTTGCTGCGGCCCGTGCCAATGCACCAGCTCAGGCGTATCGGTATCGTTGTGGATATCGACAACGACCCAGATGATCCCGAGCGACGTCGACGGCGCTGCCGAGGAAGGCTCGCCGTTTGTGCCGGCGCACGGGATGCAGCGGATCTCGTTCGTGCCGAAGCCGTCAGGCTTCCGGTTTTATCACACGCACGTCGTGGCCGGGGGCGATCTGAACCGTGGCACTTACACCGGCCAGGTCGGGCCGATCTACATCGAACCAAAGAACAACCCCGGGGCCTATGACCGCGAGGTTTTTCTGGTGATGAAAGAGTTCGCGCCAACGTTCAGCCGCGGCGGCGATATGGCGATGGACGTGCTCGCCGGCGCGCCCGTCAAGGCTCTGCAACAAATGGGGAGAGCCGCCGACGAGGAAGCGCAAGAGAAAACCAAGGGTTTCGAGGTCGGTTACGGGCTGTTCGGTATCAATGGCCGGATGCTCGGACACGGTGAGCCGACCGCATGAAGGCGGGTGAACGCGTGCTGTTCCATCTGCTCAATGCGAGTGCGACCGAGATCCGCAGCCTCGCTCTGCCGGGGCATCTCTTTCGGATTGTCGCGCTCGACGGCAATCCCGTGCCGACGCAAGCGGATGTACCTGTACTCTGGCTCGGGACTGCTGAACGCGTCTCAGCACTGGTCGAAATGAGGCATCCCGGCGTGTGGGTGATGGGTGATCTGGCGGATGACGACCGGCGGCAAGGGATGGGCATAGTCATCGAATACGCCGAGCAGAAAGACAAGCCGCAGTGGATCAAGCCTAAACCATTCCGCTGGGATTACACCCAATTTGGCAGGCCGAATGGTGTGCCACGCCCGCCCGACGAGACGATCGAGATCGCGATCGTCAAGCACAACGGCGCGCTCGATGGTTTTAACCAGTGGACCCTCAACGGCGAAGCTTTCTCAATGGAGACCATGAAGCCGATGTACACGGTGCATGCCGGGCGCCACTATCGGCTGAAATTCCGCAACGCGAGCGACGATATCCATCCGCTGCACCTTCACCGGCACAGCTTCGAGTTGACGCGCATCGCCGGCAAGCCGACCGCCGGGGTGATCAAGGACGTGGTCATGCTGGGCGGATATCAGGAGCTTGAATTTGACTTCGTCGCCGACAACCCGGGGCTGACGCTCTTTCACTGTCACCAGCAGCTGCACATGGATTTCGGGTTCATGGCGCTCTTCAGCTATGCATGAGGGGGCCGATGACGATCGCCTCGCCCTCCGCCGAAACCAAAGAGCAGCAAAGCGGTTCGCCCGTCGAAG
>Ga0306920_100009181_pt1 | contig 13182 bp, 12 predicted proteins | sample flu12Cox44000170_FD_204666 | JGI IMG/M metagenome (GOLD analysis project Ga0306920, IMG submission 204666) | Lab enrichment of tropical soil microbial communities from Luquillo Experimental Forest, Puerto Rico - flux4day.12C.oxic.44.000.170 (v2)... | ecosystem: Environmental > Terrestrial >... | reverse complement strand
GCACGTCTTTCGAGCTGCGAGATTGAATAGTATCAACACGTCGAGTCCGGAGGACCTCAGTGACCCGCCGGACCGTATCAGATGTCGCACGCCAGGACTCAACCAATTGGCGCATCGCAATGCGCCGAGGCGCACAATGTCGGCTGCGGGACAGGATTGTTGGTCTCTTCCTCCCTCACGAGCCGCTGGGCGGCAAGGCGCCACGCCTCTACCGACTGCTGGGCCTGCCGGCCCATCGCTTCCAGGCGAAGGCGCAACGCCTCCTCTTGTGAATCAGGCTGTAACGAGGCCGGTGCTGACGGATCGCCTGAGCGCGTACCGCAAGGCGTTCCCTGACCGTGCGCCTGAGCCGCCTATCCCCGAGCCACTTCGACTTGAGGATCGCACGTGCTTGTCTCGGAAAGGTTCTGAGCCTCAGCCCACAGCCGAGCCCAATCCACCGAAGGAGCCGGAATCCCCCGAGGCGAAGGCGCCGCCCGCGCCGAATCCGTCGTCGTCATCGTCTGCTCCCGAGGCCGAGGCCCCTGAGTTCGATCTCGGGACGGTCCGCTATCGCAAGGGCCACCCGTGTGGCAAAGGCGGCAGGTACGCGCCCCATGATGCGGTCCCGTGCCGCATGACCCCGGATGAATACGACGCGGCCAAGGCAGCCAAATCACAAAAGCAGAATGCCAACACCACCGAGGCCGGTAAAAGGCAACGCAACGAGAACGGATGAAATTGCGCCAGGAGTACCGAGATAACCCCCTCTCAATCGTTCATTGCCGCCTGTTACACTAGGCGTCCGTGCGTTTCACCGTACCGTCGGCTAAGACCTCCTGTATGACGGAGAAACCCTCAAACTCCGGGCGACCGAGTGTCGTCGGTTTGCTGTCGCCGGCCACTGCGTGCGCCTTTCGGAAAGCTTCCGACTTTGTCCAGTTCTCGAAGTCAGCGTAGGAGCGCCACATTGCATGGGACGAATATAGCACATGGTCCTCTCGCTCGGGACCCTTCAACAAGTGGAACGAGTTGAAGCCGGGGACCTCATGCAGATGGATTTCACGATTGAGCCAAGCGCTCTCGAAGTCTCTCGTGCGGTCCTTGAGAACCTTGAACCGGTTCATGGCTATGTACATGGGATCATCCTCTTTCGGCTGGATGCAGTCTATCTTTGCTCAATCGATCAGCAACGCCCTAGCGCTAGCATGCCGAGTTAGGATCATCGAGGAACAGGGAAGCGGAGATTTATTACCATCGGGGCGTGTTGTCATTGCGGTAGTCCATTGCAGCGGAGGCGGAGGCTGAAACCTGGCTTCGCCGTGCACGACGCCAACAGGCCAAATCGCTGGAACTACGTAGAGCGCGTCGCGCCGCTTTGAGACGACGACCTCAAGTCCCATCTTCTCGGCGGCTGTGAGCAGCTTCCACCGTCGTCGAACGTCTCGGACAGGCGTAGCTGGCTGTTGCTAGCCCGATGAACGACACGCATCAGCAGCGCCTTGCGCTCGTCGAGCGGCAGGTCGCGCACGTCCTTGCCGTCGAGAATGCCCAGACGCAGAATCGTAATCGTCCCGGCAGAAGTGGAGCGCATGGAAGTCCGGTAGCCCACGAGGATCACTGGCAACTGAAAGTTTACACGGCGCCACTATCGATGACCAAACATCCAAAGGCGACGTGCTGTAGCGCGAGTTCGATCATTCCCGCGAGCTGCGTGCATCCACCTGCCGAACCCGGTCGGCAAACTACTCAGGCGGCCCAACCTTGACCGCCAGTTGTGGAACGGTACATAGTGGCGGTAGTGTCGCCAGCGAAAGCGAAATCGATCTTGTATCTTGTTGCGCCGAAGGGGCGGGCCCAGTGGGCAAGATCAGACGCGTTCTTGCGGAAACGTCCGCCGGCCTTCTGAATGGGCATCGAGCCGATGCCGCGCCGCTCGGTGCAGAGCGCGTCGACCAGCCGGTCTCGTCGATGGGCGCGCGATCGCCAGCTGATCGGTCGACGACATTCCCGAATTCTTGAAAGCGTGTTGACGGCGATGGATACGACCAAAGTGACCGGCACCGCCGCTTGAGGAGAGAGCAATGTCTATCATCCGCACGGTTCTTGGCGACATAGCAGCCGACCAGGCTGGCATTACCCTCACGCATGAGCATTTGCGCTACGCGTATGCTGGATGCGAATACGACCACCACAATCTATGGGACGTCGATACCGTCGCCGCGCAGATCAGCCGGACACTGCACAATGGGATGAAGCAAAATGATGTCCGAACCCTGGTCGATCTCACGCCTCCGGAACTCGGACGTCATCCCCGGTTGATGGCGGAAGCACAACGCCTCAGTGGCGTGAATATCGTTGGCACCACCGGATTTTACGGCGAACACAATGCCATTGGCCTACCATTCTACTGGCGTCGAAAGTCGGTCCAATACATGGAGGATCTGATCGCTCGCGACATTACGGAGGGGATGGTCTACGACGGCGCGCTGACCCCGTATCGGGCGGGAGTGATCAAGGTCTCGACGGGTGCATTGACGAATACACCGACGCCGATTGGCCCAAATGGCACAAGGATCGGCGTGTACGAGGAAAGGGCGATCCGCGCAGCTGCGCGCGCGCAACGCAAGCTAGGCTGTGCTATCAACACGCACACCCATCCCGTGGACTGGACGGTGACCAATCCAGGGATCGAGATGCTCAATATCATGGACGAGGAAGGCGCCGACCCGAGCAAAGTCATCATTGGGCACTGCTTCATCAAGCCGACGCTCGACCAGCTTACGGCCATTTGTGAGCGGGGCGCCTGCCTGCAGATTGACCATATCGGAATCCCATGGATGCACGAGTCGGCTGACGCGCTCGATGAGCAGATGGCTAAGTTCGTCTGTGAGTTGGCGGAGCTTGGCTACCTCGACCGGTTGGTCTTCTCCTATGACCGATTCTTCGTTCACGCTAGAGGGCCGGTGACGGAGGAGGAGCCAGATCAGTTCAACACGAAGGTGCCATTTAGCTACCTGTTCGACAGCTTCGCGCCGCGGCTCGAGAGGAAGGGGTTTGGCAAGAATGAGCTCCGACGCGTGCTCGTTGACAATGCACAACGCCTGCTCTCCTTCTCCCCACCGGGAGCCGGCCGCTGGGAAAGCAAGGCAGCACAGAAGCACGAGGCGGCATGAACCTAGAAGACGGCCAGATCGCAGTTTTCCCGGAGTACCACTACTAGGAGTTTAGGCTGTGGTATCCCGTCGGGCGCCAACTACCTTCTTCGCCATCGGAGGGGGGAGGCTAGTCGGCGAGATCGAGGACAATTCCGTTGTGTTCGGTGTCTGCACGAACACATTAGTGACCCGGTTGGATGATGGCGGACTCGGGCTGAACGATTTGCTCCGGGGACGCCCGAGCCACCCCAAGGCTATCTCCTCGCATCACGATCGGCGCCTCGACCTTCTCCAGCAGAAGACTCTGGGAAACAGGGCCGGCTCGCACGCGCGTCTAGCGGCCTTTCGATCTACGCTCCACACTTTTAACCTCGGCTGCCGAATTGACCGGTGTTGGTAATGAACTCGAAACGGGAGGTGAAGATGCCCACGATCGGCTTTGATGCTCTGTCGGTCCGGAGGATAGATCAGAAAAACAATCAGCATGCCCGGTTTTTGAGCGTCGTATTTGCCTTGTTTTCGCTGATTACGCCCCTGATCCTCGTCGGAGCCAAATCGGCTGGCGCTCAGACGGGCGCATCGGCCGCCGCAGCGCAAGCGCTCCTGCCGGAAGAAATAAGGAAGAACGGCACTCTTAAGGCCGCCATGCCGCTCGATTTCGAGCCGTACAACTTCTTGAACGAGAACGGGCAGCAGGTGGGATTTGACGTAGAGATCTTCCACGCCATCGCCTCGGTGCTTGGCGTAAAGCCGCAGATCGATCGTCTCGCCTTTGCTTCGATCATTCCCGCCGTCAGTGGTGGACGCGTTGACGTCGGAATGTCTGTCATGGGGATTCTGCCCGAGCGCCGCAACCAGGTCTCCTTCGTTCGCTACACAGTCCTCGCAAATGGCCTAATCGTCCGCAAAGGCAATCCTTCAAACATAAGCAACAGCGATGCGTGTGGTCACTCGATCGCTGTCGAGAAGGGAACGCAGCCGGTCTTTGTATGGGAGAAGATATCGAAGCAGTGTCAGGAAGCGGGCAAGAAAAAGATCGAGCTAATGATGTTCGATGGCAAGGGGCCGCAGGTGCTCGCGGTCGAATCTGGTCGGGCGGACGCCGCTGGTGTGAGCTTCGCCACGGCCATTGTTGCGGCAAAACACTCTGACGGCAAACTTGAGGCCGCGGCTGGAGGCCCGGTGCCGGGCGCCACGGTTGACGCGGGCATCGCCTTCAAGAAGGCCAACACTCAGCTTGGCAAGGCGATTGAGGCCGCACTTAAGGTCAGCATAGCTGATGGCACTTACAACAGGATCATGGACAAATGGAACTTAGCGGGGACAGCAGCCAATCCGGAGGTCTTTGAGTAGCGGCAGGCACGACAACCGTCGCTCCTGAGGCATTCTGGCTACGCGGGAATATGTCTCGACACAAGATTGAGCGGGCCCGACATGGGCATGGCACAAAACAATCTGTCGCAAAGGGCTGTTCCAGCGGACCGAGTAAGCGGGCTGCCCGATGCTGATTCGATGCAAGGTTTGAACTCGGGTTCGCCGGTGCCGCTTCGCCATCCTTGGCGATGGGTTGCCTGCGCTGCAGTCTCTGCGCTGATCATCTGGTTCGCCTACATCGTGATGACGAACGAGAATTTCCAATGGCCTCTGGTCTGGAAATATCTCTTCAGCCCAGAAATCATTCGGGGCGTCTTGCTGACTATCCAGTTGACAATATCGTGCATGTGTATTGGCATCGCACTCGGCGTCGTCGTCGCACTCATGCGGCTGTCCTCGAACAAGCTCCTCGCATATTCGGCGCAGGTCTTCATCGTCGCGTTCCGCGGTACGCCCGCGCTGGTGCAGTTGATTTTTTGGTTCAATCTCTCGGCACTCTTCCCGACTATAACGATTGGCATCCCGTTCGTAGGGTTGGATCTGATGACGGTGAACGCAAATGCGCTGATCACGCCGGTTGTTGCGGCCAATCTCGGGCTGGGGCTGTGCGAGGCCGCTTACATGGCGGAGATCGTGCGCAGCGGCATCCTCAGTGTCGATCCCGGCCAGCACGAAGCCGCTGCCGCCGTCGGCATGACTCGCGCGCAGACAATGCGCAAGGTGGTCCTGCCCCAGGCGCTTCGGGTAATCATACCGCCGACAGGAAACCAAGTCATCGGGATGCTAAAGTATACCTCGCTCGCCAGTGTTATCTCCGTGACCGAGCTCCTGGCATCGGCCGAGCTCATCTACACGCGTACCTTCGAGACAATTCCGCTCCTCATCGTCGCCTCCATTTGGTATCTCGCGCTGACGACCCTACTCACTGTTGGGCAACGCCTGCTCGAGCGCAGGGTCGGCCGAAGCCAAGCAGATGCGCCGGACAAGCGACGGGTAGCATTCGGTATCGCCGTCGTCCAGAATCTCTTCGTGTCGCGCGGCGCGCGAGTTCCTTGAGTTATCTGACCGCATGTCGACACAGCCGATGATCGTCGCGCGCCAGATTCACAAGCGCTTTGGCAACGTGGAGGTGCTGAAGGGCATCGATCTCGACGTCAACACGGGCAAGGTGGTGTGCATCATTGGCGCGTCCGGTGCCGGAAAGTCGACCTTCCTGCGTTGCATCAATCATCTTGAGAGGCCGGATTCCGGCTATGTCCTGGTGGGCGGGCAGCTCGTTGGCTACCGCCGGATCGCCAATCGGTTGCACGAGGTGAAAGAGCGCGAGCTCTGCGCCGCGCGCGCCAGCATCGGCATGGTATTCCAACGTTTCAATCTCTTTCAGCACATGACTGTACTTGAGAACGTGACGGTGGCACCGATACTGGTCAAGAAGCTCGACCGCGAAGCAGCCGAGGAACGTTCGGTGCTGCTATTGAAGCGTGTTGGGCTTGCTGCGAAGCAGAACCGGTATCCACGTCAGCTCTCCGGCGGCGAGCAGCAGCGGGTGGCGATAGCGCGGGCGCTCGCGATGGAGCCAAGAGTGATGCTTTTCGACGAGGCCACCTCCGCCCTAGATCCGGAGCTCGTGGGCGAAGTCCTCTCGGTAATGCGTTCCCTTGCTGAGGAGGGGATGACGATGGTTGTGGTGACGCACGAGATCGGCTTTGCCCGCGAGGTCGCAGACGAGGTAATGTTCATGGACAACGGCGTGATCGCCGAGCGCGGACCGCCGTCGGATATTCTTCGCTCGCCGAAAAACGAGCGAACGCGCGAGTTTCTCGCTCGCGTTCTCTAAACTTGACTTTGGCCGATCTAGCCGGCGCAAGCGAGCGCGTTTTGCATCCCTTCGCCCTTCACGCTCATCATACCACCCTGCCAGACGCCCCAGACTAGTTCGTGGGCGTTTATGAGATCCCGAACCTTCTTCATGTTGTGCAGTTCGTCGCCGGTTAGCAGTTTTCCGCCTTCATTCGCACGATCCACTTTTACTAATCTAATTGGTCCATCGCCTCTCTCCGGGTGATCTCCCCGAGCACCGTCATGCCGGTGCTCATGGATGATGTGGTTTGCCAGGCGCTCATGCCTTCTTCCTTCCCTTACAGGTATGCTTAGGGGCGTCGCCCTCCCGCGGGGGCCAAAGGCCCGTAGGGATTAAATGATCTATCAGCAGCGTTTCCATCAACGCACTGAGCGACCGGTTGTTGATCTCGGCGGCCGTCTCACCGCTAACATTGTGAGCGTGGGCAGCTAGCGCTAGCCCGATCAGCAACTACTCGGGGATTTCTCGAGTGGCGCAGGTGTGTCGAGTACAGCAAGACCTATTCATCTGATCGGGAAGGGCGCCCGGGACGGTCAGTCGTCGCGTCGTCAGTTGAGCAGAGGGTGCAACAAATGGGGCAACAAACTCCAAGAGGGTGTCTCAAGAAACTTCGGTATTTCAATTGCTTAGCATTTGAGCAGCCCGAGACATAGGTGACAGTTCGTACCGGACACATGGGTTACACTTTCCACCGCGCTATTGTGCCACCTTGCCCTGAGTGGGCCTCAACGACAGCCGCATACAAGGTTCGGCCTGTTCCCGTCACATGACCGTCAACAATCGCAATGGGTGTAAAATGATCCGTCGGCGATGTGCTCCCGGACTGCATTTGGGGCATCGGCTGACCAACGTCGTGGATCAGGGCCACACCGTCGACCTCCAGTCCGCACTGGATGATCTGATCCGAGCCGCCTAGGACGCCAATATGCACTCTTGCACGTGATCGCGTCGTTGTTGCCAACGCGTACCCGATCACTGCGACTTCTTCGTCCGAGAGTTGGGCATTCCAAGGTGTCTCCTTCCGACACTCGCGCGGCCCGACGACGGGAACACCAGCTGACAGGAAGTTGTCTGCGTTGCTGAACTCCTGAGAATGTGGCGGAATTGGCCCAAATCCGACCGACCTGACGTGTTAGCCGTCATCGCAATCACTCCAATCGCTTGTCCTGGGCCGCGCCTGTCGGTCCGCCGGATCGCACGGCATCGGCCTTGCGCCCGCCACTGCTGAAGGCGATGGGTCAAAGGCTCTGCGGAGGAGTTCGTGATGGCGCCGAATGTCTTGATGGTGTTTCCTCGCTTCAATCAAAATTCGTTCTGGAGCATGCAATCTGCTTGCGACATCTATGGCGTGAAGTGTCCTGCGCCGCCGCTCGGCATGATGACGCTGGCCGCGCTCCTGCCCCCAGAGTGGAACATCCGGCTCATTAATCGGAACGCCCAGGATCTGAAGCCTGCCGACATCGACTGGGCCGACATCGTGATGACGGGTGGAATGCTGCCTCAGCGCGAGGACACGTTGACCGTGATCACGCTGGCCCATTCGCGTGGCAAGCCGGTCGCAGTTGGCGGCCCGGATCCGACCTCTAGTCCCGAATCCTATGAACTGGCCGACTTCCGTGTCCTGGGCGAGGCTGAAGGCATCATTTACGAGTTCGTCGGGGCCTGGAATGCCGGGGCACATCAGGGCACGTTCGAGGCGAAGAAGTTCCAGGTCGACGTGACCAAGAGCCCGATCCCGCGCTTCGATCTGATTAATTTCAAGCACTATCTCTCTGTCGGCGTGCAATTCAGCCGCGGATGTCCGTTCAACTGTGAGTTCTGTGACATCATCGAGCTCTATGGCCGGGTCCCGCGCGCTAAGTCAAACGAGCAGATGCTGGCAGAGCTGCAGACGCTGTACGAGGCGGGCCATCGCGGCCATGTCGATTTCGTCGACGATAATCTGATCGGCAACAAGAAGGCTCTGAAGCGCTTCCTTCCCGCCCTCATCGCCTGGCAGCAGGAGCGCAAATATCCGTTCAATTTTTCAACTGAGGCCTCGATGAACCTGGCCGACGATGCGCAACTTCTTGCCATGCTGCGGGAGGCGAACTTCTTCACCATCTTCGTTGGCATCGAAAGCCCGGATACCGAAACTCTGATTGCCACCCAGAAAAAACAAAATACGCGCCGCAGCCTCGCCGAAAGCGTGCATAAGATCTATGCTGCTGGAATGTTCGTGATTGCCGGCTTTATCGTTGGCTTCGATACGGAAAAGTGCAGCGTGGCGAAAGGGATGATCGACTGCATCGAAGACACCGGCATCCCCGTGAGCATGGTGGGGTTGCTCACCGCACTGCCCAACACACAGCTGACGCGTCGTCTGGAAGCCGAGCATCGCCTGCTACCGTTCGAGGCGGACGGTGGCGACCAATGCACGGCCGGCCTCAATTTCATCACATTGCGACCGCGCCGCGAAATTCTCAAGGACTACAAGACAGTGCTGGAGGCCGTATATGAGCCCGCCGCCTATTTCGAGCGTGTGCGGCTGGTCGGGCGCGCCTTAAACCTCCCCAATCATCCGCAGAAGTTCGACCTAAAGGGAGCTCTGTATGATTTCAAATTCCTCATCCGGCTGATGTGGCGGATGACGATCACGCGGCCCGAACTCCGTCGGCCATTCTGGCGCACGGTCACCGATGTCGCTCGCCACAACCCAGCCGCGCTCGAATGCGTGATCATCATGATCACATTCTATTTGCATCTGGGGACGTTCGCGTCGTTCGTGACCAAGGGTCTCGATCGCCGGATCGCGGCCGAAGAGAATCCTCGCGCGCCATGCATTCCAGTTCTTCCCGTCATTCGGCCGCCGATTGCCTCCGCGAGTTTTGGGTGAAGTCTTGACGTCAGCTGACTCAACATCCATGCATAGGTTGGTAATTTACACGACGCCTATGGATAAGTGCGCAGCGCGCTGATGGGCCCTTCTGACGGAGCGAGTGAAAGCCAGGCAATATGATGGCAACTGATCCAGCCGACATTGTCAGGGAGATAAACCGCCTGAGGAATGCGGGCATCGCCATCGAGGAAGCCTTGCCAGCAGTTCGCCAGACCTTTCCAACAGCGACTACCACAGAACGGCTTCTGGCGGTCGCGGTATGGATGGGCAAAGATTCCCGGAGTTCAGAGCCACCGTGCCCGACATGGCTCGCCTAATTGATGCGGGTCCGGTAGCCGATGAAGCGCTGGCCAAAGCAATGGTCAAACACCTGTTCCCCCGGCAGGGAGGAACAAGCCCTGATGAACCTGAAAGCGACATACGCGATGAGCAGGAAGGCGGCGCATTGATCTGTAAAGCGGATCGATTTCGTCTCGATCACTCAGGCGCTATTATTTGGCGATCGAGCCAAACCATGCGAACAATTCTGATCGTCGGCGTTGTATTGCTCGTCACTTGCAGCTACGGTTCTTCGGAAGCATCAAGGCAATGTAGGCTTCGCTCAGGCCAGCGGAATGGCTGACAACACGTACGATAGTCTTCGTCGCCAGGCACTCACGCTCGACGCCGCTAAGAAGGGCATCGCCGGCGGCGACAATATATGGGCTGTCATCATGGACCTGCCTGTCTCTAGTGCGATCGCAGCGGTCGTGGCGTTCGCCGACGGGAGCGCGAGCATCTACCTGAGCTCGGGCGGCGGCTTTTTCGGCGGCGGACAGAAGCCGCCGGTCCGCCAAGCGGCGCAGACGCTCGTGGCGGCGGCAGCGGCCGCTCGCGCGTCTTTCACACCGACAACGACGTTCCCACTGCCAGCAGCGGGACAGGTGCGCTTCTACGCTCGCGCTGGCGTCGGCGTCCTTGTTGCCGACGCGAGTGAGGAGGCTCTCAAATCAGGGCGGCACACGCTCTCCCAATTGTTCATTGCTGCGCAGGGTGTCATTACTGCATACCGAGCGCTTGAATCGAAGAAGCCATAGACGTTCACTTCGCCCGACAAATCGACATTAGATTGCGTCGGGAGGATGGTTCGGGTCGGTTGGCGCACCCGCCATCAGGTTGGCCCCACCATTGGGGGTCTTTGGCAGAAAGAGTGAGGTGAAGCCGTCAAGACGCTTCGAGACCTTGCGCTGGGGCCAGCTTGAGGCGAACGCCTAGGGTGAAGCGCCGGCCCTTAGGGACTAGTGGATGCGCCGCCGACGAGCTTGTGGGCGTTGCTGGCGCAGTATCAATCGGGCTCTGCGCAAGCACGTCGAGGCGATCAAGAGGCGGCCAAAGGCCAAAGGCTGAGATCTCTGTGCACTGCGTGTGCACAAGTCGCTTAACCGGTTGATTCCGTACACGTAGAGGAGTTGTTGGAAGTTGGGAGTTGCTGCTGGAATGGGCGATGGCCAGCGGCAAGCTCCATATGGCGTGCGGCAGCGGGGTGACCATGACCAGGTCGAACGCGGATCGGAAGGTACGGAGAACGGCCAACGCCATGCTCCGGGAGAACGGCAACGATCCCGACAAGGCGCTCTCTGTGTTCTGTTTGTATCTCCTCGATGGCGCAACTCCCCCAGAAATCTTTTCGGCCTTCGTGAAGGCGACGGCAGCACACAGCAATCCTGCAAACGTCATCGAGGAGGATGCGAGGCCGTATCAGAGGGTTCTTCCATAGCTGAAATCAGTTTCCGTACGGATGGTGTAGCGCTTCCTACGGGAGCAAGATTAAGCTTGGCAGGGTGCGTACTCCTTCTGAGAGTTAACCTGCTCGCGCAATGGAGCTCAGGCGATGCGAGGACGCGCCCTGTCAGCACGTTGAGCTGACATTCAGTAGCGGCGGCACCTGGCCGTCTACTGCCGTTGCGGTTGAGCACTGCTCCGCGGAGGCTTTCCTTCATGGCGGCGGGGTTCCCCCGCCGAGATCAGGTTCGCAACCGATTGCGAAGCGCCGGCTATGGGGCGCAGCAACTTGGCAGGGTGGGTGCTCGCTTGAATCTCCCCCTCTGCGCAGAGACTGGTGGTCTCAGGCGGGACGTGCCCTGTCCGATCCGTCGCGACGGGCTTTGCATCGCTGGAAGTGGGATTAGGAATGACTATAGCGGCGGCAGCGATTTCGCAAAGTGAAAAGCTACGCGATGCCCCATGCTATAATACCAACAAGTTTGCACCTGGGGCTTATCAGGTCCGGTGCGATGAGTGTCGAGGTCGCCGTGGCCACTTGAAGCGACGACCAGTGGGTTGAATGCACCAAATGCTTAGGGACGGGCAGCGTTACGTGCCCCAGATGCCAGGGAACCGGAAAACTCATTCAAGATGTCTAACCCGTAATCGGGCACTACCCCGCAGCACGGGGCGGCACCAATACTTATCTCGCAGGGATTCGTCCGTTGCCGAAACCGGGTTCGCAACCGATTGCGAAGTGCCAGCTATGGGAGTCATCCCGATCGGCAGGGTGCGTTCTTACCCTGAGAAGTGATCCCTGTCCTCGTGGATCTCAGGCGAAGCGGGGACGACGTGCCCTGCCGGCGTATTGAGGAATTCAGTAGTGGCGGCATACGTGCCGTCTTGAGCCGTCGCGGTTGAGCATGACGCTCCCGCGACGGTTTTGTTTTTGAGCTGATGTGACGCGGGTTTTCCCTCACCGGAATAATCGGGTTCCTGCGGATGGCCTGGCGCTGGCCACCGTGGGCAAGGTCATCTTGGCAGGGTGCGTTCTTCTTGCCTGAGTCCTTCTAGGCGTGTTCTCAGGCGGGAATGCGGGACGTGCCCTGTCCAGTCCACTCACAAAGAAAAAGCCGCGCCCAAGCCCACGCGTTGCTGTTGATGGATATCCCCATGTTGGGGGAGGGCCGCGCGTGCCGTCAGCTTTGGGAAAGTTTGGCCCCAGGAAAGATGAAGAAACTTCCCCAGGGCCGCGTGCAGGTCATGCGCTTATGAATGCGAACTCAATAAATCCGCTACAGTAAAGCTCAAGCTTTGTGCAGAGCGTGGCGCTCAAATAGTCGCCACCGTTCGCGGTTCGCAGCGCGCCAGGCTTCCGTCTTGACCTTCGGCCAATCCCGGCACGGGCCCGACAGGTAGGGAGCTTCGCGGCATTTGCTCACCACGCCCTCGAGGCGGTGCTCCTCGGCCGCCCCTGAGCAGCGCCTGGCTCGCATGCCGGTCTTTCTGGAAGGCCGGCGCTAATGTCGGTTAGCGCCGCGGCGCGAGTTCGAGGTCTGCGAGGCAATTTTCGATCGGATCCCGCCCCAGCGTTTTGACACGGCCAAGACCCGTTGCCGACATCGCGCGCCTCAGCAATTTGCGCTGCAGCAATTGCTTAGAGCTGGCGTGCGACATCTGATACTCTGGCATCAGCGTAGATTGGAGTGGGGCATGAGGCGGAGGGAGTTCCATTGCATTGTCCTCGGCGCTGCCTTCGCTTGGCCGCTAGCTGCTTGGGCGCAGCAAGCACCAAGAACTTATCGGATCGGCTATCTGGCCCACGCCAAGATTCCCCATCTTATTGACGCTCTCCACCCCGGCGAAGGCAAATGCGCACCGCGAAGGAACTGGATACATGCAGCGGGCGGCTCCCCGGGGACGTAGAGGATGACATGCTGGGAAGGATCGACAGACAAAAGCGCGGAACCACTCGCGGGTCGCCTAGGCGCTCCCGCACAGCGAAGGCAGCACATATAAATCGCCGTGCGATGAAGTTGTGCTGTGCTCGCGAGTGGGGCGGATGGGGTCGAGTAAGCGTTGATGGCTTGGGATAGCAAAACCCGAACCGGAGTGAGGGCCCCTGGAGTAGAGCGATGTAGGTCGCTCGCATGGCGGTGTTCCACCGAGCAGGTGGTCTCCGACTTAGA
>Ga0306920_100009178_pt1 | contig 13184 bp, 20 predicted proteins | sample flu12Cox44000170_FD_204666 | JGI IMG/M metagenome (GOLD analysis project Ga0306920, IMG submission 204666) | Lab enrichment of tropical soil microbial communities from Luquillo Experimental Forest, Puerto Rico - flux4day.12C.oxic.44.000.170 (v2)... | ecosystem: Environmental > Terrestrial >... | reverse complement strand
ACTGGAACCGCTCCAATTTTGATCGCGCCGAAGAAGCAGGCGGCAAATTCGGGACTGTCAAGAAGCAGAAGGAAGACGCGCTCTTCTATCTGCACACCCAAGTCCTTCAGACCATTGCCGACCCGGTTCACGGATTCGAAAAGCTGTCCGTAAGAAACCCGGATGCTCCCACACTCGATGGCGACTCTATTCTTACGCCCCTCGTCGATATGGCGGTCGATAAAGTGGGAAGCGGCGTTGAAGTCTTCCGGAATCGTCAGAGGTAAATGCGAATACATCATGTTCTGAGATTAAGAATGGCCTACAGTTCCTGAATCTGTCACGTACATCTCAATGCTCACCTGTTTTCGCGCGCTGCCAGACTAGGACCCGCTTTTCCACGGAAGGATCCAAGATCTTCGTGGTGATGATCAGGCGATCACCTTCGAGGCGAAACGGGCGCGGCTGGGTCGAGCCTATATAAGCAGGTGTCCAGGCGATCGTCGGGTAATGGGTAACGACCGACTTTTCTGGATCGAGCTTGTACGTTCCACAGTAAGCAATCAAGGTGTCGTAGTAGGCGATCTTCTCCGCGTCGGTGGGTTTGCCCGGATCCTTCCAAATTGGACGATCGCTGTTCACCAGGGTGGCGCACATGTGGCCATCCGGTTCGTACATGAGGAAACCTTGCGGGTGTGGGCCGAACTGGGCTGAGGGCTGGGCCTTTCCATCTACCGTGTCTTGGATCGAGATCAACGTCCAGGTACCGACGAGTTGTGCGATAGTGGGGAGGGACGAATTGGATTGAGCGAGCGTTGTTTGGGCAAAGAAAGACACGCTTAGCAAGAGAGAACTCAAGAGTACTTTCATAGCAATTTCCACCGGTGACCTACAAATACTCGATCTTCGAGCTTACGAAGCTCTCAGGTCTTCAAAAAGACAGGAGCTGCTGCTCTCTTGCCTCACCATTTTTCCTTCTCTGAGTTGGAACGATGGCGAAGGCAGCCAGAAGAACGGGTAGCCGAGGTCGGGTCGACGCCGGAAAACAACCTCCGGAACACCAACACGACCACGTTGCGTAGCTATAAAAATCGTGGAATCCGATGATTGCGCCAATCAGGCTGGCACCCAGCACCTGCAAAAGCCGACTCACGGCAGGCATTGTGTCCGCGCAGCTTGTGCCCGCCACTTCAATGATCTTGACATGCTTCGTCACCGAACTCCCGCGCTTAGCTTGGCCGCTCACCGAGTATAACCAAAACCCCCGCGATCGCTCGGTGAAGCAACAGGAACACGTATAAGGTGCACCTAGCGAGCCCGTAGGGAAAATCACGACAGCAGGCCATGGCCAGAAAACACGTAGCACACGGTGGTGCTGGATGAGGACTGTGAACCAGCGCATTCTAAACCTGGACCGCGGTTTGAAAGCTAGGTGCAATGCAAGTTGCGGCTTGCTGGAAGCAATTCGGGACCGCGCGATGCCTAGCGGTATACTCGAACGCCGGAGCAAAAGACTCCAGGTAGAGCGGAGATGCAAAACGAAAAATGTCACAAGGTTGATGATAGGTGGATACTCTCTTCTTCATTCGTAGTCTCGGCACCGGCTGGCCAGCCTGCCCGAAATTCGCCTGTCGACCGCCTTCTGCACAAGTGCTGCAAAGATCCCAGCAACACTTGCAAAACACACCTTGTGCTCCCGTTGCCACTGCTTGCAATAAGGGAGGCTATATTCTCGGTTGCTCAGTAGTGAAAATGGGCTTGGTTTGGCAATGCATGCTGCCTCTTCTTGGCGGTAAACAGTGCAGGGAGTCGAAATGCTTCCAACAGATCCAGACGTCGCAGCTTGCAAGCAGTTCTGTGGTCCTGATTTTGGCAAGGCAGCGGGCCTTGCAGAGAGGTCAAGGGTGTGGCGGATCGCTGATCCGCTGAGTCCCTGACATCGCGGCCTACCGTGGGCAGGCATACGGCGGGGGATGCACCAAGATTGTGGGCAGGATTCGACGGCTTCAGGACATTCCTGTTTGACGCTTATCTTCGTGACGGGTTTATTCTCGGAACTTCAACCTGGTTCGCGCCCAGCTTGGCGATGGGCAACGAGGCAGGCACGCGCAAGTTCCCAACGAGTTTCCTCAAGCTCTGGACCGATGCCGATCCCGACATCCCATCTACAGGCAAGCCAAGGCAGAGTCCGCACAGCTTCAGTGAACTGATATCAGCGACTCAGGAAGAAGCGGCAGCGATACGCCCAGAGCGGCCTACAATGTTCAAAAGAGAGTTATCCCTGGCAGCACTGGGGTTAGTGGGATGACCGTGATGTACCTACCGCGCAAACAGCAAGAAGTCGTCAGTCGTGCCAGCGCCAACAGCCAACTCTCAACCCTGATCACACGATGCTGCTGCATGTCGGCGAGCGGCAAAGGATGTGCGGTCGCGATGCTTCCGAATTACAGACCCTGTCGTTCGCACCTGTGAAACCATCGATGCGGAGAAAACAAGGTGGAGTGCTGCTTGGAAGAGCGGAATAAATTGATCGAGAAGGGGGCAACATGACCGAGAACGAGTTCATTCTTCATCACATCTCCGATACAGCACGCTGGTCGGCTTACTTTCGAGCGCGTGAAACGGAACGGCCCGATGCGCTCTTTCGTGATCCTTTTGCACGCCGCCTCGCGGGAGAACGGGGCGCGATGATCGCGAAAGCTACGCCTTTTCACGAAGAGAACTCGTGGTCCTGGGTAGCGCGCACTTACGCTTTTGACGACCTCATCAATCAGCAGATCCGGCAGGGTGTGGACATGGTCGTCAATCTAGCGGCGGGCCTTGATGCACGGCCCTATCGTATGCCGCTGCCGGCGCCGCTTAAGTGGGTGGAAGTGGACCTGACGGACATACTCGATTACAAAGAAGAAATCCTGGCGGACGAGAAACCACGCTGCGAGTTGAGACGCGTTCGGCTTGATCTTTCAGAGGTGGATGCCCGCCGTGAGCTCTTTCGCGAGATTGGGAGTCTGGCTCGGAAGGCCCTCATCATCAGCGAAGGACTTCTGATTTACCTCACGGAGGAGCAGGCGGCCATGCTCGCGCAGGACTTAGCGCAGCCGCTGAGCTTCCAGCATTGGGTGTTCGACATCGCGTCCCCAGGCCTGTTGAAGCTCCTGCAACAGAGAACGTCGGCCGACTTTAGGTCGGGAACTGCCGCTTTGAAGTTTGCTCCTACCAATGGACCTGAATTCTTCAGACCACATGGATGGGAAACGGTTGAAGTTCGCTCAATGCTCAAAACAGCAGCGCAAGTACGCAGGCTAACCCTGAGGCTGCGCTTCTTTGCGCTGTTTCCCGAAAACCCGGCGAACATGGGATCACGACCATGGTCTGGTGCGTGCATGATGACCAAGCGACCGATTGGGCTCCAGGTATAGCCAAGAGGTTCCCGTGCGAGTCGCTATCCCAAACTTGTTAGCCACCTCGGTGTAGTTGGTCCGGGACCACTCCGGTTGTCCGCACTGGGCGAAGTTGTTCTCGCTAATGCGCAAGCTCTTGCACTAAGGAGACCGCGGCAGTAACCCTAGGCTCTCGAGGTCAAGCCGCCTGGTTGCGACATGGAGCACATCCTCCTACTATTCCGCTGTGCCAACGCAAAGAACTGCTCGAGAGACAGAGCAATCCGAAGTGCTTGATATGCGTGGTCGGAGCATCACGCACAGTCGAACCGCAGATTCTGACGCACGAAGAATTGGCAGCTGCCCGTAATGTACATCCCAAAAAGCCGATGCGGACAATGATCATAACTGCACTTGATCTTGGACTCAGGCGGTCAGAACTAGATGGTTTGACGTAGTCAGATTTCGACGGGCAAACCTTCGACGGCGAGATGCGCTCTGCACACCTCCGACCAGCCAATACCTGATTTTCCTGAAACGAATTCTTTCGATCTTAATGAGAACTCTCAGGACTCGTCGCGCAGCTGGTTTGTGTGGCGAATTGCAAGATAATCCACGTTGTACTTTGAACGTCTGACGGCTGGAGACAGCGACGGCCCGGTAAATTGGGGTCCCGGGCCGCGCTGACATCCTGACTGACGGGCCAGCGTACCTTAGCCTCGAGGGCCTGGCGCGCCGTGTCAGAACGATTCAAAAAAGATAGCGATGGCGGTGCAATGCTGTCGTTGCTGTGGAGCAATCTTACAAAGTGCCACTCCTGCTAAGAGGTACCCCCTTGGGTCTTTGGCATCGCGGGTTCGGCGGCCCGACAAGGGGGGCTAGACCGGCTGCGACTTGGGAGGATATGAACGGCAGAGCGATTCAGGCTGCCGCGAAAAGCGTATGAACACGAAGGATTCGTCGCGATGACTCGCAGTAAGGCGGGTGCGGGCACCATTGTCTCGTTTGCTGAGATCAGTGCTATCCGCAAGATGGACGTGTTCCGACAACGCTATCGCCGTTAGAAGGTGGACTTTGTTGTTGGCTCTTGCTGTGTCAGCTTGTCGCCCTGCTTTTCTTGGCCGTATCCTGTTTGCCGACGCTGTTCGGCGGGGCCTTCAGCGAGGAAGCCTTGGTCGGGTCGTGGACCGCCAGGTGTTGCGTGGCCATGTGCTCGGCAATCAGTTCCGCTGTGAAGCGAGCGACCGTGTCCGGGTCGGTAATGATCGACTGGGTGTTATTCTGCGCTTTGTAGCCTGCGCCGCCCGCCAAACCTGCAATAACAAACACTCCTTCTCCCGAAACAGACCAGTTCGTTGAGCCCTCGCCAGCCACCTTCCCGTCCGCCACGAACCCTTTCGAGTGGGAAATCTGGTGCGTGCAGACTGACCGATGACGAAGTGCGTGTTGGCCCCCAGGTTCTTCTGCTTATCCATTGCGATTAAGTTCTGCTCGGTCTTACAGCCACTCTGACTTTTGTCCAGCGTAATCAGCCTGGTGACATTCGGGTCCACTGGCTTTTCCATCAGGATGTCCAGCTCGTCGTCGTAGCCGAACATGCTCAGGTAAAAGTGAGACCCTGACCCGTGACAGCACATATTTTCAGGATGTTATGTACGTCGTCACGCCCAACGTAGAACAAGTGAACGTCTTGGCTGGCAGTGTTTGAATAGACGTTCTCCTTCGTAAACTGTTCCAGATCTTTAAGGGTGAAGGTTTGCAGGCTCTGGGTCGGATCGCCGACTGCGTTGCTTGCACAAACGAACCTGCTCGGTGTGCTCCCATCCTAAGTGCACCGAAATTGAAGCCGACCTTATCGCCTGGCGTAGTCCGGCGGGCATTGCCAAGGAGTATGGGCTCGCTGACCGGGCCAGCGTCTACCGTCATGCTCATGCTCTGGGTCCGTTTGCAAAACGGCAGCGCAACATCCGCGCCACGTTGGAAAAGATCATTGAGAAAGTGGGGAGGTTTAGGTCACATCCTCCGCAGTCGTGGCAGCGGTCCAGGCATACAGCAAGATCAACTCAGCCGGCCAGTAGGTTGAGCGCAGCGAGCACGTCAACCTGAACGAATTGTTCGACCTAATGACGACCGTCGAACTCCAAGCCTATGCGCGAGACGGCTGTCTGCCGCAGTGGTTCACGGGTGCCGTGTGCGCAGCAGCAACCACCAGTCCAGAGGAGAAACCATTGCGCTTTAGGCACAGTGACTATATCTCGAGTTGTACAGAAATATTTGTGCGCCAGATTGCGTTGGGGCAACGACAGTTCGCCTTGCTACAAGCGATCATGTTAGAGGTGCGAAAGAACCTCAGAGCGCGGACTGGCTGGCCGTCAGGCCGCAATTCCGTTGCGATGACCCCCAACCCCTTCCACATTACTTCGGCCCGCCCTGGAGCCTCTAAAGCCCTTCTGTCAGCATCTCTGAGCGATGTAATTGATCGACGGCAACATGATTGGATGGCGTTATGACCGACTCAGCAAACCTGGAACAGCTAATCGGCGGCCGTTGCGAGGCGCCCGAGCCAGTAGCGGTCGCGGATGATGGTCACAATGTTCCCATCAAACCACCAGAAGGGGCGTTAGAACCTCCGAATCTCAGTGAGTCGAGTTCGGAGAGGTCAAACGCGTCTGACTGCGTTGCGCTTGCCCTAGCTCGTGAGATTTATCAGGCGGCGTTCGCGCAAAGTGAATTCCTCACGCCATTCCGGTTGGCGACTCTGGTTTATAAGGCTCTGGATCGTCACGGTGAGACGTCGCTATTGAGTAAAGCTCGAGTATTGATCCAGCTCGAGCGCGTGGCCCTCACGATCTGCCAAGACGGCAATCGCAAGCTTCGCACCAAGGCGGAAGATGACTGGCGCCAGTCCATTCCTGTACGAGGACGATCTGCCGGCGCCGAAGAATAACGCGTTGGCTGGCGAGCGAGAATCCCCCCAATATCCCCCGAAGTGACATGCCAGGAATCAGCGTAGGACATACCCACCCCCTTCCACAAAACGAATGTCGTTTTCGATCGCAACAAAAAGCGCGTTCCTTTCTTGGAAGTGCACGTTTTCAGAATCGGGACGTTGACGGATTTCGGGGAAAAAATCCCACGTTTCAAAACCGAGGGGTTGACGAATCAATTGCGGGGAGCAACAGGGCAAAGTTCTTCTCATTAATGTGCAAGGGCTTGCACCAGCGGACCGCAGTAGCTACGCCTAAACTTATGTGCGATCAATACGGTTGTTTTGGAACATAAATTGCTTGAATGCGATACATCTGTCGCCCCCTTGCCGGACATAACATCCACACGCCATGAGGTCCCACATGTTCCGTCCCGTCCGTTTCAGAAGCTTTTCATAACCTGGGCGCACGCCAGTTTCAGTGCTCAATTGGGACCCGGGAAATGAGGTACGCAGATGCCGCAAATTGACACTTCCTCCGACAAGTTCGAGCACGAGCTAACGCGCTCAGAGGGCCGTGTGCTGCTCCGTTCCACCTGTAGGCATTGCGGCGCCTCCAAGGTTGTGTCTAGGGCTGATGGTTCACTGGAAGAATGGGAGAGTGAACATGGCTGTGAGAGTCGCGGGGCGCCCATTGCAAGCTAACGACGTGAGGGTTAATGTCTGAACGGCTCTTTCTTCAGATCGAGCTTTCCCGTTTTCCCCGGTTTGCCGTTCCTTACTCGCAACAAATTTCTTCCGTGCGTTGCAGTTTTTGCCAGCGGTTCTCTATTGAAGGCAGAGCGGGAAAGAGGATGGCGACCAAAGTCCTCTGCCGCTCGCGAGCTCGACAGGACGTTGTCACGAACAGCCAAAATCAGAGGCACAAAACAAAGAAGGAGGGCATTATGAAGGCCAGGTATCTTCTCTCGTTGTTCTTTGTGTTCAGGCAGCGTCGGTGTCTATGCAAGCGGGGGCACGGCGGTTTACGCACAGTCGACCGTTCCCCGGGATAAAGCCGGCCAGTTCTTCGGCTACAATGCACTGTCCCTTCAGGCTTGCCCGGCTCCCAGTGGCTTGTACGCACAAGGAGGAAACGGTGACACCACTAGCCCCACCCAAGGCGGCCTTGGGCTGATCGCGTTCGGAAGTAGCGGAGGTGTAAGCGACGGCGTGGGTGGTGTTTTTCAAGGAGAACTGGCACCTCGAGGGGCGATGGCGTCGATGTCTCCGGCGGTAGCGGCGATACCGAATTTACGGGTGATGTCAACGTCGTTCGCAACCTGACAAAGACCGGCGTGTTCAAATCGATCATCCCCTGGATCCCTCCAACAAGTATCTCTACCACTCTTTCGTCGAGTCCCCGTACGTGAAGAACATCTATGACGGCGTGCGACGCTCGACGCCAACGGTGAAGCCGTGATTCAGATGCCGGAATGGTTTGGCGTGCTGAACCGCGACTTCCACTACCAACTCACCTGCATCGGTGGCTTCGCCCCGTTTGCATCGCCCAGAAGGTTCAGAACAACAGTTTCTAGATCGCCGGTGGTCAACCGGGCATGGAGATCTCCTGGCAAGTCACCGGCATTCGCCATGATGGGTGGGCCAACGCCATTGCATTCCGGTGGAGGAAGAAAAGAACGCCCGCGAGCGAGGCTACTATCTGCATCCTGAGCTGTACGGTGCGCCCGAAGAAAAAGGCATCGCATGGGCGCGCCATCCTGACTTGATGAAGCGGATGAAACAGCGGACAGTACCGCCGCATCCGGCGAGCAGGCCTGTCGCGCAGGCCCAAGCCGTTCAGGCGTCCAAGTAGGTGCCTGCGATAGGCGGAAACAACAGAACGGCGAAACCGACAACGGCAGCTTTGGACCAACGGGAAGAACTCAACTGCGAGGCATGGCCTTCCGCAAGTTACGAGTTGCAGAGGTACACCAATGGCTGGATCACCTTAGCGCATGCAGCCCCCGCAATCGGGAATTCACTGAGCTGCGTAAGCAGACGGCATGGAGTGGCGAGCGGTAGATTTCCTGAGGTGACATCCTCGCCCATTCCATTCGGTGAACTTGGAAGCGGGCGATCTCATCGGCCTGCTCATTGGCATTCCGGTCGCCATCGGATGCTCGCGCCTGATCGCCACCCAGCTTTACCCGGTCAGAGGCTGGGATCCGATCGTACTAAGCGGAGCGATCCTCGCTCTCGCAGCGTGCGCCTTCCTCGCCAGCATCATCCCAGCGCGCAGAGCCGCATCGATCAATCCAGTGCAGGCACTGCGCACGGAATAATCCGGCCGAGGTGGCTGTCTGAGGCGTCCACGGGACTGCCGCTTACAACCTTCGGAAACCGAATACCTGTTTTATCCGGATTTCCGTGCACTGCTTGGATTCCCTTCTCAATGCAGCAACAAGGCAGATTTTACACGCCCAGTTGGAAAACGCACCACAGGGAGATAGGTGCACACCTCAGTGAGGCCGTTCGTCTTCTTTGGCCGCGGGCGGATGACCGTTTTCGCGAGTCGGCTGTCGCTCATGAGGGGGTGGTGCCGAAGCTCGCGGCTGGGCTTCCGATTGCGGATGCGGGCTCTCTCGATTCTCGCCCGAATGGGACGGATTCTTCGGCTGCGACTCAGATTTGGGCTGCGGCCGTGGTGCAGCCGGTGTGGGTTCAGCATTCTGGCGCGGCGCACTCTGTGGTTCCGGACGCTGGGCCTGCTGACGTGGCGGAGGAGTAGTTTCCACCGGGCGCGACGGGGCACCATTGCTCGCGTGATTCGGGGCTTGCTGTGGCTGGGATGGCCCCGGCTTTTGGCGCGAACTCTCCTCGGGTCGCGACGCACCGGCCGGGGTCTGCGCCGGCTGGTTGCTGTTTTCTGGAGGACGCGGCACAGCCTTGCTCTCGTTACCGTTAGTCGTTGGGGTAGCTGGCGGCTGATTTGCCATTGGCGGGTTCGCTCGCGTTTTCTCATTGGCTGTGAAGGCCCCTGGCTTAGGAGTGGCAAAAACAGCGGGTTGCCCTTGGTTGACCGAAGCAAGCTGAGCGCGATCACTGCGAGCCGTCTGCTCGTGCTGCACCTGTGCCGGGGTGGCAGCCATACGACGCTGGCGACTTGCCGCCAATTGAGCTTGCGTGGGCTTGGCCTGTACCCCACCTGGTCCACCGTTGTAGCTGACGCGCGTCACGTTGACGTTGTTAGTCACCGTGGTGTTATAGACACTAACGTTGCTGATATTTACATTGTTGACGGCGCGATTGTAGTAGAAGTCATTGCCGCGCCAGTATCCGCCATAATAGCCCGTGCCCGGATACCCGAATCCGTAGTTGATGCCGCCGTAGAATCCGACGACCGGACCCCAATAGCCCGGGTACCATGTGTAAACTCCGTCGTTATAGGCCCAGTAACCGGGCGTCCAGAGAAGACCAAGCTCAGGAGCAAGCACCCAAGTTCCCGGTACCCAGTAGTATCCGTCGGCACTCCACGCCCAGTAACCAGGCACCCACATGTATCCGGGAGCCGGACAGAAGGGCTGCTCGTAGACAGGCAGTACTGGAGGACCGATTCGCACCGAGACGACAACTTGGCTCCAGGAGCAGATTGTCATGATCGAAATCATCATGGCCAGCAGAAGAAGTAAGAAACGAGGTCGAGCCATTCGCGATCACTTCCTTTCTTTCCCCAGGCCCCGATCGATCTCCAGCGGTTTATGGAAACACCTCTGTCTGTTGGATGGCAGTTTTTCGGGTAAGGCCATTCGAAAAAAATTTTTTTGAGGCAACCTTGGAAAACAGTCGACGACTCATCTTGGATTATGAATTGGTCGGTCCACTGCCGGGAGTCCCCGGCTGCCGCGGAGAGGCTCGTGTGTGCATTTTACGGATAGGATTTGGCAGGTGAGGATTCAGCTTCCGAGCAACATCTGTTTCAATTCTGAATCGCCTATGTCACTCTGTGAGCGCGTGAAGATCCATTTGGAGGGTAAGTTAGTGAACCTATAGCTTTCTACAGGCGACCGACAATTAAGGCCCAGCTTCGACCTTCTTTGTTGTCAGGCGAGTTCCCCAAACGGGATCGGTGCGCTGATTAGATCAGGAACGGAGTCTGCGTCGCTTCTGCAGGTCTTGAGTGCTGGCTGCTGGCGATGGATGACGTGCTGGACTGCTTGTGAGCCCGGCCAACAAGACTCATCCCAAAACCACCTGCAATACAGCGAAATTGTTCACCTCATTATTCCCATGCGCCAACTTGGTTCTCCTTTTCCTGGCGAGAATTGATATCGACCTTGAAGTACTCCCCGGTGTCAAGACATTATTCTTGGTGTTCTAAGATAGAGTCTTCCTTGCGGTTGACGTTCCGTCCCGCAATTTTTTCTTTCCGACAAACTGACTGCAGTCTCTGTAAAGCCACCTGCCCGGATCTCAATCTCGCTCCAGGCGAATGTCGACCTCTCGGTCGACAAAGCGCCATTCCTCAGTGTTGCGAAGTGTCCGAACCAGCTCCTCAAATGCTTCCGAATGTTGCGGAGCATATTCAAACCATGTCAGAAAATCAAAAGGCTCGCCAATATCGCGACTATGATAGAGCTGGCGTGCGACCGACGGCAAATACCGTATTCCTTCGGCGATGTGATGCGATTTGTTCTCGAAAACGTTCCGGCGCTCCTCTTGTGTCAAATTCCACCAAGCCGCCGTTTTCCGAATTGGGATAAGGGCCGCCCTCGTTGCCTCTAATCGGCCTAACGGAGCCTGCTTCAGCGTAAGTTCTTCTTGTTCAGGCCGTTCCACATAGCGCGTGTTGCTGATTACACCCGACAATGTCCATCTGGATTCGAACGGCAATGGTTCCTTCCCTCGATAGATGGCAACTCTCTCGACGTGAGGCAAAGCCTCTCCTCGAACCGAACGAAGAGCCAGAACTCGCCATACCCCAGACGATCCTCCGGCAAACCGAATCAGTCGATCGCCCAATTGTTCTAGGTCCATATACTTGTTTGTGTGGAAGAAGCCCCATCCATTACCCTGACCCGCCCGCAGAAGACAACCGTTCCAATCGATAACATTGCTTCGGCAATCCCGCCGGACCGCTTCTCCGTTCTTTCGCGCATTCTCTTGACGCACGCATTTGCGTTCTGACGAACGATCATGCCGCACATAGGGTTCTGATACCTCCGGCTTTCTGATCTTCGTAAACTTCCTGGGGCATCCAATAATCTAGCGATTGGTGTTGCCGTTCGGTGTTGTAGAACAAGAAATATTTCCTTAAACCAAGGACCGCCTCCGGGACCGTCGTGTAGTCGTGCAAATACACGTCCCCGTATTAGACGCTGCGCCAAAGCCGCTCGATGAAAATGTTGTCCAGCGCCCGACCACGGCCGTCCATACTGATCTTAACGCCCTCTGCCTTCAGGCGGTTTGTAGCTCGATGCTCGTGAATTGGCAGCTCTGGTCCGAATTGAAAATCTCCGGACTGCCGTAGAGCCGGATCGCTTCGTCCAATGCTTCCAGACAGAACGCGTTGTCCAGTGTCACCGACACGTTCCAGGCCAGCACGTAGCGGCTGTACCAGTCGATGATCGCCACCTTATGCATTCGGAACGACGAGCAGCGTAATAGGCAGCCGCCCACCCTTGAACTGCCCGTTACGGGTGGAAGTTCTGCAGGCTGTTGAAATCCTCGCTTGCCCTCAGCGCATCCTTTCATCCCTTCGAAACGCAGAACGTCAATTGGCTGCAGGAGGGTTAATACAACCAGTGATTTTACGGCAGCAAGTGATGGCCATTTCTTCGTCCAGCTCTCTCTTATGCCGCCTTCTGCCAATCAAGTCGTCACTCAGCGTCGTCGCATGATTGGGCTGGGCTGGTCCATTGACGATGGAGCATTGTGGCAGGCTGCGACGCGATCCTACTGCTCACACTCACCCATGAGTGATCTGGCTTTGCGATGTGACTGACAACTGTAATCGCTCCAATGACGCCCGAGCGTCTCGGCTTGTGCCGGGGTTAATGCTCAGTTCAAGAACCGTCGCCGCGACGAGTTCGACCCTGTACTCTTCGTCTTCGTACATCGTAGTCGGCGGACTGAAGTTCCACTGTTGACGAACAACATCTTTCCAGTCTCCCCCATAAGGCAGCCATCGCAGCACGAACTCCTGAGTCCGTGGCACTTCCTCTTCTTTGAAGAGCAGTCGAATCACCCGAATCGTCTGGGGGGAATCGAACAACAACCGGATGGTTTGGGGGCCCGGCATATTAGCCCTCCAACCGCGTTCCCCTTGGTGGAGCAACGCTCCCTCAACTGGATATCCTTGAGCCTCAGAAGTGACTTCGACTTGAGCCGCGTGCTCCAGATCCAGCCAGTCTTTGTCCATGCCGTGCTCGGTCTTCCTGATTGTAGATGTTAGCCTTTTTCGCATGTTAGGTTAGATGCTCCGTTCTTACGATCTCTCTGGCTAGGGATCGCTTAAAGATCCTCGATCGCGACGGGCTACCCAGCTTTTCCTGGTCGTCTTCATGAGGCTGAGCAGTTCTGCGAGCGCAAGGTTGACCATGTGAGTGGCATAAATTTTCGGGCTGGCACAATTCGCAAGCAAGCATCGAGAGCTGTTGCCACTGTTCAACTTCAGCGTGACATTATTCAGCATCGTGGCGGCGTCGGGCATCAAAATGCGCCCGCAGCTGTGGTCGGGAGCGAACCGAGCAATAGAGTTACCTGTTTTATTTCCCAAACCGAAATCCAGCAAATGTCATTGCCTCGTTTTGATCTCAGGGGTCTTCATAAATGTACGCCAAACGAATTCGGTACGGTAATTCTCCAACGTCAATGGTACCAAGCCCGCGAAAGCACCATGGAGGCAAGGACCACTCGAT
>Ga0306920_100009176_pt1 | contig 13185 bp, 8 predicted proteins | sample flu12Cox44000170_FD_204666 | JGI IMG/M metagenome (GOLD analysis project Ga0306920, IMG submission 204666) | Lab enrichment of tropical soil microbial communities from Luquillo Experimental Forest, Puerto Rico - flux4day.12C.oxic.44.000.170 (v2)... | ecosystem: Environmental > Terrestrial >... | reverse complement strand
TTCCTGGCAACCCGTCGTATCAAGCCGGGGCTCGCGGTCGCGTACATCATCTCGCAGCTCCTCGGCGCGACGACTGCTGCCGGTCTCTGCCGCGTCATCTTCCCGGCGGAAGCGGTCGCGCAGGCAAACCTTGGTATTCCGCTGCCGGCCGCGTGGGCGACAACCGGCATGGTGCTGACCGCTGAGTTCATCATGACCTTCCTGTTGATGACGTCGATTTACGGCACTGCCGTCGACGAGCGCGGGAAGGCGGTGAAGATCGGTGGCTTCGGCATCGGGTTGACGGTTGCGTTCGACATCCTTGCCGGCGGCGCCATCACCGGTGCGTCGATGAACCCAGCGCGCTCGTTCGGTCCGGCGCTCGAGATGAACTACTGGACGTGGCACTGGGCGTATTGGGTTGCTCCAGTGCTCGGTGCGGTGGTAGCGGCGCTCGTCTATGACGGCGTGCTCATGGAGAAAGCCAGAGTTTAGAAGTGAGAAGTTAGAAGTTAGAAGTTGGGGATCACGGACGCTTCGATCGAGTCACGCTGGTCGAATCGAGATACCGAGAACCCCCGACGGTGGTGATGCGCGCCGACAGCACGTAGCTGCCGTCCGGCGTCCTCACCGTTTCCGTCGAGCGCGTGACGGCCGGAGCCGGCCGGCCGTTGCGCAATCCTTCCTCTATCACCCGTCCGGTCATGCTCGGAGCCGTCGGAAGACCAAGCAGCCGCAGCAGCGTCGGCGCAATGTCGACGTTGGACGTCGGCGCGTCGCTTGTCGCGCGCTCACGGAAATCGGGTCCTGCCGCGATCAGCGTGTTGTGGATGTCGAACGGACTGGATGTGCCATGGCCCGCGACGCCCGTCTGCGTCGTCGTGCCGGCGAAGCCGGCAGCGTTCGTCTTGTCGGTCCAGTTCGCCGACACGAGGATGTCGCCCGAGCGCGGATGGTTCCACCGCGCGACGTCGAATGAGAGTGTGCCCGGAACCAAGCCCTCGCGGCTGCCGTTTGCCGCCGGGCGCGTGAAAATCGCGCCGACCTCTGGGCGCTTCTGCAGCGCCGCCACGATCGCGTTGACGCGCGCCGGGTCGGGGCCGCCTCTCAGATAGACGGCGCCCTCGGCGACCACGACGTCCTTTGTGCCGTCCGCCATCGACTTTGCAAACGGCTCGACGAACGATTCGAGCGTGAACCCGCCGGTGTGCGTCGAGAATCCGTGATCGGATGTGACGATGATGTTGGTCCGGTCGAGGAGCCCCTTCGTACGGAGCGTGTCCTCGATGCGGCCGATCCCGCCATCGACCAGCGATAACGACGTCCTGGTGAGCGCCGCGCCGATGCCGTATTCGTGCGCGGTGCCGTCGGGATCGTTCAGCCACATCAGCGTGACGTCGGGGTGAATGGTGTCGAGTCCGACTTTCAGGTACGCGTCCACCGCCCGCTGATTCTGCGCGTCGTTCGGTGTCGCATGTGCGGGCGGCGGTCCGAGCGCCGACGCCACGTCAGCGCCCATCGATTGAGGCAGTGTGTAGTCGGTGTGGATGAGCGCGCCGCCGCTGACGGTGTGGTTGAGAAGAAACGCCGACCCGGTCGATCCTGAACTGACACCCAGGAGCTTCATGCCACCGCGCTGCAGCAGTTCGCCGAGCGTCGGCGCCGTGAGCAGGCGTCCTTCTGCGCGCGCGACGCGCTCCAGGTTCCCACGCTCGCCGGTATCGAGGCCACGCACGGGTTCAACCGACGGGATGTAGATCGTGTTGCCCAGCAGGCCGTGCGTCTCCGGATATGTTCCCGTCACGAACGACGAGGCATTCACACGCGTGACGGTGGGAAAGACGGAGTGATGGGCCCTGAACACGATGCCCCGCTGGCCGAGACGATAGAGCCGCGGCATGACCTCTGGCGTCACGTAGTCGGGACGGAGCCCGTCGACGACGATGACGAGCTGGGTATGTTTCTCGGGGGACTGCGCAAGCGGCGAGGCAAGCGCGAGAATGACCGACGCAAGGACCGGAAATCGCATGTCTGATGTAGTGCGGAGCCTGAGTTCAAGGCGGCAGGCCTAAAGGCCTGCATTACGTACGAACGACCCGAACAGCATCGACGAAGAGTGTAACGCCGGCGCGACGGTGAAGGTGAGAAAGAGCTTACGGGTTTGGCGTCTGCTCGGGCACGTATGTTCGGCCGAGTGCGTAGCGTTCGAACCAGGACATTTCGGTGTTGGCCTTGAAAATCTGGTGGCGGAGCTCAGCCCACTGATGCGCTTCGCGCGGCGCAATGTAGAGGTGCGTCGGCACGCCGTTGGCCCGGAGCGCGCGCACCATCTCGATCGACTGCTCCTTCGGCACCCGCGGGTCGTTCTCGCCGACGAACAGCAGGGTCGGCGTCTTCACGTTCGCCGCGTCCTTCATCGGCGAGTCGTTCCAGTACGCGATGATCGGCGCGTTTCTCTGATAGGGCGTGCCGCCAAACCACAGCGTCCGGTTGTCGCGCGAGTCGCTCTGCGAGTACATCGACATCCAGTTCGCCGCGCTCGCCCCGGCCGATGCAGCCTTGAACCGCGTTGTCATCGTCACCAGCTTGTTCGTCAGATGACCGCCGGCACTCCAGCCCATGAGCACCATGCGGTCAGGATCGACCAGGCCCTGCCTGATCAGCGTGTCAACGCCGCTGATGACGTCCCACGGCATCTGCCGGAAGTACCCGTTGAGAATGCCGCGCAGAAACGCGTTGCCGTAACCAGTGCTGCCCCGGTAATTCGGACGGAACACGAACCAGCCCCTGCCGGTGAGGACGGGGAAGTAGCTGAGGAGCAACCCAGGCCCTGCCCCGAACTTGTCGGATTCGGCGGGTCCGCCGTGCATCTGGACGGCCAGCGGATAGCGTCGGCCCTCGATGTAGCCGGAGGGATAGAAAAGCAGGCCTTCGATCGGCGTGCCATCCGCGCCTCTCCACGTCACCTTCTCCTGACGCGGCATCGCGTATTTCGTCGCGAGCGTGTCGTACACGCCAGTCACCCGTACGGGCGTTGCAGGGGTCGACGGCGTGTGGCCGGGGATCGGCAGCGTCCAGGCGTCGCCGAAGCGTGTTGGCTCGTCGAACTGAAGGATCATCTTGCCGGCACTCGCCACAACATTCCACGATGGCGGAATAAAGTGCCGACCGTCGGTCAGCGGCCTCGCCCGTCTCGATGCGAGATCGAACTGAAACACCTCGCTGTGGACGCCCATGTTGACGACGGCGAGGATGGATGCGCCATCGGGGGCCCACGCCGCCTGATCGACAGCGTACTGAAAGTCGGGAATCAGCGGTTTCGGCGTACCGCCTGACGCAGGCATCACGAAAAGGTTCAGGTTGTAGTGCGGCTCGAATTTCTCGTTCGTGTCCGACAGAAACAGGATCTGCGAACCGTCCGGCGACAGCTCGGGCTGCTCCTCTTCGACGCCGTTGTGCGTGAGCTGCCGCGCGTGGCCGCCGTCGGCGTCGATCAACCAGATCTCGCCTTTGTGCGCGTCGTCGGCGAGGGGCGAGGGCGCACGCTCGAGGACGATCGTCCGGCCATCGCGAGAGAGCCGGTACGAGGCCACCGACAGATCGCCGGAGGTCAGCTGCCGCTCGGTGCCGGTCGAGACGGAGACGCTCCAGAGCTGGCGCAGCTTGGCGTTTTCCTCGAAGGCGTAAATATCGTCTTTTCGCCGATCACGATCGCGCTCGATGGCGGACACGGCGTCGGCGGCGAGGAAATAGATCGTGGCGCCGTCGGGAGACCAGGAAGGCGACGAGACGGCGGTCGCGTGCTTGGTCACGGCGCGCGGCTCGTTGCTGGCGGCGCCGTTGACGGACAGCAGCATGAGCTGACCGGCCCGGGCGAACAGAATCGAGGAACTGTCAGGAGACCAGCGCGTGGATCCCGGTGCGTCGCCAGTCGTGCCGGGTGTCAGCGGGACCGGCGCGCCGCCCGCGACACTCTGCCGCCACAGGTGAAATACTTGCCGGCCGGCGGCCCAGTCGGCGGTGGCGAGCATGTACGCCACGGATTTTCCGTTGGGGGACAATTGCGGGTCGATGAGGCGCGGCAGCTCGGCAAGCTGAACCAGCGTGATCGGCTGCGGTGCCTGCGGCTGCTGTGCCGACAGCGCGGCCACACCGCAGGCAAGGGCCAGCACGCTGGTGGCAAGGCGACACGCTGTTCGAAATGAAGCGATGTGACAGAATAGCATCACATGAGCGACCGGAAGTACCGGCAGCGCGGCTATCAGGATGATCCACGAGATCGTGAGCAGTCTCGCGAAAGAACTGCGCCGAAACCAGCCGAGCCTCGTGCGCCGGGACGGCAACTGCAGAGCGCGTCGGGTCCCAAAACCCCCAATTTGATGGCCTCGCACGAAGTGTTCCGCTGCGCGCGATGCGGCAACCGTCTCGCGCTTCCAGTTGAGGCTGACGGCCGCTGCGGGAAGTGCGGCGTGGCACTGCACAGCTGTATCCAGTGCGTATCGTTCGACACCAGCGCGCGCTTCGAGTGCACGCAGCCACTGACGGAGAGGGTGTCGCCAAAGGACGAACGGAACATGTGCGCGCTCTTTGCGCCGCGCACCACGATCGAACGCCAGACGAGCACGCCGGCCCCGCAAAGCCCGGAGACGAACAGCGCCCGTCGCGCATTCGACGATCTGTTCAAGATATAGAGGCGAGAAGCCAGAAGCCAGAAGCGAGAAGCAAGGATGGGACTGATTTCCACGACGGATCAAGAACGGCTGCGCGAGGCGTTTGGCGAGATGTCGCGACCGGTGCGCCTCCTGTTCTTCACACAGGCGCTCGGATGCGAGACCTGCCTGCAGACACGCCAGATTCTCGATGAACTGCCGGCGCTCTCCGACAAGATCACGCTCGAGGAAGTGGCCTTCATCCTCGAGCCGGACAGGGCGAAGCAGTACGAGATCGATCGAGTGCCGGCTGTCGCGCTGGTGGGACAGAACGAAACCGGCGGTGAGCGCGATTCCAAAATCCGGTTTCTCGGTGCGCCGTCGGGCTACGAATTCATGTCGCTCATCCAGGCCGTGCTGCTCGTCGGCGGCCGTCCCTCGATGCTATCGGACGAGAGCCTCAAGCGCGTCGCCGCCGTCACGACGCCGACGAAGGTGCAGGTGTTCACGACGCCAACCTGTCCGCATTGTCCGCGAGCGGTGAGCGTTGCGCACGAGATGGCGTTTGCGAACCCGAACATCACGGCGTTCGCCGTCGAAGCCACCGAGTTTCCCGATCTCGCGCGCCGCTACCAGGTGACGGGCGTTCCCAAAACCGTCGTCAACGACACGGTGGAGATTCTCGGCGCGCTGCCGCCGGACGAGTTCGTATCGCAGGCGCTCGCCCTGCCGCCGACGGTGTAGCGTCCACGTAGGTAGCGTCCGGCTCCAGGCGGACGGCTCTTCTCGATGAAGCGACCACTCCTCATCGCGCTCGCGCTCGTCGCGTTCGCCCCGTCCCGATTCCACGCAGCGGGTCCCGTCACGTATCGCGTCAGCATCCCCGAACCCCAGCATCACTGGATGCAGGTCGAGGCGGTGTTTTCCGATCTGGGGTCAGCACCACTCGAGCTTCGAATGAGCCGATCGTCGCCCGGCCGGTACTCGATCCACGATTTCGCGAAGAACGTGTACGACGTACACGCTGCCGGTCCGGACGGCCGGGAGCTCCCTGTCAGCCGGCCGGATCCGTCGGGTTGGACCGTGGGCGCCCACGGCGGCAGCGTGACCGTCCGTTACAAGGTGTTCGGGGATCGCGTGGACGGCACGTACCTCGCCGTCGACACCACGCACGTGCATCTGAACATGCCGGCGGCGATCATGTGGGCCCGCGGCCTCGACGATCGCCCGGTGACGCTGACGCTTCTGCCTCCGGATCCGGCGGTCACCAGACGCGGATGGACCGTTGCCACGCAGCTTCATCCCGGATCGGCGCCCCTCGAGTTCACCGCGCCGAACCTCCAGTACCTCATCGACAGCCCACTGGAATTCGGACCGGTCGCGATGCGCCAGTTCTCCCTCGACCGTCACACGTTCCGGTTTGCCGCCCATCACACGGGGACGGACGACGAGCTCAATCGCTTCATGAAGGACGTCGAGCGCGTCGTGCGGGAAGAGGGCGCCGTCTACGGAGAGTTTCCTGAATACGAGCCGGGCTACTACACGTTTCTTGCCGACTACCTGCCGTACTCAGAGGAAGACGGCATGGAACACCGCAACAGCACGGTCATGACGTCGTCGTCCACGATCCGCGGCGACCGGACCATGCTGCTCGATACGGTGGCGCACGAGTTCTTCCACTGCTGGAACGTGGAGCGTATCCGGCCGCGGGACATCGAGCCATTCGATCTCGACCGCGAAAACATGTCCGGGCAGTTGTGGCTCGCGGAAGGCTTCACGCAGTATTACGGCCCGCTCGTGCTGCAGCGCGCGGGCCTCGTCGACCTCGATTACACGCGGCAGATACTGACGTCGCTTGTCGACACCGTCGTCAACTCGCCGGGACGCGCCGTGCGATCCGCCGAGGAGATGAGCCGGATGGCGCCGTTCATCGATGCGGGACGCCCTATCGATCGGACGAACTGGCCGAACACCGTCATCTCGTACTATCCGTTCGGCGCCGCGATTGCCGTCGCGCTCGATCTATCGCTTCGAGAACGATCGGACGGACGGACGACGCTCGACGATTTCATGCGCGCCATGTGGCGGGCGCACGGCAAGCCGGGCGGTTCGCGTGAAGGCTATGTGGATCGACCGTATACGGCCGCCGATGCCGAAGCGCGGCTGGCCGAGGTCAGTGGGGATCGAGCGTTCGCGAAGGATTTCTTCAGCCGCTACATCGAGGGCCACGACGTGGCCGACTACGCGCGCCTCCTGCGTAATGCCGGGTTCATCCTGCGCAAGCGGGACCCGGGCCGCGCGTGGCTCGGTGATCTGCGGATAGACCCCCGTACCGAGGGAGCGCGCATCACCGGGGATGTAGCGTCGAATTCGCCTGCCTACGCTGCCGGGATCGACGAGGGCGACGCGATCACGCAGGTCGCAGGCGATCGCACGGGCTCGGCGGAAGAAATCAGCAGCGCGATCAGCCGGCGGCGTCCCGGCGATCGCATCTCGATCACGTTCGTGGATCGCGCCGGTGTGTCGCGAACGGCGACTGTCACACTCGCCGAGAATCCTCATCTGGAAATCGTCGGCGTCGAGACGGCAGGCGGATCGCTGATGCCCGCGCAGCGCGCGTTCCGGGATCGCTGGCTCAGTTCGCAGGTGCGATAGCGATGGTACTCGGGGCTCGGGACTCGGTATTCGGAGAGTGCAGGTTCAGAAGTTTCCAAGTGTCCGAGCGTATCAGGTACCGAGCAGCGAGTACCGAGGACCGACTGAATCGCACCACGAGCTACCCCCGTGAAAACAGCACGCCCGGCGCCAGCTTCCACTCGGGATCGATCGCGCGCTTCACGGCGCGCATGTCGTTGATGCCGCTCTTGCCGTACAGCTGTTCGAGCAGCAGCTGCTTGACCGGGTTCCGTCCGACGCCGTGCTCGGCGAGCGGCGCGCCGCCCATCCGGATCGCCTCGCGCCCGAACTCGAGAATCGCCGTCTTGCCGGCTTCGACATCGCCTCTCGCCCGTGGAATGACGTTCGGATGCAGGTTGCCGTCCGAGATGTGGCCCCAGATCGCGGCGTCGAGACCGCGGGTGCCGAAGCCGGTCTCGTAGACGGTCATCAGCTCTTCGAGGCGATCGAAGGGCACGATCATGTCCGCTGCCGTTTTCTCGACGCGCTCGTCGATCATCCGCTTCGCGAGGCCGACGCGCTTGTTGACCGCCGCCGGCACCGCCTCGCGCACGGCCAGCAGCTGATTCGCCCGCGCGAGATCTCCCGGAACCGCGACTTCCACATCGTCGAGCACGCCGGCGGCGTCCAGCAGGCGGCAGAACCGGCGGAGCGGACCGTCGTGGCCGGTGGCGTCGCGTGCCCCGCCAATCTCCTCGTACGCCTGTTCACCGGTCGTGCGCGGCGGCAACTCGAGCGTGACGAGAAGCGCCATCTCGACAGCCGCCGGAATGTGGACGCCCTCCGCGCGATCGATGCCGTCTTCGCGCAGCAGCTCCAGGCATCGCGCGTCCATGTGCTCGATGGCCGACACATCGATGCCCATCGGATCCTTCGTGCGCCAGGTGTCGCGTGCGAGACCGCGCAGCTGGCGGACGAAAGCCAGCGCGCCGATCCGGGCCGAAAACGGCACGAACACCAAACACATGGCGGGCCGCGCCGGGAGCACGCGCAGTGTCGCTTCCGTGACGATGCCGAGCGTGCCTTCGGAGCCGATGAAGAGATCGATCAGATCCATGTTCGTCGCGGCGAAGTACCCCGCCGCGAGCTTGGCGACCTTCGGTGGGCGATACCGTGGCACCGGCACGCGCGCGACGCGATCGGTCATCGCGATCTCGAAGTAGCCATCCGCGTGCGCGACGACCGCACCACGTTCGATGTCCAGGACGCCGCCGTCCGGCAGCACGACGGTGAGGGCGCGCACCCAGTCGCGTGTGGTGCCGTACTTGAAGGTCGCCGCGCCGGCCGCGTTAGTGGCGATGGTGCCGCCGACGAATGCGCCCATGAACGTCGGAGTCGGCGGGTAATAGCGGCCGACATTCCGCAGCGCCGCATCGAGGTCGGCGAGCGTGACCCCGGCTTCGACCCGCACGGTGTCGACGCCGATCTCGAGGATGTGGTTCAAGCGGCTCGTGGTGATGAGCGTTTCGCCCATGGGCGTGGCGCCGCCGGTGAGCGAAGATTGCGCGCCGATAGGCAGCACGGGCGTCGATCCGGTGACCGCCTGTGCGATGTCCGCTTCACTGGTGGCGACGATCAGGCTCTCGGCGTGTCCGCCGGGAAAATGGGCGGCGTCTTCGAGGAACGCCGCAAGCACGTCCGGATCGCGCTGGAGGATGTCCTTTCGGGCCGTTCCTCTGGCGGCCCTCGCGTGGATCGACCATCCTGGCATGTCGCCTATCTTAGTTAAGGATAAGCGCTGCGAACTTCACTCGGCGGATGTCGGTCGCGTGAGGCCGGTGTTCCCGAAGACCCGGACGCTGCCTGATAATACTCAAAGCACGATGAAGACCATTGTGATTGCGGTGGCGCTGGGAACGCTCGTCTCGCTCTGCTCGGCGCAGTCGCTGCGGGCGCCGTGGTCAGGCAAGCACTGGGCGACAGGCGGAGTGATCCGCGTCTGGGTCGATCCGCAGCAGGCCCCGCCTGGCGGCGATGTGCTCGTCGAGAAAGCCATGAAGACCTGGACGACGGCAGCCGCCGGTCGCTTCACGCTGCAGAGGATCACGGAGGAGGGCGCGCCCGTCCGCGTCCACTTCATGTCGGCCGATTACCGGTACGGCGTGACGGCGCCGCGCGTGAACCCGCAAAGCGGGCGCATCGAGAGGGCGGAGGTTGCGGTCGCGGCCGACGCGGGCCGCGACAGCCTCGAGCGCCGCATCATCGTCTACTTGACTGCGCTCCACGAGCTCGGACACGCGCTCGGGCTGGAGCATACCGACGACATCACCTCGATCATGTATCTCTTCCGGCTGCCCGGCGACGGCGATCGTTTTTTTGGGGCTTACCGACAGCGGCTGAAATCCGCCGACGACATCGGGTCGCCGAACGCGACGGGCCTGTCGGTCGACGACGTGGTGACGTTGAGGAAGCTGTACGACTCGCCTTAGTCTGTAGCGTGCCTTCACCTCTCGACTTCCCTCGGGGTGCCCTGAGCTTGTCGAAGGGCAGGCGAACTTGCGCGTCCAGCTAAAGCTGGACGCTACACGCACCCACAGGTAGTCACGGAAGACCGAACGCGATGATGTTCGATCCCGCAGCGACGGCGATGTACTGCTTGTTGTCGAACATGTACGTCATCGGTGAGGCTTTCCAGAGTGTGTTCGTCTGAAAGCTCCACAGCGGCTTGCCCGTCGATGCATCCGCGGCCATTAGTGCACCACTGTCCTCGCCAAAGATCACGACGCCGCCTGCCGTGCTCAGCGCGCCGCCCCAGGAATTGACAGTGCCCGTCTGAGCGAGCTGCCACACGGTCTTACCGGTGCTGATGTTGATCGCGCGGAGGATGCGCTCTTGTGGCTCTGGCGCGGGCGCGAACGAGCCGCCCATGAACCCTTTGCCCGCCTCCCAATCGGCCGGCACTTTGGTGAAGATCCCGCACTTGTCGTTGGTCTGGACGTAATAGAGGTTGGTGGCCGGATTGAATGACGTTGAGTACCAGTTCGAGGCGCCGTCGAGCGACGGGCACACACGCTTGCCCTCGAGCGTCGGCTCCATGTTCGGCACCCGGATCGGCCGGCCGCTCGCGTCGAGACCGCTCGACCACGTGACGTTCTTCACGTACTGCCACCCGGAGAGGAATGTGCCGTTCGTCCGATCGAGCACGTAGAAGTAGCCGTTGCGATTGGCCTGCACGAGGAGCTTTCGAGGCTGGCCCTGCCACGTCGTGTCTACGAGCGCCGGCGTTTCTTCCGCGTCGTAGTCCCACACGTCGTGCGGCGTGAACTGGAAGTGCCACTTCATCGCCCCCGTTTTCGCGTCGAGCGCAACTACTGAATCCGTGTAGAGGTTGTCGCCCAAGCGATCGTCGCCGATGAGATCGGGACCCGGGTTGCCAACGGTCCAGTAAATCGTGTCGAGCGACGGATCGTACGTCCCGGTCATCCACGTCGAGCCGGCTGGATGCTCGAGGCCTTTGCCCTGCCAGGTCTCCGAGCCCGGTTCGCCCCGTTTCGGCGTGGTCCACCAGCGCCACACTTCCTTGCCGGTCGTCTGATCGGACGCGGCCACGAACCCGCGGACGCCTTCGTCGCCGCCCGATGTGCCAGTGACGACGAGGTTGCCGATCGGCAGTGGAGAACCGGTGGCGTTGTAGTTCTGATGCCAGTCGGCCATCTCCGTTTCCCACAGGAGCGCGCCGGTGAACTTGTTGAGCGCGATGAGGTGCGCGTGGTCAGTCACCATGAACAGCCGATCGCCCGCAACCGACGCGCCGCGGTTGACGCCGCCGGCGGCGTTGCCGACGAGTCCCTTGGTCCGCGGACGCTGGTAGTGCCAGATCTCGCGCCCCGATCCCGCATCGAGCGCATAACACTCGTTGGCGCTGGTTACGTACATCACGCCTTCCGAGACGATCGGCGTCACCTGCAGGTTGTTCGTGTTGCGCAGGCTGAACATCCATTTGGGGGCGAGCGACGAGACGTTGCCCTTCGTAATCTGGGCGAGAGCGCTGTAGCGGCTGCCGCTCATGCCGCCGTTGTAGCTGGTCCAGTCTGTCTGTGAGGTGACCGGCTTGTACGCGTCGCCCGCGGATTTTCGCAGCAGATGCAGCCGGCGATCGTCGCCGAGCAGCTGCATGTCGAACTGACTCTTGTTGAGGACCAGGCCTTCGACGGTGCCACCGGCGCCGAGCGCGACCTTCGCGCGTTCGGGCGCCGAACCCGCGCGCGGCTTGAGTGTCCGCAGGAACTGGACGAGCGCGCCAGCGTCGCTGTCGCTCAGGTTGGCGAACGCGGGCATGCCCGACGCGACCAGACCCTGCCGCACAACCGTTGTCAGTTCCTGATCGGTTCGCGTCGGCACCCGAGTCGTGATGTTCGGACCGAGCTCGCCGCCGTTGCCGTCGGTGCCGTGGCAGCCGGCGCACCGCGCGACGAACACCGGCCGGCCCGCCTCCTGCGCGGAAACGGTGGCGGCAACGAACAGTGCGCTGAAAGCAAGGACAGGCGTTTTCATGGCGCCCATAGTATCCCGAGCGAGCTACAATCCCGGCCGATGAACGGCCTGATGATGGATTTTCCGCTGACCCTGTCGGCGATCTTCCGGCACGCCGAGCAAGTGCATCCCCGACGCGAAATCGTCACGCGTCGGGCAGACAAATCATTGCACCGCTACACGTACCGTGACTTCGCCGCCCGGGCGCGGCGGCTGGCCAGTGCGCTCCGCGGACTGGGCGTGCGACCCGGCGATCGCGTGGCGACCCTGGCCTGGAACCATCATCAGCACCTCGAGGCCTATTTCGGCGTGTCGATGTCCGGCGCGGTGCTCCACACACTGAACCTGCGGCTGCATCCGGACGAGCTCGCGTTCATCATGAACGACGCTGACGATCGCGCCGTTCTGGTGGATGAGGCGCTCTTCTCGCTCTGGGAAAAGGTCGCGCCGAAAACGAAAGTGGCTCGCGTGGTCGTCGTCGGCGCCGGCGGAGGAATGCCGGGTGATTGTTTCGACTACGAAGCGATCCTGGCGAGCGCCGATCCGTGCTTGGACACGGCCGATCCCGACGAGCGCTCGGCGGCGGCCATGTGCTACACGACGGGCACGACCGGCAGGCCGAAAGGCGTCGTGTATTCACACCGTGCGCTCGTGCTTCACTCGCTCGCGATCCTGACGCCGTCCGGCATGGGCCTCTGCGAGTCGGACACCATGTTGCCCGTGGTGCCGATGTTCCACGCCAACGCCTGGGGCCTGCCGTACGCCGCCGTGATGACCGGCTCGCGGATCGTGATGCCAGGTCCGCACCTCGACGCGGCGAGCCTGGTGGATCTGTTTGCCCGCGAGCGGGTCACGCTCACCGCCGGCGTCCCGACGATCTGGATGGGCGTGCTGCAGCTGCTCGATTCCTGTCCGGGCGTCCACGATCTGTCGTCGCTGCGGGCGATGTTCATCGGCGGCGCAGCCGTGCCGCAGGCGATGATCGAGGCGTTTCACCAGCGCCACGGCCTGCACATCGTGCACGCGTGGGGCATGACCGAGATGGCACCGCTCGGCACCATCTGCCATCTGCCGCCCGAGCTGGCGAACGCGCCGGACGAAGCGAAGTTCGAAGCACGGGCGAAGCAGGGCCGTCCGGTGGCGTTCGTCGAAATCCGCGCCAGGAACGAGGACGGTCTCGTGCCGCACGACGGCCAGACCATGGGGGAGCTCGAGGTGCGCGGCCCGTGGGTCGCCGCGGCCTACCACAACCGCACGGATGCCGCCGACCGGTTCACCGACGACGGCTGGTTCAGGACCGGCGATATCGTGACCATCGACGATCGTTCGATGGTGACGATCCAGGATCGCGCGAAGGATCTGATCAAGTCCGGAGGCGAGTGGATCAGTTCCATTGCGCTGGAGTCGA
>Ga0306920_100009174_pt1 | contig 13186 bp, 10 predicted proteins | sample flu12Cox44000170_FD_204666 | JGI IMG/M metagenome (GOLD analysis project Ga0306920, IMG submission 204666) | Lab enrichment of tropical soil microbial communities from Luquillo Experimental Forest, Puerto Rico - flux4day.12C.oxic.44.000.170 (v2)... | ecosystem: Environmental > Terrestrial >... | reverse complement strand
TGGTTGTCAACGCGATGCAGGCGAGGGACCGGATCGGCCGCCTGCGGGCCGAGCACGATGCGGCAACCAGGCGCGCGCTGGCGCTGGAACGGGCGCGCATCGCGGCCGAGATGCACGACGTCGTGACGCACAACGTGAGCGTGATGGTGGTGCAGGCGGGCGCCGCCCGGCGGGTGCTGAGCAAAGATCCCGCCGAGGCCACCAAAGCGTTGCGCGCGGTGGAATCAAGCGGCCGGACGGCCATGGCCGAGCTTCGTCAGCTGCTCGGCCTGCTCAGCCCGCCACCCGGGACCGCTGATGCCGGTGAGCCGGCCGGGCCACCGGCCGCGCCGCTGGATGCCGGCAACGGCCCGGGCGGTGCCGCCGGCCTGGCGCCGCAACCCGGTCTCGACGAGCTGCGCGAGATGGTCGGCCATGTCGTCGCCGCCGGGCTGCCGGTAGAACTGCACATCACCGGCACAGCCCGGGACCTGCCGCCCGGCCTGGGACTGGCCGTGTTCCGGGTGGTGCAGGAGGCGCTCACCAATGTGATCAAGCACGCGGGAAAGCCGCCGACCGAGGTCCGGCTCAGCTATGAATCAGCGGCGGTGGTGGTGGCGGTCGCCGATAGCGGGCGGCCGATCCCCTCCGCTCCACCGGCACCGGACGCCAGCGTTCCCCGCAGTACTGGGATGGGCCTGCTTGGCCTGCGGGAACGGGTGGCGCTCTACGGCGGCGAGCTCACCGCCGGGCCACGGCCCGGCGGGGGATGGCTGGTGCAGGCCACCATTCCGGTAACGGCAGCGCAGATACCAGCGGACGTTACCCCGCCATGAGCGATGCGGCCGCGGTGAGCGCTCCGATCAGCGTGGTCATCGCCGACGACCAGACACTGGTCCGCAGTGGCTTCCGGCTCATCCTGAACGAGGCTGGGATCACCGTCGCGGCCGAAGCGGCCAATGGCAAGGAAGCGGTTGACGCCGTGCTCCAGCACCGCCCGGACGTTGTCCTCATGGACATCCGGATGCCAGGGATGGACGGGCTCGAGGCGACCCGCCGCATCCTCGGGTCCAAGCCGGGGAGCGGGTGCCGGATCATCATCCTCACCACGTTCGACCTCGATCAGTATGTCTACGCCGCACTGACCGCCGGGGCGAGCGGGTTCCTGCTCAAGGACACGTCACCGGAGCAGCTCGTCGCCGCGGTACGCATGGTCCGCTCAGGCGACGCACTGCTCGCGCCCTCCATCACCCGCCGCCTGATCGAACGCTTCGCTCCCCATCAGCCCGGCCAGTTCATGCCCCACACCGGCCTGTCCGACCTGACAGCGCGCGAACTCCAGGTACTGCGGCTGATGGCCCGCGGGCTGAGCAACGCCGAACTGGCCGCAGAGCTGACGGTCAGCACGGCGACGGTCAAGACCCATGTCGCCAGCATCCTCGCCAAGCTCCAGCTCCGGGACCGGGTCCAGGCCATCGTCCTCGCCTACCAGACCGGGCTGGCAGGCCCGCCACCCAGCAGTCCTGCCCCGGGCGGGCCATGAGTCCCGGGACGACACCGGTTACCCCCGGCGGGCCGTGTCCGAACGCGACCGCGGTCTTACCCCCGGTGGCGCTTGAGCCAGGCCGCCGCTTGCTGGCTTCACCCCATCCAGGGTGATGCTCTCGCCGTGGTACTGCGATGAAGCTGGTGTAACCTGCGGGTCTCTGTGCCATCAGATTCCGCCTGTGGCCGGGGAGGCAGCGCGACTGCGCCGGCCGGGTCATCCGGACCGCATAGACAGAGGTGATCGCCGTGGAGTTCAGAGCCAGGCAGACGTTCCTGCTGATGATGCAGGTGAGGCAGGCAAGCCTTGCCGAGCGGGGTGATCGCGATGACTGAGGACCTGCCCCGGCGTGCCGCTTCCGCCGCGCCTGGCGGCCCGGACGGCGGTACCAGCGGTGACGCCGGGCTTGACGGGGCGCGCCTGGCCGGCACCGTCGTCGGCCACCTTGCTGATCAGGCGCGCCTGACGGCCAGTGCCGCGAAGGCGCGGCGGGTGGTGAACAGCGATGGCGAGCCGGGAGTGCTTGACCTGACGCCATTGCGCGAGTTGCTCGCGGAGGTAGCGGCGGAACTCGGGAAGGTAGGGCTTCGGGAACAGATAGCCCGCGCGCTGAGGCAGGCAGCGGACATCATCGACCCGCCGGCCGGGCAGCACTGAACCGCCCGCAGTGACAGCGGCCAAGGTGGTCCGATCCTTATACCGAACGTAGCCAGCTTGGCGGTGTGTCCCCGCCAGAAGATGACTGCGGACGCCTGGCGCGTGAGGCTGGTGGAATGACCGAGTTCGAGCTGAGCGCGGCCGAGTTCCGGGACCTTTACCAGCGGGTGCAGCACACGTCCCGCTGGGGACCGGCGGACCGGCGGGGAGCGCTGAACTACATCTCGCCAGCGCAGGTGGTGGCGGCAGCCAGTGACGTCGCGCGCGGACGTACCGTGTCACTGGCGGCGCCGGTGGAGAGCCAGGCGTCGCCTGACAATCCGGATCCCGCCATCCACCAGATGACTCGCCGCGGAACCAGCCCGGTCCCCTGTCCGGGCTCCATTTCGCCATGGACCAGCTGGCCATGAACATCCACGGCAACGCCGACAGTCATATCGATGCTCTCTGTCACGTGATCTTCGACGGCACCCTCTTCAACGGCGTCAGCGCGGACTCGGTCACTGCCAGGGGGGCGGCTGAGCTCTCCATCGGGGTGGCCCGCGACGGGATTGTCGGCCGGGGGCTGCTGGTTGACATTCCGCGGGTGCGGCGGCTGCCGTGGCTGGAGCCGGGTGATCACGTGACCGCCGATGACCTGATCGCGGCGGAAGCATCGCAGGAGGTACGGATCCAGACGGGCGATCTGCTCTTCGTAAGGGTCGGCCACCGCAGCCGCCGCACCGCGCTCGGGCCGTGGGACTCCTCGAATGCACGCGCTGGCCTGCATCCGTTGGCTCTGGAACTGCTAGCGGAACGGCAGATCGCGGTGCTCGGCAGTGATGGCAACAACGATACGGCCCCGAGCGCGGCCGAGGGCGTCGACTTTCCTGTGCACGTGCTCGCAGTCCACGCGATGGGTGTGCATCTCCTGGACTGGCTGAGTTTCGCCGGCCTTGTCGCCGTGTGTGAGGAACTGAACCGCTGGTCATTCCTCTGCATCATCGCCCCTCTCCGGCTCGAAATGGGGACCGGATCACCGGTCAACCCGATCGCCATTTTCTGACGGGACGGCGGGGCCGTTCAGTCGTTGGATGGGCCGGCTTTGGCGCGTTTAGCTCAGGCCGTCGACCAAGAAGAGCACCCCGACGACCTCGGCGATGGCCCCGAGGGCACGGCGGATCACGGACTCGGGCAGCCGGGGCTGAATCCTCGCTCCTACGTAGCCGCCTGCCAGCCCGCCGACACCCAGGATGATCCCAGTCACCCAGTCCGGCGCCACGCCCTGATGACGCAACGCCAGCAGGGAGAACGTCACCACCCCGGCCACCGAGGTGACAAAGGTGGACGCCAGCGAGGCAGGTGCCACCTCCGCCGCCGGCCGCCCGTCCCCGATCAGGACCGGCGCCACGATCGACCCGCCCCCGACGCCGTAAATGCCGCCGACACACCCCGCGGCCGCCGCGATCAGCCCGACCGCCACCGGCGGCAGCCGTGGCCCGCGGCCGGGCCGGGCCGGGTTCACCCGGGTCAGCGCGAGCACGGCACCCTGCGGGATCAGCACCGCCGCGATCACCAGTTCGAAGACCTCAGGCCCGGGCAGCACGTAGACGCGGATAACCGAGCCAGCGATGACGCCCGGCACCGTCCCGGCCAGGAGCACCCGCGTCAGGGTGCCGCCGGTCTGCCCCTGGCGCCGGTAGCGCCACAGCGCCCCGGGGCAGGCAACCACGTTGTACAGCAGGTTCGTCGGCGTCACCGACGGGCCAGGCGTGCCCAGCACGCGGACCTGGTAGGGCAGCAGTAAGACCGCTCCGGACACCCCGGCCGGGGTGGTCACCACCGCGATGGCGAACGCCGCCACGAGCGCGACCACTTCAGTCCAGCCAGTCCCAACCACCCGTCAACGGTACCGGCGTTCGGGTGATCCCCCCGTGGGACTCCTGGCGAGGTGGGTGGCGGTCGCGGGCTGAATCAGGCCTGCTGCCAGCCCGAGCAGTCGCGGGCAGTTGCTGGCGGTGCGGTAAGCCGTCTGCCGCACCAGGCCCGGGAGTCCTGACGGACTGCTGCGTGGTGGCAAGCAGGCACGCAGCATCCGCGGACCTGTGGGCTCAGTCCGGAAGGGTTGCCGGGAGCCCGAATCGGGGCAGGATGCCAGGGTCAAAGCGGGTCATGGCGGAGATCTGGGAGCCGGAAAGGGTCATGACCATCAGCCCGACCGTGTAGAAGCTGCCGGTGTCCGGGTCGCGGGCGTAGAAGCCGAAGGCGGGCTGGCGGTTGGCCTGCGCCGGTATCAGCCGGGCGGTCCAGCCGGGCCGGAACGCCGTGGCTCTCAGAAACTGCGCGGCCAGGTCGCGTCCCTGGTATTCCAGTGGCAGTGGTGGCATGGTCAGCCAGGCGTCCTCGGTCAGCAGGGCGATGATGCCATCCACGTCGGCTGCCTCGAATGCCCTGGTCAGCTGGCTGACCAGAGTTTGTTCGGCGGCGGAGTGAGGTGGCGGGGGCGGCTCAGGCTGCGGCGATTTCTGGTGGCGTTCCAGCGTGGCGCGGGCACGTTTGAGCGCGCTGGTCACCGACTCCTCCGTGGTGTCCAGGATGCCGGCGGCTTCGCTGGCGTGGAATCCCAGCACATCCCGCAGGATGAGGGCGGCGCGCTGGCGGGGCGGCAGCAGCTGCAGGGCGGTGATGAAGGCGAGCGAGATGGACTCGGTGCTCTGGTAGCGGGCTTCCGGGCCTGGTGCGGTGTCGGCAATGCTGTCGAGCAGGGCGTCCGGGTAGGGCTCGAGCCACAGCAGCTCGCCGAGCCGGGTCGGCTGCGGCGGTTGCAGCGCTCCCGGCGGCGGGGTGCTGACCGGTGGCCGCCGCCGGGCCAACCGCAGGACGTCCAGGCACCGGCTGGTGGCGACCTTGTACAGCCAGGTCCGGACCGACGCGCGCCCCTCGAAGCCCGCCAGGCCCTGCCAGGCTGACAGCAAGGTGTCCTGCAGCGCGTCCTCGGCGTCCTGGACGGAGCCGAGAACCCGGTAGCAGTACACCTGCAGCTCGCGCCGGTACGGCTCCACCAGCCGGGCAAATGCCTCCCCGTCCCCGGCCTGCGCCCGGGTCAGCAACTCCGCCGTCACCGCGCAACCCTCCCTCGCCACCGCCTCATCCCGCGCGAGCGGGCTAGTACAGACGACCCCGTGCGCGGGAACTGGGCGCCCACCAGCCGCCCAGTTCCCTGCAGGCCGCCGTCTAAATCAGCAGTACCGGAGTTCCACCAGCCCGTAAAGGAGAATCGAGATGTCTGCCCAGAACGAATCACCGGCCGTCACCATCGCCCGCGCCCACGTGGAGGCATGGGGCCGCCACGACTTCGACACCGCGCGCAACATGCTCGCGCCCGACGTCCGGGTCCGGGTCACCACCACGGCCCCCTACCCGCCGGATACCGATCTCACCGGCCCCGAGGCGTACATGGAGGGCCTGCGCGCCTACGCCGAGCCGATCGTGCCCGGCAGCGTGCACGTGCTGGCCAGCACGGGGGATGACCGGAACGCGCTGCTGCTGCTCAGCCCGACGATGGCGGGCGGCCCATTCGGCGACGGGACAACCGCACCCTGCGCCCGGCTGTACCTGATCGACGACAACGGCAAGATCACCGCCGAGCAGGTCGTCTTCTACCTGGCCCGGGACTGACCGGGCGCGCGAGGGCCGGGGTTGGACTTGCCACCCCCGGCCCCCGCTCGTTCTCCGCCAGCGCCGGATCGCGGCTGATACCTGGCCGGCGGGATGCGACGGCTGGCCTGGCTGTGGTCAGTGGGCGGCGTGCTGATAGACGCCGAACACGTTGCCGGCTGGGTCGCGGAATGCCCCGGCCTGGGTGTGATCACCGGCGGGCAGCGGCCCGTACTCCCGGCTGCCACCCAGCTTTTCGGCCAGGGCCAGCGCTTCAGCCACGTCGGGGACACGGGCATAGACCGTCGCCCAGCTGGCGCCAGCTGCCGTGCCCAGCCCGCCCTGGATGCCGTGCCCCGCACCGGTGGCCACCCGCGCGTATCCTCCCGGCCCCGCGGCCGCGGTCCAGCCGAACAGGCTGGTGTAAAACCGGCGGGTTACCTCCGCTTCGGAGCCGAGCACCTCGAACCAGTCAACCGGCGCGCCCGGCCCGGCCAGCCGCCCCTGAGCCGGCGCGAGGCTGGCAACCCCGACCAGCAGCCCGTCCGGATCGGCGAGCATCGCATAGGCGAGCTGCCCGGGAATGACGGTGACCGGTACCACCGTCTTGCCCCCCAGCGCCGCGGCCCGGTCCAGCACGGCCTGCACGTCCGCGGTCTCGGCATAGAAGGTTGCCCACGGCTCGCCAGTGCGGCTGCGGCCCAGCCCGCCGCTGACCCCGCCGCCAGCAGCAGCGATCAACGTGTAGTTCGCGCCCGGGACCGGTGTCAGCTGCCAGCCGAACAACTCGCCGTAGAAGCCGGCCAGCAGCTGGTCATCGGCGCCGCCGATCTCAAACCGGACAACCGCGCTCCCCATCTTCCTGGCCTCCTGCCGCGATAACTGCCCCACTGCCACATTCTTCCCGACCCCCTGGCAGCCGGCACCCTAACCGATGCCGAGCCGCCCCAGGCGAGTCGGTTTGCAGGCGGTAGCCTGCCCCCCGGATGGTGGTGATGGTGGGCTCGCCGAGTTTGCGGCGCAGGTAGCCGACGTAGACGTCGACGAGGTTGGTGCCGGGGTCGAAGTTGATGCCCCAGGCCATGGACAGCAGTTCCTGCCGGGACAGGACCTGGCCGGGGTTGTCGGCGAAGGCTTTCAGCAGGGCAAACTCGCGGGCCGATAGGCTGACCGCCCGCCCGCCCAGGGTGGCCTGGCGCCGTAGCGGGTCGATGGTGATGGGGCCGGCCTGCAGCACGCCGGGCGGGCTGGTGGCGTGGGGCCGCAGATGGACCCGTACCCGGGCCAGCAGTTCCTCGAATGCGAAGGGCTTGCCGAGATAGTCATCGGCGCCGAGGTTCAGCCCCTTCACCCGGTCGTGCACGCGCCCGCGGGCGCTCAGGACCAGCACCGGGACCGCGGATCCGCGCCGGCGCAGGCTTTCGAGCACGTCCAGGCCGTCCAGGTCGGGCAGCCCGAGGTCCAAGATCACCAGCGAGATGCCAGGCTGCACGAGACGCCGGAGCGCGTCCTGGCCGGTCTGCACCCACTCGGTGGCGTAGCCGTGCGCGCGGAGCCCTTTGCCCAGGAACGACGCGACGCGCTGTTCGTCCTCGACTACGAGCAGGCTCATCGCGGGATCCTGACCCAGAACGTGACGCCGTGCCCGGGCCGGTTCACGGCACCGGCCTCGCCGCCGTGAGCCCGGGCGATAGCCCGGACGATGGCCAGTCCCAATCCCATCCCTCCTCGCGATGACCCGGTGCTGAATGGCTCGAAGATCACCTGTTCGTCCCCGGGTGGCAGCCCTCCTCCGTCGTCAGCCACCTCGAAACACCAGTTCGCTGGCCCGGCACTCAACCGAAGGCAGACCGGCCCGTCGCCTTTGCCGTGGTCGGCCGCGTTCTGCAGCAGATTCACCAGCGCCTGGGCCAGCCGCTGCGGGTCCGCGTGGAGCGTCGCGCCACCGATGCCAGACACCACCCGCGCCCGGTCGCCCAGGATGGCCTGTGCTTTCGCCGCCATGTCGCGCAGGAAGCGGTCCAGGGGCAGCGATTCCACCTTGAGCAGGGCCTGGTTGTCGGCCCAGGCGAGGGTGGCCAGGTCGTCCACCAGCCGGCCCATCAGAGCCAGTTCGCTGATGCACATGGTCTTGACCGTGCCCACCTCGCGCGCATCGGCCTCGTCCGCCAGCACCTCCAGATGGCCACGGCAAATGGTGATCGGGGTCCGCAGCTCATGCGAGGCTGCCGACAGGAACCGGTCCTTCATCTGATCGAGTTCGCGAAGCTGGGCGGCCCGCTCCTGTTCCCGCGCCAGCGCCCGCTCGATCCGCTCCAGCCTGCCTACCCCCCAGGCGATTCCCTCTCCGACCAGCACGCAGACCGGGATGGTGAGCGCCGCCGAGGCCAGCCCGGCGCCCACGCTGCCGGGCAAGACGAACAGCGGCAGGATGTAGGCGGCCGCCGCCAGCGGCGCCACTGCGGCCGAGGTGCCCGGCGGATGGGCCATGCCAATCCACACGAACGCGACCACAAAGAAGACGCTGTAGGTGTGCAGGTCCTGCCCTCCGAACGCGTTCCCCATCGCGATCAGCGCGAACGCGGGCGGGACGACCGAAAGACTGGCCCGGCGCGGCCACCTGTCCCACGGCACAAACCAGATGCCAGCCCCCAGCGCCAGTGCCACCGCACAGACCGCCGACATGGCCACCGCATCCGACCCCGGCGCCGGGAGTGGCAGCGTCACCAGCCCCATCACGCCCGCACCGGCAACAAACACTGCCGCCAACCGCCCAAACAGCCCGCGCCGATCCGGCAGCCCGTCAACCCGCGGCACGGCGCCGGCCTGGCCGGCCAGCACCGGCGGGATGTGGACCGTCCCCATCCCGCCGATACCCGGCAACAGCCGTACCCCGGTGCTCAGCGCCCGGTGCAGATGGCCCGGCCGCGCCGCCGCTGACTGCTGCCACCAGGTGCGCCCAACGGCTTGCTCACCCTCACCGCGTGATCCCACCGTCATAGGCATGAACAGCTACCCGTGCTCACGCTCATCAACCTTCTAGGAGGCAGTGAACACAGCCCACAAGGCCCGGCGGGTGGCAGCGGGCCGATCGCCAGGCGGAACCCAGCAGCAGGCCGGCCCGCCGGCCAGCACCCGGCGGCCGGGCGCGGACCGCCCCGCCAGGGACCACGCCAGACGTCAGGCCGGAGCCCTTCCGGCCCCCCTCCCTTTTAGGTCTCAGAAGGGCTCCGGTCCTACTGAACTTCCACTGCCCCCAGCATCTACCGGCACCATGAGAAAATTCTCATCAAGCGACGCTCCGGCCGCGCCACCCGGCGCCGCACCGTCAGCCCGCGCAGGTGCTGGTTCCGGCCGCGTGAGCGGGCCAGCTGCCATGAGGAAATGCTCACAATCGGCGGCTTCATTGTGATCTAGGCGGGTATCCCAACTGCCGGGCGCTGCGGACGCAGCACCTTCGCGACTGCTGGGACTTCCGTAACCGTGCCATGACCAGGGCGCGATGTGGAGAGGGGTCACCTGGTGGCCGGCTCATATGACGTTGTGGTGATAGGTGCGGGCCCAGCCGGTGAGCACGCCGCTGGCCGGCTGGCCGGCGGCGGTCTCAGCGTTGCCCTGGTGGAGCGAGAGCTGGTCGGCGGGGAGTGCTCCTACTGGGGCTGCATTCCGTCCAAGACGCTCATCCGGCCAGGTGACGTGCTGGCTGCGGCGCGGCGTGCACCGGGAGCGGCAGAGGCGGTCACCGGCCAGCTTGACACCGTCGCGGCCTTCGCTCAGCGCGATTACATGACCTCGAACTGGCACGACGATGGGCAGGTGTCGTGGCTGGCGGGCGAGGGAATCGACGTGATCCGCGGCGTGGGCCGCCTGTCTGGGGTGCGGACGGTCGAGGTCGAGGCCGCCGACGGCACGGTACAGCAGCTGAGCGCCGCCCAGGCGGTGGTGCTGGCAACCGGTACTCACCCGGCCATTCCGCCGATCCCCGGCCTGCGTGAGGCCGGACCGTGGGATAACCGGGCGGTCACCAGCGCGAAGGAGCTGCCCAGGCGGCTGGTGGTGCTGGGCGGCGGGGCCGTCGGGGTGGAGATGGCGCAGGCTTTCAAGCGGCTGGGCTGCGAAGAGGTGGTGGTCCTCGAGGGCGCCGAGCGCCTGCTTGCGCGGGAGGAGCCGTTCGCCGGGGAGGAGCTGCGGGCAGCTTTTGAAGCTGAGGGCATGACCGTGGTGACTGGAGTGCGCATGACGGCTGTGCGCCGCGCAGGTGACGGCGGCCCGGTGGTGGCAACTGTGGCGGACGGGCGTGAGTTCACGGGCGATGAGATCTTGGTGGCGGTGGGCCGCAGGCCCGCCACCGCTGACATAGGCCTGGAGTCCGTCGGGCTGGAACCCGGGCATACCGTCCCGGTGGATGGGCAGTTGCGGGCGGCCGGGGTTGATGGTGGGTGGCTGTATGCGATCGGTGACTGCAACGGGCTTGCTCCCCTCACGCATATGGGGAAATACCACGGCCGCGTCGCCGCCGCGGCGATCTTGGGCAGGGAGGTGGCCGATGTCGCCTCCCACGGTGCCGTGCCCCGGGTGACGTTCACCGACCCGCAGGTGTGCGCGGTCGGCCCCACCGCCGCCGAGGCGCAGGCCGCGGGGCTGCGGGTCACGGTGGTCAGCACCGCGACCGGTGCGGTTCCCGGCGCCTACACACAGGGCAACGGCATCCACGGCACCAGCCAGCTGGTGATCGACGACGACCGCAGGACCGTGGTCGGCGCCACCTTCACCGGGCCGGGCCTGCAGGAGCTGCTCCACTCGGCGACCGTCGCGATCTGCGGCGGCGTGACGGTCGACCGGCTGTGGCACGCAGTGCCGTCGTTTCCGACCGTCAGCGAGGTCTGGCTCTACCTGCTGGAGGCGTACGGCCTGTAACTGTCGATGAAGGGGACCGCGATGAACAGCTTGCCGATCGGCGATTACGGCCTGCTGTCGGACTGCCGGTCGGCGGCGCTGGTCAGCCGGGCCGGCTCGGTGGACTGGCTGTGCTTCCCCCGGTTCGACGCGCCGGCCGTGTTCGCCCGCATCCTCGACCCCAGCGGCGGGCATTTCGCGATCCAGCCGGTCGGGGACTTCCAGGCCAGCCGCGCCTATGTGAGCCAGACCATGGCGCTGGAAACCACGTTCCGAACGGCGACCGGCACGGCGGTGCTGACTGATGCCATGGCCGTCGGCCGCAACGACCGCGGCCACGACCTGGGCGCCGGGTCGCCCGGCGCCTTGCTGCGCCACCTGACCTGCACCGATGGTGTGCTGGAGATCGAGGTTAGCTATGCTCCGCGGCCCGAGTACGGCCTGATCCACCCGATTCTCGAACCCGTCCCCGGCGGCCTGGCCGCGCGCGGGGGGGCCGACCGGCTGCTGCTATCCGGGCCGGCCAGCTTCCAGGTCGATGGGGCGACCGCCACCGCGCACCTCCACCTCGCAGCCGGGCAGACCGCTGGCTTCGCGCTCCAGCACGGGCGGATCGGGGAAGCACCCCTGGCCGCATGGGACGCCCGCGAGGTCGCCGACCGGCTGGAAGACACCCTGGCCGGATGGCGATCCTGGTCGGCGATCCACCAAACGTACGAGGGCCCGTGGCGAGACCTTGTCCACCATTCCGGCCGTGTCCTGCAAGCACTCACGTTCGCCCCGACCGGCGCCATCGTCGCCGCCCCTACCACCTCGCTGCCGGAAACCATCGGCGGGGAGCGCAACTGGGACTACCGCTACACCTGGGTACGCGACGCCTGCCTGACCATGGAAGCCCTGTGGGTGGCGGCATGTCCCGACGAGGCCAACAAGTTCTTCGCTTTCCTGGCCGATGCCGCGGCATCGCAGCTGCGGCGCGGGATGGATCTCCAGATCATGTTCGGGATCGGGGGGGAGCGTGACCTTTCCGAGCGTGAGCTGCCGCACCTGGCCGGCTGGCGGGACAGTCGGCCCGTGCGGATCGGCAACGGCGCGTGGAGCCAGCGTCAGATCGACGTGTACGGCGAGTTGCTCGGCGCCGCCCAGCGGCTCGTCCAGCAGCTCGGGGAGCTCGACCCGGTTACGCAGCGGTTCCTGGCCGGGGCGGCTGACACTGCTGCCCGCCGCTGGATGGAGAAGGACCAGGGCATCTGGGAGATCCGCGGCGAGCCCCGCGACTTCCTGTACTCCAAGCTGCAATGCTGGGCCGCGCTCGACCGGGCGATCGACATCGCCGCCCATCTCGACGCCCAGCACCGGATCGATGCTTGGGCTTCCGCCCGCGACGAGATCCGTGCGGCCATCCTTACCCACGGGTGGAATGAGCGGGTAGGCGCGTTCACCCAGGCCTTCGGCAGCGAGGACCTGGATGCCTCCAACCTGATGCTGGCGATCACCGGCTTCCTGCCTGGCGACGACCCCCGCATGAAGGCCACCATCGACGCGACCGCCACCCGGCTGACTGACGAGCGCGGTCTGGTCTACCGCTACCTCGCCCACGATGGCCTGGCCGGCGATGAGGGAACCTTCCTGCTGTGCACGTTCTGGCTGGCACAAGCACAGGCGCTGGCCGGTGAGCTGGACCACGCCACGGCGACCTTTGAGCGGGCGGTGGCAGCGATCAACGACATCGGCCTGCTGGCCGAGGAGGTCGACGTGCCCAGCGGCGAAATGATCGGCAACTTCCCGCAGGCATTCAGCCATATCGGCCTGATCAACGCCGCCTGGGCCATCAGCCAGGCCCAGCAGCAGCGCGCCCCCAGCCGCGGCCCGGCCCCGGCCAGTGCCGATAGCGCGAAGCAGCAGACAAGCAGACCATAGGCCGGTACAGATATCCGCCGCTGCGGGCGGCATTCCGGTAGCCGGCCAGGCAGCACGTCAGAGCGGCGAGGTGTGACGCGCCCGCAGGTGGTAGATCCGCAGGACCGGTTCCGCGCCGAGCCGCCGGTACAGGGCGGGCGCGGCCGGTGGTTCGGCGCCCGCTCGCATGGCATCCAGGGCCGCCTGGTCAGGCCACAGCGAATGGACTTTCCACTCCCCGTCCGGGCCCGCCAGCAGCTCGGTCCGGAGCAGCCCTTCGGGCAGCGGCCGCTGCGTGAACTCGGTGAACGCCGCGGGACCTCATCGGCGCGCTTGGTGGCAACGATTGCGCCGACCTCGGTCATGATCTCACCCGGCAGGCCGGCCGCCTCCTCCCAGACGGCCGGGTTGCCAGCCCGGCCGGCAGCGACAAGTTTGCCACCGCACCCCCCGCAGGCGCCGATCCGCCGATCTCGAAATTGTGGAGTGATGACCTGGAGAGAGCCCGAACGGTGGGATGGGCAGGGATGCCACTGATGTCGGCATCCGGCGCACGTGCGGTGGTTATCCAGT
>Ga0306920_100009172_pt1 | contig 13187 bp, 15 predicted proteins | sample flu12Cox44000170_FD_204666 | JGI IMG/M metagenome (GOLD analysis project Ga0306920, IMG submission 204666) | Lab enrichment of tropical soil microbial communities from Luquillo Experimental Forest, Puerto Rico - flux4day.12C.oxic.44.000.170 (v2)... | ecosystem: Environmental > Terrestrial >... | reverse complement strand
ATGAGGGCCGCCGCGGCGTCGACATCCGTGCCGAACGTCCGGACTGGAACTTGTTCCGAGACGGTTGTCCAGGAGGCGAAACGCCGAAGCAGATCAGTGCCCGGGCGGACAGAGTTGTTGGCCGAATGCGGGTGATTCCCGGGAACATATTGCTTTTCACGAGCGGTCATTTCATCCGGGTGTTGGCGGCTAGGTGGCTTGGGCTCGAACCAACGGCAAACAGCAGATATTTCATGCTAAGCACGGCGAGTCTTAGTGCCCTGGGCTACGAAAGCGATCTCTCACGTCCAGTGATCCGATTCTGGAACGATACCCGCCACGTTGACAATGAGCCCGAAAGAGCTGCGCAAGCCGTCCCGTGACGATGGCCTCGCGATTGATCTCGATCAGCTGCGGAAGCAAGACTCAAGCGGCGCGGGCGCACTTGGTTCAGATTCGAACCTCGCTTGTTCGCTCGGACGCCACAAGACCGACAAAGGGAGGAAGCGATAGGCCCGTGGGAATGCCAGAAATAAGAAAGCCGCGGCCGGGTCTCCAAAGAGAGCGGTGAAGGGAACGGGGTATTGTAGTAAAGTAGGCTGAATTTGGAGACCGCCCAATCCGCAACCCAGAGGATTAGGGCGATGTCTGCTGACCGGGATGCCTCAAACCCCAATAATATAACCAACAAAACGCGAAACGTGTTACTGATCCGATGGTCTAGTGAGATGGACCAGCAGCTGGAGAAGCTGTTTGACCCGGACGTGTGGAAGATAAGCTATGCGCAGGATAACGCGACGGCATTGGAGTTGGCGACAGCGGAAGCTTTCGATCTGATCGTAACAAGCGCGAGGACGACGGGCGAGGAGAGCGTGGCGTTGCTGCGACGGTTGCGAATGGCGCGGATCCAAGGATCTTGGAAATTGTCCCAGGCTTACGTGCGTTCTTTCTTTAATGTTGTTCGGGCGGAGGAGCTGATATCGCGGATCCAAACATCGATGAGGATTCCGCGTATACATTGACTTGAATTGCATGACCGGCAGGACGTTCAATATCGAACTGAAACGTTTTGCCATCCATCAACTTGTGCTTCGTCTTTTCTACATCTGACTGCTTAACCGTGCCATCGGTCACGGTAATCTCGTATTCGATCGCCCTTCCTGGAGCGCCGTTGTACCTCACCCGAGCTGTCGCATGGGAATCATCTTCATCTCTGAACGCTACGATTAACCCGGGGCGTGCCATAACGCAGTCAAAGTACTTGGTTCGGGCTTTCTTTGAAACGGAGTGGCGGAGGCTCGCTTGCCCTAACTCCTCGTTTATTGATTTGTGCGAGAGGAGGTCTCTTCGTTTCACGTCGAAGTCTTTGTAATCTAGGGTCTTATCTCCGGCTTTAATCAACTCCACTAGACTAGCGTCTTTTGAAGCCTCGATTACCTTCTGGGCTTCCTCGTAATTCGCATTGTCGATTAGTTCCAAAAAGGAATGTTTCGTGACTTCGTCTAGCTTGGACACGTCAACATCCCGGACCATCCGAGCTGCGCACGGATCTTGGCCATATAGCCCACGGCACAATAAGAAAAGAATAGCTAGGGCACATACTTTGCTCATTCGATTCTCCTTGTCTTCTGGTCCAGGTCGAGAAGTTGCCCGGCCAGTCGTCTTACTCGCTTGGGGGGAATATTCTGGTTGAGCAGACACTTAGTCAAGATGGCAAGAACAAATGCGATCGTAAGCCGAACGCATCCACCATTCGTCCGTCAACATTGAATTTCTGACCGTTGGGAATCTTGAACGACTGGTTCGTCCCATTTTCCATAGTCAGAATCACGGAATTCGGCGGGTTCACATACCAGACCTTCCCCGTAACCGCCTGGACAGTAGTGATGGTCTGTGGAGTCGCCGTGGTTGTGATCGCTCGCTGCAATTTCATGCCGGGCTTCAAGTCATGGATGCCCAACTGTTGGCCGTCGACGGTAACTCTGGCGCTTTCGGAAAACGTTCGGGAAATGCGGGATGGTACCGTCCTCCATTTTCACCACCAGATCGTTACCTGCAACAGTAACAACTTTATCTCGTTCTACTTCCACTTCCTTTACAGGATTTCCCGTGGTCGTGCTCGTCGTAGTCTGAACTTACGCGTTGAGACACAAAGTGAAGGCGGCACTCGACGCTAAAGCCACAGGCAAGACTTTGTATACTGATTTCATCTCCTAACCTCCTACAGAACGTTCCTGCTACTTACACCATGGGTTCCGTTGAGTCTCCAAAATAAAAGAATGCATTTCGCCACCAGAACCTAGGACTTTGATTTGTTGGTCGGGGACGCCTTGTCCAAAGTGGAAAGGAGGTTCGATGCACTAGGGGGCGCCTTAACAGCGCCTCACAAGCGCCGGTTACTTTCCTTTGGACTCGTTCTTGGGCGACTTTGCCGTGAGCACCGCAAGCAGTTCCTTAGCCGAGGCCGGAGCCGGTCCAGCACTGCCCTTAATGACCTCCGTGGCAGTCACTTTCTTGGCGTACAGTTTTTCATTCGCGCCGTCATCCGGTCCGAGCGTTGTGCCTGACAGAGAGACTCCGCCAAACACACCCTGCGCCCTGGAATAGGAGAGCATTTCTGCGCTCATCGCCGCATTCGTGGAGGCTTCTGCTTCACGCCCGACTGGACCAGCGGCGACACTAGCATCGGCACCGAGCTTAGCTTTCCCCTTCATCAAGGCGCGTGCTCCTTTGTCATTCATGACTAGAATGACAAGGTCGGTGGATTGACCGCCAGCCTGAAAGCCAACACTTCCACCGCTCGATTGCATCATCGTCGGGGCGCTCCACGGACCGTCAAAACTCTCGCCGCCACGGCACGTCATCACACCACGACCATACTCGGCCGCAATAATGAATCCACCCTTCTTTAGGGACGGGATAACGATTATGCAATCAGCCTTATTCAGCACACTGATAGGAACGCCGCTTTCTGAATTGAGCAGTTCCTTCATTACATTGCCCGACTCCTTTACCCGTTCCTGCTCCTTCTCGTTATCTGCCGCAATCGCAATCCCAGAAGTGATCAGACACAGGGCTACAATAGTCAGTATCCCCCTCCGGCTTAGACCTCGCTGTTGATTCCACATACATTCCTCCTCTTGGATTTTTAGGCCATCTCACGCCGTCACGGCCCACTGCTTAGAAATTTTCCCTTCTCCACTCCTGCATCCGATGTTTTGAGTTGCTATGGTGTCAGTAATCTGCAGCCGGCGGCCGCAGCCGCGGATTTCGTCGTTGGACTCTCAACGAACTGGTTCAGCATCGCGACCAAAGGTTCGTCCAAAGCCGGTGGCGGAACGACTCCACCGAGCACGATACTTTTGGCGTCCAGCTTCTTGCCGTATAGTTTTTCGTTAGCTTTGTTGTCGGGCCGTAGAGTCGAGCCTTCAAGAGACGCGCCCGCGAAGAGGCCTCGAGACCGTGAATAGCTCAGAATGGCGGTCCGAAAAAATATGTCAAAATTTACCTGGGCATCCCGGCCCACCGGACCCGCGGCCGCCGCCGCGTCACCACCGATCTTGAACTTGCCGCTAAGAATGGAACGGGCCCCTCGTTTGTTCATCACCAAAAGTAAAAAGTCGGCTGCCTGCCCTCCAAGCTGGAATCCAAGGCCCATTCCTTCCAGAGCCATCATCGTCGGTGAACCCCAGGGTCCGTCGAAATCGTTACCGGTTCGGCAACTCATCGTGCCGCGACCATAACTCCCGCTAAAACCGGCAGCCACCTTAATGGTTGATGGGATGACAATCGCACAATACGCCTTGTCCAGAAGTTTTTGCGGTATGCGAGATTTCATACCCATGGCCTCTTTTATGACCAAGGCTGACTTCTGAAGGCGGTCTGTCTCCTTCGAGTTCGATCCCGCGTATAGGCTCGGCGCGCTCGTGAGCATCACAAGGAACAGAGATAAACTCGGTACGATCGCTGCAATACCAGTTTTCATCTTCTTCTCTGTATTTTTGACGACATACACATCACATTGCCTAGGTTCGAGCCTTCGACCGAAGCTTTGCGCTCCTGCGTGGCAGTGTAGCCCCTAGGTGCAGCGAGACAAACCTCATGTCCCAGTCTCACTCTAATAATTTTGGTGGGCTATCTCGGTGGGCGGAAGCGATAGAAACCACCGCGAACCCTACTCCTGCGCGTTAGTAGTGTCAAGCTTAAACCTGATTTACGAAGGACATTTTTGGCTTCGGGAGAAGCGAGTAATCCCGTAGTGTTCTTCAACGCCTGATGAGGATCGGCGAGAGTTCCGTATAGTACCCACAGATCGCGCCACAATTGCTGCGCGGTCTTTCAACGGCTCCAAAAATCCGTTCTTTGCGTGCCCCTCGAACCTCTTGCTGCTGCCGGTTCGCGGCTGCCTAGCATTTTTGACAGCTTGGCGCATCACTCGCAGGGGCGTAATCAATATGCCCCGCCCGCATAAACTCACCGCAGGCTGAACACGATGCCAGTAAAGACCCCGTAGGCAGCATGAATCACGGGCGCCAACAAGGCTGCGACCTTCCCAAGGGCATACCAAGCTACGATGAAAGCGGAGGCACATGGCGACAAAGCGCGAATGAAACTGTCAGAACTCACAGCCACTGGAAGTATTAAAACTGGCAGTTTTGACAGTTGAATGGGTCCTCCCGCGAGCAATAGTTGGAGGAGGTACTAGCCCTGCGATTCAAGTGAGTCTGGGAAGAGTCCCGTACTGCCGTGTAGCCTGCACAGTTAGATTTGGCCTCGTGACCCAGGAGGTCGAGTTTGTCAGGATTCCCTGCGCGGAGGGCTTCTGGCCTGCGTGGTGCTGCTCGACAGTGCGGTGCTGTTGAGAGAGTTCCTTTCGCCTTTGGCAGTGGACTCGGTTCAGTTCATGTGAATCAGAAATGATTGTGTGCAATCCCGTCCGATCGTCTCCATGAAGTGTCAATAGTGAAAGGGAAGGTCTCGCAAACAATCCTATTTCACAATTGGAGGTGCATTCTATGAAATTCAAGACGATTGCCTTGCTCGCTGTGGCTATGCTGTCCGTGAGCACGTGCATGGCCGCTGACGACGCCGAGAAAAAAAGGGAGAAAACCCGCAAGATGGCAGAGCAAACCCTGCAGGATTTGTACAAGCTGCAACCCACAGCTCAAGCTGCGATCCAAAAGGCGGTTGGATATGCCGCTTTTGATAATACGGGAGTGAATGTGTTGCTGTTGAGCACGGCCCGCGGTTCAGGACTCACCGTCAACAACAAAACCAAGCAGGAAACCTTCATGAAGATGGGTTCAGTTGGGGCTGGTCTGGGCGTTGGTGCGAAGGGCTATCGAGTGGTCTTCGTGTTCGAGAACGAAAAGGCTTTGGCACAATTCCTGGACTCCGGATGGTCGGGTTCAGCGCAGGCGGACGCTGCGGCCAAAGCAGGTGAGAAGGGCGGGGCTTACTCGGGAGCTGTCGAGGTTGAGCCCGGAGTCTGGGTCTATCAGATCACCGACAATGGTCTCGCCCTGCAGTTGACCCTTCAGGGTACGAAATACTACAAGGACGACGACCTCAACAAGAGGTAGCAAAAGGAAGGATTGAAAATGAAGCCGAAAAGCAGTTCAGCAAAACCAGGGCTCGTACTCGCGATCGGCATGATCTCCATCAGTACTCTAGCGACTTTTGGCCAAGTGCAAACAACCCAGACCACGACGACAGGAACCGCTGCCGTACAGGTCAATGTCGAGCGTGGCGAAGTTGTGACGGTCGAAGGCAACGACCTGATGGTGAAGATGGAAGACGGCACTATCCGACATTTTCCCGATATTCCGGACAGTGCCAGGGTCACTGTCAATGGACAGCAACTCAGCCTTCATGACCTGAAGCCGGGCATGAAACTTCAACGAACGATTACCACGACAACAACACCGCGTACCGTTACAACGGTGCAGACAGTCACTGGAATAGTTTGGCATGTCTCGCCTCCACTCTCGGTGATCCTCACCATGGATAATGGCCAAAACCAATCTTTCAAGATCCCTAAGGACCAGAAATTCGAGGTGAATGGTGAGATGGTGGACGCTTTTGGCCTGAAAAAAGGAATGAAAGTCACGGCCACCAAAATCACCGAGGCTCCCGAAACCATCGTAGCTCAGCAGAAGACAGTGACCGGCACAATGCCGACACCCCCCGCTCCTCCGCCTCCCCACACTCCGATTCTGATCGTAGAAGAAAGTCCCACTGCTGCTGACGCTCCACCCGCGGCCACCACAGTTCCCGCACCACCCCCTCCCGCGGAAACACCTGCGGTCCCTACAGAAACGCCTACGAGAACTAGAAGTTACACCTGGTTAATCGGGTTGGGCGTCGTGCTTCTTCTTGTGGTGTGGTTGGCGGCCAGATCTGGTCGCACGAAGCACCGGACCTAGGTGCCCGCCGGCACGATGTGGATCACCGCCATGTGACGAAGGTGGGCATCGTCGGCATCGTCGAGCCGGTTCTCTCGGATGAGAGCTTTAAGATCGTCGACGTACGCTTGCCCGCGCTCTGAGTAGTTGAGCAGCGTTTCGGCGAGAACGGTTCCCGAGATGCGAAGGTTTCGCCGCCGCAGGTCGGCGCGCTTCAGGCGAAGGTCGCGATAAGCGCGCTCCGTGTTCAGGTTGAGGGCATAAGCGTAGGCAGCTTGCGCCGTGGAGCCGAAGGTTGCGATGCGCTGGTCTCCAAACTCTGAGGTGCGCTGTTCCGCCGGTTTCAACCCCTTGCCCCAGCTCCACTGCCCGAACAGGGAATTCCCCTGGGCGGCGAACCGCGAGGTTCCCCAACCGCTCTCGATAGCCGCCTGTGCCAGCGACAGAGAGGGCGGAACGACGTCGACGCGCATCAGCAGCTCCGCGAAGGCATCGCTGTCGAGCCGCTCGCTCGTCGATTTGAGCACCTTGTACTTCACCGCGAGTTCGGTCAGCCAAGCTTGATCGTCCGGTGCCACACTCTGGCCAAGGGCGAGGCGCTCGGTCAGTTCCTTCGCGCGGGCCCGATCCTCGAGGATCAGCTCGTTGATGCGAAGCACGATCGGGGCGATGAGCCGAAAAAAGAGCTTTTTCTTGTCGGTGATCGAGAGCTCCTTCGCGCTCCGCTCGCGCCACGTATCGGGCACATCCGCGAGGTAGACGCGCGGGATCTCGCGGATGCCCGCCTGCCACGCCTTCGTTGTGTAGCCCAGGCGGTCGAACAGGGCGAGCACGTCCTTGTAGTTGCGACACGGGACCTTCTCGTCGGTCGGTGCGACCTGCGCGAACATCGGCACGGCCAGCAGGGCCACAATGAGCGTTACCGCGAGCAAGGTCATGGCTTTCATCGAGGGTTCGACCGCGAAGATTGCAGTAGGCGATGTCGGTGGGCGGAGCTGATCGAAACACGGTCACCTTACTCCCGCATTTTGACCATGTCAACCCGTGCTTCCCCACGGGTAGCTGCAGCTGTAGAAGGAACGCCACGGTTGCCAGGATTTCGAGTGGCAATACCATCCGAGTAGCGATTTGCGGAGCACGGGTAGCCACCCACAATCCAGCGCACAACGAAGCTGCGATGTAGAGCAACATCAACCAAAGCATTGGCTAGCGAACGGTGTTACCGCGATGCTTGCCAGGGAGAGTACAAACGCGTCCGAAGAACATCCAAGAGTTCTCCACTGCTAACACGCAATCCGATGGAAAGCCATCACCAGGATAACGAGAAGTTAAGCAAAGCAATGGCTTGACCAGCATGCCTTTCTCCCCGAATCCGCCCGGAAACAGTCCGGGATTTGCGATTTGTTGTGCAATGGTTCTCGCAACGGATGAGGGTCGAAATGCCGAATTTTCCTGCTTGACAACAATGCAAAATCAGAGTAGCAATTCGGGTAGGTCCGCCCTTGATTTGGCCCCAGTCGCCAAGCTCCGGCATGTCCTTTTTTGTGCCGCCCCTGCACTTCACTCACGTTCCTGTGTATACAGTCCTAGGCCGTTGCGGGCGATGTTATGAACCGGTTTTGCTTTGTCACTCAAGAGAGTACCCAGTGGATGTCACAAAGCGACGTAGCGCGTTTTGGCCTCTGGAAAAGGAGGATAGAAAATGAAATCACTGTATAAGGTCTTGGTTATGGCTTTCATGCTTACAGTTGTGTTCGGTCTGACCGCCAACGCACAAGTCCAGACTACGACCAGCGCGACCATGGGGAAAGCAATGAAAGAAGTGCAAGTGGAACGCGGTGAAGTCGTCACAGTTGCTGGCAACGATCTGGTGATCAAGATGGAAGACGGCACCATACGGCATTTCCCGAACGTTCCGGAAAGTGCGCGGGTTACCGTCGACGGCAGACAGCTTGGCATTCATGACCTGAAGCCCGGCATGAAATTGCAGAGGACGATCACGACGACAACGACTCCAAAGACCGTCACCACTGTCCAGACGGTTACGGGGAAGGTTTGGTATGTGAACCCACCGAATTCAGTGGTTCTCACCATGGAAAATGGGGAAAATCAGTCGTTCAAAATTCCCCAGGGACAGCAGTTCAATATCGATGGGCAAATGGTGGATGCGTTCGGCTTGCGAAAGGGAATGAACGTGAGTGCCACAAAGATTGTGGAGGTTCCCGAGACAGTCGTCGCACAGCAGAAAAGTGTCACTGGGACAATGCCGCCGAATCCCACTCCGCCACCGGCAGGCGAGCCCCTGCTGATCGCCACGAAAGAATCCGTTCGCGAAGCACCAACGACTACCGCGCAAGCGACGCTAACGCCCGGCAAACTTCCTAAGACGGCGACTGAATGGCCCCTGATTGGACTTATCGGGCTAGCACTAATCGCGGCGTCTCTTGCGATCAAGCTTGTCCGCATGAAACTCGAGGTCTGACTTGCACCCGCGAGAAGGTCCTGTTTCACAGAAGAACGGAACCATGCGCTTGCCTTCAAAAGCCAAATGAAGGAGAAGGAACCCTGGGCCGCGATTCAAGGCAGTGTGAGGAGGTTTTATGAAGAGCAAATGGATCAGCTCTGCGACGTGGTGCCCGTCAGGCCGCGAAGTCAACAAAGAACTCAGCTTGTGGCAGTATCGTGCCTGCCGTGCCCCCGGCACCACCGATACTGCCACGCCCCACAAAGTTCCAAGTCCCTGAAGCCAAGTAACACTCACCGTTGGGTTTAAGCGTGATCTTCTCAATATGATTCGCGAGTTTTGCTCTGACTCGCGCAGCGTCGGCGTTGAGTACTTCTCGAAGGTTCTTCATCTCAGCCAGCACATACGTCCGAATGTTTGAAAGCCTCCTTTGCAATGAATCAGGCCGAGCTTCAAGCAGTCTTGCGGTAATGTCACAGATCTCGTGCTCGCGATTGACGAGTGCAGCCCGTAGGGCTGGCGAGAAATCGCCCTGGGCCACAGCAGTCGCCAGATTCGCAACTTCCCTCTCGAGTGCTTCCTTCCGCCGGCGCATCTGGTCCAATTCCTGTTTTGGCCTGCTCGCCCGGCGATGGCTAGCGGATAGCCCAGGGCCAAACTGAGAACTTCGCTGCGCACTCCTCGCTCGAGAGGGAGTACTATGAGTTTCCGCCATTGATGTATCCCCTATAAGAAGCAGAAGTTAAGACTCTCGAAGAGGGAGCACAAACTCTCCCAGGGGTGGAACTGGATCTGCTTACGATACTTATGCGCTTTTTTTGCTCTGATGGGGGATCTATGAAAGCAACACTCGGTGCCTTGGCCGCCCTGTTCATTTTCACAGGTGCAACTTTGGCGAACGGCGTGCCCGTGCGGACTCGCTCTGCCTACGGGCAGGCGGGTTCGCTCATCGTGGACCAGGCAAGCGCCACGACCAATGGTGTCACGATCGCTTCCCAGGAATTTTGCGCCGAGGCAGTGAGCGATCCGACCACCGGAGCCTGCCGGCTGGCCTTCGCGTTCCAGATAACTTCAACCCTCCCAGCCAACGCGACCTCGCTTACCCTCACCCTTCCCGTTCCCTCCAGCGGCATCCAACCATCCGCGGGGCTGTTGACCAATGACGACCCGATTCTGGGCGGCAACGTTTTCTTCTCACCGTTTTCTCAGAACGATGTCCTCGGCCTGCTGGATTCCGCCATCCTCTTTGGAACGGATGGTTCCGGCAATCCCTTCTTTACGTTTGCTCTGCCGTTCCCGCTGACCGGCCATGGCACCGGCCTATCCGTCTTTATGGATGTGCTCAGCAACTCGGCGAGCGGCGACTACTGCTTCCCGACGGTGGCAGGTGTCTGCACGCAGGATACTCCGTCTCTGCCAGTTGTCGGTGTGGACCTCGCAACCAACTCGGTACCGGAACCGACCAGCTTTTCCTTGCTGGCTTCCGGGCTTCTCGGGTTGGGCTTCCTGCGTCGCAAGCTGCAGAACAGCTGATCTTCGACGCGATCCAGCGGCTAGCCACACGATTCCGTTTTTGCGAACCTTTCTTACTGAGGGTCCGGGCTCATCACGGACGCCACATTTATTTCGCCAGTGCCCCTGCTTTTCGCGCAATTAGTGCAAATCCTGCGGCATGGGCATCCGCCTGCAGGCGTTTTGCCAGCAGCCGAGTGGACGGCGTAGCACCCGCCTGCGATTCGATCTCCGCCTTCGCCGCCAGAGCATCGAATTCCGTTCGTTTCCATTTTCTGTCTGTCGCCTTTTGGATGGACTCGTTCAGCATTCGTGCAGCCTCGGGAGTCTTGGCTTCGCTGTATCTTGCGCTGGCGTGCCTGTGCCCATGCCCGATGCAAAGTTCTGCCACGCGGCTGACTTTTTCTGCAATGACATGCAGATGGTCTGATCCAGTTTTCGCTCGGGAGGAAACACAAAGTCTGGGATGGTGGGGCATCCTGTACGATTTTGCATCGGGCCACTAGGCTGCGTGCTGCTTGTATCCGTGCTATTGAGTCGCTGACCTAATCGGAAACCCAGCCACTTATTGACGATGCGCCTCTGCCGCATCTGGCCTTGTGAAATGGATGCGCCAGCTTCATCAAGAAGAGATAGTGTCCTGTTTGAGACATGGATGTGCCCCCTAATTGCTGGTGCTTGGAAGACTTCGTGCGCCCAACAGGATACTTCAAATTGTCCGTGTAATTGTCCGTGAACTGGGTACAACAGCAGCCGAAACCAACCGACAGCAATCCCCTTCCCGCGTTGATTTCGTTGGCTCTTATCGGCTGCTGTTGTTTGCTGTCCCTGCAAAATTCCCCCCATAACCCGAAGGTCGCTGTTCAAATCTTGCCCGCGCAACCATCCGGATGCGCCAGTCCGACAACTGCCGCGTTGAGGGGCGAGCCCCAAGCAAATCATGCAGCGAAGTCAACAAAGAACTTAGCCTGTGGCAGTATCGTGCATGCCGGGCCCCCGGCACCATTGTAAACAGCCACAGTCCCGAGCAAATTCCAGGTCCCAGATGCGACGTAGATTCGCCACGTGCTTTGCAATTTCCGCCCTTGCAATTCGCGGTTGACCGACCAGCATTGACTGCAGATTTGCAAGCCGCGCCTCGACGAACCGCCGCGTGTCACGCATCAGCAATTTGGCTTCGCCTGGCGCGGAAAAGGCGATCTTAGCTTTCGTGTCCGCGAGTTCCTGCTCCAGTTCTGCGAGTTTCTCCATGAGCGAAGGATACCGCTTCCCTTCCGCAATAGCATCCGTGCAGTTATGGATTTGCCTTTGAATGACTTTCAGTCGCTCGTGTAGGAGGGCGGTTCGCTCTCCCTTGCGATTGACTGCGGCGACCAACCGCCAAAGGGAAATGCCTGGGAAGGCCCAAACGTGTCGTGGATGTCCACAGGGTTAGCAGTTTGCGCGCACAGGGCCTTGGCTGGCGCAAGATCTCGCAGGAGTTGCAGATTGGGGTAGGAACGCTCTATCGCCTCGCTGCAGGTGTTTCCAAAATTCAGGAAAAGGTTTCTGAACCCTACAACAATCCGCAGGCCAGCCTCGAGCAGAACGTCCAACCGCTGGGACGCATGATTCCGGTGACGACCGAGAGATATATTGCGACTATTGGTCGTCGCTTCTCTCGCCTTCGTCCTCATGCTCATGCCGATCTGTGCGTGCGATGGCCACGCGTGTGGGAGAAAACGCCAAGCCATGCACACCCTTGAATCCTGTGGCGACGGGCGTGACAACACCCGTGTTGAGATCCACCAAGCCAACATCGTTGACGACATTCGCGGCTGTATAAACCTCATTCGCCGGAAAATATGGCTTCGTGAGCATATAAATCACATTGGCGCCGGTGTCAGTGATGAAAATCGTGCCGGCGGTCGAAGAGACGCCATTCGTCGCTGAGGTGGTGAAGATCGTGTCGTTAACCTCGACAGCGCTGCCCCCGAGAGTCAGCGGGACCCTCAGTACCGAGTTTGACGCTTTCGGATCACGCACGATGTACAGTGAATCATCACTGCGGTTATCAAGGACTAATTCGCCCGCGGGATCCAGCGTCATGGAGTCGGGATCGCCAACCATGTTGGTGGTTTCTACTTGATTCGTAACGACGTTCAATACGTTCTGAGGAGCACCAGGCAGCGTCGATGTGACGCGCGTATTGGTGGCTCGCAGTGGACCGGAAATCCGAACAATCGCGGGCTTCGTATTATCAACCTGGGATGAGGTGACGAGGAACACGTCCAGACGCGATTCTCGTTCATGGCGGGAAGTTTCCGGTGCGGTTGGAGCAAAGACTAGGTCGTCGAGCCCTCCCGTGATCAGAGTCGGGGAAAACCTATAAATCTTGAAAGCGCCGCTTTCGTGATCGACGACCGTCAGGGTTGGATTGCCATCCTCGTTTTCGGTGGCCCATACATCCCCGGTGATTGGGTGAATCTTCAGTCCATCCAGATGTCCCGGAACACTGATGTCCTTCAAGACCGCGCCGGATTCGATGTCGTACTCGACGAGGGTGCTGGGGCCACCCTTGCCAGTTGTATCAACGCCGTTACCGTATCCCACCCAGAGGTGGGCGCCGTTTGCCGAAACCGCCAGATCATCAGGCGCCGTGGCACCGGCTGGCGGCGTGCCGGGAAACGCGCTAAGGGTATATGGTGCTATCGCTGCCTGTGCCTGAACGCTCGGGGCACCAACCGTCAAGGCCGCCATAACGGTGATCCCACCCGCTAACAGGGTGCTTATCCTGAACGGGATCATTTTTGTTCTCCTTTGTGAAGGGAAAGGGAGGGAACCGTCAA
>Ga0306920_100009170_pt1 | contig 13188 bp, 8 predicted proteins | sample flu12Cox44000170_FD_204666 | JGI IMG/M metagenome (GOLD analysis project Ga0306920, IMG submission 204666) | Lab enrichment of tropical soil microbial communities from Luquillo Experimental Forest, Puerto Rico - flux4day.12C.oxic.44.000.170 (v2)... | ecosystem: Environmental > Terrestrial >... | reverse complement strand
CTTGCCGGAGGCGCCGCCCTGGTGATTGGGGCGGCGTTTTCGTTCGTGCAGTAGAGAGTGGCCCCGCCGGGTAGTGTGGGCGGGCGCCCGGCGGGGCCGATTGTCACCGGACCACGGGGTACGCAAAGCGCGGTGACGAACACGATTCCAGCACGGGGCGGCTAGGAGGTTCGTGCGCCGCTTCACGTTTCGGGCGGACGGTTCGAAGCCTGCCGATGGGGCGGCGTTTTCGTCCCCATCTCATGGCTAATTTGATGCCGAGGGAGCGATGCAGCGGAATTAACCGTTACCGTGCGAAAAATCCATCGAGCTTACGGTCGCCGATGGTGTCGGAGAAACCTGCCAGAGCGACGTGCTCTCCAATGCCCATCGCCGTCTTTCGAAGATTTTGGAGGGTCTGTTCAGCTTCCTCTTCGGTGCCTGCAACAGTGACCACGGTGATCGGGCCATGACCACTACGACCATAATGGTCGTGCAGTAGACTTAGAAAATGGCTCTCTGTCCCGCGCCATCCGATTGTTAGGACTTTCGTTACCTGCGGGATCAGTTCGCGGAGTTGGCCGACATGATCCGAGGGGCACTCGAAGACCTGTTTCTCCGTCACGGGAATCGCGATCGCAGGGAATAGTTGCCCCACATAGCCGTCGTACGTCGCATACTGGTCGGAAATAGTAAAGAGGTGGGCACTGCTAATCACGTCTTCAGGCTTCCAGGTGCCTCCTAGTCGCGTTGGTGCGGAAGTCACTAACCGACCCCAATTTGTCGAGCCGTGCAGCTTGAACAGTTTGAACTGTGGGTGCGAAACGTAGTCCGGCACGACGTCAAACGACATCCCGCACTGTTTTCTGAGCGCAGACTCAAGCAGCGTGTCGTAGTTGAAGGTTACCAGGCAGACCGATTCCTCATCTTCTCGATGATTCTGGATCTGTTCGAGGAGGTTGTTGTACGTCGTGTGATCGCCATTAACACTTAACCAGTCCCGCGCAGTGCTTTCGAGCAAGGAGCGCAGGTAGTACCTGATTGCGGTGAGCTGCGTAACTCGCGCCGGATTCGTTCTGCCATCGTGTTGAAGACGCTGCAAGGCGTCCTCGATCGAACGGCCGGGTTTCGGAACGAGCTCGGCAAGGAGGCCCAGAAACTGCGGGAACTCCGTGCGGAAACGTAAGTAGCGCTGGTGAAACAGTTCGTTGGCTAGCGGCGGGCGCGCCGGAAGGACGTGGCTCGGGGGATAGTCAGGGGAAGAGTCGTACGAGGCGCCGGCTCCGAGGATGACCATCAGCACGGAACGACCTCTCCTGCCAAGTTGATGTTCGCGCAGTTTACCGTTTGTCCGGAATTTGTCCGGGACGCACGTCAAACACCGTCAGCGACCGTTACCCGGCCGTGGCGTCAGTAGATTGATTCTCTTGGGGAAGGATGACGGTCGGTCCCGGTCGCCGACCGTCAACGCTGGCTGTTAATCCGTTGGTCGTTGGTTCGATTCCAACTCGGGGAGCCATGACATATCAGTAAGTTACTAATTCTTTATAAACTTGTTTCGATATCAAGCCACGTGAGATGAACGGAACGCCTCCGTGCCGGCAAGTTCCACGATCTGACAGTGCACAAGCGGGAGGAATTCAAACATGTACCGGAGTCTGTGGTCGATCCGGGGCGAAGGTTCACGTAGCTCAGAGCACGGGTGTCGCGCCGCCACCGAGCGCGCGGTACAGGCTGACCAGCGCCTGTAGGTGCGCGAGCCGTACCTGCAGGAGCGAATCCTCGAGCCGGAGCGCGGTGTTCTGGGCGAGCAGCATGGTGGTGGCATCGGTGGCGCCGCCGCGGTAGCGGATCTCGGCGAGCTCGAAGGCGCGCTGAGACTGGCGGCGGGCCGCATCGAGAAGCCGCTCCTGCTCGCTGAGCTTCTGTATCGCGACCAGGGCATCCTCCACCTCCCGCAGGGCATCCAGCACAGTCTGCTGGTAGTCGTGTAGCAGCGCCTCATATCGGCGGTTCTCGCGCTCGACACGGGCACGGAGCGCCCCCCAGTGAAAAATCGGTGCAACGACGTCCGCCCCCAGCGCGACTACGCCGCTCGAGCTCCTGATCAGGGTAACGAGCTCGTTGCTTTCGTAGCCACCCTCGGCGGTGAGCCGCAGGCTCGGGAAGAGCGCGGCGCGCGCCGCGCGGATGTCGGCGTGGGCCGCCGCGAGCTTCGCCTCCTCCTTGAGGAGGTCGGGCCGTCGATACAGGAGCTCGGAGGGCAGCCCTACAGGGATAACGGTGGGAGGAGCGATGCGCGTTAGCGGCGGGGGCAGCGAAACTGGTTCGGCCGGCAGTCGACCGATGAGAATAGCGAGGGCGTGCAGGGTCTGCTGTCGCGCTTCTTCGAGGGGCGGGAACTGGGCTTCGAGCTCCGCGAGACTGGTCTTCGACTGCGCGTGGTCGAGCTCGGACACCGCCCCGCCCCGGTAGCGGGTTTCGACCAGCGCATCGATCCGGCGTGCGGTGTCGACCGTGCGGCTGAGCAGCTCGAGCCGCTCGCCGAGCGCGGCGAGCTGGAAGTAAGTGGACGCGACTTCCGCGGACACACCGAGTGCAACGCCGGCCTGGGATTCGGCTGCGGCGATCACCAGGGCCTCCTTGGCACGCGCCAGATTGCGCAGTCTTCCGGCGAGATCCGGGTCGTACACGGCGGCGAGATCCGCGGTGTGGAGCTGCTTCATCACGTCGCCGGAGAAATCGCTGACGCGCTCGGCGCTGGCCTTCGCATCGAGCTTCGGATAGAGCTTTGCGCCGGCGATGCGCGCGATCGCCTGCGCCTCAGCGACACGGCTCGCCGCCGCCTGCAGGCCGAAGTTGCCGGCGAGTGCGCTCTGCTCGAGCTGATCGAGGGCGGGGTCGCCGAAGGACTTCCACCAGTCGGCGTTGGGCCAGGCAGGCTGCGCGCCTTCGAGCGTGGTGCTCGCCTGCCAGCTCGGCGGCGGCGTGATGCTGTCTTCGGGCCGCTGCACGTGGTCGGCGCAGCCGGACAGCGACAGGCTGATCGACAGGGCGAGGCTCAACGACAGCGCCGTGCTCAGCGGCGAGACGGCACTCAGCGATGACGACAAGCTCGACGGGAGTCGTGCGCTCAGCTCACGCGACGGGCGCCGGCGCAGCAACGCCAGCGCGCCCCATCGCCGAACATTGCCCATTGAGTTCACGCTCAGTCCCTCGCAAGAGCCTCGACCGGGTCGAGCGAGGCCGCTTTCCGGGCGGGGAAGTAACCGAAGGCGAGCCCGGTGAAGAAGGCGCACGCAAAGGCCAGCACCGCGGGGGCGGGACTGAGGGCGGTGAGCCAACCCGCGGCGCGCGAGGTGAGAAGACCGCCGGTGACCCCGAGCACCACGCCGATGATGCCGCCGATCGCGCACACCAGCACCGCCTCGGTCAGGAACTGCAGCAGCACGTCCTGGCGGCGCGCGCCGACTGCCATGCGGATGCCGATCTCGCGGGTGCGCTCGGAGACCGATACCAGCATGATGTTCATCACGCCGATGCCGCCGACGACCAGTGAGATCACCGCGACCGCGGCCAGCAGGTTGGTGAAGGCGTTCTGGGTCTGGTTGGCGGTGTCGATGAGATCCGCCATGTTGCGGACGTTGAAATCCTCGGTGCCGTGGCTGCGCAGCAGCGCGGCGTGGATCGTGTCCTCGACCTGGCGCATGAGCGCGGAGTCGCTGACCTTGACGCTCACGTCATCGAAGTAGCGGCGGCTGAAGAGCAGCGTGCTGGCGGTGGTGTACGGCACCCACACTTGGTAGTCGAGGTCATAGCCTTTGCTCGACACGCCCTTCGGTCCCATGATCCCCATGACCTGAAACGGGGCGTTGCCGACCATGATGTACTTGCCGAGTGGATTCTCGCCGGACGGAAAGAGGTTCTGCGCGACCGAGCTGCCGAGCACCACTTGCAGCGCGTAACGTCCGACGGCAGCCTGGTCGAAGAACACGCCCGCCTGCACCGGCCAGTTGCGGATGTGCGGGAACTGTTCACTGGTGCCCGCAGCCGGCAGCTGCAGGTCCTGGTTGCCATAGCGCAGCACCACGGTGCCGTCAATTTCGGGTAGCACGGCGGCGACCCCGGGCAGGCCCGTGAGGACCGGCAGATCCTCCGGGGTCAGGGTGATGACGCCCTTACTCGAGCCGCGCACCGCCGCGAGTCCGCGCTTGACGTCCAGGAGATCGGTCCCCATGGCCTCGATACGCTGCAGCACCTCCTGCCGCGCGCCGTTGCCTATAGCGAGCATGGCGACCACCGAGGCCACGCCGATGATGATGCCGAGCATGGTGAGCGCGGTCCGTAGCCGGTTGTGCATCAGCGAGCGCAGCGCCATCTTCAGGCTCTCGGCGAACACCATGGCGGTCGGCGCCAGCCGCGCCGCGGCGGCGCCTTCGCCACGCGGTGCCACCGCCGCTGCCACCGGGCGCACGCGGTCATCGACGATGCGGCCATCGTGCAGGCGGATCATCCGGGCGGCCTGCAGCGCGAGCTGCTCGTCGTGGGTGATGAGCACGATGGTGTGGCCGCGCCGGTGCAGGGCGCGCAGCGTGCGCATCACCTCGACGCCGCTCTTGCTGTCGAGAGCCCCCGTCGGCTCGTCGGCGAGGATCGCAGTCGCGCCGTTCATGAGCGCGCGCGCGATGCTGACGCGCTGCTGCTGGCCGCCGGAGAGCTGCGATGGACGGTAGTGCAGCCGCTCGCCGAGCCCCAGCTGGGTGAGGAGTTGCGCGGCGCGCGCGACGCGCCCCGGCGCGGGGAGTCCGGCATAGACCGCGGGCATTGCGACGTTCTCGAGCGCCGTAAGGGCGGACATCAGGTTGTAGCGCTGGAAGATGAAGCCGAAGGTGCGCCGGCGCAGCGCCGAGAGTTCGTCGGGCTCGAGCCGCGCGGTGTCGACCCCGTTAATCAGGTAATGACCGGAGCTCGGGCGGTCGAGGCAGCCAAGGATGTTCATGAGCGTGGACTTGCCCGAGCCGGAAGGCCCCATCACTGCTAGAAACTCGCCAGCGTTGACCGTGAGGCTGATGTTATGGAGTACCGCCGTGCGCGAGCCTCCGGAGGTGTACTCACGGCTCACGCCGCGCAGCTCGAGCAGCGCGCTCATCGTGCTCGGGGCACCGGGTGCAGTGCGCCGGCCCCCTCGCCGGCGCGGCGCCCCTCGGCCTCGCCGACCACGATGGTGTCGCCTTCATTCAGCCCGGAAAGGATCTGCGCCGACAGGGCGTTGGTGATGCCGACGCGCACCGGCTGGCGCTTCACCTTGCCGTTGGAGAGCCGCTTCACGACGTACTCGCCGCCCTCTCGGGGGCGCGCCGGGAGGAGTGCCGGCAGCGGCACCAGCAGCGCGTCCTTCGCCCGGTCAAGCACGAAAGACACCTGGGTGGTCATCTGCACCTTGAGCTCGCGCTCCGGGTTCGGCACGTCGAAGAGCGCATCGTAGAAGACGACGTTGGCGATGATCTCGGGAGACGGCAGGATCTGGCGCAGCGTGCTGTGCCAGCGCCGCTCGTTCTCACCGAGCACGCTGAAGTAGATCTCCTGCCCGAGGTGCAGCCGCGAGACGTCGGCCTCGGGGACCTGCGCCCACACCGTCATGGTGTCGAGAGAGGCGATGCGCATCAGCGTAGGCGCCGTCTGGCTGGCGTTGAGGGTCTGGCCCTCGCGCGCGGGGAGCGAGACCACCTCGCCGGACATGGGGGCGGTGATGCGGGTGTAGGCGAGGTTGGCGCGCGCGGTAGCGAGCTCGGCTTCTGCCTGACGGATCTGCGCATCGAGGGCGGCGAGCGCATCGCGCGCCTGGCGGAAGTTGGAGGCCGCGATTTCTGCATCGCTCGCGGCCTGTGCTCCCTGGCGCGCGAGATCGTCGCTGCGGGTTTTCTGTTTCGTTGCGAGCCACACCTGGTCCTGCTTCGCGTCGCGTTGGGCTTTCAGGTTTGCGAGCGTTGCTTCCGCCTCGGCGACCTTCGACGCGTTGATCACGGGGTCGATCTCGGCAAGCAGCTGTCCCTTCAGCACCTTGTCGCCGAGCTGCACCTTGACGCTCTTGAGCTGACCCGAGGTCTGTGCGCCGACGTCGACGAACTCGAAGGGTTGCAACGTGCCGGAAGCCAGCACAGCGCTTTCGATGTCGCCGCGCACGACCTTCGTGGTGAGGAAGCGACCGGCGGGCTCGCCGCCGCCGAAGGTGCGCCAGGCGAGGACTGCGACCGCGACGACTGCGACGGCGAGCAACAGCCAGCGGGTGCCGACGTGGGAAAGCCGTGCGGGCAGCCAAGGGAATGCGCGCGGCGGAGGGAGGTCCGGGGCCGCCGGTCGCGCGGCTGCATCCGGCTGCACGGCCGCGTGGGAGTGTGTGGCCCCGGAGTCGTCCTGCACGGCACGGGAGACGCCGGCAAGCTGGCGAACCAGGAGGCACTCGGCTCCGCGGTGATTTGCGAGCAGCACCAGGAGATCTTCGAGCCTCGCAAGATCGAGCCGGTCGCACTGGGTGTGGTCGAGGAGAACGGCCACGGGCCGGCCGCGCGAAGCGGCAACTGCGAGCAGCCGGCCCAGATGGACGCGCTGCGCGCTGTCCGCACCGGGCCGGTGGCTGCACCAGTCGACGCTCACCGGCACCGTGGCGTTGGCGCTGCCGAGTACAGCGGGCGCCGACGTGGCTTCCTGCGCCCGCCACGCCTCGGGCAGCAGGCGTCGCTCGAGCGCCGCCCAGGCGCCGCCGCGGGCGCGGGCCGCGAGTGATGGCGCCTGGGTCGCGGGCCGGATCGCCGGGGCACGACGACCGAACGGAAGACCCTGGCGGTGCAGGGCTATGCGCCCGTCACTGACGGCCATCCGTGCCTGAAGCGCTTCGACGAACGTCTGGGGCAACGCCGGCCGCAAGCCAAGATCGATCGGCACCTGGTGGGCGGCGAACAGGTCGAGCATGCCCTGGAACGAGGGCTCGTCACGGCGCACGTGATCGTCGCAAAAGATGAACCGCGCCGGCGCCGGCAGGCGGTCGAGGATCTGCCGCAGCGGGTCGAGCCAAGTCCTCATGTGCCCCTCGCGACAGGCGCGCGCGACGTAGCCTGGGCATGGCGGGCGATCCACTCGGCGGTGTCGCTGGCGCCATTCGCGGCGACGCGCGCCACTTCGGGGCGGAAGGTGCTCAGCGCACGGATCTCCGCGGCGAGCGTGCGGCCGTCGAGGTGCTCGGGGGCGAGCACGCGCACGAGTCCCCGCGCCGCGAGGCGCGTCGCACGTTTCGCCTGCTCGTCCTCGAGGCCTTCACCGTAGGGCACCACAAGTGCGGGTACGCCGGAGTAGAGAATGTCGAGCGCGGTGTTGTAGCCGCAGCGACTCGCGGAGACGCTCATGCGCTGCATCTCGAGGCCGACGTCCGGGACGCTGCGAATCAGCGTCAGTCCCGGAAGCGTTCGGCCCGCACTCTCGAGCGCGCGCCACTCCTGCTTGGGAAGGAACGGGCCCGCGATAAGTGTCATCGGCAGCGCTTCAGCCGCCCAGAGGACGCGCTGCGCCTCGAGGGCTGCGGCAAACAGCGCGCGCCCCGTGAGGCCGCCGCCGGAGGAGACGAGCGCGCACCGCTCGCGCGGGAGCGGCACAGGTGCCCGGCGGTCGCGGACGACGAAGCCGGTGTAGTGCACCGGCACCGTGAGCGCCGTCGCGGGGCGGAAGGTGTCCTCGAGCCGCACGAACGCGGGATCGGCGTGCACCAACACCGCGTGGAAGTAACGGTTGGCGAGTTGGGCGGCGCGCTCGTCGTGACCACCCTGGTCCTTGCGGCTCACCAGCATGTCGCGCAGGCTGCACAGCACCAGCGGCCCGTCGCGCCCGCGCTCCCTCGCTCGCTCCAGCACCGGCAGCACCTCGGTCGCGAACTTCTTGCGCCCGAAGGGAAAGAGCTCGATCACTAACACGCGCGGGTCGAAGCGCTCGAAGCACTCGAGGATCTGCCTCCGGCGCCGCTCGAGTGCGGCTTCGACGCCGACCGACTCGTCGTGACTCACGAGGTTGCCCGCTTCATCCGCGCCCAGCGGCTGCAGCTGGATCAGCTCGACTCCGGCGGGGACCGCGATGCCGGCAGGGAGCCGCCCGCCGTTCAAGAAGAGTACGCGCCAGTCCGCGGTAAGGGTGGTGGCGAGGCTGAAGGAGCGCACCAGGTGGCCGACACCCACCGAGTGCTGACAATAAAAAAGGAGTGAGGGCTTTGCGACGCTCATCCGGCGCCCCTCAGGCGCACCGGCACGGCGGCCCGAACCTCGGCCGACACCCGCCCCTCGCTCAGGCTGAGCACCTGGTCGTACGCGTGCGCGGCGGGTACCTCATGGCAGATGACGAGCACGGTTCGCCCGGCGTGGCAGCGCTCGAGCGCCTCACGGATCAGCCGCGCCGACGCCGCATCGACCGCCGAGGTCGGCTCGTCGAGGATCAGCACAGACGGATGCTTGATGAGCGCGCGCGCCAGGCAGACACGCTGGCGCTGGCCACCCGAGAGCGTGCAGCCGCGCTCGCCGACCACGGTGTCGTAGCCGTCCGGGAAGGCGGCGATGAACTCGTGGGCGTTGGCCGCCCGCGCGGCCGCCTCGATTTCGGGGTCGCTAGCCTGCGGCCGCCCGTAACAGATGTTGTCGCGGATGCTGCCCTCGAAGAGCGTGGTGTCCTGCAGCACGACGCCGAGCTGCAGCCGCAGCGCCTCGCGCTGATAGTCGGCGAGCGGGATCCCGTCGACGAGAATCGCGCCCGAGCGCGGCTCGTAGAGCCTCAGGAGCAGCGCGATGACGCTCGACTTGCCGGCACCGGAGGGACCGACCAGCGCCACCTTCTGTCCGGGGCGGATGTGGAACGAGGCCTCCTCGAGTACCGGGTGCCGCGGGTCGTAGGCGAAGGAGACGCGCTCGAAACGGATGTCGCCATCGAGGCGCGCGACGACGCGCGCGCCGTCCCGATCGCGGATCTGGGGCTCAAGGGCCAGCACCTGCTCGATGCGTTCGGCGCACACGCGAGCGCGCGTCATTTTCACCGAGACCTTGCCGAGATCGCGGATCGGTTTGTAGAAAGTGCGCAGGTACGAGACGAAGATCAGAAGATCCCCCGGGGTCATGTAGCCGCGGTACGCCTGCCACGCGCCCACGAAAATGGTAAGTGCGGTGCTGAGCGCGCACACCAGCTCGATGAGACGAGTGACCGCCGCGGTGGTGCGCGCGGTGTCGATGCCGTCGGCGAGATTGGCGGCGTTCTCGAGCGCGAAGCGCCGGTCCTCGTGGTCGGCGCGAGCGAAGGTCTGCACCATGGCGATCGCGCCGAACACCTCGCCCATGCGGGCGGCGATTCGCCCCTCCTGGCGGCGCTGGCGGCTGACGGATGCCTTGATGCGCCGGTTCAGGCGGGTGAGGACGAGGTATAGCACCGGCAGGCTGCCGAGCACGACGAGGCTCAGCCGCCAGTTGACCACTGCCATCACGACCAGCATGCCGCCGATCATGAGGAACTGGTACGCGGAGCGGACGCCCCAGTCGGCGATGGCGTCGCGGATCGCGGCGGTGTCGGTCGAGGCCTTCATCAGCAGCTCGCCGGCCCGGGCGCGACTGTGGAAGGCGAGCGGCAGGCGCTGGATGTGGGAGAAGAGCCGCTGCCGGAGCGCCGCGGCGAACTCGTATCCCGAGCGCGTCGCCAGATACACCTGCACGTAGGACAGTGCTCCCCCTAGCGCGACCAGTAGTAACACTGCGGCGGAGAGCGCGGCGACCGCCGGCAATGCGCCGAAGCGGAACAGTCCGTCGAGCACCGCCAGCGCCCCCTGCAGCGGTTTACCGAGCAGCACACGGTCGAAGATGACCTTCAACGGCCAGGGCGCGAGGAGCTCGGTCAGGATCGCGCCTATGAGGCACAAGAGCGCCGCCAGCGTGCTGAAGCGCGTGCGCCAGAGGTGCTCAAGCAGCAGTTGACGCAGCTCACCCCGCGGCGGACGGCCGCCACTCATGGCGCAGCCTCCCGTTGCGATGAGGGTCGATCGAGTGAGGCGAAGGCCGATCCCACCACGTCCGGACTGGCAGTCGCACCGGCCGCCGCGCCGAGGGAGTCGGCGAGCAACTGATACAGGCGGCGCGTCGTGCGGCGCGAGTCGAACTGGGCGCAGATCTTGCGCCGCCCCGCCTCTGCAAGGCGCTGCCGCAACGCCGGGGACATGAGGAGGCTGCGCAGTGCGCCGGCGAGCGCGGTGCTGTCGCGTTCGGGCACGAGCACGCCGTCCGTGCCGTGCTCTATGAGCTCGGGAATGCCGGAGATGCGCGTCGACACCACCGGTAACCCCATCGCCATGGCCTCGGCGAGCACGTTCGGGATGCCGTCCTGGTCGCCGTCCTCGAGCTTCAGGCACGGCAGCACGAACAGCGTCGCGCGGCGATAGAGCTCGCGAAGTACCTCCTGGGTCACGCCGCCGTGTACCGAGACGACATCTTCGAGCCCCAGCTTGCCGATGAGCGTGGCGATTTGCGCCGAATGACTGCCCGGCGGGCCCACGATGAAGCAGCGCAAGGGCAGGCCCGCGGCCCGAAGCTGCGCGCAGGCGGCCACCAGGTATTCGAAGCCTTTCTTCTCCACGAGGCGTCCTACGGCGAGGATGACCGGCACCGAGCCCGGCGCCGGCGGCGGCAGCGGCGCGAAGAAGTCGGTGTCGAGGCCGTGGTAAACGATGTGCAGCGCCTCGTGATCTGGGCAGACCCTTGCAAGGTGCGCGCGGTTGGCCGCAGTGCAGGTCACCACAAAACGTGCCGCGCGCATCTTGCGCTCGAGCAGGTCGCTCGGGTTGAGGTCGGCCTTGTAGATGTCCTTGGCGTGCGCGGTGAAGCTGAACGGGAGACCGGTGAGGCGGGCGGCGAACCAGGTGACGGTCGCGGCACCGTGACAGTAGTGGCCGTGCAGGTGCTGAACGGTGCCGGCCTCGAGAACCTGCAGGGCGATCTCGCCCGCCTGCAGGAATTCCTTGAAGAACACCTTGCGTGGCGCGAGCGGCCCACGGCGGTAACGCCATGACATCGCCAACGAGGCGGCCAGCGTCGAGAAGTATGCGCGCGGCCGGCGCACTGCGAGACGTACGTGGCCGACGACGAACAGCGGCAGGTTGCGCGACAGCCAGAGCGGGAAGCTGGTGCCGGAAAGACTCGTTACCGGCGGCAAATACGTGACGGGCGCGCGAATGCGGGCGATCACGCCGTGCGCCCTCCCCTCGTCGCCGCGCACGATGGAGTACAACCGAAGCGTGAGGCCCAGCGACTCGAGCAGATGGATCTCGTTAGCGATGAAGGTCTCGGAGAGCCGCGGGAAGCCCTTCACGATATAACCGACCTCACCCACGGCTTCAGCCTCCATACGCCACCCGCGCGGCCAGCGCCGGCGTCGCAGCGTGTGCGCCGCCGTGTGAGGCCGCGAGCAGCAGCTCGCTCACGGTGTGCAGGTTCACATCGTTCGAGAAGCGCTCGGCGACGGTGCGGCGGCCGGCCACGCCGAGCGTCTCGCGCAGCACCGCATCGTCGAGGAGGCGACGGATTGCCTGCGCGAGAGCGGGCGCGTCGCCCGGCTCGACCAGGAGTCCGTTCACTCCATCCTCGATGACCTCAGGGATACCCGACACGGGCGTCGTCACCACCGCGAGCTCCATCGCGAGCGCTTCCAGCAGCACGTTGGGAATGCCGTCGCGGTCGCCGTCGGCGGCGATGCGGCACGGCAGGGCGAAGACAGTCGCGCGGGCGTAGAGCCGCACGAGCTCCTCGTGCGTCATCTTGCCGGCGAGCCGCACGCTGCCCGTGAGCGCGTGACGGGCGATGAGGGATTCGAGCCGCCCGCGCTCCTCGCCGTAGCCGACGATCTCGCAGCGCAACTGGACACCCGCGTCGCGCAGCAGCCGGCAGGCTTCGACGAGCACCGCAAAACCTTTCTTCTCGCGCAGCCGCCCGACGCCGAGCAACAGCGGCGGGGCGGCGTCGGGTGGAGCGGCGGCGCGTTGAAACCGCGCCAGGTCGACGCCGTGGTACATGCGGAGCACCGCCGTGCCGGAGCCGGCGATGCGAGCCAGGCGCGCGCGGTTGTACTCGGTGCAGGTGACGACGAAGCGGGCGCGGCGGAGCTTGCGGCGCAGGCTCGCGCGCCGCGACAGGTAGACGTCTTTGGCGTGCGCGGAGACGCTGTAGGAGATGCCGCTGAGGAGGCTTGCGAGCTCGGCCACATCGGCGGGCTCACTCGCGAAGTGCACGTGCAGGTGGGCGATGCCGAGACGTGTGAGGCGGCGCGCCAGCCAGCCCGCCTGCGCAAACGCGCGCAGCCGGTTCGCCTCACGGAGCCTCAGGCAGAAGCGCAGCGCCGCCAGATAGCGAGCCGGCGCGCGCAGGAGGAGCGCAGCGTGAGATGCGGCCAGCGACAGTGCGGCCGCGGCGCGCGGCGGCGGCAGGTAACTCACCGGCGCACGCACCCGCTCCTGACTCGCGTGCGTGATCGCATCCGCCGGCGGGTACAGCGAGAAGACGCGTAACGGCAGGCCTTGCCGCTCGAGCCCGAGGATCTCCTCGAGAATGAAGGTCTCGGAGAGCTTCGGGTAAGTCTTCACCAGTAGCCCGATAGGGGCCGCCGGCTGCGGCTCCGCGCCGCTCACTGACCACCCACCTGCTGCGCGAGTTCAAGCTCGCCATCCGCCTCAGCGGCTTGCGCCAGGAGCTCGTAGATGCCTTCTGCCACGCGCCCCATGCCGCCGAGGTCGACCTCGTAGAGGCGGCTCGGCCGCACGTTGCTGAGCGAGAGCTCCTCACGGATCGCGCGCCCGAGTTCCGCGGGCGTCAATCGATCTGGATGGATGGCGCGCAGCAGGCCGAGACGGTCCATGCGCTCCGCGCGCATCCATTGCTCCTGTACCGGGACTACGCGCGGCACGACGATCGCGCGCTTGTGGAGCGTCAGCACTTCGCACAGGGTGTTGTAGCCACCCATGCATACAATGAGGTCGGCCGCGTCCATGCAGCCCATCATGTCGTCGTTGAAGTCCTGCACCACGAGGTGGGCGCGGCCGGCCGCGGCGGCATGGATGCGGCGCCGGCGTTGCTCCGACATCTCTGGCCCGCACACTAGCAGTGCGCGAACGGGCGCACACGCCGACGCGTGGGCGAGCGCCCGAAGCGA
>Ga0306920_100009165_pt1 | contig 13191 bp, 14 predicted proteins | sample flu12Cox44000170_FD_204666 | JGI IMG/M metagenome (GOLD analysis project Ga0306920, IMG submission 204666) | Lab enrichment of tropical soil microbial communities from Luquillo Experimental Forest, Puerto Rico - flux4day.12C.oxic.44.000.170 (v2)... | ecosystem: Environmental > Terrestrial >... | reverse complement strand
GGCGGGGCAAGTGCGGCGGCGAGTCATTATTGTCCAACCTTTCGCCCCGCTTTATCCGTGGGGGTATCCTTGGGGCTACTACCCCTATGCGCCTTATTATGCAGCCAACGATGGCCAGGTGAAGATCGATACGCACCGGAAGGATCTGACGGTGTACATTGATGGCGGTTACGCAGCGCAAATCAACAAGGACAAAAAGTTCGCGCTGCGGCCCGGCAATCACGACATCGAGCTGCGAAATTCCGAGGGGCAGACGGTGTATCAGCAGAAGGTCGCGGTGATGGTAGGGAAAACAACCAAGCTGCAGGTCTCCTGATCTGCGAAGAAGCGCGGAGTCCTGGAAGGACTTGCCGCAGAGGGCCGGACTATGAGGCCCGCGGGGGCGAGTGTAGGACGAGTCCTGGCGGCACACGCTAGCCGCCGGGACTTATTTTCTTGGCGGGGTGACGTCCGAGACGGGTAGATCCCAATGGGCCAGCAAGATTTCAAAACGGCGCTGCTCTTCCCTTTGATAGACGGCTTGATCGGGATATAGTTTTTTGATCAGGGCGTCTTCGTCGGGGTTTGCAGTGGTGGCGAGTGTGGAGTTTTTGTAAACAATCGTGACGCGGTAATCCCAGCGGGATTCTTCGGTCATGTGATTGGCGGGAGTCTCGATTTTGAGAGAGAGAATTCTGCCGGATTCCTCGATTTTCCGCAGCAGCGGGAAATGGTTTTTCAAGAAAAGATCAAGGAATTCTTTTTGATGGCCCCATTGCGTTTTGTAATAGTACTCCATGACATAGGGTTTGTCGGCGGAGCCCTGGGGCGGTGCCCCCTGAGCGAGAACGGCGGGCGAGAGGCCAAAGAGCATCAAGAGAAGAATCAAGATTTTCATGCAGTCCTCCAAGCGTTGCCTGGATTGTAGGCCGGCCGAGATGCCGCTAGCAATCCGCGTAGCGTTTCCTGAGCCAGCCAGCGTTGACCGGTACACACGAAAATGAGAATCTTACACATCGTGAGCGGGGGACCAATGCGGACCAATATAGAAATTGACGATCGGTTGATGAAAGAAGCGATGCGGCGCGCAAGAACCAAGACCAAGCGCGAGACGGTGGAAGAGGGGCTGCGCATGCTGATCAGGGTCAAGGAACAAGCCGGCATCCGGAAATTCCGTGGCAAAGTGAAGTGGCAGGGGAACCCGGATGGATGGAGAAGTGTCCGGGAATGGTAATCGTCGATACCACGGTATGGATCGACCATTTTGGTGGCGTTGACAACCCGGAGACTCGCTGGCTCGATCTGCAGATCGATCGACGCAGGCTGGGGCTGACGGACTTGGTCTTGTCAGAAGTGCTACAGGGAATCCGGGACCATCGCGAATTCAAAAGCGTACGGCGAGAACTTCTGAAGTTCCAAGTCTGTGCGACAGGCGGACAAGGTTTGGCGATCGAGGCAGCCGTAAACTTCCGGCAGTTGCAGAAGAAGGGAGTCGCCGTCCCTAGCTTGGTGGACTGTTGGATTGCCACATTCTGCATACGAGAAGGCCATACGTTGCTGCACCGCGACCGCGATTTTGAACCGTTCGAGAAAGAGTTGGGGCTTCGTGTTGTTCGACCGTAGTGGCAAGACTTTTAGGGAATCATCTGAGAAGTCGTTCTACCGGATTGCAGGAGGCGAGTTTTGGCGTATCGGGATTTGCAGCAGTTTGTGAAAGCGCTGGAGAAGGCCGGGGAGCTGAAGCGGGTGCAGGCGGAAGTGCATCCGGTGCTGGAGATTACCGAGGTGACGCAGCGGATGGTGCGCGACCCGAATCGCGCCAAGGATAGTGTTGGGCCGGCACTGTTGTTTGAAAAGCCGAAGGGATCGCGGTATCCGCTGCTGATCAACGCGTTTGGCAGCGTGAAACGGATGTGCATGGCGCTGGAAGTAGACGAGCTGGATGAAGTTGCCGCGCGGATCCGCGGATTCCTGGACACGAAGTCGCCGCAAGGAGTGTTCGACAAGTTGAAGATGCTGCCGAAGCTGGCGGAGCTGGGTTCGTTTTTCCCAAAGAGTGTGAACGACGGCGCGTGCAAGGAAGTGATTCACAAGGGCAGCGACGTCAACTTGCTGGATTTTCCGATTTTGAAATGCTGGCCCCAGGATGGCGGGCGATTCATCACCTTTCCGCTGGTCTTCACAAGAAATCCGGAGACGGGGAAGCGCAATGTCGGAATGTACCGCATGCAGGTGTATGACCAGCGGACTACAGGGATGCATTGGCAAACGCAGAAGCATGGCGCGGAGCATTTTCGTCGCGCGCGAGCGAAGGATCCCGACGGGAGGATTGCGGTAAGCGTGGCGATCGGGGCCGACCCGGCGGCGACGCTTTCCGGAATGCTGCCGATTCCGCCGGACCTGGATGAAATGATGTTCGCGGGATTTTTGCGGCGCGAGCCGGTAGAGATGGTGCAGTGTGAAACGAACGAACTGGAAGTTCCTGCGAACGCGGAGATCGTGCTGGAAGGGCATGTAAATTTGAACGAAACGCGGACGGAAGGGCCGTTTGGCGATCACACGGGATTTTATTCGCTGCAAGGTGAATACCCGGTGTTTCACATCGATTGCATCAGCCATAAGAAAGATCCGATTTACCTGACGACGGTCGTGGGCCCGCCGCCGCAAGAAGATTTCTATATGGGCTTTGCGGTGGAGCGGATTTTTCTGCCGGTGATGAAAATGCAGTATCCGGAAATTGTGGATGTGGCGATGCCGGCGGAAGGAATTTTTCACAATTTGATGATTGTGGCGATTCGCAAATCGTATCCGGGTCATGCGCGGAAAATCATGAACGCGATTTGGTCGCTAGGGCAGGCTATGTTCACGAAAGTGATTGTGGTGGTGGATCACGAAGTGGATGTGCACAACTACAGCGAAGTGGTGTGGAAAGCGTTGTGCGCGATTGATCCGGAGCGTGACGTACAATTTTCGTTGGGGCCTGCGGATAGCTTGGATCACGCGGCGCGGATTGAGGACTACGGATCAAAAATGGGAATTGACGCGACGCGCAAGTGGGCCACCGAAGGGTTTACGCGGCCGTGGCCGGACCAGATTCTGATGGACGAAGCCACCAAGAAAAGGGTTGCCGAACTCTGGAAAAGTCTGGGAGTTTGATGAGCAACAGTGATTCACGTCGGCGTTTCTTATGCGGCGGGCTGCGACAAGCATTTTCGCTAAAAAGTGCAGCCGTGGAAAAGGGAATCGCGCAATCTCTGCAGGCTGTCTGGCTTCTTTCGGTCCGCATACCGGCGAAATAGTTGCGGATGTGCTGAACTACACAAGCCGTAACGTCCTCAGTGGCCCGGGAACCAAGCCAAACCATCCACGCCCGGCGATAACACGATGGGCGCTTCCAGTTTGCTGCGGCGAATATCGAATATTTCGATGGTGCCTTTTTGCGGTGTGCTGACGTAGCCATAGTTGCCGTCTCGATCGACGGCGATCTCTCCGATGGCTTCAGGAATCAGGTAGGTCCCGACCACTTTCTCCGTGGGCAAATCAATCACAATAAGTTTGCCTGATGGCGCGTTTGCCAGAAGGAATTTTCCGTCCGGCGTCGGCGTGGACGAATAGACGGTGGCCGGCAAGTCGATCCAACGAACAACTTGGTTGGTAGCCGTATCGATGACAGCGATGCGCGGCGCATCCTGATCATGGGTGAAGACGAAGCGTCCGTCCGGTGAATTCGAGATGCGTTGCACTTTTTTGGCGACGGGAATGACGGTGATGAGCGTGCGCTTGTGCAAGTCCACGACGCTGACCGAGCCGGGTCCAACGTTGGCCGTGTAGGCGCGCTGGCCGTCGGGTGAAATCGCCAACATGTGGGATTCATCGGCGCCTGTGGGGATTTCGCCGACCACTTTTCCGGAAACGGGTTCAACGACATAAAGGGCCTTGGCCAGCTCCGCGGTGACATAGAGCAGGCCGTCCGGACCGAATTTGGCGCAGTGAGGACGTACGGGTTTGCCGAGCTCGATGACGCGTATGGTATGCAGGGTGAGGAGATCGACCACCTGGACGGTGCTGCCGTCAGTGCCGGGTTTGCCAACGCCGGAATTGCCGTAGATCGGAACGTACCCGAGGCGATGGTCGGGGCTGACGGCAACTTCATGGCCGTTGATATCGACGCCGGCTTTTCCAACCACCTTTCCAGCCGAGGGATCCACCACGACGGCAGTGTGGTCGAACTGGTTCGCCACCAGAAGCAGGCCGCCGGGCGCCGGCCCGGCAGAGCCGGGAGTTGTGCTGCGAAAAACTGCGGCACCGAAAAAGACCAGCAAGACCGCAAAAACCAGCCAGGATTTCATGAATTCCTCGGTGAAAATGTAGCTTGGCGGGCGGCGCGAAGTATAACACCGGGAAAACCCGACGATTGCGGGCGAAAGCCGAAAATACCAGCACGAAGATGGGAAAGAATTACTGTCCAGCGGGACAGGCCGCAGTTTCGCGGAAAACCACAACTAATTGCGATATTTTACAAAATGACTGCCAAGATATTGGGTACAGTGCCCAAGATAACCCCAGAACTGCCGTCAATTGCCCATATTCTTAGGACAACTGCGGGAGTTAAACGCTTGACCGTGCGGACTTCAGGATGGGATAACGCTGACACGGGCGCACTCTCCGAATTCCACGGTGTAGGTCGAGAGTAGCGTCAAAAACAAGAAGTTCGGGCGTGCAGAGAACTACCCGGAGTGGCGTACCTCGTGAGCGAATCGCGTGAAGTGATGAATGTGCGGCAAGCGTCGCAGTATCTGGGGATCAGCCCGGACACGCTGTACCGTTACATCACCGAAGGCGAAATACCGGCATTCAAACTTGGTAATCGTTGGAAATTACGTAAGACCATTCTGGATCGATGGATGGAACGGAAAATGAGCCAGGTCCACGCGAGGCGGCGGTAACAGGCAGGAGAAGGGCGCAGATCGAACAAGTAAAGGGGCTGCAAGATGTTATTCGGCGGAAAAAGCAAACAGCTGGTTGGGCTGGACATCGGCTCAAGTTCCATCAAGTCCGTGGAGCTCAAGAGCACCAAAGCTGGTTACGAGCTGGTGAGCTTTGGAATGGAATCGCTGGCACCGGATACCGTGGTGGATGGCGCGATCATGGATGCGCCGCAGGTAGCCAATGCCATCGGCCGGATCTTCGATGCCTCCAATGTGAAAACCAAGAACGTGGCCACCTCGGTTTCCGGACATTCGGTGATTGTGAAGCGGGTCCCCTTGCCGCTGATGAGCGAAGAAGAGTTGTACGATCGCATTCCGGCCGAAGCCAGCCAGCACATCCCCTTCGACATTGCCGACGTAAACCTGAGCTACCAGTTGCTGGAGTCCATGGACTCGCAGATGGATGTTCTCCTGGTGGCGGTAAAGAAGGACAAGATTCTGAACCACACCAACGTACTGGCGCAGGCCGGCAAGACTCCGGTGGTAGTGGACATCGATGCATTCGGGTTGCAGAACTGTTTTGAAGTGAACTATGAGCCGGATGCCGGACAGACGGTGGCGTTGCTGAACATCGGCGCGAGCGTGATGAACATCAATATCGTGCGCGGCGGAATTCCGCTGTTTACCCGCGACGTGAGCGTGGGCGGAAATCAGTACACCGACGCGCTGCAGAAAGAATTGGACTTGAGTTTCGAAGATGCCGAGAGGCTGAAGCGCGGTGAAACCCTGCCCAGCGTCACCGACGAGCAGAAACAGCAGATTTTGCGCAGCGTGAGCGACATTCTGACCCTGGAAATTCAGAAGACTTTTGACTTTTTCCGCGCCACGGCGAGCGGAGAAAACATCCAGCGGATTCTGGTGGCTGGCGGTACGGCGCGGGTGCCTGGCCTGGTGGACCTGCTGCGCGAAGAGTTCGCGATGCCGGTGGAGGAGTTGAATCCGTTTCGCAAGGTGCTGATTAATCCCGCCAAGCACAGCGACGATCAGATTCGAGACATGGCTCCGCGGCTGGCAATTGCCGTGGGCCTGGCGTTGAGGAGCTTCGACTAGCCATGATCCGCATAAACCTTCTGGGACAACAGCGGCCGAAGTCGGCAAGGCGGCCAGTAGATACCGGTGCAGCACTGCCGGCGGTCTTCATCGGAGCTGGGGTAGTGCTCGGCGGCCTGGTGCTGGGCTACTTGTATTTTTCCTATCAGGGCCAGCTGAACCAGGAAAACAACCGCATTAAGCAGCTGCAAGCACAAAAGACCGAGCTGCAGAGCATCAAGCAGCAAGTAGAAGCGTTTGATAAGCAAAGAGCGGTTCTGCAGCTTCGCGTGGACACCATCGAAAAGCTGCAACGGGATCGCACCGGCGGACAGGAACTGCTGGACATGGTGGCCAACACGGTTTCCCGCACGGAAAACTTGTGGCTGACGAACATGGCTCGCAAGGGAAACACTCTCAATATCGTGGGTTCCTCGGCCTCGATTAATTCGGTTGCCAACTTTATTACCGCCATGAAGCGCTCTGGATACTTCCAGAAGGTGGAAATCGACGAAACCAAGCAGGATGACAACAAGAACGTGGAAATCTTCACCTTCAAATTGAGCGCGGACATTAACCCGGCAGGCCCGCAGGCCAAGCCGGCTAGCGCGCCGGCGGCGAATGCTACGCCTGCGAAAAAGGGTTAGGAGATCGCCATGGCGAATCCATTGAGGGACATGTCGGTAATCATGCAGGGCCTGGTAGCCGCAGCGATTGCCGTGGTGCTGGTGCTGCTCGGAATTTACTTGCCGATTTCGCCGGTGGCTCAGGAAAAAGATTCTGTGGACAAAGCGGTACACCAACGGTCGGAGCTGACACAGGAAGTCCAGCAACTGCAGGTGTATCAGCGTCGGTTCGGCGAATTGAAACAGCAGATGGATGCCTTGAACAAGCAACTGGATACGCTGAAGACCATCGTGCCGGAGGAAAAGGAAACCGACGAATTTATCCGCCTGCTGCAAGGCGCGGCGGCTTCGTCAAACGTGCAACTGCGGCTTCTGAAGGCCAAGGCGGTAGTGGCCAAGGACAACAACTACTTCGAAATGCCGTTCGATGTTCAGGCAGACGGCCCGTACTTCAACGTTCTGGATTTCTTCGGAAAACTGAGCCGCCTTTCGCGAATCATCAATGTGGGCGATCTAGAGTTTTCCGATCCCGACAAAGCCAAGGGTGGACATTACGTGCTGCGTCCGGGAAGCACAGTGAGCGGAACGTTTACAGCCACAACGTATTTTTCCAAACCGGATACCACGCCTTCAACAGCTGGAGCCAAACCGGGAGCGAAAAATTGAGCGGGAATGAACAAACTATGCGCCCTCTAATGACCTTGCTAGTTGGCATCACGCTGCTGGCCACGCCGGGAATGCGCGGGCAGACAGCACCCGCAGCCGGAACGACGGCAGGCAAGCCGGCTGCTGCGGCACAGAAGGCAGCTGCGACTGCGCCGGGAAAGCCGGCGGCCAAGTCTGCGAACGCGCCGTCCAGCAAACCAGCAGCGAAAACGCACCCCAAACCCGCCGCGAAGTCCGTGACGACACCAGCGGCAAAAACAGTTTCGGCAAAGAAACCGGTGGCGAGCGAACAGAAGATCGCGCGGCGCGACCCGTTTGAATCGCTGGTGGGCCGCAAGCAGGCCCAAGATGCGCTGGCCAAGAATTTGCCTCCGGGAAAAGCTGGGCTGCAGGTAGGCACACTGCGTCTGGACGGAATTGTGAAGTCCGTGAACGGCATGATTGCCGTAGTGGCCAACCCTCAACAGAGAACCTATTTTCTGCGCGAGGGCGACCAGTTGTACGACGGCAAAGTGGAAAAGATTTCGATGGAAGGCGTGACCTTCCATGAAGAAGGCAAGGACGCGTTCGGCAAGCCTGTCGAGCGGGAAGTAAACAAGAGACTTTACACCAGTGCAGGAGAACAGCAATGAAGACCAACTGGCCGGCCCTACGCAACGGCTGCCTGATCCTTGCAAGCCTGGCGAGCAGTGCCACTCCGCTGCTGGCACAGTCGCAGGAGACTGCTGCAGCACCGGCGACCGCGGCGGTGATTTCCAGCGTAGCGGTGATGCAGGCTTCGCAGCGAGCGAGCGTGAGGGTGCAAGGCGAAGGCCGCCTGGCCGCGCGCGCGGTACGGATGCAAAATCCCGATCGGTTGGTGCTGGATTTCGCTAGCACGAGGATCGCGGTGCAAAAGACCATCATCCCGGGCGTTTCAGCCCCGGTGCGCGGGGTGCGGCTGGGACAATACCGGCCGGACGTGGCGCGCGTGGTGGTGGACCTTACGGCCGCCGCGCCTTACCAAATCGGGCGGGAAGGCAACACGCTGGTCATCTACTTTGAAACTGCGGTGGAAGGGATGAACAACAGTATCAGCGCCACGACGGCTTCGGTGACCAGCAGCGAACCCTCGTTTCACTTCGGAAATGCCGCGCCGCGCAGCAAGGAAAGCCGCCAGAGTGAGCTCATAACCGTTGCCGCGCCGCGCTTTGCGCTCCCCAACGAATTAACCAAGCCGAATGCCGCGCTGGGTTTCTTCGCTGGAAATGAACAGCCCACGCGCCCAGCAGCCTCGGCGCAACAGGCTTCACAGCAAGCGGTACAGCAAGCGAGCAACGCTGCGGCGACCATGGCCACGTCGGCCCAGCAGGGTGCGACGGCGAGTAGCGTTACCGCATCGAGTAAGTACACCGGCGAACCGATTTCCGTAAACCTGAAGGACGTGGACCTGCGCGATTTCTTCCGGCTGATTCACGAAATCAGCGGATTGAACGTGGTACTCGATCCGGCGGTAAGAGGGTCTCTGACCATCGTGCTGGATGAAGTGCCGTGGGATCAGGCGCTGGACATCGTGTTGCAGAACAACGGTCTGGACAAGCAACTGAACGGCAACGTGTTGCGCATCGCCACCCGCGACACGATGAAGAAAGAAGCGGAAACCGTGCGCGACCTGGAAAAGGCGCGGGCGGAAGCTACCGCTCCGGTCACCGTTACGCGCGTGCTTAGCTATGCCAAGGCTACCGCGATGACGCCCACGTTGAAAAAGTTCCTTTCGCCCCACGGCGACATTCTGTCCGATGACCGTTCGAACCAGCTGATCATCCGCGATATTCCCGAAGTCATTCCGGTGATTGACAACCTGATTCACCAACTGGACCGCAAATCGCAGCAAGTGGAAATCGAAGCGCGGGTGGTTTCCGCGTCACGGTCCTTCGCGCAGGATATCGGAACTGAGCTCGGCTTTGCGGGGACGGCCACCAGCGGCCGCACGCTGTTCTCCGGAGTGCCAGCAGTCGGCGGCAGCGGTGTGACCCCGGGTGCCGGAATTCCGCCAAATCCGGTTTCGATTGGAAGCGGTGTTACCTCCGGCAACGGAGTGACCAGCGGACTGCCGCTGAACACCTCATTCCAGGCCGGTTCGCCTACCTCGGGTTTTGGCTTCTCGCATCGTTCGCCCAACTTCGCGATCGATTTCTTCATTACCGCCGCGGAGGCCAAAGGCGTTGGCAAGTTGCTTTCAAAGCCGCGCGTGGTGACCCAGAACAACGAGAAGGCCACTGTCAAGCAAGGTACCAAGATTCCCATCCAAACCACCATCAACAACACGGTTTCCGTGCAATACATCGACGCGGTGCTGAAGCTGGAAGTCACACCACAAATCACCGCCGAAGGCACCGTGTTTATGGACGTGCTGGTCGAGAACACGCAGGTGGACAATGGTATTACCCGCATCCAGGGCATTCCGGCATTGGATACGCAGTCTGCTGAAACCAAGATCCTGGTGCCCGATGGCGGAACGGTAGTCATCGGCGGCGTGATCGTTACTCAGCAACGGGTGGACGTGACGCAAGTGCCGCTGGTGGGCAGCCTGCCGGTGATCGGCAACTTGTTCAAGCGCACCAACGTGACCGTATCGTCGCAGGAGTTGCTGTTCTTCCTGACGCCGAGAATCATTCCTGGATAATTGCTGGCGGAATTCCCGAGTCCGAATTCCTTTCAACTTTTTCGCGAAATCGGGGAGACTACGGTCTCCCCGATTTCTTATGCCGACACCACACTCAACAAGAATCGAAAATTTACGGAAGCTGATCAGGCCTAACGCTCTCGATGCAGTGCTGATCACCAGCCCGGCGGACTGGTATTACCTGACGGGTTTCACGGGCGAAGCTGGCGTGCTCATAGCGGAGCCCGGCGGACTGACGCTAGTGACCGACGGGCGATTCACCCTACAGGCTGCCGAGGAAATGCGAGGCGTGGCTGTTGTCGAGCAGCGGGAGGGTCTCTATCGGACCTGCGGGGAGCTGCTCAGAAAATCCAAGCGCCGGCGAGTAGGATTCGACGCCAACCAGCTGACCGTGAGCCAACTCCGGGTTCTGAAAAAGGCAACCGGAGCCCCGACAACGTTTCGGCAGGCCAGCAGACTGGTACCAGACCTGCGAGCCCACAAAGACGCCGGAGAACTGGCCAGGATGCGCAGAGCGGCGGGTCTGGCGGACCAGGTGGTGGAGCACGCGATACGGCTGCTGAAGCCGGGAGTCAGGGAGTTCGAAATTGCGGCCGAAATTGAATACCAGATGCGCAAGAGAGGAGCCAGCGGAGCAGCGTTTGAAAGCATCGTCGCGTCCGGTTGGCGGGCCGCCTTACCACATGCTCGACCCACCGCTAAACGATTGAGAAAAAATGAGTTGGTGGTACTAGACCTGGGTGCTATACTGGGTAAATACTGCAGCGACATCACGCGAACTGTGTATGTGGGCAAGGCTCCGGCGAGGGTACGCTTGTGGTATCAGGCGGTGGCGGAAGCGCAAGCGGCCGCGATCGAGGCCATCCGGCCAGGGCGGCCTTGTGGGGAGGTCGATGCGGCGGCAAGAAGGGTTCTGGCAGCCCATCGGCTGGATCAGTATTTCGTGCATAGTACCGGGCATGGCTTGGGACTGGAAGTACACGAGGACCCACGGCTGGCCAAGGGGCAAAAAACACAGCTTGCCTCGGGAAACGTGATTACGGTAGAACCGGGTGTATATTTGGCGGGCTTCGGGGGCATCCGGATCGAAGACGACGTGGCGGTGCATGAACAACGTACGGAAATATTGACCCGCGCCTCGCGGGATTTCATCGAGCTCTAATACAAAGAGAATGAAACGCAAAAAGCCTTTGAAGTCTGGTGGCGGGTCTTCTGGGGGCCCGAACATAGATCAGATTGAGCTGCTCCTGAAAACCATGGCGGAGCACAACCTCGAGGAGTTCGAATATTCCCGCGGCGACTTGCGAATAAGGCTGAAAAAGCCTTCCGCCGGCGTGGTCGTAGCTTCCAGGAATAGCGCCATACCGGAGATCATCGTGGCGGGCCCGCCGTCATCTAACGCGCCGGCGGCTCCGCTGGCCGCTCCTGCCACACCAGAGCCGAGGTCTAGTGAAGATTTGCACCTGGTGAAGTCTCCGATTGTCGGGACATTTTATGGGTCGCCAAGCCCCGGAGCGGAACCGTTTGTGAAAATTGGGGCGTACGTGGAAGATGGGCAAACGCTTTGTATCGTCGAGGCCATGAAGTTGATGAATGAGATTGAATCCGACAGCAGCGGAGAAGTGCTGAAGATTTTCGTGGAGAACGGGCAGCCGGTCGAATACGGCCAGCCCTTGTTCGGAATCCGCCCGAGCCGCAAGAAGTAGGCGGCCACCCATATGTTCAATAAAATTCTGGTAGCCAACCGCGGGGAAATTGCCCTGCGGGTGATTTGCGCTTGCAAGGAATTGGGAATTTCGACGGTCGCCGTGTATTCGGAAGCCGACCGCAACTCGCTGCATGTGCGGTTTGCCGACGAAGCGGTGTGCATTGGGCCAGCGCGGAGCAGCGAAAGCTATCTCAATATTCCGCACGTGATCAGCGCGGCGGAAATCACCAATGTGGATGCCATTCATCCCGGGTACGGATTTCTTTCCGAAAATGCCAATTTCGCAAAGGTGTGCGAAGCCTCAGAGATCACTTTTATCGGGCCACGCCCGGAAATCATCGAGATGATGGGCGAAAAAGACCGTGCGCGTCGCGAAGTCAAGAGTGCCGGGCTGCCGACGATTCCAGGAAGCGATGGCGCCATCGAAGGCGAAGAGCAACTGGCCAAGGAAGCCGCTAAGATTGGCTATCCATTGATCTTGAAGGCGGTGGCTGGCGGCGGCGGACGTGGGATGCGCGTGGTGCGGAAACAGGAAGAGCTGCTGTTCGCCTATGAGACGGCGCGCAGTGAAGCGCAACAAGCGTTTGGCACGCCGGATGTTTACGCTGAGCGGTTCATTGAAAATCCGCGTCATATTGAGTTTCAGGTCCTGGGCGATCAGCACGGCAAGATCATTCATCTTGGCGAAAGGGAATGCTCGATTCAGCGGCGGCACCAAAAGCTGATCGAAGAGTCGCCCTCCCCAGCGCTGGATCCGAGAGTTCGCAAGGAAATGGGCGCTAAGGTGGTCAAGGCCCTGCAGAAGGTGGGCTACACCAATGCTGGTACCGTCGAGTTCCTGATGGATACCGAGGGCGCGATCTACTTCATCGAAATGAATACCCGCATCCAGGTGGAACATCCGGTCACAGAATTTGTTACCGGCGCGGATCTGATCAAGGCGCAGATTCGCATCGCGGCGGGCGAAAAGCTGGATGGCGCTACAGGCGAAATACATTTTTCCGGCCACGCCATCGAATGCCGTATCAACGCTGAAGATCCGGAGACCTTTGTGCCATCGGCGGGTCGCATTACAACGTTTCAAGCGCCCGGCGGCACGGGCGTCCGGGTGGATTCGGCGGCATACGCCGATGCGGTGATTCCGCCGTATTACGATTCGATGATCGCCAAGCTGATTGTTAAGGGCCGCGATCGCGCGGAAGCAATTGGACGAATGAAGCGCGCTCTGGAGATGTTTGTAATTGAGGGGATTAAGACTTCGATTCCTTTGCATCGTCGTATTTTGGCCGATCCAGACTTCGCTGCGGGCCGGTTCGATACCCACTTTATTGACCGAATGTTCGCCGCGACTGGCATGCCTGGCGGCGCGGGGAAAACTGCGGAAAAGCCCGCCAGCAGTCTGGCTAAATCCAGGAAATAGATGGCCAATCGCCTTGCCTTGCCGCCGTTGTACGTGATATTAGACGCAGCGTTGCTGCCCTCTGACCCAATCGAGTTGACCACCAGGTTGCTGGATGCGGGCGCCCGCCT
>Ga0306920_100009163_pt1 | contig 13194 bp, 14 predicted proteins | sample flu12Cox44000170_FD_204666 | JGI IMG/M metagenome (GOLD analysis project Ga0306920, IMG submission 204666) | Lab enrichment of tropical soil microbial communities from Luquillo Experimental Forest, Puerto Rico - flux4day.12C.oxic.44.000.170 (v2)... | ecosystem: Environmental > Terrestrial >... | reverse complement strand
TCGAACGTGCACATAATCAGCTGCTGCTAACAAAAATCGGTCGCTCGTATGCCGCGACTCTTGGTGAGGCGTTCGCGCGCATTTCGGACGCGACGGCAGACTTGCGACCGGCTAATCCCAAGCTCGTGGTGCGGCTCGGTATCCGCGCCGGCTTGTCGCTACGTGGACCGGGAGGCTTCTTAACCTCTATCGAGGAATTTCGCCGCACCAACGGTGATGTGTTGTCGGTCGCGGTTCGCGTCAGCCAGCCTGTGGGCCTCGGCGAGCTGCTTGAGGGCAAGATCGACGCCGCGATCCTGCGGGGCGAACGGCGACAAGCCGGAATTTGCTCCCGGAGGCTGGTCGGCACGACGTGGGGCGGGGACAACGATTATCTGGTAGCACCGGAAGCTACCAAAGATTGCGCGGAAATTGACGCCTTATATCGATGGCTAGCCGCGGCGGATGGAACCTCAGCCGTTCCCGCATCTTCTTCCGTTGATTCAAAACGAGCGACGAGCGCGTGATGGCAGGCATTCCCTATCTCACTGGTCTAATTGTTGGTGTGGGTCCGGGCATTAGTGCGTCGGTCGCGCGCGGTCTTGCCGCGGCCGGGCTCAAGGTCGGTCTCGCTGCACGCAACATCGATAAATTGGCACCGCTGGCGCAAGAGATCGGCGCAGAGCGGTTCGCCGTCGATGCGACCGACCCTAAAGCGGTGACACATCTTTTCGAAGAAGCAGACGCGCGCCTCGGCGTGCCCGAAGTTGTCATGTACAACGCCAGTGCTCATCCGCACGGACCAATTGCCGAATTGGATCCCGAAGAAGTTCGCAAGGCGGTCGAGATCCTGGCTTTTGGCGGTTTTCTCGTCGTCCAACAGGCAGCACGCCGCATGATCCCACACGGAAAAGGCGCCATCCTGCTGACGGGCGCGAGCGCCAGCATCAAGGGCTATCCGCACTCCGCCCCGTTCGCCATGGGTAAATTCGCGCTGCGCGGTTTCGCTCAAAGCACGGCACGCGAACTGGGGCCTAACGGGATCCATGTCGGACACTTTGTGATCGACGGCGGCGTCCGCAGCGCGCGGCGACCCGATCCTGGCGATCGCCCGGACAGCACACTTGACCCTGATGCGATCGCCCAGAGCTACCTCGAAGTCTTGCGGCAACCGCGCAGCGCATGGTCGCATGAAGTGGACATGCGGCCCTGGATCGAAACCTTCTGACGGGGTGCGTGTCCCGGAGCCGCATTGCACCTCCCGACGGCCACCTTCGCGCCGCCCTGCGCGATCCACTTCACGGCGTTCCGCCGTGGGACCACTTCCGTGGTGCGGGCTGGCAGCGCAGCGTGCGCGCGGGGCTCGCGCCCGTCACGGTCGGCCTCATCATGGCAAGCGGCATCGTCATGGAACGGGCCGCGGGTAATGCATGGCGGCAGCGCGCTCGGCGGCCTTGGCCTGTTATGAGCGCAGGATCGGCGCGATGCCCGCCGCCGGCGCGCGCTAGCTTGCACTACCGGCCGAGTACGACGAGGCTTAACCCGGAGAGAAGCAGCAAGCTCATGACCACGCGGCGAAAGCCGGTGTCCTTTAGCCGGTCGAAAGCCTTAAGACCGGCCCAGTGCCCTAGCAGGAGCGGAGGCAGGCCAATCGCGAACAATCCGGCGGTGCCTTTCTCTATTGAGCCGGTTCCTCCCAGCCAAAGCGCAGTCATCAAAAACACGGACACCGCCACGGGCTGAAATACCGCCCGCTGCTCGGGTGGCGACCAACCGCGCACGCTGCACCAGACCGTCGCGACGATACCGGCAAGCCCGGTTGCCCCACCCAAAGCCCCGTTCAGCATGCCAACGCCGGCGTCGGTAAGCCGTCCCGCCGCGGCCGCCGATGGCAGTTTCGGGCGAATGAGATTGTAGGCACTGAAGGCGATCAGCACGACGCCGATGGCAAACCGCACGCTCGCCATGGGTGCCGAACGTAAGACTTCGGTGCCGAGCGGAACCCCGATCGCGCCGCCAATGATGAACGGCAGCAGTCGCTCGATCTTGAGCGACTTGCGAAGTTTCACCACCGCCCAGCCCTGGACGATAAGACCAAACGCTACGATCAGCGCCGCGCATTGTTCGGGCGGCAGGAAATGGAGCCAGACCGCGGCGGCAACAACGCCGAACGCAAAGCCGGCGATACCGGCGACAAACGCGGCGGCAAACGTGGCGACAGCGAAAAGAAACAGCTCGACGGTGAGAAGGTCACCCATCACGCACCCCATCTGTTCCGTCGCGACGCACTCGCGACGGGGATAGGGCAACGCTTGGCCATTATTCGGCTTGAGGGTGGTCGCCAGGAACCTGGTTCCAATTATCGCGCCGAGCCATCGCCACGGTCAATCGCAGGTTATGGTTGCGCAGCATCTGCAATCGGGGCGCAGACCCCGATCGCAGCCAATGCGCGGCGCCAAGATAAACCAGCGCGTGGTCGATCTCGCTTACCACCCCCGGCGTGCTTTGGATGACACTCGGGCGCGGGATGCCATCCCGTCCACTCATAACGAACTCCCTGTTTTAGCGGCGGCGTGTGGTTAGCAGAGCGACGAGCCGGCTAAGCGCTCGTCGTAACGGTGGCTTCGGGTGCCTTCACCCCAAACACGGCGCGGACGAGGAGCGCGGCATAGAGGCAGAAGCCCGTGGCAACCGCGGCAAAAAACCCGACGACGCCAACGTCGAACCAGTAGACGGCGACGAGCCCGCCACCCGCGCTCGCGATCATGCGCAGCGCGTTCGCGTTCATCGCCGCGACGCCGCGGCCGACGCCCTGCATGACGAAGAAAAGTCCTAAACCGAGCCCATAGCAGAGATAGGCCGGGCCGACGATGTGGAGATAGAGAGCGCCGAGACGTGCAACGTCGGCATCGTTGCTGAACAGGCCGATCCACAGGCCGGGCCGAAGGGCAACGATCAGGCCGATCGTCCCGCACAGGGCCGCGACCGTCACCCCGCCGGTCCAGGCAATCTCGCGGGCGCGGCGATATTGCCCGGCACCCCAGTTGGTACCGACCATAGCGACGAGCGCGGTGCCGAACCCAAATGCCACCGGCTGCAGGATGTATTCGAGACGGGCGCCCATCGCGTAGCCCAGGGCCGTATCGCGACCCATCTGCCCGGCGATGCCGGTCAGCAACACGACCGAGAGATTGGTGATCGCGGTGTTGATCAAGCCGGGAACGCCGACCTTGAGGATGTCGGTGAACAATTCCCACCGTGGCGTCACCCCGCGGATTTTGAGCCGCACGAGCGCACGAGAGCGCAGATACCGGATCATCACGACGCTGCCGCCGGCGAACGGAATCACCAATCCCCACCCCGCGCCGGCCGGGCCAAGCGCCGGCACCGGCCCAAGGCCAAAGATCAGCACCGGCGCGATGGCGATATGCGCCAGTACGCAGCCGACCAGCACGAACGCCGGCAGGCTCATATCGCCGGTGCCGCGTACCGCATTGCCGAGCAGATTGCTCACGCAGATGACGACCGCACCGCCCAGCGCCACGTTGGCGTAAGACAGCGCATCCGCCAGCATTTCGTCGCGGCCACCCATCCATTGGAACAGGAAGGGTGCGCCGAGCAGGAATACAGTCGAGAAGATCGCTGCGATCGCGAGCGCAAGAAGAAAGGCATGGAAAACCAGCGCATCGGCCCGGTCGCGCCGGCCCGCGCCGAGTGCCCGCGCAATCGCGGACGAGACGCCGACACCCATACCGCTATTGGTCGTTTGCAGAACGATCATCACCCAGGGAAAGGCCAGCGAGGCGCCGGCCAGTGCATTGGTGCCGATGCGCCCGAGAAAGAACCCGTCAAAGGTGACGACGCCGGCAAAGGCGAGCAGATTGAGGATGTTCGGAGCCGCCAGCCGCAGCAGCGTCGGAAAGATCGGGGCCTCGAGCAGCATCTTGGTCCGCGCTGCTGCGGCGGGAGAGCCGCCGCTCTTTGCTGGTGTCGATGCGGGCTGCGGCATCGCGACGCTTTGGTCACTCATAGGGCGCTCCTCGTCCCGGCGGGACGCGAGCAGCGCTTGGACGAAGCGTCTTTGCAAAGCCGGGCGGCTGCGTGACGAGCCCGACGCGTGTTTAATTCGAAACGAAGCGCGATCATCCGCGCGGCGGCGTGAAGTGCAATCGATCGTTTCTAGGGCTTGGATTAGAAAATCTATGGAAGTGCCGGAAGGCGATTTGGAGAAGGACTGGCTGAAGCTCACCATCTCCCGAGTTTTCTGATAAGATAGCCGATGCCCCGTCGTCTGCCGCCGCTCAATGCCGTCAAGGCTTTCGAAGCCGCGGCGCGGAGCAAGAGCTTCACCCGCGCGGCCGAGGAATTGTTTGTAACGCCGGGCGCCGTAAGCCAGCAGGTGAAGGGGCTTGAAACCGAACTCGGCCTCAAGCCGTTTAACCGCGAACGCCAACGGCTCATCATCACCGAAGCCGGCCGCGAGTACCTCGTCGTGGTTCGCGACGCGCTCGATCAGATCGCCCTCGGCACCGAGCGTCTGGCGCGGCGGCAGCGTTCCTGTGTCCTGACCGTCAGTGTCTCGCCGGATTTTGCCGCGAAGTGGCTGGTCAGCCGACTCGGGCGCTTTGCCGAGGCACATCCGGAAATCGACCTCCGGGTGGCTGCGAGCGACCACCACGTTGACTTCGCGCGTGAGGATGTCGACCTCGCGGTTCGCCATGGCGATGGGCAATGGCCCGACTTGGACGTGGCACGGCTTTGCGCGGAGCGGCTGTTCCCGGTGTGCAGCCCAAGGCTTATCCGCGGGCGCAACCGGGTGAAAGAAGCGTCCGATCTGCTGAAATTTCCGCTGCTGCGGCTTGAGGACTGGACGAACTGGGGCCGCTGGTTCGAGGCGGCCGGGGTCGTCACCGAGGCCATGCCGGCTCCGCCCTTAACCGCGCCAGCATGCTGATTGACGCCGCGATCGAGGGCCAGGGAGTTGTTCTCGCGCGCACGGCGCTTGCGGCCCTGGACCTCATTCGCGGCCGCCTCGTGCGGCCGATCGACGTATCGCTGGGAATGCTGAGTACCTACTGGATCGTCAGCCCGAAAGCCACCGCCGGTATTCCAAAGATTGCGACGTTCCGGCAATGGCTGCTGGCGGAAGCAGAAGACGATGCGCGCCGGTTGGCAATCGCGTAAGGCATCGATTTGGTCACGGCCGCCAGAAGGGCTTATCGGCCTCGCGGAAGGCCTCTTCCCGTGAGACACCGATGTCCTTTAGCAGATGGAGGTCGTTGGCCTCGGCGATATCGCGCAGCGCCTGCCGCTGGCGCGAACGCGCGATCCAGCGCGCGACGTTGCGGCGCCAGCGTTCGACCCAGCCGGACGCACTGGCCTCCCCGGTTTCGCCGACGGCTTCAAAGGCGCGTGGTCGCCGGCGAAGGCTCAGGATGGTCATGACGGGCTCCGGTGCGGATGACGGCGCCGGTTAGATGGAGTGGGCGCGGCCGCATCGGCAAAGCATGGTTTCTCGGGCCTGACCCAATTTCATTCATGTACAATGGCGCGGACATGCGCCGCTCGCTGCCACCGCTGAACGCGCTGCGGTCATTCGATGCCGCAGCACGGCACCAGAGCTTCACGCGCGCCGCCGAAGAGCTCTGCGTGACGCAGGGCGCCGTGAGCCATCAAGTCAAGGCGCTCGAGACCGAGCTTGGGCTTCAGCTCTTCAAGCGAGAGCGCAACGGCCTGCTTATCACCGAGGCCGGTCGTGACTATCTCGCCGTTGTGCGAGACGTCTTTGATCAGCTGGAACTCGCCACCGATCGGCTGCTGCAGCGCCAGCAGTCGGGCACGATCACGGTTAGCACCTCACCCGATTTCGCCGCCAAATGGCTTGTCAGCCGGCTTGGGCGGTTCGCTGAGACCTACCCCGAAATCGAACTCAAACTCGCGGCCTTGATGCACCGGGTCGATTTTGCGCGGGAAGATGTGGATCTCGCGATCCGCCATGGCGACGGGCAATGGCCGGAGCTCGATGCAGTCAATCTCACGGCCGAAGAGCTGTTTCCGGTGTGCGGCCCTGCCTTAATGACCGAGCGGGGCGGTCTGCATGAGCCGCAAGACGTGCTGAAGTTTCCTCTGCTGCACCTCGACGACCGGCGCGATTGGTCGCGTTGGCTGGTAGCGGCAGGCCACACCGGCGAAGGCCTTTTGCACGGCCCAATCCTCAACCACGCCAGCATGCTGATCGATGCGGCGATCGACGGTCAGGGGATCGCGCTCGCCCGCACCACGCTTGCCGCGTCCGATCTGCTCGCAGGGCGTCTGGTGCGGCCGTTCCGGCCGGCGATTCCGCTGCGCAACACCTACTGGATCGTCTGCCCTAAGGCGACCCGGTTATTGCCGAAGATCGTTGCGTTCCGCGATTGGCTGTTAGCTGAAGCAGAAAACGATGCGCGCCGGCTTGAGGCCCTTTATTCGCGTTGATCGACGGCGGACGCGACGCCGGACGTTCACCGCCCAATCGCGAGCGGAGACAGCAAGATCGCCGCGGCCCGCGCGACGATCATGGCTGAGGCCGATAGACCCAGATCGCCGCCGGTTCGGGGCCCGCCGCACGCACGGCGACAAACAAGCGGTCCATCTCCGGCACAAACAGGGCGGTGCGCGCGCCGGGCGATGTGGGGATTTGGCCGCCGTGCTGGTAGACGCCGGCAAGATCCTCGAACACGTCGATGGCCCCCGCCCCGCAAGTGACATAGACCCGGTGCCGGTGCGTATCGACGAACACGTCGTCGGCATCGCCGCAAGTGTCGAGGCTGCGGATGATCGTGCCGTCCGCTGTGGACAGGATCACGAGACCGACCGGGCTGCGAAATACGACAAAGAGCCGGTGCGCCTCGCGGTCGATCGCCATCGGAAAGTTCGAATGGTTTCGCTGGGTCGGCCAGGCGCCGACGGCTTCGTTCTTCGCGAGATCCGCGACCTCGATCAGCCTCGCATCCGGAACATTGACGAAGACCCGGTCGCCCTCGATCCGAAAGCTCTCGGGGTGCGCCTTGAGCCGGATATCGCCGATCTTGGCCTTGGTGGCCGGGTCGATGATCGCGAGCGCGCCGGCGCCGTACCCGACCAGTACATGGTTGCGCGCCGCATCGTTGCGCACATTGTCGGCGTCGTCGCCGAGATCGATGCGTCCGAGCGGCGACAAATCCTCGCCCCGCAGGATACGCACCGAGCCGTCGCCGGCATTCGCGACATAGACCGTATCCGTGACCGGCTCGTAACCGACGCCCTGCGGCTCGCTGAGACTGGTCAGCGTCCGCAGGACTTTAGCGTTTGCGAGGTCGATGACGCCGAGGCTGTTATTCCCAAGCTCAGCGACGAAAAGCCGCTTTCGTTTCAGATCGGCCGCCAGATGGTCGATGCGGCCGCTGATCGCTCCGAGCGGGATTTTCGCCTCCAACACGAGCGGCGCTGGTGGCGTTTGCGCTGTTGCCGGGATCGCCATGATGAGACCGGTCAGCGCGATGGTGCGCAACGCGCTATCAACTCTTGGCGACATTGATGTGATCGAGTGCCGCCCTCAGACCCTGCGCCAGCTTTTTGGCGTCGTCGTTCGCCCAGAAATGGACGAAGAACAGGCGCGGCTGCTCGTCGACCATGTGGTTGTGGATCGCCGTCACCTCGATGCCGTTGTCGCGCAGTGCCTTGAGCACCGGCGCCAGTTCCGATCCGAGCAGGACAAAGTCGCCGGTGATCGCCGCTTTGCCGCCGCCGGTCGGCTGGAAATTGATGCCGATCGCCGAGCCCATCGCCGCCGGGATCGTCATACCGGCATCAGTGACCGGTTCGGCGCGGCGGATGCCGTAACCCAAGACGCCGCCGTTGTTGGTGCCCTTGGCGCCCAAAATCTGGTCGAGCGAAGCGGTGTCGAGGTCGATCGGCGGCGGTGCTGCCGGCGGCGTGGCGGTCGTCATTGGCGTCTTGCTTTCGGCAAGCCCGGCATGCAAGGCGGCCGCCAGCTTCTCCGCATCTCCGTGCCCTGAGATGTGCATGTACATCGTGAAAGGTGTGTTGCGCAGCAAATGGTTATGGAGCGCGGTGATCTCGATGCCGCCGGCGAGCATCTTCGCCATCACCGGGTTGACCTCGTCTTGGGTCAGGACGAGATCGCCCATCACCATCGCGCTATCGCCCATCTTTTGAAAGGCGAGCCAGCCGCCGAGCGCAAAGCCCGGTTTCAACTCGACGCCGTCGAGCGTCGTCTTAATGTCGGTGCGGGGCAGCGCGATCCGATAGATCCCGCCTGGCATCTCGGTGCCGGCTTTTCCGAGCGTCTCGCCGACTTTGTCCCAGAGCGGATCGGCGGTCACCGCGGAAGCGAGCGCAACAGCGCCGGCGAAAGCCAGACCGAATAGGCGAAAGCAACGGGAGGGATGAAGGGCGCTTAGCGTGGGCATGACACGTCCTTTCCGCGAGCAGCAGACCGGACGCGATGCTTGGGCCAAAGCCTGAAGGGGTGATCGCGGCAAACCCCTGAGGGAAACACGTTGAGCAAACAAAATGATCGACCTTTCGAGATGCGGAAAATCCAGGCGCGCACCCGGCGCGCCCCATCCGTTGACATATGTGTTGACGAAGGTCGGCTCAGCGAAACGACAGCAGCCACCGGCTCGGTTAACGCCAGCCGTCTGGCTGCTAGGTAGCGGCTCGCGCTTTCGCGATCTCTTCAGCGCTGTAGCGGTAGGCGCGCTGCACCGCATTGACGACAAAGTTCTGCCGCACCCCGAAATACGGGTTAACGTATTCCCAGACGGTTTCGCCTGCGGACGTGACCTCGAAAAATCGACCGAACCAGCCTTCGTTGATGAGCGTGTTGCCGTTGGGCAGCCGCTGAGCGTTCGACAGCCTCGGGCTGAAGAAATCGGCGAGGCGCAGTTCTTGGAACTTCCAAACGATCTTCTTCGTCGCCGGGTCGATCTCAAGCACGCGGGAATGCGGGAATGACTGGTCGAGCCGGTGTGGGCCGTTGTCGAACAGTAGGACGTTGCCGCTGGCCAGCAGGTAAGGCGCGTGCTGGCCGGCAAGCGGCGGCGCGCCGAGCTTCCAGTAGATGGCACCGGTCTGGCGATTGATCATCACCACCGTCGAGATATCGCGAAAGCTGAGCAGAATGTTGCCGTCGGGCATCTCCGACACTCCATTGCCCACGGTCCAGACATCGCGGTCGTCCTGCACTGCGGTGATGATGTCGGCTTCCGGGTCGAGATGCTCCCAGCTGTGCCATTCCCAAACGATTTTACCTTCGATCGTCATTTCGACGAGGTAGGGCGCGTCAATCTTGCCGTTGTCGTATTCCGTCCCGCGCCGGCCTCCCTGGACTTTGGCAGCGATCTCGTTCGCCAGCAGCTTCTGACAGATCAGCATCACGTTACCGTTGCGCAACCGAATGCCGTCGTGATTGTGGTCGGGGTGCTTCACCTCCCAGAGGATGCGGCCATCCCAGGTCATCTCCAACGCCGAGCCGCCTCGGTATGGCGCGCGGCCGACATGGGAGTCGTTGGGGATTTGCCTGTTATAAAACAGCGTGCCGCGTTCCGTCAGATAGCCCGACTGGCCCGGCGGATACGGCATCTGCCAGGTGTGGACGACGTTCCCCTGCATATCGATTAGGTATACCGTCCTGTTGTTGCTCGGCAGGGGGCTGAACAACGTGAACCCGGCAAAGGCGCGGTCCGGATCGTGACCGCGCAGACCCACGCCACGCCGCTTTATCGTGGCTGGTTCAATAGGCGCTGCCGATGGTGTCGCCGTTGATTGGCCGGAGGCGCTGCCGGATCCTCCTACGGTGGCGGCCCCGGCGGTGATAAAGAGAAGATTGCGGCGAGTGAAGCGAGTGTTCGTTGATGCGTCCCAAGCGTCCATGGAATCGCTCCCGTATAGGAAGTGATCAGCCTTGGATGGTTGATGACCATCTGAAGGGGAGGCTGCGAAATCCCCTGCCCTCGCGGGCAGCTCGAAACGCTACGTCGTTTGCTCGTAGGTCGAGGTATCGAGCGGCACCGTCGGGCCGCCAATCGCACGCCAGGCGGTGATGCCCCCGGCGAGGGCGCGTGCGTCGTAGCCGCGCTTGCGCAACTCAGTCACCGCGTTCCCGCTGACCTGGAAACCGCAAATGCAGTAGACGGCGATCGGCCGATCGCGCGGCAGCTCTTCGATCCATCGCGGCACCGCGGCGGGCGCGTGCATGGTAGCGCCGGCCAGCATATCGGTGCGCCGCGGCAGGTCGCGCGGCTGGCAAACGTCGAGCAGCACCGGCCGGCGATCCGGAGCGCCGGCGAGCGCGGCCCTCAGCTCTTCGACTGATATCCGTGCCTCGTCTTGTGGCGGCGCGCCGTAGGGTAGAAACAGCTCCTCCACTGTTTCTTGACCGATGGCTCGGCGATACCGCGCGCCGATCCGCTCCCAATGCAGGTTGGCCATCACCTGATCGACATAGCCTGCTGCCCGGGCGCCGAAATCGAGGTGGTAGGCGTATTCGTACATATCGAGCGCGAGGATTGGCGACCCGCCCGGTAGCCCATGCGCGTGATCGGCGGCCCACTGATTGACCAGGCACCGGAGACGATCCGACCAGGCAAGTATAGTCCAGCCGCATCCACCGCCCTGCGCCTTGGCCATGGCGGTGAACTGCGCGCTCCAGGCCGCGACGCTGCCGAAATCTCTTTCAAGGGCGCGCGCTCCCAATCGAGCGCGGCGAGCCGGGCCCGAATGGCGTTGAGGCGCCGCAGCGCACCGCCATAGTTGTTCTCGTAATGGCTGACCAGCAGGCGCTCGGAAAGCCCGTTCATCCATTGCGGCTTGAGCAACAACGGCCGGATGCTCACAGTACTCGGCGTGTTGATGGAGGGGGATAAGGTTTCTCCGTTCATAGCGCGCACTCCTCGTCTCGCGAGATGTGCAGAGCTTGGACATCGACGTCTCACGGGGTGTCTGCGTTACCCCCTTTCTGCAGCAGCGCCGCCCGCCGGTGCGGGCATCGCGGCCGCAAACCGAAAATTTTCCTCCGATCAATCGAGCGGCATGATCCTTAGCGTGTCGAAGTGGGTGATGCTGTCGGCCTTGGTCCACAGCGCCACCCTCCCGCTGTTGGCAAAGGTGTTGTCGTGTGCGGTGAAAAGCGTCTTGCCGTCAAAGCTGATGGTGGACGCATCGCCCTCGGCGCGGAGTCCCAGCGTGTGCCACTGATTGCCGGCAACCTTGGTGTTGATGCCGTCAACTTGCTCGCGGCGCCCCTTTACCACGCGGTAGAAGCGCACATTGTCTTCGAGCGCATTGGCCCGCGCGACGTAATAATCGTCGTAGGTGGTAAGGCGTACCGCGATCCCTCCAGCCTGGTCGATCTTGCCGCTGACCGGCTTGAAACGTACCGATACGTCGACATCGGCTGCGGAGACCGGCTTATAGACCGCGAGCGGGAAACGGTAGCTGGTCGGGTCGGTGCTGGTCTGGGCGATTGCCGACTGGCGCACGGCGGTCGGGTCGCTCACCACCAGCCATTCCGTCGGCGCGCCGCCACCGGTGTGCCAGAAGGTGAAGTCGGCCGGCTCCTGGGCGGGCGGCATATTGGCGATACCGATCTCAATCGCCGGTTTCTCAGCGCCAAAGACGGGAATCAGGGTTCCTCCGATGAGTATTGCGACCGCGACGGCGAAGCTCCCGCCGCGCGTGAGGTGAGATGCCGGCATTGCTACTTCACCATCACCCAGGCGGGCTGCAGCAGCGGGTAGGCAATGAGCCCGATGACTGCGGTTGCGGCGACCAACAGCGGATTGCTCACCTTGAAGCGGAACAGCACGGCAAGGCTGGCAAGGCCCACCAGCGCCGTCAGCCAATCGCCGATCGCGATCTTGCCGAGCAGCACACAGGCCCCAAGGATCGTGCCGATTGCCGCAGCGTAGGCGCCTTTGACAAAACCCTGCACATTTGGATCGCCGCGATGGCGCACCAGGAGCGGCGCCACCACGAGGATCAAAATAAAGGACGGCAGGAAAATGCCAATGGTCGCGACCAGGGAGCCCCAGAATCCCGCGACCAGAAAGCCGACAAAAGTGGCGGTGATGACGACCGGCCCCGGACTCAACATGCCGACCGCGACCGCGACGAGAAACTCGCGGCCGTTCAGCCACCCATATTGCTGGACCAGCCCCTTTTCGAGAAAGGGGACGATCACGAGCCCGCTACCAAAGGTCAAGCTGCCGGCTTTCAGGAAGAAAGCGAGCAGCTGTCCCAGTGTCGAAGCTGTCGGCGCTTGAGCTACCGGCACCCCCACAGGCGCCGCGGCGACCGCCAGCATCAGGGTCGGCGCTTTGCCCCCACGAAACAGTGAGCCGTAATAGAGAATCCCGAGGACGCCTGCACCGATGAAAAGGATCGCGACCTCGGCTTGGAGCCAGATCGTCACGCCAAAACAGATGACGGCGACGACCCATTGCAGCCAATCCTCCATCCCGAGCTTCGCGAGCCGGTAGCAGGAATGGAGGATCAGCGCGATCACTGCCGGACTGACGCCATAGAAGACGGCCGTCATCCACGATAGCCCGCCGAAATAGACATAGAGGGCGCCGAGGGCTGCGACGATAACGAAATTGGGCAGAATAAAGGCCCAACCGCCCGCCCAAGCACCCCAAAACCCGCCGCGCATATAAGCTATAAAGATGCCGACCTGGATCGCGAGCGGTCCCGGAAGCGACTGAGAGACGGCGATGGCGTCGCGCATCTCCTCCTTGGTTAGCCACCCCTTCTCGACAACCAGCTCTTTTTCCATCTGTCCGACGAGCGCGACCGGACCGCCAAAGCCGATCGTCCCGAGGCGAAGGAAGTAAAGAACGATTTCCTTGATTGGGCGCCGTTGTGCCGCGGCGATCGCGGGAGCCTGTTGCTCCGTGCTCATCGGGAACACCGCCCTGGCTTGCCATCGCAGCCATCGACATCGGCCAGGAGCCGCACACCGACGACCAACGGCGTACCCGGCGCGGCGGCGTAAAGCATTTGCGGGGGTGTGGGCCTTGTTCCGTCCATGCGCGCACTCCTCGCGTCAGCGAAGTTGCGCAGAGCTTGGACGGAAACCGTCTGGCGGGGAGCCTGCCGTTCCCCGAGGACTAACAACTAGTCGATCGGGACCGGCTGCGCAAGACCGCTGCCGGCAAGACAATTGCGCTTCCG
>Ga0306920_100009162_pt1 | contig 13194 bp, 15 predicted proteins | sample flu12Cox44000170_FD_204666 | JGI IMG/M metagenome (GOLD analysis project Ga0306920, IMG submission 204666) | Lab enrichment of tropical soil microbial communities from Luquillo Experimental Forest, Puerto Rico - flux4day.12C.oxic.44.000.170 (v2)... | ecosystem: Environmental > Terrestrial >... | reverse complement strand
ACGCACCTCAGGTGGACGCAGTGGCTCGGCGTCGTGGTCGTCGTCGCAGTGGTGAGCCTGCTGCCGATGCGGAGACGCCAGATCGTGCGAGTGCGGCCGCACGACGCTGCGCTCGAGCCGGCCGCTGCGTCCGCATAGGTCTCCGTGCGACATGATCCCGCCGTGAGCGGGTTCGATGGCAGCACGGTCCAGAACGCGATCTACGTCGCGGGAGAGGCCGAGTGGCCGATCGCGCCGGAGGACTGGGAAGCCGCCGCCGGGGGCGCGCTCGATCCCGGCGCGTTCGGGTACATCGCCGGCGGAGCGGGCGGGGAGTCGACGATGCGCGCGAACCTCGAGGCGTTCCAGGAGTGGCGGATCCGCCCGCGCATGCTCACCGGCAACGTATCCCGCGACATCTCGGTGGACGTGCTCGGGCTGCACTCGCCGGCGCCGTTCCTGCTCGCGCCGATCGGGGTGCTGTCGATCGCGCATGTCGACGCCGAGGTCGCGGTCGGCCGGGCAGCCGCTTCGTCCGGGGTGCCGATGATCCTGTCGAGCGCCGCCACCAACTCGCTCGACGACGTGGCGGAGACCAACGCTCCGCGGTGGTTCCAGCTCTACTGGGTGAACGACCGCGAGATCTGCGCGAGCTTCGTGCGCCGCGCCGAGGAGGCCGGGTACGGCGCGATCGTCGTCACCCTCGACACGCTCGCGCTCGGGTGGCGCCCGCGCGACCTGCGACTCGCGTACCTGCCGTTCATCAGGGGCGAGGGCTGCGGCCAGTACTTCAGCGACCCGGTCTTCCTGTCCCGGCTCGACAAGCCGCCTACGGAGGACCTGCTGACCGCAGCCGCCACGATGCTGGCCACCTTCCCGAACCTCGGGCTGACGTGGGACGACCTCGACTGGCTGCGGGGCCAGACGTCGCTCCCGCTCCTGGTCAAGGGCGTGCTCACGGCGGAGGACGCCGGCCGCGCGCTGCAGCACGGGATGGACGGCGTCATCGTCTCGAACCACGGCGGCCGCCAGGTCGACGGCGCCGTGGCCGCGCTCGACGCGCTCGTCGAGGTGCGCGACGCGCTGCCGGAGGCCGTGGTGCTGATGGACGGCGGCATCCGCTGCGCGGCGGACGTCCTGAAGGCGATCGCGCTCGGGGCCGACGCGGTGCTGCTGGGGCGGCCGTACGCCTACGCGCTCGCCGTCGGCGGGCAGCGCGGCGTGGAGGAGCTCGTCCAGAACCTGATGGCGGAGATCGACCTGACACTCGCGCTCGCCGGCGGCACGTCGGTGCGCGACCTCGACCGTTCGTGGCTTTGTCCGGTCGCGTCGCCGTGATCGCTGTCGTCGCCTGCCCCCGCTGCGCGGCGCGCTGGTGCGTCCTCGGGTGTGCCGATAGTCCCGCTATCGGCACACCCTGCGTCCTTCCATCGCACCACGCATCGGGGACATTCGACGGAGCATCACGGTGACGCGACCGGACGTCGGCGTAGTCCTCCACGCGCCCGGCGAGGTCGCGCTGGAGGAGATCCACGTCGCCGAGCCGGGCCCCGGCGAGGTGCGCGTGCGGATCGAGGCGACGGGCGTCTGCCACAGCGACCTGCACGTGATCGAGAACGACGGCTGGGGCCACGCGCTGCCGGTCCTGCTCGGGCACGAGGGGGCGGGCATCGTCGAGGACGTCGGCGACGGCGTGACGAGCGTCGCGACCGGCGACCGCGTCGTGATCGGCTGGAAGGCGGCGTGCGGGCGCTGCGCGCCGTGCCTGCGCGGCGAGCCGCGCCAGTGCAAGCGGCCGCCGGCCGCGCCCGGGCGGCTGCACCGCACCGACGGCGCCGAGCTGACGCCCGTCCTGCGCACCGGCACGTTTGCCACGCGCACGGTCGTGCCGGAGGCGGCGGTCGCGCTCGTCCCGCGCGAGCTCCCGGTCGAGCAGGCGTGCCTGATCGGCTGCGCGGTCGCGACCGGCGTCATGTCGGCGGTCGAGACGGCGAAGGTGTGGCCGGGCGCCCGCGTCGCGGTGATCGGCTGCGGCGCAATCGGGCTCGCGGCGATCCAGGGTGCCCGCATCGCGGGTGCCGGCGAGATCCGCGCGATCGACCTCGACGGGCGCAAGCTCGAGCAGGCGCGACGGTTCGGCGCAACCGAGGTGGGGGAGGGCCGGGCCGACTTCGCGTTCGACGTCGTCGGGCGGCGCGAGACGTTCGAGCTGGCGCTCAGCCTCGCGCCGACGGTCGTGCTGATCGGCCTGTCGCCGCCCGACGAGCGCGCCGAAGTCGTGCTGCCGGGCCTCTTCGCCCGCCGCGCGCGCATCGTCGTCTCGCACGGCGGCGACCATCTCCCGACCGACTTCCCGCAACTCGCGCAGTGGGCGCTGGACGGCCAGCTCGATCTCGCCGCCATGGTCACCCGCACCGCGCCGCTGGCCGACTGGGCGGAGGCGTTCGACGCGATGCGCGCGGGCGACGTGATCCGGACGGTGCTGACCCCGTGAGCAGGCTCGAGACGTTCCAGAAGATGGTCGCCGGCGAGCTGCCGGGGCCGCCGGTCGGCGACCTGATCGGCCTGCGGATCACGGCGATCGAGGTCGGACGCGCGACGTTCGAGCTCGACGCCGGGCCGCAGCACGCGAGCCCGCTCGGCACCGTGCACGGCGGGATCCTCTGCGACCTCGCGGACGCGGCGATGGGCTGCGCGCACGCGGCTTCGTTGGACGACGACGATTCGTTCACCACGCTCGAGCTGAAGCTGAACTTCCTGAAGCCGGTGTGGGAGGGCAAGCTGACGGCCGTCGGCACGGTGATCAAGTCCGGCCGCACGATCGGCCTGGCCGAGTGCCGCGTCACCGACGACACGGGTGCGCTCGTCGCGTTCGGGACGTCCACGCTGCTCACGCTCCGCGGCGACGCGGCGGAGGGCCGGTAGCCGCCGGTTTGACTCGCGAGTCAACCGCTCTAGGATCCCAGGCATGGACCTGCGCGACACACCCGACGAGGCTGCATTCCGCGGGCAGGTGCGCGACTTCATCGCGCAGAACCTCCCCGAGACGTCGAAGGCGCGCGGGGCGCGCCGCTTCGAGGAGTCCGACCGGTCCTGGAGCCGCAAGCTCGGCGAAGCGGGCTACGCCGGCCTGACGTGGCCGAAGGAGTACGGCGGCGCGAGCGCCCCGTACAGCCACCAGGCGATCTTCCTGGAGGAGCTGGCGCGCGCGGAGGCGCCGTCGCACCTCGGAGTGATCGGCATCGGGATGGCTGGGCCGACGATCATGGCGTGGGGCAGCGACGAGCAGAAGTCGCGCTACCTGTCGAAGATCCTCACCGCCGACGAGATCTGGTGCCAGGGCTTCTCCGAGCCCGGCGCCGGCAGCGACCTCGCCGCCGCGCGCACGCGGATCGAGGACAAGGGCGACCACTTCCTCGTCAACGGCCAGAAGGTCTGGTCGTCGTTCGCGCACATCGCCGACTACTGCATCCTCGTCGGCCTCGGGCTGCCGGACGAGCCGCGCTACAAGAACCTCACGTATGTGATCGTCGACATGCACGCGCCCGGTGTCGAGACGCGGCCGCTCGTGCAGATCACCGGCCACCCGGAGTTCAACGAGATCTTCTTCACCGACGTGCAGGTGCCGAAGGAGAACCTGCTCGGGGAGGTCGGAGGCGGCTGGCAGGTGGCGATGACGACGCTGCTGCACGAGCGCGGCACGCTCGGGTTCGCCCTCGCTGCGACGCTCGACGTGGCGGTGCGGAAGCTCGTCGCGCTCGCGAAAGAGCGCGGCGTCACCGATCCCATCCTGCGCGACCGGATCGCCCGCGAGTGGATCGAGCTGCAGGGGCTGCGCTACACGAACTACCGCGCGCTGACGACGCTGCAGAAGACGGGCATCCCCGGCCCGGAGGGGTCGATCTCGAAGCTCGTCTGGTCGGAGAACAACCAGCGGCTGACGAAGCTCGCGCTCGAGATCCTCGGCTCGCATGCACAGCTGACGAACGGCGGCAGCGAGTCGGACGGCTACTGGCAGTACCAGCAGCTCCGCTCGCGCGGCAACACGATCGAGGCCGGCTCGTCGGAGATCCTCCGCAACATCGTCGCCGAGCGCGTGCTCGGCCTACCACGGAGCCGCTAGTGGATTTCTCCTTCTCACCTGAGCAGGACGACCTTCGCCGCGAGGCGCGCGCGTTCCTCGAGGCGAACCCCGCGCCGACGATGGACCAGCTCGCCGAGCTGGGCTGGGTCGGGATCCTGAAGAGCGACGACTTCTCGTTCCTCGACGCAGCGGTGCTCTTCGAGGAGCTCGGCCGTGCGCTCTACGAGGGGCCGTACGTCCTCAACGAGGTCGCAGCGCAGCCCGACGAGGACGTCTGGTCGATCGAGATCGACGGCTTCGTGCCGCAGCTCGACGCCGTCGACCGCGTGCTCCGGCCCGACATGACCGGCGCGACCGCGACCGGCGAGGTGCTGACGACCGTCGACGAGACTCTGGGGCTCGGGCGGCTGTCCCCGAACGGCGCAGACCCCGCGACCGGCGACTGGGCGGACGTGCGGCGCCGCCTGCTCGCCGCGCTCGCGCTCGAGGCGGTGGGCATCGGCACGAAGGCGCTCGAGCTCGCCGCGGAGTACGCGAAGGAGCGCGAGCAGTTCGGCAAGAAGATCGGCAGCTACCAGGCCGTGTCGCACTCGATCGTGGACGGTTACGTCGCGGTCGAGCTCGGACGCTCGCTCGCCTACTGGGCGGCGTGGTGCGTGGCGGAGGGCGACGAGCAGGCCGAGCTGGCGGCCGTCGCGGCGAAGGCGCAGGCGGCCGAGGCCGCGGTGGCTGCGTGCGAGCGGTCGATCCAGGTGCACGGCGGCATCGGCTTCACGTGGGAGCACCCGCTCCACCGCTACTACAAGCGCGCGCTGTGGCTCGAGGGCGCGCTCGGGTACGGGCGCGAGCAGCGCGCGCAGGTGACGCAATCCCTGCTGCTCTCGTAACGGGGGCGTCGTCCGGCATCGGCGCGGCGTGCGCCGAGCACCTGCGCGACCTCGGCTGGACGGTCTTCGCGTCCGTCCGCGGTCAGGGCCAGGCTCCCGCGGGGACGACCGAGCTCGTCTTCGACGTCACCGACCCGGTCGGCGTCGGGCACGCGGCGGCGCGCGTCGAGGAGCTCGACGGCCTTGTCGCGAACGCCGGCATCGCGATCGCGGCGCCGCTCGAGTTCCTGCCGCCCGAGGAGCTGCAGCGCCAGCTCGACGTCAACGTCGTCGGGCAGCTGCGCGTCGTGCAGGCGTTCCTGCCGGCGCTGCGCCGGCGCAGCGGGCGGATCGTGCTCATGGGGTCGATCGCCGGCCGCTCGTCGCTGCCGTTCCTCGGCGCGTACGCGATGTCGAAGTTCGGGCTCGAGGCGATGGCCGATGCGCTGCGCGTCGAGCTCGCTCCGTTCGGGATGCACGTTGCGATCGTCGAGCCGGGCACGATCGCCACCGCGATCTGGACGAAGCCGCAGCGAACCGTCGAGTCGCTGCCGCCGGAGGCGGCGGAGCGGTACGGGGCGCGCATCCAGAAGTTCCGCGACCTCGCGGCGCAGCGCTCGTCGACGGCCGCGGTGCCGGCGGTCGAGGTGGCGAAGGTGGTCGAGCACGCGTTGACGGCGAGCCCGCCGAAGACGCGCTACCTCGTCGGCCCGGACGCGAAACGCCGCGCGCGGCTGCAGAAGCTGCCCGACCGCATGCGCGACCGGCTGCTCGCGAAGCTGCTGTTCGGCGGCTCGTGAGGAACCTCCCTGCCGCGGTTCGCTTCGCGTGTGAGATCGCGGCGATCGTCGGGATCACCTGGTGGGGTTGGGTCTGGGAGGGCGTGGTCTTCGGCACGGCGGTGATCGTCGTGTGGGGCGCGTTCGTCGCGCCGAAGGCGAACTGGCGGCTGTCGGACCCGGGTCGCTTCGCGCTGGAGCTCGTCATCTTTGGCTTCGCCACCGCCTCCTGGTGGTGGCTCGGTGAGCACGCGGTCGCGATCGTGTTCGCGGTCAGCGCGGTGACGAGCGCTGCCCTGGTGAGGCGCTGGCCCGGCCCTTAGGATCCGAGACATGGGCTACCAGGTGAGTTCTTACGACGAGCTCGGCGAGGGATACGGATTCCGCAAGGTGCGCACGCCGTTGGGCGTGACCGCGTTCGGGGTCAACTTCGTCGTGTTCCCGCCCCGCTACGAGGGGCCGAATCACTACCACGACACGCAGGACGAGCTGTATCTCGTCCACCGTGGCAAGGCGATCTTCACCTTCGACGACGGCACGCACGAGGTCGGCGAAGGCGGTGTGGTGCACGTCGAGTCGACGACGCACCGGCAGATCACGAACGCGGGCGACGAGGACCTCGTCATGCTCGTGGTCGGCGGCAAGGATGGCTACGTCGAGCGCGACGGCCACCTGGTGAGCGACGAGGACCTCGCGAAGAGACAGGGGCTGACACCGCGATGAACGGCCAGATGATGGACTACCAGCTGACGCTCCCGACGATCCTTCGCCGCTCGGAGCAGTACTTCGGGCGCAAGGAGATCGTCACGCGCATGCCGGACCGAAGCTTCCACCGCACGACCTACGCGGAGACGTGCCGGCGCGCGCGGGCGCTCGCGGTCGCGTTGAAGGATCTCGGTCTGGAGCGCGGCGACCGCGTGGCGACGCTGTGCTGGAACCACCACCAGCACCACGAGGCGTATCTCGGCGTGCCGTGCGGCGGGTTCGTGCTGCACACGCTCAACCTGCGCCTGCACCCGAACGATCTCGCGTACATCGCGACGCACGCCGGCGATCGCGCCGTCATCGTCGACCGCTCGCTGATCCCGCTGCTCGACCTGTTCAAGGGCAGCACGAACATCGAGCACGTGTTCGTTGTCGAGGACACGTACGAGGAGCTGCTCGCCGGCGCCGATCCGGACGCGTGGGTCGACCCGGAGCTCGACGAGGACGAGGCCGCGGCGATGTGCTACACGAGCGGCACGACCGGGCAGCCCAAGGGCGTCGTCTACTCGCACCGCTCGACGATGCTGCACACGCTCGGCGTCGCCTCGGGCAACCCGATGGGCATCGGTCTCTCGGAGCAGGACGTGATCCTGCCGGTGGTGCCGATGTTCCACGCGAACGCGTGGGGCTACCCGTACCTGGCGTCGATGCTCGGCGCGAAGCTCGTCTACCCGGGGCCGTTCCTCGACCCGGAGACGCTGCTCGAGGACTTCGTCGAGGAGGGCGTGACGCTGTCGGCCGGTGTGCCGACGATCTGGCTCGGGATGCTCGCCCTGCTCGACGCCAACCCTGGCAAGTGGGACCTCTCGAAGATGAAGGGGATGCTCGTCGGCGGCTCCGCCGCGCCGCGCGCGATGATCGCCGGCTTCAAGCAGCGGCACGGGATCGAGATCATCCACGGCTGGGGCATGACGGAGACGTCGCCGGTCGCGTCGACGGCCCAGGTGCCGGGCGACCTGCTCGACCTCGACGAAGAGGAGCGGATCGACTACATCGCCATGCAGGGCATACCGCTGCCGCTCGTCGAGCTGAGGAACCGCGACGCTGACGGCAACCTGCTCCCGTGGGACGGCGAGTCGATGGGCGAGCTCGAGGTGCGCGGCCCGTGGGTCGCTGCGAGCTACTACGACACGCCCGAGCAGGCGGAGCGCTGGACCGACGACGGCTGGTTCAAGACCGGCGACGTCGTGTCGCTGCACCCGCGCGGCTACGTCCAGATCAAGGACCGCTCCAAGGACGTGATCAAGTCGGGCGGCGAGTGGATCTCCTCCGTCGAGCTCGAGAACGCGTTGATGGCGCACCCGGCGATCGCGGAGGCGGCGGTGATCGCCGTGCCCGACCCGAAGTGGGACGAGCGGCCGCTCGCGGCGATCGTCGTCCGCGAGGGGGCGACGGTGACGGGCGACGAGCTGCGCGCGTTCCTCGCGCCGCAGTTCGCGAAGTGGTGGCTGCCCGACCGTTTCGAGTTCATCGCCGAGATCCCGAAGACGAGCGTCGGCAAGTTCCGCAAGACGGAGCTGCGCGAGATGTTCACGCACGAGCAGGTGACGACATGATCGAGACCGTCTGGCTCGACAACCCGCCGGTCAACGCAGTCAACAGCGTGATCACGAACGCGCTCTGGGACGCGTTCGAGAACCTCGGCGACGACGTCCGCGCGGTGGTGCTGCGCGGCCGTGGCGAGCGAGCGTTCTCCGCCGGCGCCGACATCACCGGTTTCGTCGGGGGCTCGAGTGAGGGCGAGCGGCCCGCCGGCATCCAGCCGGTCGCCGATCTGCTCGAGGCGGCTCCGGTGCCGGTGGTCGCCGCGATCCACGGCTACTGCCTCGGCGGCGGGCTCGAGATCGCGCTCGCGTGCGACTTCCGGATCGCGACGCGCGACGCGCAGCTCGGCTTCCCCGAGGTGAACCTCGGGCTGCTCCCGGGCGGAGGAGGCACGCAGCGCGCACCGCGGTTGATCTCGCGCGGCCGCGCCGCGTGGCTGATCATGTCGGGCGAGCGCATCCCCGCCGAGCAGTCGGCCGAGTGGGGGCTCGTCGAGTTCGTCGTCGACGACCTCGAGGAGGGCATCGCACGGTACGTCGAGCCGCTCGACAAGCAGTCGCCGCACGCGGTCCGGCAGATCAAGTCGCTGCTCCGGGAGACGCGCGAGGAACGGAGCGACGAGCGCGAGATCGAGGCGTTCGTCGCCTGCCTCAACTCGGAGGACGGGCAGGAGGGCGTCGCCGCGTTCCTCGAGAAGCGGCCGGCGAACTGGACCGGGAGATGAAGGCGGCCGTCCTCCACGAGGGCGGCAGGATCGTTGTCGAGGAGCGGCCTGAGCCCGAGGGCTCGGTGGTCGACGTCCGCGCGGCGGGCGTCAACTTCGCGGACGTGCTCATCCGCCGCGGGCTGTACCCGCAGATGCCGGAGCTGCCGTACGTGCTGGGCTCGGAGGTCGCGGGCGACCTCGACGGCCGGCGCGTCGTCGCGTTCACGCGCGGCGCCGGAGGGTTCGCGGAGCGCGTCGCGGTCGACCCCGACTGGACGTTCGACCTCCCCGAGCGCGCGGGCTATGCCGCCGGGGCGGCGTTCCTGACGACGTACCTCACCGCGCACATCCCGTACGCGCAGCGCGTCTCGACCGAGTCGGTGCTGGTGCACGCCGGTTCGGGAGGCGTCGGGACGGCGGCGATCCAGCTCGGGAAGCTGCGCGGCGCGACGGTCGTGGCAACGGCGAGCACGGACGAGAAGCGCGACGTCGCGCGCCGTGCGGGCGCGGACGAGGTGCGCCCGTACGACGAGATCGACGATCTGCGCGTCGACCTCGTCATCGACCCCGTCGGCGGCGACGTGTTCACGCGCTCGCTGCCGCTGCTGAACCCGCTCGGGTCGATCGCCGCGATCGGCTTCGCCGGCGGTCTCTGGCAGGACCCGAGCGTCCAGTGGCTCGTCGGCCGCAACGCGGCGGTGCAGGGCGTCTACCTCGGGCGCCTGCTGAAGCTCCAGCCGGCGCGCGTGCGCGCGTGGGCCGAGCAGCTGCTCGCACTCCTCGGTGACGGGTCGATCGACCCCTTCGTCGGCGCCGCCTACCCGCTCGCCGACGCGGATGCGGCGCTCGCCTCGATCGAGGCGAGGCAGCACGTCGGCAAAGTGGTCCTCGAGCCGTGAAGGCGCTCGTCACCGGCGGCGAGGGCGGGCTCGGCCGGGCGATCCGCACGCGGCTCGAGGCGGAGGGGTACGAGGTGGAGTCGCTCGACCTCGTGAACGGCTTCGACGTCACCTCGCCGGCCGCATGGGCGGAGGTGGGGCCGGCCGACGTCGCGTGCCTCAACGCGGGCGTGCTGACGGGCGAGCTGAGCTACGACAACTACCGCCGCGCCGTGTCGGTGAACGTGGACGGCGTCGTCCTCGGTGTGATGCGGCTGCGCGAGGTGATGCGCGAGGGGTCGATCGTCGCGACGGCGTCGCTGGCGGGGCTCACGGGCATGCCGAGCGACCCCGTCTACTCGCTCACGAAGCACGCCGTCGTCGGGTTCGTGCGCAGCATGGCGCCGCATCTGGAACCGGTGCGTCTGAACGCCGTGTGCCCCGGGCTCGCCGACACGCCCATGGTCGACGGAGAGCGCGAGGCGCTCGAAGCGGCCGGCTTCCCGCTGCTCGCGCCGGCCGACGTCGCCGACGCGGTTTGGCGCGCCGCGACGAGCGGCCGCAGCGGCGAGTGCTGGTTCGTGCAGCCGGGCCGCGAGCCGGCGCCGTTCCGGTTCCCGAACCTGCCGGGCCCGCGCGTCGACGGCGAGAAGGTCGGCGCGCCGCCGGGCTGATGGGGCTCTGGGCGCGCGTCCACGCGGCCGCGTACGACCGGTGTGTCGCAGCGGGGGAGCGCAAGGGCGTCGCCTCCGCTCGCAGCGGGCTGCTCGCGGGCGTGGAGGGTCGCGTCCTGGAGATCGGCGCCGGCACCGGGCTGAACGTCGAGCGCTACCCGTCCGGCGCGGACGTCACCTACACCGAGCCCGATGCGCACATGGCCAGGCGCCTGCGTGCGCGGGGCGTCGACGTCGTCGAAGCGGGCGCCGAGGCGCTGCCGTTCGCGGACGCGTCGTTCGACGCGGTCGTCTCCACGCTCGTCCTCTGCACGGTGCCGGACGTCCCGGCCGCGCTCGCCGAGGTGCGGCGGGTGCTGAGACCCGGCGGGCGGCTGCTGTTCCTGGAGCACGTGCGCGCCGCGCCGGGCACGTCGCTCGTGCGCTGGCAGGACCGCCTGAACGGGCCGTGGAAGCTGGTCGGATGCGGCTGCAACTGCAACCGCGACCTGCTCGCGTCGCTCGAGGCGGCGCAGTTCGACGTGCCGCGCGTGGAGCGCCACACGTGGACCTTCATGCCGGCGCTCATCCGGCCGGTCGTGTCCGGCTCGGCCGTGCCGCGGGCCTAGCGGAGCGCGTCGATCAGGCGGTCGACGTCGTCCGCGGTCGTATGCAGGTGCGGCGCGATCCGCAGCGAGCTGCCGCGAATGCTGACGACGACCCCCTGCGCCTGCAGGCGGGGACCGAGCACCGCGGCAAGCTCCGGCGGGACCTCGACGCCGAGCATGTGCGGGCCGTGTGGAGGCACGTTCAATCCGAGCTCGGTCGCGCGCCGGCCGATCTCGTCCGTGACGGTGGCGAGCGCCTCGGCCACGCCCTCGATCGTCCATTCGAGCAGCTGCTCCGCCGCGGCGATCGCCATCGGCACGAGCCCGAAGTTCGTCCGCTGGCCGACGTCGTACCGCCGGGCGCCGGGCCGGTACTCGTCGACGTAGTCGACGAGCGACGCGAAGTCCTCCGAGCCGGCGCGGTTGATCCAGTTCTCCTCGAGCGGCTCGCCGTCTCGGTGCTGCTCGGCGACGTAGAGGCAGCCGACCCCGAGGGGGCCGAGCAGCCACTTGTAGCCGACGGCGACGACGAAATCCGGCGCGACGGTGGAGACGTCGAGCGGCAGCGCGCCAAGGGACTGGCTCGCGTCGACGACGAGCCACGCTCCTGCCGCGCGTGCCGCCGCCGCGACCTCGACGAGGTCGACCGGGGCGCCGTTCGTCCAGTGGACGTTCGGGACGGCGACGATCCGCGTGCGCTCGCCGATGCGCGCGACGATCGCTTCCGTCCAGCTCTGGCCGGGCTCGCGCTCGACGGTTGCGAGCTCGGCCTGCGTGCGCGCGCAGAACCGCTGCCACGTGTAGTAGTTCGACGGGTACTCCGCCGCGAGCACGACCACCTCGTCGCCGGCCGCCGCCGTCAGGTTGCGCGCGGCCACTGCGAGGCCGTAGCTCGTCGACGGAACCAGCGCGACGCCTTCGGCGTCCACGCCGAGCACGCGCGCGTACGCCTCGCGCAGGCGCTCGACGTCGGTGAACCAGTCCGCGGCGGCGATGCTCCACGGCGCGGCCCGCCGCTCCAGCGCGCGTGCCCCGGCCGCGCGCACGGCGTGCAGGAGCGGCGACATGTTCGCCGTGTTCAGGTACGCGACGTCGTCGGGGACGTCGAACAGAGCTCGTTGCGAGCCCGCTACGAGCACGGCTAGTTCAGGCCGGGGTCGAACGGCATGTTCTCCATGATCGAGAAAGGGCCGCCCTTGCGGTGGAGCACGGTGCGCCACAGCTCGTCCGGGTCGTCGGCGAACGCGTCGTCCGTCTCGGCGGAGACGACGATCCACGACGGCTCCTCGAGCTCGGCCTCGAGCTGGCCCGGGCCCCAGCCGGCGTAGCCGGCGAAGAGCCTCAGCCGCCTGATCGCCAGGGCGACCGGCTCGTCGCCCGCCGAGATGAACCCGAGCTGCCCGAAGATCGGCGCGGCCGCCTCGTCGACGTCGTCGAACTCGGCGAGCGCCATGAACGCCTCGGGTTGCACCGGCCCCCCGACGAAGACCGGGTCGCTGCCGCCCGGCAGGCCCTCGAGCGACGGCACCGCCTCCGACGCCGGCACGTCCGACGGGCGGCTGAGGACGAGCCCCATCGCGCCCTCCTCGTCGTGGTGCGCGATCAGCACGACCGTCTTCCGGAAGTTCGGATCGACAAGCGCCGGCGACGAGACCAGCAGCTTCCCCTGCAATGAGTCCATGTGGCCTATGAGAACTGCCACCCAGCGCCGGACTCAAACGCCTTGAGAATCCGGCGGGCAACCACCACGCGGTGCACCTCGTCCGGGCCGTCGTAGATCCGGCCCCCGCGGGCCATCATCAGCATGTGCCCGAGCGGCGTCTCGTCGGTGAGGCCGCGGGCGCCGTGCACCTGGACGGCCCGGTCGATCACGTCGTTGAGGACGTTGGCGGCGTAGAACTTGATCGCCGAGATCTCGACGCGGGCGTCCTCGCCGGCGTCGATCTTGTGCGCGGCGTCGAGCGTCATCAGCCGGCACGCCTGGATCTCGGCGTAGCTGTCCGCGATCCAGTTCTGGACGGTCTGCTTGTCGGCGAGCCTGCCGGACGACGTCTCCCGCTCGAGCGCGTACGCGCACATCAGCTCGAACGCGCGCTGCATCTGCCCGAGCCAGCGCATGACGTGGTGGATCCGTCCGGGGCCGAGGCGCTTCTGCGCGATCAGGAAGCCGGCGCCCTCGCCGCCGAGCGTGTTCGCGACGGGCACGCGGACGTCCGTGTAGCGCACCTCGCAGTGCGTCGACCAGCCGCGGCCGGCGTGGCCGAGCACCGGCACGGGCCGCACGACGTCGACGCCCGGCGTCTCTGCCGGGACGATGATCTGCGTCGCGCG
>Ga0306920_100009161_pt1 | contig 13194 bp, 8 predicted proteins | sample flu12Cox44000170_FD_204666 | JGI IMG/M metagenome (GOLD analysis project Ga0306920, IMG submission 204666) | Lab enrichment of tropical soil microbial communities from Luquillo Experimental Forest, Puerto Rico - flux4day.12C.oxic.44.000.170 (v2)... | ecosystem: Environmental > Terrestrial >... | reverse complement strand
ATCCAGACCACAGTGACGAACAGATGGAGCGTCGGCGGAAATTTCTTCATGACTTCAGTTACTCAGTCTCTCGGTCTCTCGGTCTCTTAGTCCTTGAGTTTCTCAGCTACTATTAACCGACGGACTAAATAGCTGAGGGACTGAGATACCGGCTATTCCTCGAGCACATAATCAAACAGCAGGAACGAGGCCACCGCGAAAACGATACTCACGCCGGCGACGCGCGTGATTCCGCCCGACGAGCCGGCTCCGCGCAGCGCGTCCGACGTAGCGTCGATAGACAGGATCAGCACCCAGAACGCAATGGGAAATTGCAGGACCGGCAGCATCACCTCCCGCATTCGCGTATTGGCCGCGATTGCACCGAAAATCGTCCCCAAGGCCGCATAGCCCAGCGTTCCAAAGAACAGAATCACGGCAAACCAGCGCAGTGACGGCAGGAACGAGAAGTTATACCAGAGAGACGCCGCGAAGACCACAACGACTTCGGCAATCACCAGAAAGAGCAGGTTGGCCAGCATTTTACCCGCGAAGATGGTGCCGGGGTCGATGGGCGCTAGGGTCATCCCTTCGACACAGGCGTTCTCGCGCTCAACGGCAAACGAACGATTGAAGCCCAGAATCCCCGCGAAGGCAAAAGCAATCCAGAGTAGACCGGGTAGAAGGCGCAGGGTTTCCTCACGGGCGGTTTCAAAAGCGAAGCTGAAAAGAAACACAACGAGGAGTCCAAACACACACATGGAAGCCAGCGTCTCGCGGCTGCGCCATTCGACTCGCAAGTCTTTCAGGAAGATAGTCCACACTATGCTAACGTTCCGCATCGGTGTCTAGGCCACCATCGGGTCCGACAGGACTCCTCGCCAGCCTACAGGTTGAGAATCGGAAACAAACTACGGTTTGGGGTTCGCGCTCCATGACGGCTCTAATTTGCTCGGCGATCTTGCCGGCCTTGACCATCGGTTCCAGTTTGCTTGTACACGTCAGCTACTTGTTTACCTTGCCGGTTTCCCACAGCGCAGACCACTATGGCGGTCGTGTCAGGATAAATGCGATAGATGACCCCGTGTGAAGCAAATTCGTGCTTCCAAAAGCCGGTGAGCGCACCCCGCAGCGGAGTCCCGTAACCTTTGGGGGTCAACGACGAGCTTGTTACTCAGCGCGGCTTTCAGACGCTTTCTGATGCTGCCATCCAGTGAGCCCACATCATTCTTTGCATCGGAAGTGAAAAGGATCTTGTACTGCGGCTCGGGGCTGCTCACTCGTTGCCAAAGACCTCTTCCATTGTGTGAAGAGGGCCCCTCCGCAGGTCCTCCTCAATTGTTGTCGAGAGCCGTAGCAGACGCTCAGTGAGATTGCGGTCTGCGAGAATTTCGAGAGAGCCATGGCTGACTTTACATCGCGCATGAGATTGTCGAACCATTCCTTATCTACGATGTACTTGGGGACCTGACGACGGTTCTCGACCAGGACCACGTTACCCCCTTTCGCCTTCGTCAAGCAGTCCTTAAGGGGTCACGTAGCTCTGTCGCCGAGATTCTTTGGGCCGTTCTTGCGACCGCCAAAGGCATGGGCTTCCTCCTGACGTACAGTTAGATACTCCAAACGTACAGAAACATCCTCGCCTTAGGGACGAATAGCGTCAAGGCGCGACTCCCAGCAGCGTCGCAACCAAGAACCGTGCGCGTGTTGAAAACGAAGGAGTTAGCGTGAATTGGCCTCCCCGCATGCCCATGCCAGTTTTTCATGACGTTTCGCGGGCCCCGGACCCTAAGTGACAGACTCTTTCGCCGCTGAGCGGCCTATCCGGCAGGGCCTGAAGGCCTTCGAGCCCATTCGTGCCCTGATATGATACAATAGCGCGACGGTAGTGTCACGGAGCGAGTTTCTGCAAACTAAGCACTAGTGCCTGATTGCGCCCCTGCCGAGACTGGAAGACCCCATTTTGGTGGAGCGCTTCGAATAACGAACAAAAGAGGGGCGCAGAGTATTTAATGGATGATCTGAGAAGTACGGTGGAGTCCGTCTTCCGGCGGGAGTCGGGGCGAATCATCGCCAGCCTGATCAGGGTATCCGGTTCATTCGATCTTGCCGAAGAAGCCATGCAAGACGCGTTCGCGCTCGCGCTGGCCCGCTGGCCTGACTTGGGCATCCCGGACAACCCACCCGCCTGGATCACCGCTGTCGCCCACCGCAAGCTGATTGACTATGCTCGACGCGAGCACACCCGACGCGACAAGCAAGACGAGCTTCGCCGCGATACCGAAGCGGCGAGAGGCGATGCGGATCCGAGCGTCGATGGGGTCGAAATGAACTTTCCCGATGACCGCTTGCGCCTCATATTCACCTGCTGCCACCCGGCGCTGAACATGCAAGCTCAGGTCGCGCTTACCTTGCGCACTTTGGGCGGGCTGACTACGCCTGAAATCGCCCGCGCTTTCCTGCTGCCGGAGGCGACGCTGGCGCAAAGGTTAGTCAGGGCGAAGCGTAAAATTCGCGACGCTCGAATCCCCTACGAAGTTCCTCCCGAGCACTTGCTGCCCGAGCGCTTGGGCTCCGTTCAGGCGGTGATTTACCTTATCTTCAACGAGGGATACACAGCCACTGCAGGGGATAGCCTTATCCGTCGCGAGCTGTGCACCGAAGCGATTCGCCTGGGGCGGACGCTCTGCGAATTGATGCCGCAGGAGGCAGAGAGTCTCGGACTACTCGCGTTAGTGCTGCTACATGACTCGCGACGCGAGGCGCGCGTCAACAGCCAGGACGAGCTCGTGCCCCTGGAGGACCAGGACAGGTCCCTATGGGACCAAGGTCGGATCGAGGAAGGTCTAGCGCTCGTGGACAGCGCCTTGCGTTTGGCCAGAATTGGGCCATATCAACTGCAGGCTGCCATTGCCGCTGTTCATGCGCAAGCGAAAACCGCCGAACAGACCGACTGGAAGCAGATTGCGGCCCTGTATAAAGAACTGGCGCGAGTTCATCCGTCAGGAGTAGTGGCGCTCAATCGTGCGGTGGCTGTCGCGCTCAGTGAGGGACTCGAAATCGGGCTCGGAATGATCGACGAACTGGGCTCGTCAGGTGAACTCGACTCATACCATCTTTACCATGCAGCGCGCGCCGACATCCTGCGTCGCCTGGGCCGTTCGCGAGAGGCGGCGGAGGCCTACGGCCGAGCGCTGGGCCTGACCACTAACGCCGTCGAGCGAGGGTATCTTCGCCGCAGGCTTACAGGTCTAGCCGCAGCTTCCTAAGCAACGCGAATCAATTGGCCGAAACGGAGAAATCGAGGACGAGATGATTCTCCATTTCCAGTTGCGATTCGTCACGAAGCGTCAACGCCGTTTGAAACAATGGACCGCCGAAGGCAAAGCTATGGTACTCCCCGCGCTCGCCGCACACATCGGTATTCTCGGTACGTTCCAGTTCGAGGATAAGATCCTCGGAGAACTCCTTGCCGATCCATTCCTTGCGGCCGCAGGTCAGATAGACGCTCACAATACGTGCCCGGTGACCGCGCCGGACAAACTCGCGGATGAGAGCCGATGGCGGCTCGCCCCACAACGGCTCGATGTGCCGGTAACCCATCTCCGCGGTTCGCTGCTCGTACCAGGCGCGGATTTCTGCCAAGTGAATGTTTCCGAACACGATCCCGCCCACTCCGAGTTGCTTTAGCTCCAGCATCGCTCGTCGGAAAGCCTGCTCAAATGTATCGGGATGAGTATTCTTCTGGAGCAGCTCCAGTCCCAGTGCCCTCGCCTGCGAGGCTATCGACTCTTTCCGCACGCCGTGGAATCGCACGCGGCCTGAGCTACCCTCGTAGATGTTCACCAAGTGGCTGACTTCCAGGCCGCCTTGTTGCGCGCGATCAAGGGCGAGGAGTGAGTCTTTACCTCCACTCCAGAATAAGCCGCACCTCATGCCTGAGCGACTCCTCGGGGCGCAAGGCGAGTCAGGTCGAGCGGCGAGAACGCCCCCACCAAGGGCGGAGCCGGGAAAAGGTCGGGATGGATCAGATGGCCAAGTATTTCCAGGCTCTCGACAATGCGCGGCCCCGAACGGCTGAAATAAGCCGAGCCGTCCGTGGCATAGATGCGTCCCGCCTTGGCGGCGGGCAAATTGTGCACACCTTCAAACGTCGCCAGAATCTCCCCCTCCTGCGCCGAGCGGCCCAGATTAAAGCCGCAGCAAGTGAGGACTATGACTTCCGGGGCAAAACCCAGCACCTTGCTCCACTCGATCCGGCAGGAGCGCCGGTGGAGAAGGGCGAGACCGTCATATCCGCCGGCAATTTCCACTAACTCCCTCATCCAATGACCACCGCAGTAAGGGGGATTCACCCATTCCATGCAAAACACTCGCGGCCGGTACCGAAGCGTCTCCATCTTGCGCCGGACCGCTTCGATTCTTTGCTGTAGGCTGTCTCGAAGGGTGTTGGCCTCAGCCTCAGCGTCAATCGCCTTGCCGACCACAAGAAGGTTGTCCAGAATGTCGTCCAGCGAACGGGGTTCAAGGTTCAGAACCTGCGGACGGGACTTGAGCTTTTTCGCCGTCTCCTGCACCCGGTCGTAAGAGACGGCGCAAACGTCGCAGAGCCGTTGCGTCAGGATCAGATCGGGGTTTAACTCTTCGAGCAGGGGAACATTGAGCTCATATAAGGTCCCATCCGCTTGGAGAGCGTTACCCACTGCCGAGTCGATTTCCCGGCTCGAAATCCCGCTGGGGATATTGGATCGAGTGACCTTGGCGAGGGTCGACGTCCCGGCTGGATAATCACACTCGTGGGTTACACCGACCAGTGAGGCGCCTTTGCCCAGAGCGAACACAATTTCTGTTGCGCTGGGAAGCAAGGAACATATCCGCACGACACACTTCCCTTCAAGGCTGGATCATAGCAGAATTTCCCTACGCTGAGACTGGAGCGGAGCGGCGAAAAGGGTCCTGGTGCTTTGACAGCCATTTGGAGTCTGACTAATCTTCCCCTCAAATGGCACAGTGGCTTAATCAAAGCCGCCCGTCTTCCACGTTTTCGCAGCCCGGCTGAACGGGCCGCGGAACAACCCGGGTCCCGGACGGTTCTCGTAGCGGCCGGCTTTATAGCCCGGCATTCTAGATTCAACGACGTGCCCGCCTAGAGGCGGTCAATACGAGACCGGTAGGCCCTTTTCCCGCACCCTGTGAAGCCTTACCCTGACGAATACAGCTCCCACAGCCATCTGTGGCTTGCGCGGGCGGGCGGTTATGAACGAGATCCAGGGGAAACAGCGGGTAGTTCCTGGTCCTTGTACTGGAGCCGATAAAGTTTGAAGTAGATTCCCTGCTTCTGCAGCAGCTCCTGGTGGCTACCGACCTCACGGACACGACCCTTGTGCATCACCACGATTTTGGAAGCGTTCTGGATGGTGGAGAGCCGGTGGGCGATGACCAGTGAGGTACGATTCCGTATCAGCCGACGCAGGCCTTCGCGGATCAGGTATTCGGTCTCCGGATCAACGCTGGAAGTAGCCTCATCGAGTATCAGGATGCGAGGATTGTGAGCGAGGGCGCGGGCAAAGGAGAGCAGTTGCTTCTGGCCCGTGGAAAGCGTGGCACCTCGCTCTTTCACGGGTTCCCTGAAGCCGCCGGGTAGGCTCTCGATAAAGTCCAAAATGTTGACCTGTCGTGTCGCATCGCGGACCTGCGCGTCGCCGATCCATTCCGAGCCCAGGCGAATATTGCTCGATATGTCGCCGGAAAACAGGAACGGGTCCTGCAGCACAATGCCAAAGTTGCTACGGAGTTCGCAGAGGGGGAGATCGCGAATGTCCACACCGTCGAGCAGCACCTGGCCCTCTTGCACATCGTAGAAGCGCAGCAGGAGACTAGTTAAGGTGGTCTTGCCGGCGCCAGTGTGACCGACGACGGCCACCGACTCGCCCGAGTCAATGGAAAGGGAGACGTGTTCAATCACCCGGTGGTCGCCCTGATAGGCGAAGCTGACGTCGCGGAATTCGACCAGGGGGCGAGCGGCTGGCGCGGCCTTGCCCTTGACGCCGTCCCCCGAGATACGCAGCGGCCCTGGGAGCGCGCGCCTCTCGCCTGCCTGAGGCCCAGCGAACGGCGCTGGCAAGATTCGGGCGAGAGGCCCGCGCTGCCAGGACGGACCTGTTATCGTTATCGGAGTGTCGAGCAGCTTGAAGATGCGCTCGGAGCTCGCCATGGCCGCCTGCAGGATGTTGTACTTGTCGCTCAAATCTTGGATAGGGCGGAAGAAGCGTTGCGCGTATTGGATGAAGGCAATCGCCGTGCCTACCGAAACGGCGCCGTGGAGCGCCATGCCGCCGCCCGAATAGATGATGATAGCCACCGCCAGCACGCCCAGAAACTCCACCGCCGGGTAGAACAATCCGTAAGCGAGAATGGAATCCTTGTACGCCTCCATGTGCCGGCGGTTAATCTTTTCGAATTCCTCCTGGCTGCGAGCTTCGCGATTGAAAAGCTGGAGCACCTCCATCCCCGTGATGTGTTCCTGAAGGTAGGCGTTGATCCGCGCGATGGCGACTCGGATCTGCCGGTAGGACTCCCGCACCGCCTTGCGGAACGCCATGGTCACCAGCACAATTAACGGCAAGACCGAAAAGGTGCAGAGCGCCAGCTTCCAGTTCACCTTCAGCATCACCACGACGATGCTGAGCAGGGTGAACACATCCCCAAAAATCGCCACCACACCGGAAGCGAAGAGTTCGTTCAGCACGTCGACATCAGTGGTTACACGGGTGACCAGGCGGCCGACGGGATTGCGGTCATAGAAGCTCATCTGCAGTCGCTGCAGGTGGCCGAAGATCTGCTTGCGCAGGTCATACATGACCTTCTGCCCCACCAGTTGCATGGCAAACGATTGGGCAAACTCGAGGAAGAACGTCACCACGACTGCGGGCAGAAAGAGCGCCAAGGCAATCTGCATAACGCCCACCAAGGGGTTGGGGTTGAGAAAACGCATCAGGAAGGACGAGAGGCGCCGCCCCCCGGATGGGTCAAGGTAACGGTCCACCTCAACCTTCATCAGGTAGGGCGGAACAGCCTGGAGGATTCCGTAAAAGAAAATAGCCACGAGGGCTAGGAACACTACCACGCGGTACGGGCGCAGGTAGCCGATCAAGCGCCGCATCAGTCGCCCGTCGTAAGCTTTGCCGAGGACTTCTTCTTCGTGGAAACTTTCCGACATTAAACCAGTTCCTTGTTCGCTGTCCTGGGTGCCTGGTCCATCTGCCTGCCTACTGTCGCCTTTGAAAAGTAATCCCAGCCCGAGACCAACTTCCAAACCTCGTCTGCCAACTTCTCAGACAACCGATACACCTGCAGGTTCTCAAAACTCGTTCCCGCCATTTCCACGCCCCACCCTCGGTCCTAGCGCCCGCCCTGAGAGCCGTAAGGGACAAAGGACCAAGGACAAATGACCAAGGACGTCCTCAGGCTTCGCGTTCCAACTCCTCCTCGATCAACTGCCGGTTATACAGCTCCGTGTAATACCCATTGAGGGCCAGCAATGCTTGGTGCGTTCCTTGCTCCACGATTTCACCGTCGTGCAGCACTACGATCTCGTCGGCGTTCTGGACGGTGGAGACGCGATGGGAGATCAGGAGCGTCGTGCGACCGGCCATGACGTGAGTGAGCTGGCTGAGAATCCGCTCTTCCGTGCCCGTGTCGACACTAGACAGGGCGTCATCGAGGATCAGGATCCTCGGGTTGCGGATAACGGCGCGCGAAATGGCAGTGCGCTGCTTCTGCCCGCCGGAAAGAGTGAGCCCGCGCTCGCCCACCATGGTCTCAAACCCCTTAGGGAAGCCACGAATCTCAGGCAGGATGTTGGAGATGTCGGCGGCGCGTTCCAGCTCCCGCCCGGAGGCGCCTGGTGTTCCGAACTTGATGTTTTCGCTGATCGTCTCGCTGAACAGGAAGGTCTCTTGCGGAACAAAAGCGATATGACGGCGCAGCGTCTCCAGAGGAATCTGCCGGATGGGGACGCCATCCAGCAGCACCGTATCAGGAGGTGCATCGTAAATCCGCGGGATCAGGCCGACCAGCGTGGATTTGCCGGAGCCAGTAGCACCCACGATGGCTACCGTGCGCCCGGCCGGAACCTTCAAGTTGATGTTTTTCAGCACGGGATTGCCGTTGTGGGAGAACGTCAGGTCGCGGAACTCGATCTCACCTCGTAAGGCGGTGAGCGGCGGCGAGGTTACTTCGCGGTCGTCGATGTCCGGTTGGGCGAGGAAGATGGTCCACAAGCGCTCCAGAGAAGCCAGGCCGCGCTGCAACAGGTTCACCACCCAGCCCAGCGCGATTATAGGCCAGATCAGATACATCAAGTAGACGTTGAAGGCGGTGAAAGTGCCGAGGGAGATCACACCCTGGAGGACGTGCCTTCCGCCTACCACCAGGATCAACATGAACGCTAAGGCGAAGAGCAACGCCAGAGCAGGCCAGAGAAAGCTCGAGATCCATATTAACCGCTTGTTTTTCTCCACGAAGTCCTGGTTCATGGCATCGAACTGCGCCATCTCCACCTCTTCTTGGCAGAATGCCCGCACCACGCGTACGCCGGAGAGGTTCTCTCGGACCTTCTCGGTCAGCTCCGAATACATCGCCTGGATGCGCTCGAAGCGGTCGTGAATCCGTTGCCCAAAGAATTTGACAAGGATCGAAACCAGCGGCATCGGCGCCAGGGCCAGCAGCGTCAGGCGCCAGTCGAGATGGAGCATCAGGCTGACTACGCTGATACCAACCACGACGGTAGAGGCGGAATACATGATCCCCGGCCCCACCAGGTTGCGCACCGCATTCAAGTCGTTGGTGAGCTTTGACATCAAGTCGCCGGTACGGGTCCGATTGTAGTAGCGCTGGGACAGGCGCATCAGGTGAGCAAACAGGTCGTTGCGCAGGTCATACTCCACGTCACGGGAGATACCAATCAGGATCCAGCGCATCCAAAACTGGAAGACCGCCTTGACCAGCGCCACAACCAATAAAAAACCGGCATAGAAGAGAAGCTTCCGAGATGTGACCGCGTGCGTAAGGCTATCGATGCCCGCCTTGATGATAAGCGGCACCGTGACCCCCACCGCCTGACCAATCAACAGGGCTCCGAAGCCGAGGACGTAACGTTTCTTGTAACGTCGGAGGTAAGGCTTAAGGGGATCGAGACGGCGCACCATGATAGAAGTTTCCCTGAAGTCGCCGAAAGCCGCCAGGGCCTACGCAGTATTCGTGGGGCCGACCCTATGCCAAGCCGCTGTCGTGTCCGCGCGGACTCCGCAATGAGGGACAGCAAGCTACAACCCCAGCCTAACCTGCGATTATAACGGAGGCCATGCTGCCGCGCCAACGTGGGCGGCCGAATCAGCTGAATCGCACCGCTCTCCCCCCTTAATCGCCAGACTGGCGCGTCTTGATGCGCCGTTGCGGCGCGGTCTGTGGTTGGGCATCGTCCGAATTCACGATGTTGGGCTTCGTGGTGCGAGGGATGGCGGAGCGCTCGATCGGGCCTCGCTGGGCCGCGAGTAGTGCTGACCCATGAACGCCGTGAGACGAAGATTCGAATTGGTCTACAAAGAAGCTAAGGATGTGGACCGCGACCCAGCTACCCCCAGAGGGAGGGTTCCCCATCCAGTTCGCCGGGAAGAAAGCAGGCCGCGACCTTCCAGCACGGTCACGAACTGGTCAGCGTCCACGCCCGTTACCTTGTCCACCTGCCCGCAAGGCCACCGGATCTCGATTTCGTCTGCCTTGCGCGCTGGCCCTAACCCGAAGTGCTGGCGCAAGTCGCTCTGTGAGATGTAACTGGAGCCGCTCAGCACCTCGCGGATCTGACGACGCCCGCCGGCAGTTACGGTAATGCGAGCTCCGATGCCAGAGCGGTTCGATTTTGTCCCCACCGTCTTGACGCTCAGCCAATGGTTGCCGCTGCGGTTCTCGTTCTTGAGCAAGGACGGGGGTTCGTTCATGTTCCAGACGAGCACGTCGATGTTTCCGTCATTGTCGAAGTCTCCGAAGGCGCAGCCGCGGCTCGACTGCGGCTCCAGCACCGCCACCCCGCACAGTTGGGAAACCTCCTCAAAACTGCCGTTGCCCAGGTTGCGATACACGACGCGGGGCTGTTTAAACTTGTAATCCGGGTAGACCTTTTCCACCTCAGGGTAAACGGTTCCGTTAACATGGAAAATGTCAAGCCAGCCATCATTGTCGAGGTCTGCGAAGTCCACCCCCCAGCAGACGTACTGAGTGTTCACCGCCAGTCCGGCTGCGTTGGTGACATCGTCGAAGAACTCGCCCTTCGTGTTGTGATAGAGGATGGGCGTGTCTTCGCTGAAATGCGGCAGAAACAGGTCAAGATAGCCGTCGCCGTCGTAGTCGCCCACGGCCACGCCCATATTGGCCTGCTCAAGGCCATCGCCGTTTACGGCGCATCCCGCTTCCATGCCTACTTCGGTGAACGTCCCGTCGCGGTTGTTGCGGAATAGCAGATTGGGTGAGGAATCACACGCCACGAAGAGGTCTGGCCAACCGTCGTTGTTATAATCAAAGGCCACAGCAGAGAGACCATAGCGTCCGCCGGGTTTGAGGATGCCGGCCTTCTCCGTGACCTCGGTGAAGGTACCATCCCCGTTGTTGTGGTAAAGCGAGCACGTTTCCCGGTTGAGGCCCAGAGGACCACAGTTCACGGGGACGCCGCGGTACTTGCAGTAGCGACTGGAGCCACCCACTGGCGTTCTCGCCAAGTCGAGGTCGATGTAGCGGGACGCGAAAAGGTCGAGATGCCCGTCGCGGTCGTAGTCCACAAAGGTGCACCCTGTGCCGTACCGGTTACGGCTCTGGCCTAGACCCGCCTTTTCACTGACGTCGGTAAAGCTGCCGTCACCGTTGTTGTGGTAAAGGGCGTTCTTGCCGAAGTAAGTGAGGAAAAGGTCGTCGTGACCGTCGTTGTCGTAGTCGCCCACACAGACACCGTAGCACCAGCCGGAGCGGGTGAGCCCGGCCTTGGCCGTAACGTCCGTGAACGTTCCATCGCGGTTGTTGCGATAAAGATGATTGGTAGGCTCCTGGCCGGGTGGGAATCCTTCGTGGCGGGTGCCGTTAGCAATGAAGATATCCAGCCAACCGTCGTGGTCGTAATCGTAAAAGGCTATGCCGGCGCCGTTTGCTTCTACGATGTATTTCTTGGTGTACTCTTCTCCGTAGACCGTGGGTAGGGTTAGCCCGGCGCGCCGGGCCACATCGATGAATGTCACGGGCCACGGGCGCTCGGAAAACTTAGGGCGCGGCGCGGGTCTAACCCCGCGCGTGGACATGCCCTGGGCACGGAGGCGCGGCGCAGAACCAAAAACTAAGCCACCCGCAGCCACAGATTGCAGGAATCGGCGACGGTTCAACGTCATGTTAAAGGTGGGCTAGGTGCCCCTCTCACTCCGGCGGCGTCTCACTCTGAGGCTGGCTCATGTCTCCGAGCATCCCCGCCCGGATCGCCCGCTGGGTCTGTACGGATTTTTCGTGTGTTTCCTTGTATGCGGCGAGCTCCTTCTGCGCTTCCGGCTCGCGGCCCAGGCGGCGGTAGGCGAAAGACAATTGATAGTGGGCGTTAGGGTTCTGGGGCTCAAGCCTCACGGCATCCTGCAGGGGCGCCACAGCCTCCTGAGCGCGGCCGGCAGAGACCAGCGATTTGCCCAGACCGATGAGGGCCTCGGTAAACTCTGGCTCTAGCCGTACGGCGCGCGTGAAGTGCTCAATGGCTTGGTCCCACTGCCGCGCCTGACGCGCCATTTCCCCGAGTTCATACTCAGCCGCGGCATTGTTGGGGTCAATCGTCAACTCTTCTCCAAACTCCCGCCGAGCATCGTCCAGGGTTGTGGGCCCGCGCGGTCCAGCCAGCAGCAACCTTCCGACGCGGTAGTGGATCCCCGGGGCCCTGGGATTTAATGCGAGCACTTTGCGGTACTCCTCCGCCGCCTCATTCGGCTTCTCCTGCATCTCCAGTACCTCGGCGTTAAGTTGATGCGCCTGGGGCGAACCCGGAGCTGCGGTCAAGAGACGCTGTGAGGCACGGGTGGAGAGTTCGGAATAAAGTTGGCTGCTCAAATAGAGGACTTCGGGGTCATCTGTAAAGTCCCGACTGAGCAAACGGATAAAGTCCACGGCCGAATCTGGCCTGTTGAGGACCATGTTGCAGCGCACTGCGTCAGTGCCTAAGACCCGCTTCAGTTGCGGCTCGCTCACCCGCGGGTAGTCCTTCTCCAGATAAGGGAGGGCGTCCTTGCATTGGCCCCCCTCGGCCAGGCTTGCGCCAAGGAAGAAGTGGGCGTGGACTAGGGATGGCTTGAGCGTCAGGGCTTCGCGACCTTGCTTGATGGCATCGCCATACCGTCCCGCAGAATAGTAGGCCACAGCGAGGTTGGCGTGCACTTCCGCCACACCCGGTTGGAGTTTGGCCAGCCGCTCGAGGCTGGTGATGGCGCCTGCATAATCTCCCTTGCTCAGAGCGCTCTGCGCTTCTGCGGCAAGCTCGGCCGAATCCCCGGACAACCCCCGGTTCACCGAAGGCTTTTGCTGGCTGGCTATGTTCCCACCGACCTGTGCTTGAACTGGCGCTCTTCCCGGGCCAAGGAGCAGGAGCAACGTCGCAACAATCATTTTCCACTCTTCGCCGATTATCATCTGCAACGGTCTCAACTGCCGATACCTTCATTCTGCCACAGAAGCGCCGGTGCTGGGCGTTTGGATCGAGGGTTCCACCTTAGCCTTTCTTGCAAGTCTGTTGCTCAGTTGGGAGAGCAGCCGGCTTGCAAGACGGAATTCAAATCCACTGAAGTCGTTCGGTCTGCGGCGCCTGGCTGACCGGTTGGCGTTGCCCCCCGTGCTAGGGGCCGACACCTGCGGAAGCCGTGTATACTGGAGGAGCGGGGCATCGAAAGCCGGAGGAGCTTCCACATCCGCTCGGCAAGCGAACTCTGAGTCCACGCCCGTAGGGCCGAGCCCTGCCATTGGCTATGAAGATCAAAGTGCTATTCTTCGGCTTCGCTCAAGACTTGACGGGATTCGACCAGGAACAAATAGAGCTGCCGGAGGGCGAGAGCCTGGACGGCCTCTGGCGACACTACGAGAGTCGCTTCCCTCGCCTCAGGGAATTGTCGCAGTCGCTGCTGGCGGCCGTAAACGAGGAAGTCGCGG
>Ga0306920_100009160_pt1 | contig 13194 bp, 12 predicted proteins | sample flu12Cox44000170_FD_204666 | JGI IMG/M metagenome (GOLD analysis project Ga0306920, IMG submission 204666) | Lab enrichment of tropical soil microbial communities from Luquillo Experimental Forest, Puerto Rico - flux4day.12C.oxic.44.000.170 (v2)... | ecosystem: Environmental > Terrestrial >... | reverse complement strand
GAGGCTTATTCGCTCCTTGTCAACATCGACGTCCAGCACCCTGACGCGCACCACCTCACCCTTGTGGTAATTGTTGATCGCCTCCTCGCCAGGACGGTTCCAATCGATGTCGGAGAGGTGCACCATGCCGTCGATGTCGCCGGGCAGGCCAACGAACAGGCCGAACTCGGTAATGTTACGAACCTCGCCTTCGAGCTCGCTGTCGACCGGATGTTCTTCGACAAAGGCTTCCCACGGATTCGCGAGCGTCTGCTTCAGACCGAGGCTGATCCGGCGTTTCTGGGGATCGACATCGAGCACCATCACCTCGACCTCCTGGCTTGTCGAGATGATCTTGCCGGGGTGCACATTCTTCTTGGTCCAACTCATCTCCGAGACGTGAACCAGCCCTTCGACCCCTGGCTCAAGCTCAACAAAGGCGCCGTAATCGGTGATGTTGGTAACGCGACCGCGGAACCTGGCCCCGGCCGGATATTTTAGCTCTACACCCTCCCAGGGATCCGCCTCGAGCTGCTTCATACCAAGCGAGATGCGCTGCGTCTCGGGGTTGAAGCGAATGACCTGAACCTTGACGGTCTGGCCAATATTGAGCGCCTCCGACGGGTGGTTGATCCGGCGCCAGGCGATGTCGGTGACATGCAACAACCCATCGACCCCGCCGAGATCGACAAAGGCGCCGTAATCGGTGATGTTCTTGACGACGCCGTTGAGGATCTGGCCCTCCTTGAGGCTGGCGACGAGTTCGGAGCGTTGCTCAGCGCGACTTTCTTCGAGCACCGCGCGACGCGACACGACGATGTTGCCGCGCGAGCGATCCATCTTGAGAATCTGGAACGGTTGCGGCGATCCGAGGAGCGGGGTGATGTCGCGCACCGGACGTATGTCGACTTGGCTGCCCGGCAAGAAAGCGATGGCGCCGCTAAGGTCGACGGTAAACCCGCCCTTGACCCGGCCGAAGATCACCCCGGTCACCCGCTCGTTCGCCTGAAAGCTCTTGTCCAGCTGGCTCCAGGCCTCCTCGCGTCGTGCCTTCTCGCGCGACAGCTGGGCCTCCCCGTTCTTGTCCTCCATCCGCTCAAGAAAGACCTCGACGGTGTCGCCGACATGGAGATCGGGCTGAGCGCCTCCTGCGGCGAACTCCTTCAGCGGCACGCGCCCCTCCGCTTTGAGGCCGACGTCGATCAGCACGACATCATTCTCGACAGCGATGACCCGGCCTTTGACGACGGTCCCTTCGAGACTGCTCGAAACACCCAGCGATTCATCGAGAAGCGCGGCGAAACTCTCCTTCGCAGGCACCTCCCTGGTTTGTAGTTCTACTGCTGCCATTCCTTCTCCTTAATTGCGCGCGCGATGAGGTTGGAGGCGCGCTCGAAAACTGCATTGGCGTCGAGCGTCGTTGTATCGATGATAATCGCGTCGGGCGCTGCAATCAGCGGTGCGGCCCGCCGCTCGATGTCGCGCGCGTCGCGTTCCTTCAGATCCCGCAGGACGTCTACAAATATAGCGGCCGCGCCCTGTTGTCGCAACTCTTCGACCCGGCGTCGGGCGCGCTCCTCGGCGCTCGCGGTGACAAACAGCTTAACCTCGGCCGTCGGACAGACGACCGAGCCTATGTCTCGGCCGTCGAGGATCGCACCCTTTGCAGGTTTTGGAGGATGGGCCGCAAAATTTCGCTGCAGGTCGAGTAAGGTCTGTCGGACAATGGGGATCGCGGCAACCATCGAAGCAGCCGCAGAGACCGCTTCGCCGCGCAGCCGCGGATCAAAGAGCAGCCGAGGATGGACAAGGCCGGCTGCCCTTGCTGCGACCGCAGGATCCGCCGGGTCGCCCGCCTGATCGAGGACGAGAAACGCCGTCGCCCGATAGAGCGCACCGGTGTCGAGGTGGGCGAAGCCGAAATGCTCGGCGAGACGACGCGCAAGCGTGCCCTTGCCGGAGGCCGCGGGTCCGTCGATCGCGATGACGAAGGGGCGAGTCGTCACGCCCCCTCTTTCATCGTGCCACCGAGCCCGTTCATCAGGGAGAGGAAGCCGGGAAAACTAGTCGCGATCGGCGCCGAGTCATCAATTCGCACCGGCAGGCGGGTGGCCAAACCAAGGACCAGAAACGCCATCGCGATCCGATGGTCGAGCTGAGTAGCGATCAGAGCGCCACCCTCGGGCGGGCCGCCATCGCCCTCGACGGTCAGCACGTCGCCGTCGACCGCGACGCGTACGCCGCAAGCGCCGAGACCAGCGGCGATGGCGGAGAGACGGTCGCTTTCCTTGACATGCAGTTCGGCGAGCCCACGCATCACTGTGCGGCCACGAGCGCAAGCCGCGGCGACGGCAAGGATTGGATACTCATCGATCATCCGCGGCGCCCACTCGGTCGGGATGTCCGCGCCCTGCAACGTCCCGGCGCGGGCGCGCAAGTCGGCGACCGGCTCGCCCCCCTCGTCACGCTTGTTCAGCAAAGCAATGTCCGCTCCCATCTCGCGCAGACATTCGATAAGTCCGATCCGAAACGGGTTGATGCCGACGCCTTCGATCGTGACGTCCGAGCCCGGAATGATCAGTGCTGCGATCAGCGGAAAGGCAGCAGAGGAGAGATCGCCCGGCACGGCGATTGGCGCAGCGGCAAGCTCTGGGTAGCCCTCAATGGTGATGCGCTTCCCGCCGCCTTCGACCGGCTCAGTTGTGACCGTTGCTCCGAAATGGCGGAGCATGCGCTCGGTGTGGTCGCGGGTTGGCTGAGGTTCGATCATCGTCGTAGTTCCCGGGGCATTGAGCCCGGCGAGCAGCACCGCGGATTTGACCTGCGCCGACGGCACCGGGAGCTGATAGCTGATTGGGACCGGGTCGGCGGTGCCGCTGATTGCTAGCGGCAAACGAGCGCCTTCGCGCGTTACAAAGCGTGCGCCGATGCGGCTTAGCGGCGCGACAACGCGGCCCATCGGCCGCCGCCGCAGCGAGGCGTCGCCGGTGACAAAGGCGGTGATCGGATGGGTGGCGAGGATACCAAGCAGGAGCCGAGCCGATGTCCCGGAATTGCCGAGATCGAGCAGATCCTCAGGCTCGACGAGCCCACCGATTCCGACGCCGTTCACCGCCCATCGGCCGTCGCCGATTGGCGAAGCATGCGCACCGAGCGCATTGATGGCTGCGGCGGTTGCTTGCACGTCCTCGCCCTCGAGAAGGCCCGAGATCTGGGTTCTTCCAACCGCGAGCGCCCCCAGCATCAGCGCGCGATGCGAGATCGACTTATCGCCGGGGACGCGGATCTTGCCGGAGAGAGGCGTGCGAGGCCGCGCAGCGACCAGAGGCGCGGGCGATCGGAGCGAGAGGTTGTGGGCCATGGCCAAGGCTCGGTTATCGGGTTAATCGCTTGCGGTCTGGTCGCCGTCGGCCCATATGCCGGTGCTCGGCGGCCCGACTCCTGAATATTAGTCATTGGTTTGCTTTTGACAGGGCAGCACCGTTGTGGCAATGGCCCGCTGAACCGACTTGGCGAAACCTCGATGGAGCGAATGGTGGCCAAACCCGAATGGGGCACCAAGAGAATTTGTCCGAGCTGCGGAACCCGTTACTACGATTTGCTGCGCGAACCCGTGATCTGCCCGAAATGTAGCACGCCCTATGACCCGGAGGCGTTTCTGAAATCGCGTCGCGCCCGTCCCATCCCGCCGGCGGAGAAGGAGCTCGAGCCCGTTGGAGGAGGGGAGCTCGATACCGAGCTCGAGACCGAGGAGGCCGACGTCGTGGAGGAGGAAGAGGAGGCGGTTACGCTCGAAGAAGCCGAAGAGGAGGACGAGGAACTCCTTGAGGATGCCTCCGAGCTCGGCGAGGATGAGGACGATATGGCCGAGGTGATCGAGAACGTCGAGGAGGAGGAGCACTGAAACTGCAGGGAGCTCGGGCACGGCGATTTTTCGCTTGCTGCCGCCGGCCGGTCTTTCTAATTTCGAAGCGCGCTTCTGCTTCGGGGCCATAGCTCAGCTGGGAGAGCGCTACAATGGCATTGTAGAGGTCACCGGTTCGATCCCGGTTGGCTCCACCATCTTTTCAGTAAGATACGGACCCATCCTCGGCGGAACTAACACGATACTAACACGCAGAGGATGGGTCGCGGGCGACAGCGGCGCCGCGAGGCCCAAATCCATGAAATAGCCATCGATCGCTTTAACCGCCCCGGCAAGGTGATCGGGGCCAAATTTTGCGTAACGTTCCGTGGTCTTATAGCCCGAGGAATGGCCGAGAAAGCCGGCGACTTCCCAGACGGGCACGCCGCGCTTGCGCATTTCGGCAGCGACGGTGTGGCGAATCGTGTAGGCCGTCACTTCCATGATCTCGGCCGATCGACGGCGCCCTTCCTCGATTACACGCCAGGCTTCGCTGCGGTGGCTCGCACGCCGATGCGTGCTAGCCGCGGAGGCGGCCTCATGGCGGATCTTGTGGGCAACTCGGTTGGTAAGATGGCGAAAAAGCATTTTCGTGCCGGCGAGCGGCTTTCCCCTGTATTGCACGACCGGTCCGGCCGGCAGGCCACGCAACCAGGGCAACAAGGCATCGCAAATCGGCAAGATTGGGCGACGCTTCTTGTTCTGCACGCGGCCGGCAGGGTTGAACCGGATCAGGCGCGCATCGCAGTCCACCTGGAAGGTCGTCAGCTCGAGGATCGCCGTCGGGCGTGCTGCCGTCGCGAATGCCAACATCAGGTAGAGGATTTGATGCGGCTCCGTGGCAGCGGTGAAAAGTGCCTTCGCCTCGTCGATCGTCAGGAGCCGCTCCCGCGGCTCTGCTTCGGGAGCCAACGAAAGCAAAATCCGCGGTACGGACGTGATCTCGCCTTCACGGTACGCCCGGTTTAATGCCGCCTGTCCCACCGCGAGAATCCGGCGAATATAGCCGTCGCTAAGTCCCTCGCTACGCAGTGAATCAACAAATTCGCGCTGCCGCTGAGAGGTGATTTCCGACACGAGAGCTCCAGCGAAGAATTCCGACCATCTGGCAAGCCCGTAGCGCGCCGGCTCGGCACTCGGTAAGTACTTGGCGTGCCGTTCGAGATACCGCACTAGGTAGGTTTCCAACGGAGCGTCTTCAGGACGTGCCCGCGTGGGTTGGGCGTTGGCCGTTATCCACGCGGCAAGCGCGAGCTTGGCTTCGTCAAGATCATCTGTGCCAAGCGATGCGCGGCAAGTCTGTCGGGTGGAAGCGTCGAACCAGGTCCGGCACCAGGCCGCGCTGTTCCGGCGCCGGCTGAGCCAATACCGGCCAATCTGGCCGAGCCGGCCCTCTCCGTCTTGCATGGTCCCTCTCGTTGGTCTTCGAGGTAAGTAGCAACTTGGTCCTCTGTATAGCGGATTCGGCCACGCCCGATACGGGTGTAACCGAGGTGCCCCCGCTGTCGCTCGCGCTTGACGGTTTGCGTCGAACAGCCTAGCGCCTGGGCGACTTCCTCTTCTGTCAATAAGCGAGGCAGCGACGACATCCGACCGCCGTCCGCATGAGACTGCCTCGTCAACATCCCTCGCTCGAGAATGATGGCCATTCTCTTCGGATTTGGTGTAGCTCGGAGATCATCGGAGCAGCCTGGACGGGTTCAACGCCATCGGACTCGCGCATGGCTGCGAGCAATCGCTACGCCGCCTGAATCATGAGGTCGGGTATAGCAAGCCGGGCGGTTGGGGCGTCGGCCGAAACCCTGGGAGGCATGATCCGGGCCCTCTCGCGGTTAGGTAGGCAGGGCCGCGTAACAGGCCTCTCCGCCCACCCGATCAATCAGGGCGGCCTTGCTGGACTTGCGGGCTGCGACCGAGCCGCTGTTAATCAGGTCGTAGGCTTTCGATCGCCCTGTTCCGCAGATTTTGCAGAATGCGATGATCGGCATCGCGCCACCGGTTATCGTCATGTGGGCTCCGTCCGATGTGGTTCGCTGCTAAGCTGAGGGAGCAGCTTGCGAACAGCGACGCGGGGACCGCTTGGCGGCCGGGCTCGTCGGGTTGGAGCATCCAGCTTGATGCTGCCACTTGACTTGATGACAAAATACCTCGGAGGACAACTATGGCCCAGGAATACTAGTCTTACTGCGTCAGTAATCGGGAATTGCCATTTTGCCGGTGGCGCATTGCAGCAAGGGCATCTCGGGAGGGTCCTGGCGAGAGCGACGATGAGCCGTCTGCGCACCATCGCGATCGAGTTGGGATGTGGGTTCGGGTCGGATCGGCGGCGCCTCTGGGTCGGTAACCCTCGGGCATTGCAGATCGCGAGAGCTGCGCGCAGAGACCTGGTCCTGAGGGCGGAAGGGCGCCGAGTGTTGGCGAAACACCTCCGCCTCTGGGCACACCATTTCCGTTACTTACGCTGCGCGGACGCTCTGGTTTTTGAAAATTGCCGTCGTACCCGAGCCTGACAGACGATTTTGCGAACGGCGTACACCGTTGCTTCTGTGCTTGGGGCGAACGCACGGCGTCGTAAAGCGCTTGCGGTTGGAACAGGCTCGTTTTTTAGGCCCCATTCCTGGGACCCCTCCACCGAGCGGAACGGCAAACGGCGGCGCGAAAGTGGTCGCGATTTCTACCCTACGCCCGTTGACATCTGTTGGCGAATCAGCCTTGGTTAACGTAGGCTAACTGGCGGAAGGATTGCTCGGGTGATTCTAAGGCTTACGATGGCGGAATGTTCTCTGTCACATTACTTTAACACCCAAGACGGCGATCGCCATCATTATTTTCGCACCCGTTTTCCTTCGGTCCCGCTAGTTAAATTGGGCCGGGCCTCTGACGAGGAGGTAGGGGATGTTCGGGCGTATCCAGCCGATGAAGAACGGCAGTGCGGTTTGTAGCGAGGGGCCCGGTGCCGATAGGGGCGGCGATGCGGTAGTTGGGGATCTCCACTTACGGCAATCCTGTCAGGAGTTTGTGGATGCGCTCAGAGCTTGCGCGGCTTTCAACGTTGAATCGTTTCCGGCAAGTGCACCTGAACCGAGGATTGATGGCCGGCATTTGGAGGAGATCGCATACGATAGGATGGAGCACGCGCTGCGAGAGCTCAGAAGCTTGCGGGCAGCGTGCTCTGCCGGCTTTCAGGCGAAATTCGAGGCTCTTTTCGCCTTAGAAGATTGGTTCGGGAAAGAAGATTTACGAGTCGTCGCCTTCGCGTTCGAGCTTTTAGAAGAAGCGTACGCGTTCTTTGTCGTCGATCAAGTTGCTGAGAGTAAACCGGCTCCAAAAACAAGCAGGGGATCTTCTGGCGAGAGGAAGGACTCCCGGTTGAGCTTCCCACGGCTGCTCCGGTCGGCCGGAGAGCCCACACCAAGTACACACGGCAGGGCGCGCCGTTCGCAAAGCTGACGATAAGCGTAAGGCCTCCCCCAAAGGAGGTCTAGATGCGTTTCTTTATGGTGATGGCAGCGCTGTCTTGGTCCCCAGCTCTCGCCGCGCCGCCGCCACTCTGCACGCTGCCCGCTCCGATCGTTATCCCCGTCGCGAACGGCGAGGCGGAACCACCGACTTTCGCCGCCCAACGCCCGCTTCCGGATAACCTTGCTTGGATACCGTTTGTACAACATGTCGCCTCGGCTGGCGCCGCAGTGACCGATCTCGGTCAATCGCACGGGATGCATGCGGTCGCGGCACGTACCGGCGATCTGTTCATGCTCTTTGAGGTCACTCCCGACGGCCAGGCGGGTGTCTCAGGCGTGCCGGTCGAGCTGACGCCAGCTCAGCTCAAGACCATCGCGCGCGGCAAGATCACTGATCTCGGCGTCGAGCATGAGCTGTCCGGTCTCTTTGTGCGCAGCGGGCCGGAGTTCCAAGTGTTTTACGTCACACCGGACAAGGAGCGACTGATCCCTGGGGTCATGTGGGACGCCGCGGGGAAGGATATCACGAGGAAGCAGATCGCGGACATTCCGGGCGCGGTTGCGACCGTGGTGGTTGGCAGCGGCGAAACCGGGCAATCGAGTTCAACCGAGGGGTTGGTCGCCGCATTACCGCTCTTGCGGAAGGCGTTTTTCGGCACGACCGGCCCCGCTTCGGCTCCGCATCTGTTCATGCTCGTCGACCCGCAGTGCGTCTATTCGGTCCGCGCGTTGCAGATGCTGCAACCCTATGTGGCGGCTGGCCGCCTTCAGGTTTCGGTCATTCCCTTATCCGTGCTCGACCAAGAGGACCAAGGTCAGAGCACTCGCAGTGCGTTGGCGTTGTTGAGCAAGCCAGCCGGCGAGCTAGTCTCGGCTTGGCGAACTGGGAGCGTGAACGATACGCCAAGCCCCGAGGCAACAGAGCGACTGCGGGCAAACATGGCGATCGCGCAGGCGATTGGGCTGAAAGGCACGCCGACCTTCATCTGGCGAAAATCCGACGGCGCGGAGGGCCGCATCGACGGGATCCCGATGAGCATGGATGCATTGGTGTCTTCAATTGGGAGCTGACACGATGCCGTTCGAGCGGGAAGCTCCAGGATCCTACTATGCCGCGGGTCCAATCAGCAAAGAGCGGCGCTCGCTGTTCGGCAGGGTATTCCGCGGCATCGGATGGTTGTCCGCGGGGCCGGTCGGCTGGGTTGGGCTACGCGGGATATCACGCGGCGCTTCGTTTATCCGGAATTTGGCCACTGTCTTGCGCGCCGGTGCTCAGCGCCATCCACGTTTTCCGGCGAGCGAAGACGGCGGCTACGATCTCGAGGCGACGGCGTTCTTGTGTGGCATATCGCTGTTTCAGCTCCAGAGGCGGCTGCAACTGCGGCAGCGGCAAACCGCGCGCATCGCCTACGCGACTTTTGCTCTGGGCTGCATCTTCTTGACGGCGTGGATCTGCGAGGCGTTAGTGTCTCCGTGGACCGCGATGCGTGTCATTCTGGCGCTCGAGTTTTTGCCATTTTGCGCTCTGTTCTTTCTACTGGCGTTTTACAATGCGCTACTGAACTTTCAGATCCGAGTCGGTCGCAGCGCGGGCTGGCGCGAGTACCTCTCTACGGACAAGTCATTTTGGCCTCGTTGAGGGCGACGCCGCTGCAGAAATGCCCTCACCAAAACGGTGGTGGTGAGAAATCATGTCATGCCGGCCGTGGGCCGCCGAGCGCGCGGAAGCCATCCCCCTCATTGTCCTTGCCCCCACGAGGTTAGATCCAGCAGGAGCCTGCGGTTGCCGCGATCCGAGCTCTCTACGAAGCTCCTGCAAAGGTTCGCTGCCCCATGGGATGGATCGCGGCAATGACCCCGATAGCGGTGATCAGAAGGTGCCGGGCGGGGCGTCCTGACCGCCGCCTGCGGCGCCCGTCGCCCAAGGGGCGAACTCGTAGCGGGGACGATCGGCTTGAGATGCCGGTTCGGCGGGTTTCACAATGGTGCCGTCGCGGTTCCAGACGGGCGGCTGCCACGTTGCATTCGCCTCGCCATAGGCGGCGTAGGGGTTGTAGGCGGGATTTCGGACCGGCGGCGCGGCAGGCGGTGAATAGTCCCTTGCGGATTTTACGTTGCCGCTGCTGCAGGCGAAGAGAGAGACAGCAAGGAGCGGGACGAGAAGCGAGCGGTGCATGGCGGATCTCCGTCATATGGCTCCACCATGCGCGCGCTCTTTGCGAACAGCTTAACAGTCGGGAAGGTATCCGGGGTGATCCTGGCGTACCATGTCGCTCAGCCATTGGATTCGGATCGACTGCCCCGTGTTCTCCCGGCGGAGGCGCTCGCACTCGGCTTCGAGGGCTACGTTTCCATTCCGTAGCTCTTCGGCCTCCTGCCGAAGCCCGGCGATGACGGCGTCCTTGCGATCGGAGTCTTTGGCAACCTCCGTCGCCCGCCGCAGCAAGTCGTTAAACTCGGCGACAAGCTCGTTGTAGCGCCCCGCGATCTGCTCGGCGTCGCGGCGCAGAAGAGCATTGTCCACCGTAAGCTGGGCGTTGGCACGGTTCCGATCGAGCCTGTCAAGGAAACGATCAGTGCTCAGCTGCTCCGAAAGCAGCAACGCGCCAGCCAATGCTCCGTCGTTAGGCATTGTCTCGATCCGCGTTAGTTGGTGAGATCTCCGAGGTAGCCCTCAAGGTGCTATCCATGCCCATCACGCCGTTCTCCGGCTCTGTGGAAGCTCCCGTGGGACCAGAGATATATCGGGTTGCGCCGCGCGGCAAGGTGCGCGTGCCTTGTCCGAATTGGCTAGCCCCTTCTTTGATCGCTCGAGTTGTGGAGCCGGCAATGATCTCCCCGGGCGCCCAGGCCCCACGCTGGGAGAAGTCCTCCATATCAACCCGGTTCGCCGCGGTGAAGCCGAGGAGTCGCGGCAAGTGATGTGGTAGCAGGGCGACCATGCGGAACGACATCAGGGCCGCGATCACATGAGTCGTCACGAAGATCCCGAGTAGAACCGCGATCCCGATAAAGTTGCTGACGATCCAGCCGTTTTGCAGCACGAAGCCGGCGGCGATGCCGAAGCTCTCGCGAATCAGCCAGGACATGCAGTCGAACACGAAATAGCCGAGGAAGAGGCCGATCACCATCAGGGTAGGGCGAAACACGACATTGAAGAGCAGGCCCCAGCCTTCGATGGCGCGCCCGTGAAGACCTTCGCCGCCGACTGTCATATGCGCGAGCATCCAGAGCGGGACAGCAATCATTGCCTCGCAGACCAGAATGATCCAGCCGCAGACCCCGGCCATCCACATCACCCACGGGATCATCGGCAAAACGTAGGCGATGATGATCCCCGGCAGCAGGATAGCGAATAGTCCCGCAAAGATCGGCGTGGCGAAGAAGTTCATAATAGCGTGCCCGGCAACGGTGGCGGCGGCGGCCCCCCAATTGCCGGTCAGGAAATTCCAAACGGCGGCGCCGCTCGAAGTGACGGTCGAGGAGAGCAGCGCGGCCGCGCCCATCGCGATGAGCGCGGTCGTGATAAGTGTCTGGCCGAGACTCATCAGGCCGCCGAACGGATCGGTCCAGATCTGGGTTGAGGGCAGCAGGAAGCTGGTGATCGATTGGAGGACCGCATTCGAGATGTGGAGTTCCCCAAATACACGATCGAGCACTGCCCCACCGTCGGCTTTCTCCTTGGCATCGGCCAGAGTGTACGGCACGCCTGTCGGAAGGCTGGTACCGTCGCTCGTTTGTACGACAGTGCTCAGCGTCGTCATGAAATCCTTTTGAGCTGCCTCCAGTGGAGCCAGGTCGAAGGAGAGCGCGGGTCCGAGTCCGTCATAGGTCGGCGAGGTCGTGACTGGCGTTGCATTCAATAGCGAGAGCGTCGTGGCATTGAGCTTGGCGATCTCGAGGTAGTAGGCCCCGGCTGCGGTCCAGCCGAGGGTCGATTGCTGCACCTCGTTCCGCAGGAGATCCAAGTTTCCGTTCCGGGCCTGCTGTGCGTTGGTCTGCAGCGCGCTGTTGATGGCACTCTGGATGCTGGTGGCGGCTATTGTGAGCTCGCTGGTGTAGGTATTGACGCCGTTGCTGAAAATGCTCTGCAGCGGGACCAGGGCTGAGGCCCGCTTGTTTTGCCAGAGGTTCTGCGCCACGCTTGCCACCTGGCTGCGGATCGAGCCGTTGAGGACGTCGGAAAGGATGGCGTTTTGCACGGTGGCCATGTCGACACTGACGCCGGCAACGGTTTGTTCGTTCTGCGGCTTTTCTCTGACGGTAACGGTACCACAGACCGGGTTGCCGGATTCGTTTCCGGTCGAAAGGGAATAGCGCCAGGTGGTGTACCCGCCGTTGCTGTCATTGACGGTGATCGGCTCCGGCGTTGGAACGAGTTTGGTGTTCGCAGCGAGGTTGACGAGATCCATGCAGAGCTCGCTGTCGATGAGACCCGACACGATTTGCTTGGTGCCGGGGACCATTGGCTGCGCAATGGTGACGGCGTCGGGACCGATAGCTTGGATCGCGTTGGCGTAGACGACCTTGGCCATCCCGACGCCAGCCATCGCGCCTTGCAGGACGAGCGCCTGGCCGGCGGAAAAGCCGCCGCCGAGCGGGAACATCATGATGCCGGCAAAGCCGGCGCGTACGACGAACATCGAGCTCTGGCCGCTGCCTAGGATGCGCGAGGTCTCGGCGGCGCGATGGATATTGATGATCGTGATGTAGGACACGAAGGCCGCGGCAATAGCCGCGACGAAACCTGTGAACTGGCCGACGATCTGCCCGATAACGGTGGCCTCGTTGCCGGTCGAAGTGCCCGGCGTTCCGCCGGAGATCGGGAATATCGAGCGCAACACCTGCGCCGCCCAGTCGTTACCGGGGTCGAGGGCGCTCCAACTCACATCATAAGAGTTCGTAGTTTGGGCAAACCCCGGACCGGCACTGGCCAGGAGGAAGAGTAACAGTAAAACGATCGGTAGGATGCGCATGACAGCCTCCCGGCATTTGCCGGGGAGGCTGTCATCGGAGGCTGCGAACGGCGCGGCTTTATATTCTCATCTAGGGCGCTGGTGCAGCGCGGGTGACTCCGTCCGCCGATGGCGCGCGGTTGAAGGCGGACCTTACGGCGTCGACGGCACGGTGAAGCAGCTCAGCCGCCTTTTGTGCAAGATCGTCGATCATGCTTTTGCCCTCACGTCGCGACGGTGTGCTGGCAGCGGCCTCGCCGATCTGGGCATCCATCTGCTCGAATTTGGCACTGAGGTTAGCGGCATCGGGCCGACGCGCGATAACCTGTTCGATGCCGACGCGGTCCTGGCCGTAACGGGCGAGTGCAGCAGCGGCTTTGTCGTAGGCAGCGGCGATCCCCCGCTCGGTTTCAAGGGCGTTGTTGAATTGCTGACGGAGGTCGGCAAAGCGGCCGCCTGCGCGCATTTTGGAGAGGACCGCGGCCATGCCCCCGGGTTCCGCGCGCGCCGCCGCGCGGATGCGGTTCATGACGATAACGCCCTCGCCGGTACGGAAGGCGTCGAGCGCTTCGAGAGCGGCGCGGCCGGATCTCTCGGCCCGTCCGAGAGCCCGCTCGTCTCGGCTTTCGCGGATCTGGGACTCGAATGCTGCAAGCCGGCCAGCCATTGGTGTCAGCAGCTGACCCCGAGGCGCTTCCCGCCCCTCTGCGTTTGGCCGCATGCCGCGGAGGATCGTATCGAGTGTCCCTTCAGGATACGCCTGCCCGAACCTGGGGCTTCGCTCTAACAGGATGCGGAAAAAGTCGCCCTATTGGTCGAGATATTGGGTATAATCCGCGCCGCGTGACGAGATGTGGGGGACGTCCGATGCGCGGTTGGGATACGAGGAGCGACG
>Ga0306920_100009159_pt1 | contig 13195 bp, 13 predicted proteins | sample flu12Cox44000170_FD_204666 | JGI IMG/M metagenome (GOLD analysis project Ga0306920, IMG submission 204666) | Lab enrichment of tropical soil microbial communities from Luquillo Experimental Forest, Puerto Rico - flux4day.12C.oxic.44.000.170 (v2)... | ecosystem: Environmental > Terrestrial >... | reverse complement strand
CACCAGGTGCAGTCGCGTGGCTGACAAAACTCGTCGCCACCTTGACGCCGAAACGGCGGACACGTCCGACTATGCACTGATCCCGCTTAGCGTGCAGTTTTGAACAAATCGTGTAGCGACCCCAATTCGGCGCGTTCCTTGCGGTCGGCGAGCGGCATGCCGGGATACATTTCGTCGTCGACGCGGCGCTTCCAGGAAAGGGTTATCGCGTCGTCGAGGTTCTGCTCGGTCAGCCGTGCTATGCGCAACGCCGTCAGGCAGGGCTCGCTGGCGTCGATCAGGTCTTTGGCGTCAGAAATCTTACCGTAAAGCACGCTGAGCTCTATGGTCAGCGCGTTGTCGCGGACCTTGTTGCCCTCGCCGCTCTTCCTGTCTCGGCGCTTGCCGAGCACCGGATATCGGTCCAGCTGGTCGTCGCCGAACACCGAGGGCTTCAGCTCGACGGTGCCAACGCCGTGACCGGTGAAATCCTCCTCGACAATCACCGCGCAGACGTTGTCGAGCATCGGGTAGAGGTGGCCTGGCATCGGCTCAAACAGGAAGTTGTGCGACATGACGACGATGTCGGCTTTGGCGCAGCGTTCGATCTGCGCGAAATACGCGCAGCCGGCGCGGAATTGGCATTGCGTCTTGGTTTTTGCGGTGCCGCACACCGCGCGGTTGACGTCGGCGGCGGCGAGTATCGCGAGTTTGACCTCGGCAAGGTTCTTGCAAGGGTACTTCCCGGCGATCTGGCCCGCCTCGTCAAACGGGTCCCCGCGACCGCGGAAGACCTCGACCGTGACCGGCCCGGTGAGAGTGTTCTCTTCGGCGATCGACTGGCGGATCCGCGCGGCGATCTGCTCGGAAAGATCGTGATTGGGCGCCATGACGATGTAGCGCCACGGACGTTGCTTGACGTCGCGGTCGAAGATGACCTGGCGAGGCAGCCGCTGGCTGATCAGCGTGGTCTTGCCGGTGCCGGGCGCGCCGCTGAGCAACAGTCGGGGCGGCTTGTCGTCCCAGCGTCGCGCAAAAAACCGGGTGATCGCCTCTTTCAGCGTGTCGGCGATGTCCTCCCGGGAAGCCGTCGGTATCCGAAACGGCGGCGGCACCGGGGCGAGACCGTGACCGGCGAGCTCGGCGAGACGGAGGCGGCCGCGCACCTCGTCGAGCCCGGCCTCGCGTAGCACGTCGTTGAAGTCGCTCTTGTCCTGGCGAGACGTTTCCCAAGGTATTGCCGGGTTGATGTTGATCCCGGCGTCGCGCCAATCTGCGAGCGCGGTCTGATACCGGCGATAGGCTGGGCTGCCAACGGCGTCGTCATCGCACAAGTCGACGATCGGACGCCCTCGCGGCGGATCCGAGCGAGGCAACGGGCCGAGCAGCACCCATGTCTCGCGTCCGGTTGCAGACCAACCAGTGAGCCCGGTCTCGGGGCCTTCGGCGCGCTGCAGGGCAGCGGCGAGGCCCAGACCGTCGGCCGCTGGAAAGCGCACCATGGCCGTGGGGTGGTTGAGCGGACCAAAGGTCAGCTTCCTCTTGCGGGTTTTGCCGCCTTTGTTGACGATGACGTTGCGGCCGGCCGCGGTCAGGTAGACGAGATGCACCGCCTGGGCCTCGCCCTCGTCACTCGTGGCGGCGAACATTACCGCGCGGTCCTGCACATGCCAGCGCATCGCATCGTGCGGCCAGCCCGCGGCCGGAACCGGAATGCCGCGAATCGCGACGAGATAATGCTCGCCCAGCGTGCCGGCGAGCGGAACGCCGTCCGCCCACTTGTTCTGCGCCACGGCGATTCGGTCTGCGCGCTCGCGTTCCGCAGGCGTCTGTCGCGGCTCTGTCACGGTCTCTGGCGGGTACTCCTTGAACTTTAGGATCAGCGTCATCGGCCTGTCGGGCCTGTCTTTGAAGACCTCGCCCGGTGTGGTGATCCTGAAGGCGTCGGCGCCGCTCTCAGGGGTGTAGCCGAAGACGTGACCGTCGGCGGCACGCTCAAAAAAGGCGAATGGGGATGCCATCGCCCAGTCCGTCGCCGTGGGCGGCGGGGTTTCGGTGCCGTCGAAATCGAATGGCAGGGTTAAGAGATCTCTTGGCCAGCGGCAACCGATGTCAGCGTAATCCTGGAGCACGAGGCCTCTCCCTCGGGTTCATCGAACCCGCTGGAGGCGGCCTCGCGTCAGACGCATGTTCCCTGCGGCGAGAAATCGCTTGCGTTCGGAGCTGCTTCGGGGAAAATCGCGGTGTCGATAGCGATTTTCACTCGGGTTCGCCCGATGTCTTTAGAGGCCCGCCTCCAGCGGGCCTTTCCTTTTAGGCTGACGAGTGGCCTTGCACAAGCCAAATTTATAGTATAAATTAGAATATTATTATAATATCGGTGTCGGACTGCTAGTTGTGGACTTGGTTGAATTTGAGTGGTCAAAATGCGTTGACGGATATGAGTTGATCGACGTGGATTGGGCAAGTGAAGACCAAAAAGAAAAGAAGTATTTGGCGAGGATGATTGTGCGGAAGAGCCGACGTATGTGCCGTTTCAGGCTGCTCGATCCCGAAGCTTTCGCGAAATTCGCCAACGCCGAGCCCTCAGAGACAGGCATGATCGAGTTTTGCAATCGTTTTGGTCAGCCCGATCTACAGGGAGGGTTTACTTCGGTCGCGTGGCTGATCGAACAACAAAAGGCGCTCAAAACCGCCTGGCAATCTCTCGAAAGCGACAATCCCAGCGAGTTGATTGTGGCGCTCGACCTCAATCGAGCCGGTGCCTGCGATCTGCGTTTGCGAACGACCGCCTCGGGAGAATTGGAGCTCGTCTTTGTTCCGCAGACCCTGTTGCAGGCGTTATGGACACAGCTCGCGTTTTATGCGGTCTCGGAAACCCAGATATTCAGGTGCAAGCACTGCGGCGACCCATTTCGGACCGGCCACCAAACCGGGCGCCGCAACACGAGAGAATATTGTGGAGACAGCTGCAGGCTGGCGGCATCGAGGGCCAGAACGCAAAAGCGGCGGCCGCGCTTGGTCAGCCCCATGGCTGCTGAATGAGCGGTAATCCGGGCTCGTTCCTCTTGTAGCCGCGGCGCTGTTTGAGCTTTGCCCGGCGGTCGCGGGCGGCCGTCGCTAGGTATTCGGTCGCGTAGGTGTCACGACGAATTTGACCGCCTTGTCCGATTCGCCCCCATTCGCGGATCGCCTCCCATTCGTTGAACAAGTTTTATGACAAGTTCTCATTTGTAGAACAGCTCTCTGCGCGAAACTTGTGCCGCGCCGATACACCGGACCTCGCTTGGGCGGCTGCGAATCGGCAATAAAACCGGCCCTCCGGGTCAGGCATGCAATTGGCTCTGCGCATCCTCTTATAGGCGAATCCGAAATGCCCGAAGCCACCGCTCCGAGTTGTCGGGATTGCGGCCGCCATCTGCCGTGGCCCGAAGAGGGACAAGGGGCGCTCGAATTCTGTGCTCAGCATGTCGCCGCGCGGCTCGCCGAGCGAACCGAAAGCATCGTCGAGGAATTGCTGCCGGGCGGGCATTATGAGGGGCGCCACTGGTATCGTTGCGGCGACATTTCTGGCCAAAGCGGACAAAGCCTCGCAGTCGCGCTCAGCGGCCGTCGGCGGGGTCGTTTTCGTGATTATGCCGCCGGCATCGGGGGTGACCTGCTCGACCTGATCGCCCAGGTCGAATGCAACGGTGACATGCGCCGAGCATTGTATCGCGCGCATGAGCGGCTTCGCCTACCGTTGCGCGAGCTGCCGAGGCGGCGTCGACAAGCAGGGCGGGAGCTCGACGCCGAGGGCCGCCGGCACCGGGCGCTGAAAATCTGGCATCAGTCAAAGCCGCTGCTGCCCGGTGATCTCGCCTGGCGCTATCTCTCGGAAACTCGCCAAATTGCGCTGGAACGCTTCGATCGCCTGCCGAACGTGCGGTTCTGTCCAAGCCTGTGGCAAAGCCCGGGCAACAGCTTTCCGGCCTTGGTTGCGGCGATCTCCGGCCCGCACGGACGCAAGATCGCTGGGGTGCATCGGATCTGGTTGAGCGAAGCCGCCGACGGCCGGGTTGTCAAGGCGCCGATCGCCGGCAAGCACGGCCCCGATAGCGGCGCCAAAAAGGCTTTGGGCCCTTATCGTAGCGGTGTGATCTGGCTGTGGCGCGGCGCCTCCGATCGTCCCTGGCATAATCCGGAGCCGGGATCGACGATCGGGCTCAGCGAAGGGGTCGAAGACGGCTTGACCCTCGCGGCGGCAAAGCTTGAGCTGCGCGTCGCGGCCGCCGTCGGGCTGACAAACCTGGTCATGCTCCCGGAGGCGATCACCGAGGTTCTGGTTATTGGGCAAAACGATCCGTACGGATCGGATGCCGCGGCCGGACTGAGCCGGTTGACCCGACATTTGCAGAAGCAGGGGAAGAGCGTGTCGGTGCTGCGGCCGCGCGACCGCAGAGTGAAGGATGTCAACGATATCGCGCAGCGGCTCCGGACGCGCCTAGCCGGGTCCTGAATTCGTCTCCCGCTCTCCGCTTTCGCAGGGGACATCACCTCGGAGACGGGCTTCGCGGCGTGGGCCGGGTAGTGCGGTGATCGCTGGATTGCAGGTTGGAGAAAACCGATGTCCGAGCTCGCCGAGTTCGCGCAAGAGCTCGATCGCGCCCTCGATGACCTCGGGCACGAGAGCGGCGGCGCTTTTTGCATCGTGCTGGTCGATCGCGTCGAGGCGCGTCGGCTGATCAAGGCTGTCCTCACCGGTGCGCTCGATCGGCTTTACGTCATTCAGGCGATCGACAGCTTTATCAAGCGGATCGGGACTGCGTCACGACGTCTGGCCCCGCGTTGCGTGCTGTGCTCGAAGCCGTTCCGGCCGGGCAAGCTGCCGACGGTCATCGCCATCATCGCCGGTTATATCGATGCGCCGTCGACCGGTGTGATGGCTGGCTTCTGCAAAATCTGTGCGCGGCGGGCGGGCTGGCCTGTCGGGGATTGGCGCCGTGGCCTCGGTGCCGCGCTGCTGCCCGAGCTGCGGCACATCTGGCCCGACGCGCGGCTGGCCGATCCCATGCAGCTGTGCTGCGACATGCCAGGAAGGGCGTAAGTGCATTCGTTTCAACCAAGGAGGGGACATGATGACAGAGAACCTGGGTGTCGGGGCCGAAGCGGTGCTGCTGCGCCGCAAGGCTTATGCCGAGCGCGGCTATCGGCCGGTACCGGTCGATCGTCACGGAGAGCCGGTTGGTGCCGCGTGGCGGGAAGAGGCGATGTGGTCACCACCGCGATGCACGATGATGCCGGTCGATCCGAATACGCCCTACACCGCTCTGCTGCTCGGCATGCCCGGTTGGAGATGCGAGACAGCGCTCGTCGCGCTCGTGATCAAAGCCGACGACGCCGATCTCGCCGCCGACATCGTCAGGCTCGCGCAGACGCGCTTGACAGGTTTGCTGCGCCATGGAGACATCGGTGAGCAGGCGCTGCTCTATCGCGCAACGTATTCGGGATCCGCCCCCGATCATATGCGCGATTGGCGAGCTGATGGCCGGCGCATCGTCGTCGCCTTGCGGCGGCACGGCGCGATCCCGGTCGAGCTCAATCCCGTCAGCGGCGAACCCTATGCTTGGCCCGGCAAGCGTCCGGATGAGGTAGCGCTGACCGATCTGCCCGAGATCGACGAGGAACGGCTCTTCGCGGCGATCGAAGAGGCGTTGCGCTCCCATGGTTATAGCCACGCGCCGGACTTGCTCGACGAGGTGACGATCGAACAGGTTCCGCCGATGTCAAAAACAGACGATGGACCTCCGGGGCCATCACCGCCGCCGCCGCTGATGCCGCCCGGCGGCGGAGGCCCGCGCGAGCGGCGTACCATCGTGATCCGCGGCGGTCAGCGTCACCGGGCGGTCGAGGAGGGGCTGGATGCGCTGCGGGAGGCGGGTGTGCCGTTCTACAATCGCGGCGGCGAAATCGTCCGTATCGAACGCGCCCCGGCAAAGACGTCGGACGGGAGCCTGATCTCGGTCCCGGTGATCAAGCCGGTGCCGCTGCCGGCACTCGGCCGCGCCTGCGGGCAGGCAGCGCATTGGCAGCGCATCTCACCGAAAAAGAAGTTCTACGACGTGGATCCGCCGTGGCCGGTAATCGAGCAGATCATGACGACCATTGAAAAGTGGCCGTTTCCGCCGCTCCACGGTCTCACCCGCGTGCCGACGTTGCGGCCTGATTTCTCGGTGCTCGACAGACAAGGATATGATCCGGAAACCGGGTTGTATGCGGATTTTGGCGAGCTTGACATACCGCGGATCCCGGGTCGCCCGACGCGTGTCGAGGCCGAGACCGCAGTCAAGCTGCTGCTCACGATCATCGACAGCTTTCCGGTGGTCGACGAGCGCAGCCGGGCCACCGGTGTTGCCGCGGTGATGACGCCGGTGGTGCGCGGTACCCTCGATGTGTCGCCGTTATACGCGATCAGTGCGCCGGCACCCGGCACCGGCAAGAGCTACCTTGTCGATTGCGTCGCGGCGATCGCAACCGGCAACAGAGCCGCCGTCGTCGCGATGGCGCCAAAAGACGAGGAGACCGAGAAACGGCTGGTCGGTCAGGCTTTGGTCGGCAATCCGATCATTTGCCTCGACAATGTCCGCCGCACGCTGTAGGGCGATTTTCTCTGCCAAGTCACCGAGCGGCCGTTGTTGAGCTTGCGGCCGCTTGGCGAAAGCCCGCCGCGTGAGGTCAAGAACACGTTTACGCCGTTCGCCAACGGCAACAATCTGGTGCTCGCCGACGACATGGTCAGACGAGGGGTGCGTCTCGGGCTCGACGCCAATTGCGAGCGGCCGCACCTGCGGACATTCGACAGCGATCCCTTCGCCGAGATCCTCGAGCATCGCGGCGACTACATCGCCGCCTGCCTGACGATCGCGCGATATTACATCGCCGCCGGCTGGCCCAATTTGCGGCCGCGGCTCGGCAGCTATGGCCGCTGGTCCGATCTGGTGCGCTCGGTTTTGTGTCATTTGGGCCTCGCCGATTGCATCGAGACCCAGCAGGAGCTGCGCCGCGACGATCCGGTGACCCAGCACCGCGTCGCGATCTTCCGGGGATGGTGTGAACTCAGAACCTTGTTGCCGGAACATCACCGGGGGTTCCGGGTCAAGGAATTGATCGAAGCGGCGGTCAATAACCAGAATAGCGATTTGCTCGAGGCGCTGATGGAAGTCGCCGAAAGCCAGGGACCAGGGGCTGGCAAGCTTGATCGCAACCGGGTGACGCGCTGGCTCATGCAAAACGAGAATACGATCGCCGACGGCGTCAAATTGATCTGCGACCGCAGCGACGCCTCGCGCCCACGCTGGCGCCTGGAGCCGGTTGTCGCAAATGACGAGTAGGAGCTATGCACGTCTATAGTGCAGTGGAGATGTATAATACTCGCGTTGGGCCATCTACACGATAACGTTGAATGCAGTGCCTTCTGTGCAATCTGCATCAATGGCTGCATCGGTTAAATGCGGCACGGAATATGGATCAGAATGGTTACCTCGGGTGCCGATGCAGCGCCGCAGCGCGACTGGCTCACCCTTTATAGCTTTTTCATATCCTCGCGCGCGCGACTCCTAGTATAGGCGGTAGCCTAAAGGGTTGGTTTGGCTAATGTATTTGGTCTCGGACGTTGTAAGGGGTCAAAATAGGGGGTAAGTGAGGCTCGAGCCGGTCTACGAGTGTTTTAATATTCTCGGAAATTCGGTGGCGGCTCGGTTTTTCGTGTTTCGCGGGGTTTTCTGGTCGAAATGCTGGTGCTGACATGAGAGTTATATAGCGAGGCTAACGCTATTAATCGGTGGAGTAGATGCATCTGTAGATAGCGCTTGTGTGAATAGTATTCCGGAATTGAACAGCAACCAACGCGTGAGCGGTGCTCACGAGCAGGAAATCAGATTTCGTGCAAACTGCGAGAGGTCAAGTAGCGCTGCCGAACCATGCGGCGGAGGGGCCGTCCGTCGAACTTGACGGTTATTATGGCGGAAATGCTCGAGCGGTCGGCGAGCTATAAGCGTCGGTCCATCTCTCGACCCATCATAATGAAGTTTATCAGACTTTTGCGCAGCCGCATGACGAGCACGCTGCCGAGGACGAAGCTTAGGCGAACGCCGAGCTAGATTTCATGCCTAGTACATTTCCACCGGCGTTGCTGCACCACTTCGGCAACCTTATCCGCCAGCACAAACTGGTTGCTTTCCCTAAGCAGGTATTCAAGCGCCACCCAGGCAAGGCCGGCAACCGTGAGTTCACTCTGCTCCCAGCGGCGGACGGTGCGGTCGCTGGCGATCAGCATCGCCCGAGCGATCGTCGGTTGCGACAGCCCGAGCGCCTTGCGGCAGCGTCGGAAGAGAGCAGCTTCAGTCACCGGTTCGGCTTTCTCGGTTTGGGATTCAGCCATAACCTCGGGCGAATTGTTCCTCGACTGCCGCGATGCGTGGCCCCAATACGGCGAGTAGATTTGCAACCCTTCCCTAAACATCGGGTGGTCCTTCGGCACGTAGCCCTTTAATGTAACTTTGCCCATCGGTTTTCACTTGGTGCAGTTCGACGAATTATTTCTTTGCTGCGGCAGCAGCAGCGCCAGCCTTTTCGGCCTCTACTTGACGTGCCATTTCATGTTCCGGATGGTCGATCAAATCCTTGCAGTGGTAGGCATGGTTGGCGATGACAATCGAGAGCCTGTGAGTATCGCCAGCGGTGTCACTGGCAAAGCTGTCCAAGGCGATCTTGAAATTTGCCAGCGCAACGTCCTTTCCGACGAGAGCGAGAGCGGCGTCGCGGGCGAACTCGCCGGTCTTTTTGGAGTCGTTCGTGTCGACATCGGGCCGGTCGCGATCAATGATCGCGGTCATGAAGTCGTAGTAAGCCCAGCATTGGGCGAAGTCTTCACCCAGATCGGTGATTACTAACTTTTGCATTTCTTGCGGCAGGGTTTGGATTTCTTGCGACAGGGCGGGCGGGTTGGCATTAGCAGGAGCGAGAGCCGTCGCGGCGAGAAGTGTGGCGGCGGCGAACGTGGTCTTTAACATCGCATCGTCTCCAGTTTTGGACGAGCAGGATTGCCCTTTGCGATGCTTCTGACGTGGTCCGCCCGCCTCCCGCGTTCTTGTGAATTCCGGCCAAAGAATTGCGAGTTCGCGCCAGGCTTATCGCCCGCCCACTAAGGCCGATTGGGGCATCTGGAGTCGCGATCTCGCGGATAGCTTGCCAATTTCATTTGGCGACAACGCTGCCCTGCAACGATTGGCAACGGGGGCGTCAATGGCACTGATCGGACTGGCCGAGGCGGCGTGGCTGAGCGGCAGGAACCGCGCGACCATTCACCGGGCAATGAAGTCCGGCAAGCTCGCCTTCACGCTGGCCGAGGGTGAAGGCGAGCGCAAGATCGACATCAGCGAGCTGGAGCGCGTGTTTGGGACCAGAGCAACGATCGGCAACGGTGCGCAGCCGTTACAGAGCGACGATTGGCAACGTCGCGAAATCGAGACATTGCGCGAGTTTTTGGCTGAATCGCGTGCAGCCGTCGCCGATCTGCGCCGCCGTCTCGACGAGAGCGAGGTCGAGCGCCGCCGCCTGGTGCTGCTCTTAAGCCCGCCGCCACCCCCCGCGTCCGATCAGCCGCGCCCGCTGGGCCGCCGCATCCTGGATTGGCTCATTAAGCAGCACGTGTGACCGCCCGTGGTGGCGACGGTGGTTCAGGTGGCCCCGGAACCTGGGCTCGGTGGGTTGGATTTTTGTTCGGCGGATCGGGGACCCTACCCCCGGTATTCGGCGTCGCGCTGGGCGGCGATGTCGCAGAACTTCTGCCGTGCCGCCCTGAAATTACGTATTAGCGTCTCGGTATCCCAAGTCGGTCGAGGTCCGCCAGGGTGCCCATTCTGTTCGGCCTCTCCCTACGCTCTAGGTAGCCGCTTCGCTCCGGTAGCGACCGCATCAATATCGCCGTCGATGACGCGCAGCCGGCCGCGGTGCGAGCGTTCACGGCGGAAGATCTCTTCCGCCAGCATCGCGTCCTCCTCGGGGCTGACCGTGATCTCGGCTTCGAGCAATGCATCCTCCGACCATTCGCCGGCAGCAATGGCCGCGACTAGTCCCGGCATCTCGTCGAGCCAGTCCTGATTGTTGCGCGGCTTTAGGCGCCGCACTCGGTCGCACATCAATTCGACCGCTTGGTCAAAATCAATCTCGCGACCGGCGTGAAAAAACCGGGTCATTTGATGTGCTCCTGTTGCCGATCGTTAGATGAGGATTGTAGTGTCACATTTGCAGGCCGGGAATGGCTGGTTTCCTCAACAACCCTGAGGTGGATGACCCCTAGCGGAAGGCGGAACGCGTCGAGAACTGCCGCTTAGGCTGCTCGGGCGAGCAACAACTTGACCGTGGTTGGGTGCCAAATGCCGCCGCGCATGGTTTTGATGCCGCGATAATTGAGCTCGCGGGCGATGCCGTAGAGCGAAGTCACGCCGTCCGCGCGGATTGCCTCGATAACCGGCATGATGTCGGCGGCGAAGCGATTGGAATTCTCGTGCACCACAGTGATCGCTGCGGCATTGCCGTTGCCGGCGCGACGCAGAGGTGCGGCACCGTTCGGGTTGCCGAGCTTGACGCCTCGAGCCTTGGCCGCGGCTAGCGCGGCCTTGGTGCGGGCGCTGATCGCCTGGCGCTCATGCTGTGCGACGACGGCGAGCAAGCCGATCGTGAGCTCGTTTGCTTCGGGCATGTCGGCGCACACGAACTTCGTGCCGCTTTTCTGTAGCCGGGCGATGAACTCGACATCGCGCGACAGCCGGTCGAGCTTGGCGATAACCAGGGTGGCGCCGGTGACTTTGGCATGGTGCAAGGCCTCGGCGAGCTTCGGCCGATCGGCGCGCTTGCCGCTTTCGACCTCGACATATTCCTGGACCAGCTGCCAGCAGCCGCCGTTGAGGAAATCCGTTACTGCTTGGCGTTGCGCCTCAAGGCCGAGGCCGCTGCAGCCTTGCTTTTCGGTGGATACGCGAAGGTACGATACGAACTTGCCGGTAGCCATAGTATATCTGCCTCACGAAGGAATGGCTGGATTTTTCACTGATCGCGGGTATCGGCAGCACGTTGAGCATTGATGGCAAGGCGAGCTCCTCGATGTCACACCCGACACCACCCCATGAGCCGCGCACGATTTTGCAGCCACCTGGGGAGCAAACTTTTGCGGGGCTGGCCTGGCATTCTCGCTGTGACTGCGACCGGCGTGCCGGTGCCTTCCTGCCATCGGCAGCACGCGGGCGGCCTCGCGCCGGCGAAGATCGCATAAATAGGTTGACGGAAGGTTTGGGCCCAGGGGCCCTCACCGGAACCACGGGCCAGAGCGTCACTCGAGACGTCTCGAATGACGTTGCCGTCGAGGATGAAGGATTCGGGTGGTTCGCTTCCGCGAGCGGACTGCGGCGGAACGACTCACCGGGTGGGTACGAGTATCCAAAGTGACCATTTTGGATACCCGAAAGGAGCCTGCGATGAGCAAATCTGCGCTTCAGGCGGTGAGAACGGAACCGGCACCGGCGATTGTTTTGGATACTCACCGCCGCGAGTATCTCACCGAGGACGAGGTTGAGCGGATCATCAAGCACGCTGCTGGCGAGCGCGACCGGCTGATGATCCTGATGGCTTATCGGCACGGGCTGCGCGTATCAGAACTGATCAACCTGACCTGGCGGCAGCTCGACCTCGATGCCGGTCGGCTCGAGGTGCGGCGCGCGAAAGGTGGCGAGGATGGTCAGCATCCGATCAGTGGTCGCGAGATTCGCGGCTTGCGCAAGCTGCGTCGGCAGCAACCGATCGGTGCCCGCTATGTGTTCGTGACCGATCGCACCGGCGCGCCGATGACCCGCAACGGCTTCTACAAACTGCTCGAGAAGGCGGCGGCTGCGGCCGGGCTCGATGATGTCCACCCCCACCTCTTGCGCCACGGCTGCGGCTTCAAACTGGTCAATAACGGCATGGACACTTTGGCGCTCGCAGCCTATCTCGGCCACGCGAATGTCCAGAACACCAAACGCTACGCGCGCATGAATGCGACCCGCTTCGATGGCATCTGGCGGGATTAAGCCCGGCCTGGGAGCGTCGTTGAGCAGCCTCGACGCGGGTCGAGGTCCTTACCCGGGCTCCGTAGCGGCTCGTAGAGGCATACCAATGCTAGGATGCCGGGTGCTCGACCAGATACCAGTGGGTCCCTCATCTAATATGGGTCCTCGGGCAGGGTCTGCCCCCTGGGGTCGAGCCGGCGACAGCCCGCGGCGCTTTAGACGGGCCGCCTTGCTGGAGACCCTCTGTCGGCAAAATTTTCAAATTGGGATGGGGTTTGGGAGAAATTTTGTAAAATTCGCATACGCCGATTGCCAGTGGATAAAATCTGACGCTTGGTACCCGTGCTGGGGGTCCGCTTGGGGTGATGGGGTGGACGCCCCCCGACGGCATCTGTGTGCCAAGGTGGCGGTGTCGAACTGCCACCAAAGGAGGCGTCCATGGAGCAGGCTACCACGATCGGTTTGGACATCGCGAAACACGTGTTCCAGGTGCATGGAGCGGATGGTGCCGGGCATGTGCTCTTTCGTAAGCGCATCACTCGCGTGAAGCTTCTCGGTTTTCTCGCAGCGCAAGCCCGGTGCGTCGTCGCGATGGAAGCCTGTGCCGGTGCGCACTACTTGGCGCGTGAGATCGGTAAGTTGGGCCATCACGTGCGCTTGATCGCACCAGCCTACGTCAAGCCGTTCATCAGGCGGCAAAAGAACGATGCGGCCGATGCAGAGGCCATCTGTGAAGCGGCCCAGCGGCCGAGCATGCGCTTTGTTCCGGTCAAGACCGAAGAGCAGCAGGCGAACGGCATCGTGTTTCGAGCCCGCGATCTCCTGGTGCGGCAGCGCACCCAGTGCGTCAACGCTCTACGCGGGCACCTGATGGAATACGGCTACGTCTTTCCGAAGGGCATAACCCATGTTGAAAGCCTTGTCGCCCTGGTCGAGTCCACAGTCCTCACTCCCCGACAGTGTGCGCGTCATCCTAAAGCTGCTTATCGACACCTTCACTGCATTAGAGGCGCAGATCAGCGCATTGGATGCTGAGATCAACCAGCGCTCGAAGTCAGACCCGACGGCACGCCGATTGATGACGATACCGGGTGTGGGGCCAATTACCTCGACGGCAATCACGGCGCTCGTGC
>Ga0306920_100009157_pt1 | contig 13198 bp, 11 predicted proteins | sample flu12Cox44000170_FD_204666 | JGI IMG/M metagenome (GOLD analysis project Ga0306920, IMG submission 204666) | Lab enrichment of tropical soil microbial communities from Luquillo Experimental Forest, Puerto Rico - flux4day.12C.oxic.44.000.170 (v2)... | ecosystem: Environmental > Terrestrial >... | reverse complement strand
GATGACGCCGTTGTTGTTGTTGCCGAGCCAGCTGTACTGGAACTCGCCACCGATCACCCAGTTGGGCGCGAACTGATAGTCGCCGCCGAACTGCAGGCCGCCGAGGAAACGGCCATTGTCGTTGTTGCCCGTGGTCAGCCCGCCGAAATTGTTGTCGCCGGTGAACGCGCCGCCGATGTGGCCGCCGACATAGAAGCCGGTCCAGTTGTAGAGCGGAGCGATGGAAGCCGGAGCCTTGGTGTAGGCCCGGGCGGGAAGATCGGCTGCAAGTGCTGGCACTGTCGCGCCGAGAGCGACCAGGGCCACAGTACCGAGAAGGAACTTCTTCATTAATTGGGACTCCAGAGTGTTTTTCAGTCGTTCGAAAACCGACGCGTTCTGCGTCGTCGAGGGCGCGCACATAGACAGGTTTGAGATAAAAAGCTGTCACTCATCGGCCACACTCGCCGATAACCCAACCTGTTGTCAGATAACGATTTTTTGTACTTAAGTGATTCTTAATGAGGTCTGAAAGAAGCCTTAATTTCGCCTCCGGCCGCCGACGGCGACCTCGCGGGGGAAAAGACCTCTGGAAGGAGCTGTGCCTTGCACGTCAGGGAAATGACGATGGAAGAAATCGACAATATCCGATCCATTCTACGGAGAGGTATCCAGCTTTCAGGGCAGATGTCTTATTCAAGGCGCGCAGCTGACGAGAAAGCGATACCTCTCCTGCGACAGGCGCTGTCGAGGTTGAAAGCTATAGTTGAAAGCGGCCAAACGGACTGTGAGGTATTTAGATTAATGGCTCTCACTCACGAAAACCTTCTCGACTATCGCGAGGCCATTCAAGCAGTTCGAGGATCACTCGGGAAGAGTTCTTGCGGTTTGAAAACCTGACAAAAATCTCAGAGAGGAGTGCCTACTCCCGAGAGGCCGTTTCCCCCATAGCAGGGGTGCCAAACCTTTGGCATCGGCTGGAGTGTTAGGACGTGTACTCGCGAGGCCCGCTTTGCGCTCCGAAGCGGACGTGCGAGGCACGCTTGGTCATGTCCGCTCGGGGCCATGAGCCGACAATCGCTGCGGCTTTCATTAGCCGCGATCGCCCAGCGGTTCTACCGCCTCGGCCGGCGATATTTCAGCACGGATTCTGCACGGTGGAGGTAACGCGCGGAAACAGGTAATAGCTGTCGACGATCGGAACGGTCCCGGTGATCGTAAAGCCAAGGTTGGGCGTGTATTGATACGTCACCTCGCCGAGTATCAACGATACGTTCGGGGGCGAGGGAGTGCCGAGGGCCGCTGGCAAAGTCATCGGCTGATTTAGTGGCCGCGGGGTTCCGTTGAGCGAGGTACTCCAGGTCACGGTCGCGTTGCCACTGGCGTCCGTGGATACTTCCGACACCGTTATCGTCGCATTCACGGAGGGATAGGGGGCGATCGTCGCCGACGACGCGCCAAGCATGGTGTTCAGAGTTGAGGGGGTGACGCAGGCGTTTCGTGACACCAGGTCCGCGACCGTGTGGGCGGTCTCGCTGACCTTGACGCTGATCGCCAGGCCATTGCCGAGTTCGATGCCGCCCACCCAAAGCACCAGCATGAAGGGGAGCACGATGGCGAATTCCGTCGCGGCCACGGCGCGAACGTCGGCCCATAAAGTCCGCATGCGATGAAGGCTCCGGCTCATGAGTTGATATAGGCCTCGTTCTGGAAAGCCGCGGACGCCATTATCAGGCGGGTGCCGTTCGAGAGGTTCGCGACGAGTGGAGCGATGAAAACCGGCCACAGATACATCACCCGCACGACAACGATGTCGGTCGGATTGCCGGGGTTGTATTGCCAGGCGTTCGTCACGTTTCCGTTGGCGTCGAAGGTCAGGGATGGCGTGCCCGCGTTCGCCGTGGTCCATGATCCGGCAACTCGCACGTCGATCATCAGCTTGTTGCAGTTGAATAGGATCGGAAGGTTGGAGCAGACCGCGGTGGCAAACTGGCTCTGGGTCATGCTCTGGGCCTGTGCCTGCCCCGTCAGGATCAGCCGGCTCGATTGGTTCACCGCGGTTTCCAGGAGCTGCTGGGCGAAGAAAACCAGGAAGGTCTGGATGATCCCGACCAGCAACCCGATGAACGGTGTGGCCACCAACGCGAACTCGACCGCGGTTGCGCCCTGCCGGTCGGCCAGAAAGGTGCGCCAGCGGCGGCGTTTGGCTATGGGCACGGCGTGCGTGACGGTCATGACGGCTTTCCCTACTGAGTGAGGCGCGGGTCGGACGCGACCTTGAGGAACAGCTGCTGGAGTGCGGCCGTGATGTCGCCGTTGGTCTGCACCATTGTGTACAATCCTGGCGAGGCGCAGGATTGCAGGTTTTGCTCGATCTGGCTGGTCGTGCCGTTGAAGGGGTGGATCCATGAGTTGTACCAGCTATTGGTGCCATTCATCGCCGAGTCGTCATATTGAGTGTAGAGCACCGCGATGCGGATCTTCTTGTTCTTGATGGTGGTGCAGATCGTGGGGTCGAGCGGCTGCTGGCACCGATTGCCACTGCGGGTCTTGTTGCAGGATGTGGTGTACGGGTCGGTCGTAATGTTCACATCGTCAACGCCATCAGTAACGAGGAAGATCACTTCCTGTGGCGTATCGCCACCGACATTGGTGCCATTCCCCGGATTCGGCATGAGGTTGTTGAGGCTGTACAAGGCGCCCGCGATGCTGGTGTCGGCGTCGCTATTATTGTTCGACGATGTCAACCAGTTATTTTTGTAGACTGGCAGGACCGCAATGCTGTTGGCTGCACTCTGGATGGTCGCCACCGTGTAGCTCGTCGTCGAGGCGGGCGTCGTTGGAGTTCGCACCACCCCAGGTTTTCCCGAAGGCGCGAAGATCGGCGAACTGGTGTTCAACCGATAATCGAATGTATAGATCGCAACACCGTAAGTATTTCTATTGGTGTTCGATATCTGGGCGGCGGTATTCATCAGGGATGTGACTGCCTGCGTTACCCGATCGATGCGCAGCGTGAGGTTAAGATTGCGGGCCAGCTGGTAGTTATCAATCCCGCCTGGATTTCCCAGATTGTCCGCGGCAGGGTTAGTTTCGTGGCATGCGAATCCGCACCCTTTGAACCCGGTTGAGTCGACCTGATTTTGCGTGTTGGCGATTAGCGTGTTGATGTCGCTCGAGGTGGCGCCGATGGCCATGGAAGGCGAGTCGTCCAGCAAGAGATAGAAATTGATGTTGGGGGCACCCTGGTTGCGTGTCCCTGACTCGCCTGAGAACGGCCAGCTCGCCTGGCGGAGCACGCCTGGGAAGGCATTGTTGGAGGCCGCCGTGTAGCAGACCTGAACGTTGCGGACGACCTGGTTGTTTGAGTTGACGGGGTCAGCATAGACTGCACCGGGGCAGGCGGGATAGGTACAGTAACCTGTTGTGGCGTTGGGGTTGCTGCAATTGACCGCGACCGTCAAAGTTGGCTGTCCCGCCAGGTTGTTGTTGTTCACCAGAGTGTTCGCGGTGGCGTTGAAAACCTTCTGCGCGGCGGCCTGGGCCGCCTGCGGGCTCTGCTGCATCATCACCGAGGTGACCGCGGCGACGCCGGCCGCATCGGTGGCGGCGTCGAGTTCGACCTTCATGTGCTGCCCATGCGTATAATCCAGCGCCATGCCGAGCAGAAAGATGGTTGGAACCATCACGAGCGCAAAGATGACGGCGACGTTCGCCATGCGGTCTCTGGCGAAGCGATACAACCAGGCGCGAAGCATAACCTTCATCCTATTTGCCGTCGTTCCCGACTGGGGCAATTCCATCTCAATGGTTGACGGACGGGGGATCGAAGAACCTCCGCCGCCCTCTGCAACGGGGAACTCTGAAGGTCGGCGGTTAAGCAAGGCTTACGTGGATCACGTGAACATGAGACGATCGAAAATCCGCCCGGCCCGAGCAAGCCGGATCGTTAACCGTTACTAACGCGGCCTGGAGAATTCGAATGAATTTTCGTCGGAAGAGCGGTGCTCGGCCAGGCGTGCCGACGATGCAACGCTCAAGCCCGCAGCACGCCTGGCTGTCCATTAAGGGATCGTTGAAGACCTCCGCGTAAGCATTTTCCTTTCAATTTTCATCGCATATTTCGCGAGAATTTTTATGGTGCGTATCGTTCTAACGCACTTTCGATTGCCACTGGCTTTGAGGATGCGACTGTAGACACCGTCAGCCGGTCCTGCGGTCGTGCCGTTCTTGCCAACATCGCAGAACAGGTGACCGGGGTTCGCTCGTTGTAGGAATTCGATGAAGCCGAGCGACACGAGATGTTCGTGAACGGGGACATCTCGATAGTGATTTATCTTCATGTCGCCAGCTTCGGGCGTGATACGGATGACCCAATCGTCCTTTTCCTTTCTCACATCCTCACTGCGCAACTGGATCATCTCCATGACACGCGCCCCGGAGTAAGCACACAGCCAAGGCACCCAGCGTTTGGCGGCAGTGGTCTTTGGGTTCTCGCGCTTAGTGCCTTCAACGGCAAGCGCGGCTTTGAGGATCGCGGCCCGTTCGCCCTCAAGAAAATACTTCTCGCGAGTAACCTTCTTTCCGCGTCCCTCGATCCTTGCGTCTTCCGCTGGATTGGAGGAAAGCCAGCCGCGCTTCTTGCCCCACTTGAACACGGCTCTAAGCGCAGCAAAGTTCGTGTCGTTGAGCGTCTTGGCCTTGAGGCCGGATGCGCTCAGTTTATCGCCCCACGCTTGAACTCTTTCGGACGTGACACGGTTGAGATCATCACGACCAAGCCACTCCTTGAACCGGAGGACAACGGCCCGCCACCGCTTTGCGTCTCGTGGACGAACTCCTCTGGCTAGGGCGTCACTGTGCCAAGCGTCGGCAAGCCCGGTGAGAGATTGGTTAGCTTGAGCGGACGGCTTCACCTCGGTCGGCGCAGGGAAGCGGGTGACGTAGGTGTCGGGTGAGTAATCGCCATCGGCATTCCGTGCGAGCTTCTTTGCGTCCCAGAGCTTCGATTAGTTTCCATCGGCTGTCATCGTCGGTGACGACACCCGCTCGCGTCAGTGTGGCGTCGGCCAATTCGCCAAAACGATGCTCCATGGAGAGTTCGCTCCGCTCCGTGTCGTTCTTGGCGATCAGGAGAGGATTGCCTCGTTGGGCAATCCTGTTTGCCTCTGCAACTCCGAGCCAGCCCGTTGCCGTTAGGCCGGGGTTATCCTCGAGACCCTCGGCGAAAGCTCGGTAGGCAATGCCCGACAAAGCCGCGATCTGCTTGGGCGTGAGTGGCTTCGGTCCTTCGCGGAACGCCTTGAACTGTGCTCAACGTCGGCGGCAACCTCTATCCATCTTGCCTTCGCGAGGGCGGGATCAGGCGTACGGAGCGAAATCCAGATCGTGTCACGATACCAACAACGCGGCCGTCGCTCCCGTGGGAGCCTCGCGAGAATACGCTTCACATCTGCTGGGATGTTCTTGCGGAAGTAGTGGTTGTTGGAGCCTTTTCTCTTTGTCGGCGATGCCATTCTCAGAACCATAGATGCAGCACTCCCGTGTATCAGGAGCGACGCAAAAACCTCAAGCGCTTCAACAGGCTGTTGATCTTTCGTGTGAATAACTGGTGCTGCCGGACAGGATTGAACTGTCGACCTCTCCCTTACCAAGGGAGTGCTCTACCACTGAGCTACGGCAGCATGGAGTCAAGAAAAGAATCGGCCCAAAAAAGCCGCCACAGGCGGCGGTTCTTGCCACAAGCCCCCCGCTGGCGCAAGCACTGGCGCAGGCTGGGCCGAGCAATGTCCGACCCGGTTCCCTCTTTTCGCCCACGGCGACCGAGATTTGATCAAGCCGAGGCCGGCGGAGAGGGTAGGATCGCCAGATACCTTGCGGGGAATTGTCTGGCGGATTTTTCAGGTGACGGATCAAAGGCGCAAGGGCGACGACAAGGATTTGCGGCGGGATCGGCTGAAGGCGGCGCTGCGCGAAAATCTCAAGCGCAGAAAATCGCAAGGAAGGGGCCGTCAGGATCTCACGATTGCGTCGTCCAGTTCTGATGAGGTTGCAACCGGAGAAAAGGGCAAAAAGCACCCGGGTAAATGACCTGTTGGCTCAGGGGGGAATATCCCCGATTGTCCGGTTTTTCCTCGCGAAGGTGAGAGCGAATTGTCGGGGCGGACCGCGATGGCAAACGACGCAGATCAGAAGGCGCGGGTCGCGGTCGCATTTCCGCGTTATGAGCAGACCTTTCCGACCTTGACGTCCGACGAGATCGCAAGGATGCGCCGGTTCGGTGAAGTGCGCCACTTCAGGGATGGCGAAGCACTTTGCGAGACGGGGAAGATCGGGCCCGGCATGTTTGTCCTTTTGTCCGGCGGTGTCGCGATCACGCGGCGTGACGGACTAGGCCACGTCACGCCGATCATCGACCATGGGCCGGGTCAGTTTCTTGCCGAACTTGGTCAACTATCCGGCAAGGTCGCGCTGGTCGATGGCCATGCCGAAGGCGATGTGGAGACGCTGCTGGTTCCGCCGGAGCGGCTGCGCGCGCTTCTGATCGCCGAAGCCGATCTTGGCGAGCGCATCATGCGCGCGCTCATCCTTCGGCGCGTCAGCCTGATCCGCGGCGGCGCCGGCGGCCCGGTCCTGATCGGGCTGCCGAATTCGGCCGGCGTGGTGCGGCTGCAGGGTTTTCTCACCCGCAACGGTTATCCGCATCAACTGCTCGATCCCGTCGCCGATAGCGAAGCCGCCGCGTTGAGCGCGCGCTACTCTCCCACCGAATCCGATTGGCCCCTTGTCGTCACGCCCGACGGCAGCGTGCTTCGCAACCCGCGCGAATCCGAACTTGCGCGCGCCATGGGCATGATACGCGCGCTACCGAAAGACAAGGTCTATGACGTGGCGGTCGTCGGCAGCGGTCCCGCGGGGCTGTCGACCGCGGTCTATGCCGCATCCGAAGGGCTTTCGGTTGCGGTTTGCGATACGCGGGCATTCGGCGGGCAGGCCGGCGCCAGCGCCAGGATCGAGAATTACCTGGGCTTTCCGACTGGAATTTCCGGCCACGCCCTCACCGCGCGCGCCTTCAACCAGGCGCAGAAGTTCGGCGCGGAAGTGATGATCCCGGTCGAGGTGCAGTCGCTTGATTGTTCGCGGGCTGACGGAGCCTTCGGCCTCAAACTCGACAACGGGGAGGTGTTGCGGGCGCGATCGGTCGTCGTCGCAAGCGGGGCGCGCTACCGGCGTCCCGAGATCGAAAACCTTTCGGATTTCGAAGGCCGCGGGGTCTGGTACTGGGCTTCTCCGATCGAGGCGCGGCTCTGCGCCCAGCAGGAAGTCGTCCTGGTCGGCGGCGGCAACTCCGCCGGTCAGGCCGCGGTTTTCCTCTCGGGCCACGCACGCAGGGTGCATATGGTAATACGCGGTGGCGGGCTTGGCGCCAGCATGTCGCGCTATCTCATCGAACGCATCGAGGCGGCACCGAATATCGAGTTGATGTTCAATGCCGAGGTCACAGGCCTCGAGGGCGGCAAGGACGGCTGCCTGACGCGCGTGCGCTGGCGCAGCCGCCTTTCCGGCGAAGACAGCATTTTGGACATTCGCAATCTGTTTCTGTTCGTCGGCGCCGATCCCGCCACCGGCTGGCTCGAGGGTTGCGGGGTTGTGGTCGATCGCGCCGGCTTTGTGGTGACAGGGGCACCCGACGAGAAGAGCGAAGAGCACATCGCCTCGCCGCTCGAAACCTCGGTGCCGGGCGTCTTTGCCGTCGGCGACGTGCGCTCGGGCTCGGTCAAGCGGGTCGGCGGCGCCATCGGCGAAGGCGCGCAGGTGGTCGCCGCGCTGCACGGTTATCTCGGCGATACCGCAAAGCCCGCGCTTTGACGGCAGGATGGTGTGCCGATCCGTTGCGGATCGACATACCGACGATCGACATGGTGGCGTTTCGACCGTTGACGCCAAAAGCTCCGCCGAACAACAATCGGAGCGCCATGATATCTGAAAGCTCTCTTCAGCACGGCAGGGGAGGACCAGATGGAAAGCAAATTCGCCGACGTCAACGGGATCAGGTTGCATTACCTCGCCGCAGGCGAGGGCGACGATCCCGTCGTGCTGCTGCATGGTTTTGCCGAAACGAGCCATATGTGGCGGCCGCTGATCGCAGAACTCTCCGATCATCACACCGTGATTGCGCCGGATCTGCGGGGCTTCGGTCGATCTTCCGCGCCTTCCGACGGCTACACCAAGGCAGCCATGGCGCAGGACATCCATGCGCTCGTCAAAAGCCTCAGACTCGGTCGCATTCGCCTGATGGGACACGATATCGGGTTGATGGTGGCGTATGCCTTTGCCGCGCAATTCCCGCAAGAAGTCGACCGGCTCGTGCTGATGGAAGCGTTTCTGCCCGGCGTCGGCGACTGGAACAGTGTGTTTCTGCTGCGCGATCTCTGGCATTTCCATTTTTACGGCAAGACGCCGCTGGCGCTGGTCACGGGTCGCGAACGCATTTACCTCGAACACTTCTGGAACGATTTTGCCGCCGACCCCGAAAAGTCGTTGTCCGAAGGGGATCGCGAATTCTATGCGAACGCCTATGCCCAGCCGGGCCACATGGCCGCTGGAATGGAAGTCTTCCGTGCCTTCCCTCAAGATGCCGAGGACTTTACTGCCTTTGCCAGAACCAAATTGACGATGCCGCTGCTGGTTCTCTCGGGGGAGAAGGCCGGCGGCCCGTTCCTGATCGAGCAAGGCAGGATGGTGGCGAGAAAGGTGGAGGGAGTTCTCGTCAAGGGATCGGGACACTGGCTGATGGAGGAAGCACCCGACGAGGTCATTCCAGCACTGGTTGAATTTCTTCGTCGCTAGCAGACGGAGCCGCGCGACGCCGTTTGCGACTCTATGAGGCATCGAATATAGCGCTCGCAAATTGATCGGTGGATGCACGCGTCAAATGGGCGAAGGTCCGCCCGGCCGCGCTGGATTTCCCGCGCGATCAATCGTAGCATTTGCCCGGGGTAAAGGTGCTTGTGAAAAAGGGGAGCGCGTCATGGTCCTCGGGATGAGCCTGTCTGCCTTTACGATGGTGCATGTCATCATCAGCCTGATCGGAATTGCCACCGGCTTCATCGTCCTGTTCGGGCTTCTCGGCTCGCATCGACTGCCCGGCATGACCGCGCTGTTCCTCCTCACCACGATACTGACCAGTGTCACCGGCTTCCTGTTCCCGTTCGACAAATTGCTGCCTTCGCACATGGTTGGCATTGTCTCGCTGATCGTGCTCGCGATCGCATGCTTCGCGCTCTACGTCATGAAGCTCTCCGGTGCGTGGCGCTGGATCTATACGCTGACCGCGATGATCGCGCTTTATCTCAACGTCTTCGTGCTGGTGATCCAGAGCTTCCTCAAGATCGGCCCGCTGCACGCACTGGCCCCGAGCGTGCCGCCGAGCGAGCCGCCCTTCGCCGTCGTCCAGGGTATCGTGCTGGTGTTTTTCGTCATCGCGATCATCGGCGCGGCGCGGCGGTTCCGCCCGGTGTAAGATCGATCCGGATCTCACCCTCCCTGGTAACCATCGGGGAGGGTGCCTTGCGCGCAGGACGCTCCGATTTGAAAGCGCCTTCGCTGGCCCGGCGCGGCCAGTCCACGCCAAACCTGTGCCGATTCCGGCACGCTGTGGAAATATCGATCGCCTTTACCGTCACTCTCATCAAATAGCCGCAAACTTCAAAGCTCCTGTCTTGGGGAAATCTTTAATTCCAGTGTGATTTTTGATTTAGTCCGCATGTCGAACTCGCGGTGGCGATGATGCGGACCTCCGCACCGCCACTGCGCCCTCTCTTAATACCTGATGCATCGCAAGAGCAGGTTTCGGCATGGATCGCATTCGCATCGTCGGCGGCAACAAGCTCAACGGTACCATTGCGATTTCGGGCGCAAAGAACGCGGCGCTGCCACTGATGATCGCGGCCCTTTTGACCGACGAGACGCTGATCCTCGACAATGTGCCGCGCCTCGCCGACGTCGCCCAGCTGGAGCGCATTCTCGGCAATCATGGCGTCGATATCACCTCAGTGGGAAAACGGCCCGGCGACCGCCAATTTCAAGGCCAGACCCTGCGGATTTCGGCGGCCAACATCATCGATACCACCGCGCCCTATGAGCTGGTGTCGCGGATGCGCGCCAGTTTCTGGGTGATCGCGCCGCTCCTGGCGCGAATGCGCGAGGCCCGGGTCTCGCTGCCGGGCGGCTGCGCCATCGGGACCCGGCCGGTAGATTTATTGATCATGGCGCTGGAAAAACTCGGCGCCGAAATCATGATCGACGGCGGCTATGTCGTCGCCAGGGCGCCGGGAGGTCTCAAGGGCGGAACGATCGACTTTCCCAAGGTGACTGTCAGCGGCACCCATGTCGCGGTGATGGCGGCAAGCCTTGCCAGCGGCACCACCGTCATCGATAACGCCGCTCGTGAGCCGGAAATTCTCGATGTCGCCGACTGCCTCAACAAGATGGGCGCGCGCATCACCGGTGCCGGCACGGCTCGCATCACGGTCGAAGGCGTCAGCAGGCTTCACGGCGCCCGACACACCGTGCTTCCCGACCGGATCGAAACCGGCACCTATGCGATGGCGGTGGCGATGACCGGCGGCGACGTTCTGCTCAGCGGCGCGCGTGCCGAACTCCTGCAATCGGCGCTTGACGTGCTGTCACAGGCCGGCGCCGAGGTCACCGCCAACAATGAAGGCATTCGCATCGCCCGTAACGGTGCGGCCATCAATCCGGTGCGGGTTTCGACCGCGCCGTTTCCGGGCTTTCCCACCGACCTGCAGGCGCAGCTGATGGCGCTGATGGTTTGCGCCGCGGGCTCCTCGCACATCACCGAGACGATTTTCGAAAATCGCTTCATGCATGTGCAGGAGCTGGCGCGTTTCGGCGCGCGAATTCAGCTCGACGGCGAAACCGCCACCATTCACGGCATCGAAAAATTGCGCGGCGCGCCGGTGATGGCGACCGACCTGCGCGCGTCGGTGTCGCTGGTCATCGCAGGCCTTGCCGCCGAAGGCGAGACCATGGTCAACCGGGTCTACCATCTCGACCGCGGATTTGAGCGGCTGGAGCAGAAGCTGTCGGCGTGCGGAGCTTCCATCGAGCGCATCAGCGATTGAGAACGATCGCGTACAAAAGTGGATGCCGGTCTGGTGGTCCGATTAGTTTAAGATTTGACATTCGCTTGTGCCTATTTGCGGCAAGGAGGGCAGCGAATATCAAATCTACTCCACTGGCGATCGGGATACGCGCTAATCAATCATGGCAGATCGGTGTCGCCCCAGCTCAAATTGATCGCCCTCGATACCGAGGACCTCGCGGTCATTTCCGCCCATGTGCAGGACGCCCGCGTCCAGACCTCCGACATTGTCTGGCGCCAGAACGAGAAGCGGCTGGTGATCGGCATGAACCGGCTGGATTGGGAACAGACACTGGTCGGCGAAACCTCGCCGCGACGACTGATCGCCGCCTTGCGTTTCGATCGCGTGCTGGCCTGCAAGTCGCGCAATATCGATCTGGCGACGCCGGACGAGGTGCTGGAACTGGTCGGGATCGAGTTTCACGCCTCCGAGGCGCCCGGCGGCAGCGCGGTACTGATGTTCAGCCGTGGCGAGGCACTCCGGCTGGATGTCGAATGCCTGGAATGCGAGCTGTGTGACCTCGGCGTCGACGATCCAGGTGCCGGCAACGACGTGGGACCGCCGGAGCGGAATGGTTAGCGGCAGCCGGTAAGGGTTGACGGCGATTGGCCGTCGCGCCATTGAGCAGAGGGCCAGACCTTCGCCGGAAAGCAACCATGCCTTTTCGACTAGACAGAAACAGCGCCGACTTCACCAGGGAATTTGGCGAATTTCTCGCGACGAAACGCGAGGTCGCCGCCGATATCGAGGCCGCCGCCCGCACCATCGTCGAGGATGTCGCCAGGCGCGGCGACGTGGCGCTGATCGAGGCGACGCGCAAATTCGACCGGCTCGATCTCGATGCACAGCGCTTGCGCGTCGGGACGGACGAGGTCGCGGCAGCAATGAAGGCTTGCGACCGGACGACGATGGAGGCGCTTGAACTTGCCCGCGACCGGATCGAAAGTTTCCATCGCAGGCAATTGCCGAAGGACGAACGCTTCACCGACGCGCTCGGTGTCGAGCTCGGCTGGCGCTGGAGCGCGATCGAAGCGGTTGGCCTGTACGTACCCGGCGGCACCGCCGCCTATCCGTCATCGGTGTTGATGAACGCCGTGCCGGCCAGGGTCGCCGGCGTCGATCGCCTCGTCATGGTGGTGCCATCGCCCGACGGCAAGCTCAATCCGCTGGTGCTCGCGGCAGCCCATCTCGGCGGCGTTTCGGAAATCTACCGCGTCGGCGGAGCGCAGGCGGTGGCGGCGCTTGCCTACGGCACCGCGACCATTGCGCCGGTCGCCAAGATCGTCGGGCCCGGCAATGCCTATGTGGCGGCCGCCAAGCGGCTGGTGTTCGGCAAGGTCGGCATCGACATGATCGCCGGGCCATCGGAGGTGCTCGTCATCGCGGATCGCACTGCCAATGCAGGCTGGATCGCCGCCGATCTTCTGGCGCAGGCCGAGCACGACGCCAACGCCCAGTCGATCCTGATCACCGACGATGCGGCGCTGGCGGGCGAGGTCGAGCGCGCGATCGAGGCGCAGCTTTCGACCTTGCCGCGCGCCGCCATCGCGCGCGCCTCGTGGAACGATTTCGGCGCCATCATTCTGGTTGACGATATCGGCAGGGCGATCGAGCTGGCGAACGTAATTGCCGCCGAACATCTGGAAATCATGACGGCGGATCCGGAATCGCTTGCGGTGAATATCCGCAATGCGGGCGCGGTCTTTCTCGGACCCCACACCCCGGAAGCGATCGGCGATTACGTCGGCGGCTCCAACCATGTGTTGCCGACGGCGCGTTCGGCGCGGTTCTCCTCCGGGCTTGGTGTGCTCGACTTCATGAAGCGCACGTCGATTCTCAAATGCGGGCCGGACCAGCTCCGCTCGCTCGGGCCGGCGGCAATGGAGCTGGGCAAGGCCGAAGGCCTCGACGCCCATGCGCGTTCGATCGGGGTGCGCCTCAATTTGTCATGACCAAACCGCCGCCAGGGGATGACACGCAGAACCGCATCGTCGCGGTGACGCTCGACGAGGAGTCGATCGGGCGTTCGGGTCCGGACATCGAGCACGAGC
>Ga0306920_100009156_pt1 | contig 13200 bp, 9 predicted proteins | sample flu12Cox44000170_FD_204666 | JGI IMG/M metagenome (GOLD analysis project Ga0306920, IMG submission 204666) | Lab enrichment of tropical soil microbial communities from Luquillo Experimental Forest, Puerto Rico - flux4day.12C.oxic.44.000.170 (v2)... | ecosystem: Environmental > Terrestrial >... | reverse complement strand
TGCGCAAAGGCTGCGGCGTGCTCTAGGGCCTGGGATGCCCGCGGGTCGCCGGCCCAAAACTGTACCTTGCCGACCGAAACCAGCGCCTCGGCTAGGCCCTCCAGGTCTCCCTCGGATTCCAGCAGCGCCGCAGCCTCCTCACACACTTCGCTGGCTTCGGCGAGGCTCGCGTATTGCGTGGCCCCGATTTCGGCTTGCAGTGCCCGGATCCGGGCCTGAATAGCGGGCAAGCCCGCCGCCGCCGCGATTTGTGAGCCCTGGGCCAGGATGGCCTGTGCCCGCTCGACACCGCCGGCCGCATACAGGACCGCGCCCAGCAGCCGGTTCAGATCAGCACTCAGGTGTCCGTCGGCGGCGGGTGTCGCCGCGACCGCGCGCTCCAGCCAGCTGCACGCTTCGGAGAACAATCCCCGGGCCAGCCAGAAACCGCCCAGCGCCCGGGTCAGCCGGGGCCCGGCCGGGTTCCCACACCCCAGCGTGAACTCCAGGGCGGCGCGGAAGTTGTCTTGCTCGCGGGCCAGCACCGCCAGCTCGCGCTCCTGTTCCGCCAGGTGCAGGAATGTCTCCGCATGCCGGTGCCGAGCCGGCCCGGCCTCGCCGACGTCGGCCAGGCATCCGGCGGCGTACTGGCGGATGGTCTCCAGCAGCCGGTAGCGGGTGCCAGCCGCGGCAGGCTCGGCGACCACCAGCGACTTGGCGGCCAGCCGATCCACCAAATCCAGCGCGGCCGCCTGGTCTCCGCCGCAGCACACCGCCGCCGCGGCGGCCAGGGTGAATCCCCCGGCGAACACCGACAGCTCACCGAACGCCCGGCGCTCCTCCTGCGACAGCAGGTCATAGCTCCAGCCGATCGCGGCCTTTAGCGTCTGGTGCCGCGGGTCGGCCACTGGCCGTCGCGAGGCCAGGAACCGGAACTTGTCGGCCAGGTGTGCCTCGATCTCCTCCACCGACAGCACGCTGGTACGCGCGGCGGCAAGCTCGATCGCCAGCGGCAGGCCATCCAGCTGCTGGCAGATCCGGGCCACAACCGCCGCGGACGCAGCCTCCGCGCCCGCCCTTCCCCCAGCCGACCTGCCACGCGCCAGGAACAGCCGTACCGCAGGCGCGCCCGCCAGGCCCTGCGCGTCAGACCGCACGGCCGGCACCGCCAGCGGCGGCACCGGATAGACGGCCTCACCGGGCACGCCCAGCGGCTCGCGGCTGGTCGCCAGCACCCGCAGCCCGGGGGCGCTGCCCAGCAGCGTTACCGCCAGATCGGCGCACGCGCCGAGCACATGCTCGCAGTTATCCAGCACCAGCAGCAATTCCGCCGACCGCAGCCGGTAGCCCAGCGCATCGATCACCGCCACCTCGCCGGACTGCCGCACGCCCAGCGCCTGCATCACCAGCGACGGCACCAGCCTAGCGTCGGCGACGCCGGCCAGATCGGCCAGCCACACGCCATCCCGGAAATCCCCGGCTGCGGCCGCGGCCACCTCCACAGCCAGCCGGGTCTTCCCCGCCCCACCGGGCCCGGTCAGCGTGACCAGCCGCGCCTGGCCGACCAGCCCGCCGACCGCCGCCAGCTCCCGCTCCCGGCCCACGAAACTGGTCAACCGCGCCGGCAGATTGTGCCGCACCGCAAGCGCTCCCCGCATGCCGCCTTGCCGGGCCGACAGCACCGCCTCGGCCGGCCCGCGGCCGCGCGCCGCCGCTATGAACAGGTCGCGCGCCGGGCCGTCCAGACCCAGCGCGCCAGCCAGCAACACCGCAGTGTCCTTGCGGGCGGTGCGGTTGATCCCCCGCTCCAGGTCACTAACCGCCCGCTGGCTCACCCGCGCCGCCTCGGCCAGCCCATCCTGAGTCAGCCCCGCCTCATCACGCAGCCGCCGCAGCAGCCCGCCGAAACCCAGCCCGGCCCGCTCCCCCGCCGACGGCAAGCCACGCACCCCCGCCAGCCCCGCCGCGGCCACCCCGGCGCCCAGGCTCTTCAGCGGCGGGAAAGCCTCCGCCAGCCCCGGCGCCGCCAGCTGATAGATCCGCTCCGGCCCCTCAAGATCCTTCAGCCAGTGCCACCCCAGATCACGCACCGACACCCCGCCCGGCAACCGCGAGGCCACCAGCTGCCGCGTCGCCTCCGACACCACCACCTGGCCGCCATGCGCGGCTCCCGCGATCCGCGCCGCCCGGTGCACATCCAGCCCGACATACCCATCCTCGTCATGCCGCGCCGGCTCCCCCGAGTGCAGCCCCATCCGCACCCGCACCGCCACCCCGCCCGGCCAGTCATAGCCGCACAGCGACCGCTGCGCCGCCACAGCGCAGCGCACGGCATCCCCCGCCGACTCAAACACCACGAAAAAACTGTCGCCCTCGGTCCCCAGCTCCCGGCCCCGATGAGCCGAAAACGCCGCCCGCAACAGCGCGCGCTGAGCCGACAACACCTCCCCATACCGGTCACCAAGACGATTCAGCAACGCCGTCGACCCCTCGATGTCGCTGAACAACATCGTGACCGTCCCGGCCCGAAGCTCCCCCACCCCCCGATTATCAACCCACTACGTCCCCCGGCCAGGAAAATGTGATCACCACAGCGGGCGACGGCGCAACCGACGACCACAACGAAGCCGACTGTATGCGACGGTCAGCGCAAGTAACCCGCCAATGTTTGATGGTGCCGTTGCATCACAGGTTGTCAGCGCCCGGGAACCCCGCGCAGGCACGGCCTCGCCCGCGAGCCTCATCCGGTGCCCTGCCCGTGCGCCGCTACCCATGGTGACCGCCCGGGCCGCTGGCGACAGCGGACCACAACGCACGCTAGATGCCAAAGTCGCGGAGGGATTGCTGGACGCGCGCGACATCGACGTATACGTTCATCCGGCGAAGTGGCTGCGGCCTGCGCGTCGCCCGGTCAGCTGAGTGCTCAGTGGTCCGCCCGATCGGCGGCAGCTGGAAGTGCCTCGCGGCGGATCCCATGGCTGCCTACGTGCGAGTCTGCCCCCGGGGGACCGGTGACGCCGGGTGCCTGCGAGCTACGGGTGCGTGCGCACTGGCCGGGTCGGCGGCGCGACTCGCTGGCTGGGGAGACGCCGCCAGGTATCTGCGACCCGAATGCCTGCCGGGTGGTAGCGGAGGCTGGCATCCGCCGCGGCCGACCGGGTAGGCGCGGCGGGCACGGCGGATGCGGTCGGGGGTTCGGCGGCAGGTGCGGTCGGGTGCCGCCGCGCGGCCAGTGTCCGGTCGGCGAGGACTGCCAGCACAGCGGCGAGGACTGCCGCTCCGGCCGCGATGAGGGCGATCTGCCAGCCGGGCATGCCGCCGACGACGATGGTGTGCACTTCGGGCGGCGCCAGCGTCGGCCCCGTCCTGCCCTCGAGGGGCGGTATGGGATCGGCGAACGCGGCCGGTGCCACGGTCACGGCGACCAGCAGGGCGGCGGTCAGGGTGGCCAGGGCGCCGGCCATGTGGCGGATCGGGCGAAGAGGGCGGGTGCGGTTCATGGTGACCTCCTGGTGATCGTTGCCGGATTGGGGTTGTGCGCTGTCTCCAGCGGCGAGGTGATCACGACACGTGCGTGACCTGGGCGCGAGGTTGTGCGCGGCCGCGGAGGGTCAGGGGTGCGCGTACATGGAGTTCTCCCTGCCTGTCCGGGTCGCTGCTGTGGCCTGCGCGGACAGGCTCGCCGACCCGGGCCGGGACGGGGCAGGGGTGGAACCACCCCTTTTCCATGCCGCGGTCAAGGGTGGGATCACCTGCAGCCCCAGGCCGGTGTCGGCGGCTGGCGGGGCCTGACTAGATCAGGCCGGTGCTCAGCGCCAGGCGGGTGAGGTCGGCGCGGCGGCGGCACCCGGTCTTGTCCCGGATCCGGTCCAGGTGTGAGCTGACCGTACGGCGGCTGATGTACAGTTGGGCGGCGATCTGGGCGTCGGTGGCGCCCTGGGCGACCAGGGTGACTAGCTCGCGTTCGCGGGCGCTCAGCTGCCCCGGTCCCGGGCCTGCGGCCGCTGGGTGAGGTTCCGGGTCGGTGAGCAGGAGGGCGTACTCGGCGGCGGTGGCCGCGCTCATCGCCGCGCCGCGTTCTTCGGCCGCCCGGGCCCGGGCGGGCCCGAGCGCCTTCTGGGCCTGGCGCAGCGGTTCTTGCCGGGCGTGCGCATGGCTGCGCCAATCCTGATACCCCTCGGCCTGGGCAAGCGCGGCGTACGCGGCCCAGGCCGTGACGGCCTCGGTGTTGCGCCCGGTCGCGGCGCACAGGTACCCGCAGTAGTCCAAGTCGACATATGACAAGGCGCCGTCCCGGGACTTGATCTTGAGGCTCTCTCGCAGGTGCGCTGCGGCGCGCGCGCTGCGGCCCGCCTGCAGGTCCAAAAGCATCATCTGGCCCAGCAGGGCCTGCTGGTTCCACAGGTCGCCGGCGTCCCGGGACGCGGCCAGCCCGGCGGCGCAGGCGCGCTCGGCAGCGGCGAAGTCGTCGGCCTGGATCAGCACCTGGGTCAAGATGACGCTGCATGTCCGGGCTATCGAAGCGGGGATGTCGCCGGGGAACTGCTCGGCCTGCCGGGCCAGCCGCACGGCCTCGCCCAGGTCCCCGGCCGCCGCGGCGGCGAAGGCGAGGTTACCCAGGGCGAATGCCTCCCCGAACAGATAGCCGAGCTCGCGGGATACGGCCAGCGCGCGGCGGCCCTCCTCGGCCGCCTCCGCGGCCCGGCCCAGCTCCCGCAATACCGTCGACCGGCCTCCCAGGGCGTCGGCCAGCGCCTGGGACAGCCCACGGCCGACGACGGCGTCGCGGAGCACCGTGAAGTGCTCAAGCGCCCCGGCCGCGTCATCTGCGAAAAAGGCCGCCGAGCCGAGCCAGAACTGCGCCGTGCGCCACCGGTCACTGTCCGGCTCGGCATGCGCGGTGACCTCGCGCAGCAGCGGGTACTGGCCGGGCAGCTGGTCCTGCCGGAACCACCACCAGCCCAGCGCGGCCGCCAGCCCCAGCGCCACCGCAGGATCGTGACCCCGGGCCCAGGCCAGCACCTGGCGCACGGTGGCATCCTCGGCCTCCAGCCAGCGCGCCGCATCCCGGTCCCCGGCCCTGGTCTGCAACCCAGCGGCGGCCTCCTCAGCCACACCCAGCGCCCACCCGGCCAGCGCGGCCGCGGCCTGCTCCTGCTCACCGGCCTCGCCCAGCAGCCGGGCCCCGTAGGCGCGCAGCGTCTCCAGCATCACATACCGGGACCGGCCATCCGAGCCGACCCGGGGCGCGACCAGCAGCGAGCAGTCCACCAGCCGCAACACCGCCAGCCCGGCGCCCGGCCCCGCGACCGTCTCGGCGGCGGCCAGGGTGAACCCGGCCGGGAACACCGACAGCCGCCTGAACACCCGCTGCTCGTGCTCATCGAGCAGCTGGTAGCTCCACTCCACGGCCGCCGCCAGCGATCGGTGCCGCCCCGGAGCCAGCCGGTCCCCGCCCGCCAGCAGAGCGAACCGGTCATCGAGGCGCTCCAGCAGCTGGGTCACTCCCAGCGCCTCCACTCGCGCCGCCGCCAGTTCGATCGCCAGCGGCATCCCGTCCAGCCGGGTCACCAGCCGCGCCACCGCCGGCCCGGACTCGGCGTCCAGCGCGAACCGCGCATCGGCGCGCCGGGCCCGGTCCACAAACAGCGCCACTGCCTCCGAACCCGCCACATCCTGGCCGTCGGTGCCGGGCAGAGTCAACGGCGCCAGCCGATACCGGGCCTCCCCGGCCACCGCCAGCGGCTCCCGGCTCGTCGCCAAGATCTTCACGTCATCACACGCGACCAGCAGCGCGGCACACAGCTCCGCGGCCGCGGCGATCACGTGCTCGCAGTTGTCCAGCACCAGCAGCAGCTGCTGCCGGGCCAGCGCTCGCGTCACCGCCTCGGTCGCCAGAACCCCCAGCTGCTCGCGCACCCCCAGCGCCGCCGCCACCGCCGAAGCCACCAGCGCAGGGTCGTGTACCGGCGCCAGCTCCGCCAGCCACACCCCATCGGCGAACCGGCCCGCCACCCGCCCGGCCACCACCCCGGCCAGCCGAGTCTTCCCCGAACCGCCCGGCCCGGTCACCGCCACCAGCCGGCATTCCCCCAGCAGGCCGGCGACCTCACCCACCGGCCCGTCCCGGCCGATGAAGCTGGTCAGTGCAGGTGCGAAGCCATGCATGCCATCCGCCGCGGTCGCCACCGCCGACTCCCCCACGCCCGAACCCTAACCGCGGCATGGGCTGGCGTACAGCCCGCCCGGCCGCAACTGCGACCCCACCTAGCGCCATGCGGAGCCGTGCAGACACCGCCGGGCGAAGGCCGCCCCGTCGCCAGCCGCAGCGCAGTACAGAACAGAACCAGGCGATAGCAGTGGGCGAGTGTGATGATCAGGTCCTAAGCAGCCGGCGCCAATCCGGCAGGTGCGACTGATCACCGCGCGGGCGGGCCGCCCGCCCGGCATGAACCCGTCACGCAGTCACACAAGTTAATAGGGCTCTACTTGGAATCTCGGGAACTCCACTCCCGCGCCGCCGTTCACGAGTCTTCGGGTACGCATACGTGGCGGCAGAACGCCAGGACGCCTATCTGGCTGACACGGCCGACAACTCGATGGGCAAAAGACCCCGGGTGTACTCGAGATGAATCTGGGGGGACGACGGAGGGCCGTCGATGACCCGGAGCCGCCGGTGTGGTGTCCCAGGAAGGCGGCTCGGCCCGTCGAGGGTGTTAAGCCGACATTGCCGTGTCTGGCAGGTCTTGTCGCCGGACTCGGATGGCGATCAGTGCAATGGCAAGGGCCGTAAGCGCTGCTCCTGTGCCCATGAGCATGGCGGTGTGAATGCCTGTGGTCATGGCTGCGGCGTAGGCGATTCGGTGAGCGGCCGCCCCGTTCACTGTCGGCGGGATCGCGGCGGTGATTGTCCGTGCCTTGTTGTTGACCACCGTCCAGGTCACGCTCCCGATCGTGGCCAGGCCGATGGCCCCTCCGACTTGCTGACCGGCGTTGAACATGCTCGATGCCACCCCTGCGTTCTCGTCTGCGATCCCGGCCACGACGGTCATCGTCAATGGCACGAAGATGAACCCGGCCCCGGCGGCAAAGAGCATGAGCGGGAGGCACAGGCTTGTCAGGTAGTCGCTGTGGGGTTGCAGGTGCGACATCCAGTAGAGCGCGATCGGGGCCAGCGCCGCGCCCGTCGTGATCGGGATCCGGGCACCGACCTTCGGCACGAGCCTGGTGGTGATCCCGGCGAACACGATGAACGTCCCGACGAAGGGGAGCCACGCCAGTCCGCCCTTGAGGGCGCTGTAGCCCCAGACGGTCTGCAGGTAGAGGGTGACGAAGAAGAACATCGCAAAGAACACCGATGCCAGGCACAGCAGGATCAGGTAAACGCCGACGCGGTTGCGGTTCTGGAAGATCCACAGCGGCAGCAGAGGTTGTCTTTGCCGGGCCTCGATCAAGAGGAAGGACGCCAGGGCGGCTCCTGCGAACGACAGGCAAGCCAGCGTGATCGGCTCGCTCCAGTGCGAGATCCCGTCGGGTCCGGTCGCGCCGTGGGTGAGGCCGTAAACGAGGGCGGCGAAGCCGGCGGTGGCGAGCAGCGCACCCGGCACATCCCACTGCCGGGGATGCGGTATCGACTCGGGGATCACGAACAGGGCGCCGAGGATGAGGACCAGGCCGATGGGGACGTTCACGAAGAACACCCAGCGCCATGAGGCGTAGGTGGTGAGCAAGCCGCCCAGGATCAGGCCGATGGCGCCTCCCATTCCCGTCATTGCCGCGTAGACACCCAATGCCTGGGTCCGATGCTTGCCTTCAGGGAAGGTGACCGCGATGAGGGACAGGGCGGCGGGCGCGGCGAAGGCGGCGCCGAGGCCCTGGAGTGCTCTTGACCCGATCAGCCATCCGGACTCGCCCGACAAGCCGCCGCTGAGTGAGCCGAGCGTGAAGATCAGGATGCCGGCCACGAAGACCCGGCGACGTCCCAGGATGTCCCCGGACCTGCCCCCAAACATCAGCAGCCCCCCGAAGGTGATCGCGTAGGCGGTGACGACCCATTCCAGGGTCGTGCCCGAGAAGTGGAGTGCCTGCTGGATGTGAGGAAGGGCGGTGTTGACGATCAGCTCGTCGAGAACCAGCATGAGCTGGGCCAGCGAGATGACGCCGAGCGCGAGCCCGAGGTGCCGGTCTCGCCTGGATGTCTTGCCGGGCAGAGCCCGGGTTTCTGTAGTGGCCATCGGTGCGGTGTGCTCCCTCACTCGGAATGTGTTCTGGAAAAGACGTTGAAGAGATGTCCCCCGGGATCGCGAAAGAGCATCGATGGAGAGCGGGCCATCTGGACGTGCAGGTTGAGGGGCTTGCCCGTCGACGAGAACTGGATGACACCTTCCAGCAGGGCCCTGGGTGCTTCTGGCGCATCCTCGGCGGTGTGGCCAGGAACTCGGCTCATCGCTCTCCTCGCCGTGCATCGGCCGGACAACTGCCGCTAGTGGCGGTCACGGATGAGGACGGGACAGCGCCGGAGGAAGTGACGGACAAGCGTCAGGCCTTATCCCTCTCGAAGCAGCTACCTTGGCGTCGGCCCGAGCGGCCAGGGCTACCCCGCATGAGCCGTCAGGCAGTGAGGCAAGTTAGTAGTGCTTTACTTCGAATCTCGGGAACTCCACTTCCGCCAAGCCGTTCACGAGTCTCTTGCCGCGTATGCGTTCATCCAGCCGCAGTGCCTGCCCGGTCCTGGCTTCGCGCACGGGCGGCCGCGAGCCTGATCCTTCTGGCAACCGAGATGCGTGTGCCCGTTGTCACGGAGGTGTCACTCCGGGTCAGAACGCTCCATCATGCGTAGCTTGCGCTGGCCCACGGCGAGTGTCCTGCGCCGCTGGCCGCGTCCCGGTCCTGGGATCGTCCGGGCGCGCGCCGAAGGGGACGGCCGGCGGCCGGTCGAAACTGCTCGTGATATCGATGGCGTGACCTGAGTCAGCCGCCGCGAGCAGGCCTTCCATCACCTCGAGCACGTGATAGGCGACCTCGCCGTTGGCGCGATGGGCGGTGCCAGTGGCCAGCGCGCTGGCCAGGTCCGAGACGCCGTAACCCCGCGCAGCCCCGCGATAGCCGCCCGCCTCGGCGGCCGGCGCCCAGTCCTGCGCGTCGGCGCGGAAGATCTGCACCGCCCCGCCAAACCCGTTGGGATCGGGCACCGACAGCGACCCGCCCGTGCCGTAGACCTCGATGTGCGGCAGCCGCCCGGCCCACACGTCAAAGCTCATCACGAGCGTGGACAGCTCCCCGCTGGCGTGCTCCAGCACCCCGGTCACGTGCGTGGCCACCGCCACCCCGATCTCCGCGCCGACGCGGGGGCCGCTGCCGATGACGCGAGTGGCTCGCGGCGTGGCCGCCATGCCGGCCACGCGCCGCACCGGGCCCAGCAACGTCACCAGCGCGGTGAGATAGTACGGACCCATGTCGAACAGCGGGCCGCCGCCTGGCTGATAGTAGAACTCCGGGGCCGGGTGCCACCGCTCGTGGCCGGGCGTGACCATGAACGCGGTCGCCGCAACCGGCGCGCCGATCTGGCCGGCGTCCAGACAGGCACGTGCGGTCTGCACGCCGGTGCCCAGCACCGTGTCCGGGGCACAGCCCACCCGCACTCCGGCGCGCGCGGCTGCGGCCAGCACCTCGCGCGCCTGCCGGGTCGTGACCGCGAGCGGTTTTTCGCCGTAGACATGCTTGCCCGCCGCGATCGCCGCGCGCGCGACCTCGGCGTGCGCCGCCGGGATCGTCAGGTTGAGCACCAGGTCGACATCGGCGGCGGCGAACAGGTCGGCGGCGGCCAGCGGGCGCGCGCCCGGCGCCGCGGCGGCTGCGGCCCTGGCGCGCGCCTGGTCGAGGTCGGCGACCGCCACGACCTGGACGTTGGACAACTGCCCCAGCGTGCCCAGATAGACGCCGCTGATCTGGCCGGCGCCCACGATACCGATCCGCAGCGCCCTCACCGCGCCGCCCAGGCCATGCCCGCCCGGATCATCGCATCCACCTGCGGCACTTCCAGATCCGCGAGCGAGTGGCCGATCGCTGTCACGAACACCCGGCCCGCGCCCCAGCGGCGGGTCCAGGTAACCGGCATGACGATGCCGGCCAGATCCGGGTACTCCGGATCGGCGACGAAATCGGTGACGGCCAGTACGTCGTTGCCCGGATCGACATGCAGGTAATACTGCTCCGTGGTGATGGTGAATGCCTCCACTCCAGCCAGCACTGGATGATCCGCGCGCTCGGCCACCGGCCGCACCTCGTAGCCGACGAAGCCATGTGGGTGGTACACGAACTGGCCACCTGTAATGAGGCTGTACGCGGGTTCGGCGCGGAACGCGTCGACAATGCCGCCGTGCCAGCCGGCGAAGCCGGTCCCAGACCGGACCGCGCGTGACAGCCCATCCGCCTGCCGACTGCTGATCGTCCCCATCGTCCAGCACTGCACCACCAGGTCGGTCGACGCAAGCAGCGCCTCGTCGAGATAGCTGTCCAGGGAGTCCGACACCGTCACATCGAAGCCCGACTCCCTCAGCACCCGGACGTACCGATCGCTCGCGGGACCGGGCACGTGGCCCTCCCATCCGCCATGGACCACCAAGGCACGCTTGCCGTCCGGCCGGCGCCGCAGGCTCTGAAATGTCATTCGCTGCCCTCCTGGCCCCACACGTGAGCCCCCATGCAGTGAGGCAAGCCAATAGGGCTTACCTCAAATCTCGGGAACCACACTCCCCGCCATCGTTCACGAATCTTCGCGCTAACGGAAACGCCTCCCCGGGCCGATGACCCACCTCGCGCATCCCGCAACAACAGCCGCGGTCAGCTCTGGCCGTTCAGCGTTGTCTCTCTACCAGGAGGGCGTGTCCTGCCGGCTGTGTTGAGCGGCGTGGCCTGGCGAGGAGGCGCAGGAAAGGCGGCTCGCGGGCGGACACCTAAGGCAAGACACTGCGGAAGTGCCCGTAAGCCCGATGCTGGTCAGCCGCCGGCGGTCTGGGCGGTGAGGTAGCCGTCTCTGGAGACGATGAACGGCACCGCAAAGTTGAGCCCGGCTTGCACCCAGGTTGGCCATCCTGGGTGACCGCTGGCGATCCGCGCTCCCTCGTTGATCGCCGACAGCACGCAGCCGACCACCCGGCCACCAGCAGGCAGGGACGCAGGGTGGTCCCGCGGGCACCGCCCGGGCGATCAGCGATGCTGACCTGCGTTCAGGATGCCGCTAACGGAGGCGTCATCACCGAAGGGCCAGGCCATGGTCATCGCACGTGCCCGGTTACCCTCCCAGAGCGGGCGCGGAAGCCTGCCCGCCGCGCGAGTGTCCCGGGGAGTTAGTTACCTGGCAGCATGGTGTCCGCAGGAATGACGGATGGGCGGGGTTGTGATGGCTGGACCAGGGGCGGGCCCGCTGGCGGACTGGCGGGTGCGGGGTTCGTACTTCGAGGGATGCAACTGCGAGGCCATCTGCCCCTGTCGCAGCGTGGGCGGCCGCCCCGGCGGACCGTCCAGTTTCGGGGAGTGCTTTGGCGCCCTGTCCTGGCATATCCAGCACGGCCACGCCGACGGCATCGACCTGTCTGACTTGCGGGCGGTGATGTCGCTGCGCTACTTCGACCGGGTGCAGCCGAGCACGCCCTGGGAGGTCGTGCTCTATGTCGACCGGGATGGCGACGATGCCCAGCGGGCGGCGATAGCCGATATTTTCCTCGGCCGGGCCGGCGGAACGGTCGCGCGGCTGTACGGCCCGGCCATTGGCGAGGTCCACGTTGTCCGGCCGGCCCGGATAACCCTGGAGCACGTCAAGCCGCGCAAGCGCATCAAGGTCGCCGGCTACCTGGCGGTCGAGGCCGAAGGCGCTGCCTCCGAGCCGGGTGATGTCCGGTGCGGCATCCCCGGCTTCGACCACCCAGGCACCGAGCTGCACGGCAGCGAGCTGCAATCGACCGACCCGGCGCTGCGCTGGGAGATACGAGGACGGCGCCACGCCGCCTTCGCTACCGGCTTCGACTACCGGTCCGACAACTGACAGCGCGAGCCATAACCCTGCAGCACGGGTCCGCCGGGGCGAGGCGGCCCGTGGGCCCGTTCACCTGATGGTGGCTGCGCAGGCGCCATGGCCATGCTTTTCGAGGTAGCGCTGGTGGGGCTCCTCGGCCCGGTAGAACGCGGATGCTGGGGTGATCTGCGTGACGATCTGCCGCTTGCGCGATTGCTGCTGGGCATCGCGCGATGCGATCGCCGCTTCCTGCTGGCCAGCGTCATGGTAGAAGATCGCCGAGCGGTACTGGCTGCCGAAATCCAGGCCCTGGCGGTTGCGGGTGGTCGGATTGTGGATCCGCCAGAACACCTCAAGCAGTTCCGCGTAGCTGACCTGGGCCGGGTCGAACCACACCTCGACCGCCTCGGCGTGGCCGGTGCGGTGCCGACAGACCTGCCCGTAGCTGGGGTCCGGGACGTGGCCCCCGGTGTAGCCGACAGCGGTCCGCAGCACTCCGTGGACCTGGCGGAAGGCCGCCTCCACACCCCAGAAGCATCCCGCGGCGAATGTCGCGCGCTCAGCTCCGTCCGGCCCGTGCCCCTCGAACGGCGGTGCCAGAGCCAGACCGGCGCTGCGGTTCCTGAACCTCATCACGTGATGACCTCCTCGAACACTAGTGCTAGCACGAAGCCAGTGCCAGAAATTCCTGCACCCGCACAGGGCGATGGCGCCCCCGGTCATCGACGCTCCTACTCAGAGCAGATAATCGGCAACTTGCTTAGATCGTCGCTGGGAGCCTGAGGATCTGGATCACAGGAGGGGGAAATTCGGCCGCCAGCCTTCATTTTGCCCGCGGCTACCATGCCACCTACGACAGCGACAGCAACAGTGACAGCATCCAGGTGTTCCTGTTCCAGTTCGCCACCCCCGCAGACGCGGCCACATTCAAGGCGGGCTCTGTGTCGGTCGCACCGGGCAAGCCGAAAGATGATCTGTTCATCCCCGGCGCTGAGGACTACGACTCGACGTCTGCCGCCCAGGGCATGTACGACCATGGCGTCATCGGGATCAAAGGCAGCTACGTCTTTGTGATCGATGAGGCGACCGGGAGCGCCGCTCCGGTGCCCCTGGCAGGGACGATGGCGCGCCAGCAGTACGCCGCGCTCTGACCCCGCAACGCCGCCGGCGGGCATGGCCCCTACCGTGCTCAGCATCGGATGCCAGCC
>Ga0306920_100009155_pt1 | contig 13204 bp, 6 predicted proteins | sample flu12Cox44000170_FD_204666 | JGI IMG/M metagenome (GOLD analysis project Ga0306920, IMG submission 204666) | Lab enrichment of tropical soil microbial communities from Luquillo Experimental Forest, Puerto Rico - flux4day.12C.oxic.44.000.170 (v2)... | ecosystem: Environmental > Terrestrial >... | reverse complement strand
GCCCACAGTCTGCGCATCTTCGGGGGACAGTCCCAGCCGCTCTATAGCGGGCAATGCCAGTTGCAGGCTCGCGTGGACGTGATCGGCTCCGGCGAGCCCTTTGCCAATGTCGTGCAGCAGCAATGCCAGAAACAACAGCTCCGGTCGCTCCAGTTCGCAGAACAATCCGGCGAAAGGCTTCAGCCATTCGTGGTGGTGGTCGCGCAGGCGATGCAGGGTATCGATAGCCAGGAACGTGTGCTCGTCGACGGTGTAGCGATGGTGCATATCGCGCAACACCAGGGAGTCGATGGTCTCGAACTCCGGAACCGCCAACGCCAGCAGGCGCAGCGAATGCATGGATCGCAATGCTTCTGCTGCATGAGGCTGCACCAGCATCTCCCGAAGATGCGGCCACAACTTCGCGCCCTGCGGCATGGTCTCGCTAAGCGCCCGTCGCGCGTTGTTCAACCGCTGCTCGGTCTCCACGGCCAGCTTGACACCATGGCGCGCCAGGAACAAGAAGAGCCGTAGCACGACCTCCGCGTCGCGGGCGCCAGCCGACTGCTGGAAATAGACGCGCCTGTCCACCACTGAAAACTCATTGCTCGAGGTGCGTGACCGCCAGCGGCGGAAAGAGCGCACCAGGTTGGATCGGCGGGCGACCGCGGAGTCAATCAGCTGAATCACATTCCTATGGATTGCGTTGGCGTTGCGATAGTAGAGCCGCATCCATTCGGCGGCAGAGACCGGCCCCCCAGTGCTGCCGATACCGCGTAGCGCTAATTCGTCCTGCGCCTCCCAGGAAACGATGTTTTCGCCTCGATTGCAGGCGTAATGCAAGTAGCAGCGCGCCGAAGACATGAACTCCATGGCCTCGGGTACCTCGTCCCCTTCCGGGTTTTGGGGGAGGGGAAGCGAATCGGACCATGCTCTGTTGGCCTCGAGCCCGCCAATCAGGGCTGTCCAGCGCGTCACCTGATAATCTCGCAGCCCGCCCGGGCCGTCCTTCAGGTTTGGTTCCAGGTGAAAAATAGTGTTGCCGAAGCGTGCATGCCTGGCTTTGGTCACTTCCGTCAGCCCCTGCACGAGCATGTCTGCCTCGCGAGCGACCAACTGGGGCACGATCTTGTCGTGCAGGCGGGAGAATAGTCCTACCTCCCCAACCAGGAAGCGACAATCGAGCAGGGAAATGGTGAATTCGAGGTTCTCCTGGTCGAAACTGGCGCAATCATCGGGGGTGCGAGTGGTGGGGCTGACACGCAGGCCGGTGTCCCAGAGTTCCTGGCAGATTGCGCGCACCGGGTCCTTTATGGCGGCCCGGACCGCTTCGTTCTCGCAAAGGAAAAGCAGGTCAATATCGGAGTGCGGGTAGAGTGCCCGCCGTCCAAATCCGCCGAGAGCAACGAGGGCGCATTGCGGCGACGACCGCAGGCCGGCTTCGTGCTGCCACAAATCCTGCAGCAGCTTGTCAACGATTTGCGTCCGCCCCCGGACGCAGGCCCGTCCCGATCCCTCGCCTTCGAAGTCGCGGCGTACGCGGTCCGATTGCTCCTTGTAGGAGTTGCGCCCCACCGTATTGAAGCTAGTTGTGGACATGGGTCGCTCAGGGTTTTGCCGGCACTCGAAAGTGCCCATGGTATTTCACGATCGCCGTGCCCTTAGACTATGGGGGAAGGCGCAGCCCACCATCGTTAGGGCCCCCGTTTCGGACAGACGATCCGTCAAGAGTGGTGAGGTACGTCCAAGCTTCGTACTCTTCCGAAAAACCAAAACACCAACGCGCCGGCCGGCGTTGGCCTAGTGTTTCTGGTGGTTGGTTAAGGAATACAGGTTTTTGGGCGGTATGGGAAATTCAAACTATTTATGCCAGTCATTCGCCACCCTTATCTGCCAACGACGAAGCATGACAATTGCCCAACTGGCTGAGCCGAAGAGAGGTTAGCGGGAGGCCACCGGGGTTGAGCGCCGCAGCTTGGTCAGCCGTTGGCAAGCATCGGCAAGATCGCTGTCGGTCTTGGCGAAACAGAAGCGCAGCAGGTGGTCTCCGCGACCGCCCTGGAAGAAGGCATCGCCCGGAACGCTTGCCACGCCGCTGATCCGCAAAAGGTTCATGGCCTTCTCCACGCTATCAGAGCCGGGAACAGCCGAGGCATCCGCAAGCACATAATAAGCTCCCCCGGGAACACTGGGCTCCAATCCTGAAGAGCGCAGTCCCTCGCAAATCATCTCGCGCTTGTGTTGATATTCATTGGTGAGCTGGGCGTAGAACGAATCCGGCAGTCGCTCCAATCCGGCGGCGACTGCATGCTGAAAAGCAGAGGGTGCGCAAACGTATGTCAGGTCGTGAAAGTAACTGATGGCTGCAGTCCAGCGGGACGACGCATGCACATAACCAACACGCCAGCCGGTTATGCTGAAGACTTTGGAGAAGCCGGAAATGGTGATCGTGCGATCGACCACCTCCGGAAGCGATGCCGGGCTTACGTGCCGCAGCCCGTCGTATAAAAAATGCTCGTAAATCTCATCGGTAAACAGAAAAAGGTCGTAATGCCGTGCGATCTCGGCAACCTGCTCGAGCTCAGCCCGTGAAAACACTTTGCCGGAAGGATTGGCGGGCGTGTTGACCACGACAGCACGCGTTTTCGCTGTGATCGCAGCCGCGAGCCGGTCCGCCATCAGCGGATAATCAGGAGGATCGAGGGACACGAGCACTGGCTGGCAGTACTGGGCAGCCAGGGTCGAGAAATGATAGCCATAGAATGGCTCGAACAAAATGACCTCATCGCCGGGGTTCAACAAGGCCCGGCAGGCCGAATCGAAGCCGCCGGTTGCACCTGAGCTGACCACAATTTCACTGTCCGGATCAGCCATGATCCCGTTCCGCCGGCGCAATTTCGTGGCGATGGCTTCGCGCAAAATTGCGATACCGTCGGCGCGCGTGTACTGGTTGTATCCCGCCTCGATCGCGGCTTCGGCGGCCTGGCGAACCACCGCGGGGACTTCGGTGTCGCAAACTCCTTGCGCCAGGTTGACTCCGCCCACTTTTTCGCATTCCACCGACATGGTGCGAATGCTGGACTGCACGATTCGGCTGCCAACGTCACTTAGCCCTAACACGGAAACCCTCCAGGAACGGGCTTCAACAGTGTGCCACATGCGGGGCAGGGAAAGCTTCCGTTCACGGGGCGGGTGGCGCAGTTAGATGATTTGCGCTCTCGCTTAGGGCGGGTTTTCTAGTACCTTGGAAGTTGCTCCCTAGTCGGTATGGGCGTCCCATTGCCGGGCGGCTAATGCCGGGGAGAATCCCCTATCCTTCCCCCGGGAAACCCCGGCGTCCAGTTGTCACCAGCGGGTGACATTAGTCGTTGTCAGTTTTCCAGAACGGGATAGAATATAGAGTAAATGTTTTTCAACTTCAAATTCGCAGCGCAGCGCCGCCGCAGGGCCGCCTGCAACGCCCTGGCCGACCTGAAGGTTGGCGAACGCGCGATTGTGCGGGATTTGCAGTTGGAGCATCCGGTCGCCGAGCACCTCATGAACCTGGGATTCGTTCCGGGCCTGGAAGTCACGGTCGAACGCAGCGGCCCCGGCGGTGATCCCCGGGTCTATCGGGTCGAAGGGACGGAGGTGGCCATACGCCGGGAGCTTTCCCGCCACATTCACGTGTCCCTGGTCGGCGCATCGGCCTTCGGTGATTAACGTCACGGAGGTCTGGCCATGACGTGCCATCCCGTGGCCCGCCCTGAAGACGAAACACTCGCGACTGCCTATCGCACCGTCGCCGTCGTAGGCCCTCCCAACTCCGGCAAGACCACGCTCTATAACCGGCTCACCGGATTGCGGCAGAAAGTCGCCAACTTCCCTGGTGTCACGGTCGAGCATCACATCGGCTATGCGCGGGCCGCCGATGGCGACGAAGTCGCCCTTATCGATTTGCCCGGTATTTACAGCCTGGTTCCGAAGTCGGAAGACGAGCGGGTAGCCGTCGATGTGCTGCAGGGCAACATGCCGGGCATACAGCGTCCCGATGCTGTCATCGTCGTTCTCAATTCCAACAACCTCAATACTCATCTGGTACTGGCCGCACGTGTCATCGCACTCGGCTTGCCCACTCTGGTGTTACTCAACATGGCTGACGAGCTGCAGAAGCAGAACGGCGCAGTGGACGTCCTGTCCTTGGCCCGCCAGCTGGGCACTCCGGTTGCCCTGGTCAGTGCCATCACCGGCCAGGGGCTGGAGGCGGTCCGCAATTTCCTGTCCTCCGCTTCGTCGGCTCCTGAACCGCTGGAGTTGCCTGTGGTGGGCAGTACGCGAAGCGTGCGCGAATGGGCCGTCCGGGTGGGAGAGAATGCCAACTATCGACGCCCCGCCACGCCGGTCTGGACCAAGCGCCTGGACAACATTTTTCTCCACCGCACCTGGGGTCCGCTGATCTTTGCCGTGGTGGTAGTCGCTGTCTTTCAGATGATCTTCGCCGCGGGGCAGCCCTTGCAAAACCTGCTGCAAACTTATCTGGATGTCGCCGGCACGTGGGTGGGCCGGTTGCTGCCCGAGGGCCTGTTTCGCTCCCTGGTGATCAACGGTGTCTGGAAGGGAACAGGCTCGGTACTCGTCTTTCTGCCGCAAATCCTGTTGTTGTTCCTGGTGATCGGCATCCTGGAGGACTCCGGGTACCTGGCGCGGGCGGCAGTGATCGCCGATCGCACGATGTCACGCGTAGGACTTAACGGGAAGAGCTTTATTCCATTGCTTTCCGCCTATGCCTGCGCGGTTCCCGCCATCATGGCCACGCGAACCATCGAGAGCAAGCGCGACCGGATAGCGACCATCTTGATTGCCCCTTTCATGACCTGCTCGGCGCGGCTGCCGGTCTACACCATGGTGATCGCCGCGTTTCTCCCCGGCCGTCCGCTGCTGGGACCGTTTCTCAACACCCGCGCGGCCGCTATGCTGGGGCTGTATGTGCTCGGCTTCCTCATGGCAGTGCTGACCGCACGCCTGCTGAAATCCACCATTCTACGGAGCAAGGACGCGCCCTTCATCCTGGAAATGCCGCCCTATCGCTGGCCGAGATTATCGTCGCTGGTGTTGCGCCTGCTCGATCGCGGAAAGGCCTTCCTGTATCGTGCCGGAACCGTCATCATGCTGGTCTCCCTGCTGCTGTGGGCAGCGACCAACTTTCCCATGCACAACGGCCAGCCTCCGGCTATCCAGGACAGCGTGGTCGCCTCCGTGGGGCACGCCATCGAGCCCGTCATCCGTCCCCTGGGTTTCGATTGGAAGATCGGGGTTGGCTTGGTCACGTCGCTTGCCGCCAGGGAAGTGATCATTGCCACCTTAGGTACGCTTAACGGGATCGACGCCGAGTCCCGCTCGTTCGATCTGCAAATGGCCCTGCGCCACGAATTGACCTTGCCCGGGGCAGTTGCGCTGCTGGTGTTTTTTGCCTTTGCCATGCAATGCATGTCGACCTTGGCCGTGGTACGTCGAGAAACCAACGGCTGGAAGTGGCCGGCGGCGCAATTCACCTACATGACGGTGGTAGCATATGTCTCTGCGCTGATGGCCTACCGCATCACCGAGCACCTCATCCGCTGAGCAGCCCGGGCAGCAGTTCGCCCGCCTTTCCCAGTAAGACTTCATCGAAAAAGCTGCTGTTGAACGGCTCCTCCGGCCCGACGTAGAAAGTTTTTGCCTGACTGCGGCGGGCCATTCGCACGAAGCTGGCGGCGGGCTCGACCACTCCCGAAGTGCCCACGGTCAGCAATACGGTTGCCCCCGCAAGCTGCTGAAGGATGAGCTCGATGTGATACGGCACCTCTCCGAACCAGCAAACGTGCGGCCGCACCAGTGCCCCACAGCGGCGGCACTCGGGGATCTCCTGGCGTGTGCGATACTGCCCCCGGTCGTCATAAGGCGCGGTAGTGCAAGTCAACCTCGAACATCGCGACTGCATAATGCGTCCATGCATGTGCACAATTCGCTGCGATCCCGCCTGCTCGTGCAGCGAATCGACGTTCTGCGTACATAGGAAAAAACGGTCGGCAAGAGCCCGTTCCAGCTCCGCCAGGGCGAAATGCGCCGGGTTGGGTTTTACCGTTTCGTGACGCTGCCTCCGCTCCGAGTAGAACTGCCACACCAGCGACGGATCGGCGGCGAAGGCTTCGGGAGTGGCGACGTCTTCGACCCGGTAGCCCCGCCACAGTCCGTTGACCCCGCGAAAGGTGGGCAGTCCGCTCTCCGCGCTGACGCCTGCCCCGGTGAGCACGAACAGGTGATCGTTGGGTGATAGTTTCAACACCTTCACTTGGATTGAAGGGCAGAAGCCGAAGTCTGGGCACCCTTCAGGTACCTGTCGAACCAATCGACTGTGCGGCGGATAGAATCAACCTGGTTTTCCCGCTTGGCGAAGCCGTGACCTTCGGCCGCATAGTAGTGCACATTCACCGTGTGTCCCTCCTTCTTCAAAATGTCATAGACCTGCTCCGCCTCTTCCCGGGGAACGCGAATGTCGTTGTCGCCCTGCAATATGAGCAGCGGGGCCTTCTCGCTTCGGATGTACTTGATGGGCGAGGCCGCATCATAAACAGCTTTATCACTGACCGGATCGCCCAGCAGCGATTTCTCATACTCCTGCAGGAACGGATCTTCGTGCTGCAACATGGTGTACCAGTCGATGATGCCGTACATCTCCACCCCGGCCGCCCACACCTCTGGCGTCTTGCCGATGGCCATGAGCGTCATGAACCCGCCGTAGGATCCGCCGGCGATGCCAATCTTCTTGGTTGCATAGACCTCATCCTGCAAATCGCCGCCGCCAAGGTCCTTGAAGTTCGCTTTCTGAAACTCCGTGCCGTAGCCCGTCGAGCCCCGTACGTTCGGGGCTATACAGATATAGCCCCGCGACGATAGCGCCGCGGCCAGCGAATAAAAATAATCGACAACCTGGCCGGTGGGCCCGCCATGAGGCAGCACCACGGCAGGATTGGAGCCGTCACGCTTCAAATTGAAAGGCAGCCAGACGAAGGCGCTGATGATCTTCCCGTCGAAGCTCCGGTAGTGCACCAGCTGCGCCGCCGGAAGATCATTCGGGTCGAGGCTGACTACCGCTGAGTAGGTCAACTGGCGCGGCTCTCTGGACGCGAGGTCGTAGACCCACAGATCAGGTGGCCGCTGTGAGCTTTGATGCGAGAGCAACATCGAAGTCCCTTGCGGCGAGAACGAACTGGGAGTTCCCGCCGGCGCGGTGAGTCCCGGCGGCATCGCCACGCTGGCAGTTTTCCCCGAGGCCAGGTCGTAGAGGTAAGTGGTCTGATACCCGTCGGCGTTGATGATGTAGCTGGCGAGCTTCCCGTCGGGTGAAAAGTTGCCGGCGTTGGTCTCCCACTGCACGTCAGTCAGCCATTTCAGTTGCTTGCTGGCCACGTCGACGATCGCCACGTTGGAATACCCGCCCTTCTCGGTGGAGGAAAGCAACACCGCTCTCCCGTCGGGCGAAACCGCCGAGCTGGAGTACAACACATCCCCCTGATGTGGTGTGAGTTCCTCCGCTTTCCCCGATGCCACATCGATCCAGTACACACTGGAATTGGTGAACGCGGCGTTCGTTCGGTCCGCCAGGACATGACGGCCATCCGGGCTCCAACGCTGGAGCTGCCAGAGATGGTCCTGGGTCTTCTCGTCGGTCAGCCGGCGAACCTTTCGCGAACTCCAATCGAGAAGGGCGACATCGGTGGTCGGCGATGTTTTGGGTTTGTAGCCGAACGCCACCGTCTTGCCATCAGGGGAGAACAATGGCCCGCTCTCGGAGATGTCTGCCGTGTCAGTGAGATTTACGGGAACGCCGCCGCTGCTGGGCACGGCAAACAGGTCGTAATACTCACTGCCGCCAAAATCTTCTTCGTAAACGATCCATTTCCCGTCCGGCGACCAGACCGCTCCGCTCTGCCGGTCGTCCGACACCGTCAACTGCAGCGGCCATCCTCCGTTCGCGTTGACCACCCACAGGTTGGCCCGCCCGGTAAGGTTGGTCGTGAAGACAATTCTCCGCCCATCCGGCGACCACGCCGGGGAACTCACACGGCGGCTATAAAAGAGGTCCTCGATCGGCACAGCTCGCGCCGACGGACTGGAAGGAGAGCTCAGCGACTTGGGATCGGTCGGCTGCCGATCATTGGGGGAGTCAGTGGCGAAGGAAATCGACGTCAGCCCGAAGGCGATCGCCAGGGCGCCGATCCAAAGCTTCAACTCTGCTGCGCAAACATGACGTTTCTGCATGCGACCTCCGGAAGCGCCGCCAACGTGAGATGAGGATGGTGCACCGGGCGGGATGGAACCGGGCCTGAAACAGCTCCTGCTAGATTACCGGAATCGAAAGCGTTTCGTTATACTAAGTGGTTTGATCGCCAGCCGAATCTGCTCCTGGGAACGCGTCGGTGCAGCCGAGCGACCGGTAGGGAATCTAAATGAGTTAGCCTTGTTATCGAGGCCCGGCATCACGAGAAGCCGCGGCCAATGGAGTATGCCATCCTTGTCGACCGTCTTGACGAATGTTGACAGCGAAAAGCTGGAACGGGTCATGGACTCGTTCCGTCGCTGGGGTTATCTACAGGCTGATCTTGATCCGGTAGGACACTTCCCTCCCGTGGCCCATCCTGAGCTTGACTTGTCCGGCGAAGAGGCCGATGCCGGGCGGCGGATCTACTGCGGCAGCATCGGGGTCGAATTCATGCATATTCCCGACCCCGAGCGGCGCCACTGGATCCAGCAGTACATGGAGACCGAGCAGTCGCTCCCCGTTAATCGCGAGCGCGTGCTCGACCAGCTGGTGCGGGCCGATATCTTCGAGCAAACCATTCACTCCCGCTACATCGGTACCAAGCGGTACTCGCTCGAAGGCAACACCGCGCTGATTCCGCTACTGGATGAAATCCTGGACGCTGCTTCGGAAAATGGCGCTGAACAAGCCGTGCTCGCCATGAGCCACCGTGGCCGCTTGAATGTCATCATCAACGTCGTTGGCCGTCCCGCAGCCGAGGTCTTTGCCGGGTTTGAAGACGTCGACCCGCGCAGCGTTCTTGGCGGCGGAGACGTCAAGTATCACATCGGCGCAACCGGCATCTTTACCGGCGCGAACGGGGGAAAGCTGCGCATTCACCTGGTGTCGAACCCGAGTCACCTGGAGGCGGTCAATCCCGTCGCCCAGGGGCGGGCTCGCGCCAAGCAGACGCGCATCGGCCGCGAGGGCAAACTCAGAGTTCTTCCCCTCACCATGCACGGCGATGCCGCCTTCGCGGGGCAGGGAATCACGGCCGAGACCCTGAACCTGGCGAACCTACGCGGTTACACCGTCGGCGGCACGGTCCACGTCATCGTCAACAATCTGATCGGGTTCACGACCAATCCCAAAGAAGGCTACTCCAGCCGCTTCTCCTCCGACCTGGCCAAGCGGCTGCCGATTCCCATCTTTCATGTCAACGGCGAAGACCCCGACGCAGTCGTGCGCGTGGGCCGCATGGCGCTGGAGTATCGCTACGAATTCGCCAGCGACGTCGTGGTTGACCTCATCGGATTCCGCCGCCATGGACACTCCGAGGTCGACGACCCCACCATTACCCAGCCGATCCTGTATCGCAAGATCAAGGATCGTCCTCTTTTGTATCTCTCCTACGCCACTCGCACCGGGCTCGATGCTCATCGCTTTGTGGAGAAATTTCAATCCGAGCTTGACGCTGCGCAGAAGGCCGGAAAGAGCATGGCTAAGAAGCCGATCATGCGGCAGCTCCCCGGTTATTGGTCACCCTTCCACGGCGGTCCTTACAATCCCGCCGACGAGGTTGACACCGGGCTTCCTCAAGCCGAGCTGCAGCGAATCACCGACGGGCTCACCAGGTATCCGGAAGGATTCCACATCCATCCCAAGGTGGAGAAATTCCTCGAGCAGCGGCGGGAGATGGGCTACGGCAAGCGCCCGCTCGACTTCGGGATGACCGAGGCGCTCGCCCTCGGCTCGCTGGCGCTGCAAGGTATTCCCATACGCCTCAGCGGACAGGACAGCCGCCGCGGCACCTTTAACCAGCGTCATTCCGTGCTGATCGATATCATCGACGAGAAGGAATACGTACCGCTTTGCCATCTTGCTCCCCACCAGGCGCGGGTCGAGATTTACAACTCCGAGTTGTCCGAGGCGGCGGTGATGGGCTTCGAATACGGCTATTCGCGGGATTTTCCCGAGACCCTGGTCATGTGGGAGGCGCAATTCGGCGACTTCGCCAACGGCGCGCAAATCATCGTCGACCAGTTCGTGGTGGCGGGCGCGGACAAGTGGGACCTGCTGACCGGCCTCGTCCTTCTTCTCCCCCACGGCCATGAAGGCCAGGGCCCGGAGCATTCCTCGGCGCGAATCGAGCGCTACCTTCAGCTCTGCGCCCGCGACAACATGCAGGTCGCCCAGCCTTCGACGGCCGGCCAGTATTTCCACCTCCTGCGGCGCCAGGCAATGCGCAAGTGGCGCACCCCGCTCATCGTATTTACGCCCAAGAGCATGTTGCGCCATCCCGAAGCGCTGTCGCCCATCACCGAGCTCGAGCAGCCACGGTTCCAGCCGGTCCTGGCCGACGAGACCGCACTCGACGCCAGCCGCGTCCTGCTGTGCACCGGGAAGATCGGTCACGAGCTTCGCGTCGAGCGCAAGAACCTGAAACGGCAGAGCCCGGCCATCGTCATGCTGGAGCAGATGTATCCCTTTCCGGAAGAGGAACTGCGCCAGGTGTTGGGACGTTACCCCAAAGCCACCGAGTTCATCTGGGTGCAGGAAGAACCGGCCAACATGGGAGCGCTGTCGTTTGTGGTTCCGCGCCTGAAGAGAATCGTTGGAACCAGCTTAAGGAGCATCAAGCGCGCCGCCAATGCCACGCCGGCCACGGGTTCGGCCAAGGCCCACGAGCTCGAGCAGAAAACGCTGATCACCCTGGCGTTAGGCAAGCCTCAATAGCGCTTCCTTCGCCTCGGTAACCATCGGCAGTCATGATCGGCCTGGATTTCCCTGGCTGGGCATGCGAACGCAGGGCTCTTTCACAGCCATTTTTGATCACTCCCAAAAAGCAGCCCGTCACCAATCACCTAGCAATGAACCCTATGAAAAATTGAATAACCCCGATGATGCCGTTACTAAAAACCGGAACCAGTGATCGCACGGGTGCCATAAGTTATTGAAAACAAATGTGAAGATTTGTAAAGCGAATGGCCTTGTTCGTGCTCTTGTGATGGGCCGAGTCGCGTGTTTTTTGCGGCTTTGGTAAGCCATTCTCTAAAAATCATCAGCGAAGTGGAGAGGTATATGAATCGAACAGTGCTGAGGTTAGTTTCGGTGCTCGGCCTAGTAATCCTGAGCGCAGTCTGCCTGTTTGGTCAGGCCGAAACCGGGACCATTACGGGCACACTCAAGGATTCCACCGGTGCGGTTGTTGCCGGCGCCAAGGTTGAAGCAAAATCGGTGAACACCGGCCTGACGCGCGAGACGACGACGAATACGTCGGGAATCTTTACCATTACCACCCTGCGGCCCGACAGCTATGCCGTGACCATCGATGCCGCGGGATTTGATAGGGTCACGCAACAAATTCAGGTTACGGTCGGCGGCGTAACCGATGTGTCCACCATTTTGAAGGTGGGTGGGACGGCCACGACGGTTGAAGTGACCGGTACCGGCGGCGAGGCTGCGGCCGTTAATACCGAAAATGCGACTATGTCGACCACCATCACCTCGACGCAGATCCAGGAACTTCCCACTCTCACGCGTGATCCCTATGACTTGGTGGCTACTTCCGGGAACGTTCAAACCGACAACAATAGTATGCGTGGCACTGGGTACTCCATCAACGGCCAGCGGTCCTCCTCGACCGACATTCTGCTTGACGGCGGCCAGAACGTGAACACGTTTGATGCGAAGGTGGGACAGACGATACCGCTCGATTCCGTGCAGGAATTCAGCGTGCTGACCAACAACTTCGGTGCTGAGTATGGGCGCGCCAGCGGGGGCGTGGTGAATCTCGTCACCAAGTCAGGAACCAACCAGTTCCACGGCTCTGCCTACGAGTACAACCGTGTTTCGGCCCTGTCCTCGAACACTTACAACAACAATGCCTTGCGGGCTGGGGCGCTTGCGGACGGTAGTTGCGTGGCGGGCACGCCCTGCGCAATCGGCAAGAAGGGTACATTCACTCGCAACCAGTTCGGCTTCTCGATCGGCGGCCCGGTGGTGAAAAACAAGCTGTTTTTCTTCGAGAATACCGAGTGGATCCGGGTGCGCAGCGTTGCGCCTACGACCTACAACATCGTTGATCCGGGATCGATTCCCTTGTTGGCGCCGGCCAGCCAGGCGTTCTTCAGCGCTTACGGCAAGTTGGCCCCTGGCGCGACCACGGTTTCCCAATCTCCCTGCGGAAGCGTTACCCCCATCCTCTGTGACACCGTGACGTTTCCTGTGGCCTCTGATGACGGCGGCGGCGCCCCTGAGAACACGTGGGAGACGGTCGCCCGCGTGGACTACAACTTCTCCGACAAGACCACAATGTTCGGACGTTACGCGGCCTACCACGAAAACGACTTTCCGGGCTTTGTTAATGCCAGCCCTTATGCTGGCTACAACACCGGGCAAAACAATTTCAACCAGAACATAACGTACAGCCTCGCCCATGTCTTTACGCCGAACCTCGTAAACACCTTTAAGTTCATCTATAACCGCCTGAATAATCTGCAGCCCCTCGGTACCGCCCCGGTAGGTCCTACCTTGTACACGTCGCCCTCCGGCACAGGCTCGATCAACGGGTTCCCCCTGGTCTTTCCGGGTTACAGCGCAACCACCCCAGGCAATGCTATTCCCTTCGGCGGGCCGCAGAACCTGTATCAGTTCTACGATGACTTGGCTTGGACGAAGGGCAGGCACCAGTTCAAGTTCGGCGGCGACTACATCCAGATTCGCGACAACCGCACCTTCGGCGCTTACTATAATGCCGTTGAAGGCCTGAATGGAGCGATCGATCCGAACGCCGCTATCGACCAGCTGGTGGCCGGTAACATCTACCAGTTTCAAGGGGCTTCCTATCCTCAGGGCAAGTTCCCCTGCCCGAAAAACGCAGCGGGACATTACCAGATCAGTCCCGCATGTACTTTGAATTTACCGGTTACAGAACCTCAGTTCTTCCGCAACAACCGCTACAAT